>Ga0154607_1081_pt1 | contig 9976 bp, 7 predicted proteins | sample Rifle2008BG13ft_FD_116036 | JGI IMG/M metagenome (GOLD analysis project Ga0154607, IMG submission 116036) | Bacteroidetes bacterium RBG_13_43_22 | reverse complement strand
AAGCATTGGAGGGATTAAAACTGAAACTTATGATAATATCACAGGCGATCCCTATATCTATAAAGATTTTCATGAAGGTGAATTAGTCCTGAAAAATGGGGAAACTTACCAGTTGGATCTGAGATATGATATCTATGGTAACCAGGTGCACCTCAAAAATAATGACAATATCTATGGCATTATTCATCCCGAAAAAATAGCTTTAATAGTTATTGATACGGTAAGTTTACTTTATTGCAATTATGGGAACTCTCCAGGTAATAAGTCTTCCAGGAAAGGGTCTTATTTTATTTTAAAAAATGACGGTAAATGTAAACTGCTGATCAGAAAAAATATGCGCATTCAGGATGCTGAACCACCAAAAGTCCTCCAGGATGCAAAACCGGCCAGGTTTATCCATACTATGGATACATATTATCTGAAACCTGAAGACAACAATGCTGTTCCTGTCAGGAATGAGAAAGATGTGATCTCTGTATTATCCGATAAGAAAGAAGCTGTAACCACATTTATGAATACAAACAATACCAGCATAAACAAAATTGAGGATATTACAGCTTTGGTTGATTATTATAACAGTCTTTAATACACTTATTATTTTCACTCCAGCTTCATGTTCACCAGCTCAACCCTGGTGGATGTGACCTTCAGGATTTTAAACACAATATTCTTTATCCTGATCACATCATTATTCCCGGGAATGCTCCCGTGAAAGAACAGGATCATACCTGCAAGAGTCTCATAATCATCTTCTTCAGGAAGACCTAAATGATATTTTTCATTCAGATAGTCAATTTCAAGACGTCCTGAGAAAATATATTCATTATGGCTGACAGCCTTCTCCATAAGCTCCTGAACATCATGCTCATCTTCAATGTCGCCGACAATCTCCTCCAGAACATCCTCAATGGTCACCATACCTGATGTGCCTCCGAATTCATCAACAACAAGAGCAACATTCTTCTTCTCGTCAACAAATACTTTCAGCAGTTTGTTGGCAGCCATCGTTTCAGGAACAATTGCCAGCTTCCTTATATTTGATTTGATATCAGGAGGATTCCTGAAGATATCCTTTAGCTCAAAATATCCTATTATGTTGTCAATTGTATCCTGGTAGACCAAAATCCTGGAATGTTGTGTCTCAATGAATTTATCTTTTAATTCAGCAACTGGACTGTGGCATTCAACAGCTTCTATCTCGGTCCTTGGCACCATGCATTCCCTCAGCTTGACTCTTGAAAAGTCAAGAGCATTCTGGAAAATATTTATATTGTGGCGATGTGGTTCAGTAATCTCCTCTCTCTCCCTGCTCAGACTGATGAAATGATCAAGATCAACTTTACTGAACACAATATTTTCCTCCTGCTTCCTGGCTTGTTTGCTCGCGGGGAATATCCTTATGATTAAATTTGAAACCAGTAATGCAAATTTGCTTATGGGATAGAACAGCCAGTAGAATAAGACTGTTGGAAAGCTTAATGCTTTAAGAAAAAAATTCGGGGCAATGATGAAAGTATTTTTTGGAAGAAATTCTGCAACAAACAGGATAATAGCTGTAGAAATTATAGTATTGACAATCAGCACCAGTATATCAGAGCCGATGAGAGGAGTCAGAACAGGGCTGAACAGCCTTGAAAAGAAAATACCATATATAACAAGTGCAATATTATTTCCTACAAGCATTGTGGCAATGTACTGCCCCGGATTTTTTGAAAAAATCTTAAGAATCCCTGAACCAAATTCTCCCTGTTTGATATCGAGCTCAAGGCGCAGTTTATTGGACGAGATAAAAGCAATCTCCATACCCGAAAAAAATGCAGAGAACAAGATTGCCGCGAGTATGATCAGTATGCCGGTCATTCTGCAAATTTAAGGTTTTTTTCGCTCCCTGTGCCTGAGCCATGCAAAGAGAAAGGAAATAAGCGCCAGCAATGGAAATACAAAGGACATTTTCCCGCCGTCTTTTATTATATACCTTATCCCGGCGGCAATACATAATATACCGGTGATGATCCAGATTATCTCAAGTATAAGAAGGAATTTCTTATTCATCATGCAGATAGATGGTTGCAGTCACATTTTTTATTCTTCTCCTTGTAAGCTGTGGATCTGATTCAAATCCTGTACCCATGACAGTCTGGTCCTCATTTGTAATTTTCACAAACCTGTCGGTAAAAACAAGATTTTTATCCCTGTCCCAGAACAATTGCTCAGTCTCAAGCTTATCGCCTGACTCATTCACAATCACCACAGAATCATTGAGTTCCCAGAGGTTTTCCTTTTCGACGAATTTAGCATACTTTGCTGAAGCAGTAGCTGCAGGCTCTTTGTGACCATCATGGAAGTAGATCTTCATGCCCAGCCTGAACTCTGTATATGGAGAATCAAAATTGTCCCATGTTTCCATCATCGGTGCTGCCATTATCATCTGGACTTTACCGGAATCAGTGAAAACCGTATAGATATCCTTACCGGTCAGGGATGGAAGTGACAGTATTTCAAAACCTTCAACCTTTGCGATCTTTGTCTCGCATGAATATGAAATAAATGCAGCAGAAATAATGACTGACAGAACAAAATGATTTCTGTATGACCTCACCAGGTATTTCAAGGTGAAACGGTTAAAATGAAAATCAATCATATTTACGCTTCAGGAACCAGAAATCGTAAAGATTAAGACTGGCACCCACAGTAAAAATATCTTCCGTGTGTAATGATGAGTTCCCGGAACCTGACCTTTTTGAATAATCAAAGAAGAAATTAGCCCTTGATAATGAACGTCTCATCGGCATGCCTACTCCCAGAGAGAATCCGGTTTCCCTTACCTGTTCGCCATCAATGACGAGGTAAGTGTCATCAATATGCGCGCCGGCGCGATATTCCACTCTTTTGACGAAACTATAATTTGAAAATTTGTCAGGGATATACTCAACACCAAACCTGTATGAACGGGTATTGCCAAGGTATCCTGCCGATCCCGGAATGACAGCTTTTGACCATTTTGATTCGCTGTAGTCAAAACCGGCAGTAAATTTGTTTTTCTTGCCGAAAGAGAGCCCTGCCCTCATTGTTCCCGGAAGATAAGCCTTTGTTGAATCGGTTATGTGGTATAATGTATCTATTGTGCTATAGGCTGAAAACAGGTAAGCTATATTTTCATATACTGATTTGTAATGAGTACCTGAACTTAATGATACACCTGCATTAATGAAATATCCATCCTTGAAAGGTGCAATAACCTGGACGCCATATTCAAGATTTATTCCGGCTATATGAAGCTTTTCAGTGGTATTGTTATGGAATACATTATAATAATCGGTAAAATCAATTTCGTTTAGCCTCCTGATATTTCCGAAGATCAAATTCAAATTTATCCCTGCCGAAAGGTACTTTGTTATGTTTATCCCGGAACCCACAAAAAATTTTGAAAGACTTCCCTCGCCCGCATGCACAGATATATACCCTCCGGTTATCGGATCATACTCCGGATCCGCAGAATTTATTGTCTCCTTAATGCGATAATAGCCATTGCTGAAAGGAATTATTCCGGCAGCAACTCCCAGTCCTTTGATCACGGGAAAACCCAGAAGGATATGATCAAAGTTCATATCATTTGAATAATAATGGTTAGAACCATCTGACAGGTAACTTAATCCATAATCAAGACCAAAGTCAAATACAAAGGAATTCGTATCAATGCTGCTGTATGAAGCCGGATTCAGAAAGCAAACTGAAGTGTTATCCCTGATTCCTGTGCCGATACCTCCCATGCCTGTACTTCTGAATGATCCGGCAGGTTCCATTGACCCGAGATTAAAGCGTGAATAGGGCGAGTTAATAAGCTTTTGTGCTGATACTGAGAATGAGAAGAATATTGTACAGATAAATATTAATGACGCCCGCTTATTTTGCATTGTACTCCAGAATATAATTCAATCCATAAATCACAATATCAGGCATATAAGTGACTTTATGATTAATTCTGTGCTTTAAGTAGCCTGCGTCTCCGCCCGTCAGAATCACCGTAATGCCCGGATGCTTTTTTTCAAACGTGCGAATATACTCATTTATTTCAAATATCACCCCGTTAATTACACCCGCAGTAATTGCCTCAATTGTATTCTTCCCGAGAGAATTGAATTTTTCTTGTGTAGATGCAAGAGGGAGTTTTCGTGTGAATTTGTGCAGTGCTTTGAATCTCATACTGATTCCGGGGGAAATATTACCGCCCCTGTAGGTTTTTCCGGAAATAAAATCGTAAGTGATCGCACTTCCGGAGTCAATAATGAGGACTTTTTTCCCCGGAAACAGTAAACAGGCTCCGGCTGCGGCAGCAATCCTGTCAGTACCTAATGATTCAGGCGTTTCATAATCATTCCTGAAGGGGAGCTTCGACTTGCAGGTAAGCACATGGACGTAAGGTATCCCATGAGTTGCAAGATCAATGATAAACTCAGGAGTGTCTCTGACAGTTGAAATTATTGCCCTGTCAATATCTTTAAGATAAGGTTCAAAGATCTTTTCAAGCTGATCACAATGGAACTGTTTTGTCCTGAGGGAAGTCAGCTTCCTGCGGCCTTCAAAAACAGCCATTTTTGTCGATGTATTGCCGATGTCAAATATCAGGTTCATAGCAGTAATTAAAATACAAAGGTAGGAAAAACAATAGAATTCCCCCTTTGAAGAGCCTGCCTCAAGGGGGGAATATTTTGCCCGGCAAACCTATAGTACATTTATTTCACTAAGGATATCATTCAGGATTTGAATTGCCGATTTTACTGATGTTATATCCGTTATGGTCAGACTCAGCCTTGATTCTTTCTGTTTAACACTCATCCGTTTATGATGCCTGTTGACATGATTCATAATCGAAATGAATAACTGGCTCCTGTAGAAAGGAGAACCCTGGTCAGAGATGAAATATGCAATAAGAAGATTGTTTTTAAGCAATATCTTTTCAATCCCAAGCTTTACAGCGATCCATTTTATTCTTACAATATCAAGAAGCTCTGCTGCCGTCGCAGGAACAGGTCCAAACCTGTCTGTAAGCTTCTTCTCAAATTCTTTAAGTAAGTTTTCATTCCCAATCTCATTCAGCTCCCTGTATAATCTTATCCGTTCGGAGATATTTGAAATATACTCATCAGGAAACATTATTTCAAGATCAGTATCGATTTGGAAATCGGATACATAGCGCACTTCCTTCTTTCCAGCTGAAGGTGTTTCTTCCTTTCTTCCCTCATTACCGGCATCAGGCATTTCTGTCTCCCTTAATTCAGCCATTGCTTCACTCAGGATCCTCTGGTATGTCTCAAAACCAACATCTGCAATAAATCCGCTCTGTTCACCCCCCAGCATATTGCCTGATCCCCGTATATCAAGATCCTGCATCGCTATATTGAATCCGCTGCCAAGCTCCGAAAACTCCTCGATCGCTTTAAGCCTTCTCCTTGCATCATGGGTGAGTGAGTCAAGGGGAGGAGCAAGGAGGTAGCAAAATGCCTTTTTATTGGATCTCCCAACACGTCCTCTTAGCTGGTGCAGCTCTGATAATCCGAAATGCTGCGCTTCATTTACAAAAATTGTATTGGCATTTGGTATGTCAAGACCTGATTCAATGATTGTAGTGGCAATAAGCACATCATAATCGCCCTGGATGAAATTGAACATTACGTTCTCGATCTCCGTGCCGCTCATCCTGCCATGAACAACAGCTGTTTTAACATGGGGACAAATGCGCTGGATCTTTACCTGGACCTCTTTTATATTCTCAACCCGGTTATGAATTATGAATACCTGGCCGTTTCTTGATACTTCATATTCAATACCCTCTTTGATGATCTCTTCGTTGAATCCGTGAAGCTCTGTAACGATTGGCATCCGGTTTGGCGGCGGTGTGTTTATTATTGAAAGATCACGTGCTCCCATCAATGAGAATTGCAAAGTGCGTGGTATCGGAGTTGCTGTGAGTGTAAGCGTATCGACATTGGTCTTCAGCTTCTTCAGTTTTTCTTTCACTGAAACACCGAACCTCTGTTCCTCATCTATTATCAGCAATCCCAGGTCCTTGAATTTAATATCCTGTCCGACAATCTTATGCGTTCCTATAATTATATCTATTTTACCTTCAGCCAGTTGTCTGATTATTCTTTTTTGTTCAGCCGGTTTTTTATGACGGGTGAGATATTCAACAGTACACGGGAATCCTTTCAGCCGGGATGAAAAAGTTTTAAAATGCTGAAGAGCAAGGATAGTCGTAGGTACCAGGATGGCAGTCTGCCTGCTGTCGGAAGCTGATTTGAATGCCGCTCTGACTGCCACTTCGGTTTTCCCGAATCCGACATCACCGCACACCAGACGATCCATAGGATGAGGTGCTTCCATATCCTCTTTTATTGCCTGGGTTGCCAGCAGCTGATCAGGAGTATCCTCATAGATGAATGATGCCTCAAGCTCCCTCTGCAGATAAGAATCAGGCGAGAATGAGAATCCTCCTGAAGCCATTCTCTTTGCGTAAAGCTTTATCAGATCCTTTGCAATGTCCTTTACCCTGCTTTTGGTAGACTGCTTGAGCTTTTGCCATGCACCTGATCCCAGTTTGTAAATTTTAGGTTCAGCGCTCTCCCTGCCCTTGTATTTTGAAATCCGGTGAAGCGAATGTATGCCAACATATAGTGTGTCATTATCCCTGTAAACCAGCTTGATCGCTTCCTGTACCTTCCCGTTGACCTCAATTTTTTCAAGCCCGCCGAATTTACCGATGCCATGATCAATGTGAACTACATAATCACCCGGATTAAGTCCTGTTAATTCTTTAACAGATATGCTTTCCTTCCTTGTAAAATAACCTCTTATCCTGAATTTGTGATACCTGTCAAAGACCTGGTGATCAGTGAATACGGATATTTTAAGATCGTGATCGGTGAAACCTCCGTGAAGGTTCAGGAGCAGTGCTGTGAAGGTTACTTCAGGATTTATCTCCGAGAAAATATCCCTGAGCCTGTCAATCTGCGACTGACTTTCAGAGATAAAAAAGGTGCTGTATCCGCTTAGGCTGTTGGATACAAGTTTTTCTGAAAGCAGCTCAAAGTTCTTATTGAATACCGGCTGGGGTTCGGTACGGAATATGAATTTTGATTCTGTTTCAAAGAACCCTGTCTTGCCGAATTCAGCGATCCTGAATTTTGTCAGTTCCTCAGCAACCCTGTTGCCGGTCATTATCATTCCCGTCTTCCCGGTTATCTGCCCTGAATCTTCCCTCTGAACCGTCTGATTATAAATATTGTTTATTTTTTCACAGATGCAGGCTGTGTCCTCTATCCATATTACTGATGAAGGAGGCAGAAAATCAGTAAAAGAATCATTTACCTCTTCAATCGATATATCCTGGATATTTGGAATCACAGATATCTGTTTGCGGATATCCATGGATAACTGGTCATCGGTATTGAAGGTTCTTATGGATTCAACTTCTTCACCAAAGAAATCTATGCGGTAAGGCAGATCAGCAGAGTAGGAGAAAACATCAGCAATACTTCCGCGTATTGCATATTGACCGGGTTCATAGACGAAATCAACTCTTTCAAAGTTGTATTCATGAAGGACCTCCTCAAGGAATTCCAGTGAGAGCTTATCTCCACTGGTAATGTTGAAGGTGTTTTTCTGCAGGTTTCTCCGGCTGATAACCTTCTCCATAACCGATTCGGGATAGGTCACTATTATACCCTTTCTCTTGCCGGAAGAGAGGTGATTCAATACCTCTGTGCGTAATACTATATTTGCCGGTTCGGTCTGTTCATACTGCACCGATCGCTTATAAGTTGAAGGGAAGAAGAATATCGAATCATCTCCGGTAAGTGCCACAAGGTCGTTGTAGAAATATGCAGCATCCTCTTTCTCGGGAATTATGACTACATGCGTTAACTGGGTTTTCAGGAAAACTTTTGCCACAGCAATGGATTTTGAAGAACCAGTCAGTCCCGAAATGCTGACTCTTCCTGTCGCTGATGAGCTTATCGCTTCTGTCAGACCTGACAAAACCGGATGAGCATTAAATTGACAGGATAATTCGTTTTCTTTCATCAACCCTGGTTTTTGAAACTCATACAGAATACGGTTTCCCTGTTCATCACAGAACGCACTGTAAGAGTTCCTCCATGAGCCGCCATTATCTGCTTTGAAACACTAAGGCCGATTCCTGAACCGTTTTCTCTTGTAGTGAAAAACGGAATGAAGATTTCTTCGAGGTTCTCTTTGCTTATTCCGGGTCCGTTGTCTGCAACGCATATCTCTTTTTGGTCATTCTGATCAAGGCCTGCAGCAATCCTGATCCTGCAGTCCGGATTATTTTCATTTGCCTCCACAGCATTCTTTATCAGGTTGATCATCACCAGTGAAATAAGATTCTCATCAGCAAATATCTGAAGGTCAGGATTGTTTAGTGTAAATAAAATGCAGGTCTTTTCACTGTTTTCAAGAGAACCGGTAAGGATCCTTACTCTGGAAAAGAGTCCTGAGACCGGGAAAAGATTCTTTTCCGGTTTTGGGATATGGGTAAGCTTACGATAGGATTCAACAAAATTCATTAAGCCTTTTCCCTGCTCCTTAATTACCCCGAGCCCCTGGAGAGTGGTTGCAATCGATTTGTCGGTAACCTCTTCAGGTCTGACCTGGTTATCCCCTGATAAATACATTTTTGTCAGGGATTCTGATAAAGATGTTATAGGTGTAATGGAGTTCATTATTTCATGCATCAATACCCTGATAAGCCTCATCCATGCATCAACCTCTTTTTCATCAAGTTCATGTTTAATATCCTGGACAGATAAGATTGTAAGCTCATTGTCGTCTGAACCAAAGGATGTTGATCTCAGCAGCAGCTGGATCTCTCCCTGCTTCGTACTTACAGCTATAAGGTGCCTTTCAAATGGCTTAAGATTCTTTATTGTTCTGAAAAGATTATTGTCGACACGTTCGATTTGCTGCAGATGGGTAAGCACATCCATTGTTAAAAGCCTTTTCACTGCTGAATTTGCATGATGGACAAATCCTTTATTGTCATAAGTAAGGATACCTGTAGCTGAAAGCTCCAGTATCTGCTGAAAGTATTGTTCCTGCTGCCTGTTCTCTATTTTCAGGTGCTGTATCTGCTGGTTTACATTATTCATGCTCATATGCAGTTCCCTGAGGCTTCCGCTTTTTTCTTCAACAGGGAATGTCAGGTTTGAATCGTCGTTCTTTACAGAATCGAAAAAGAACCTGATGTTTCTGTTAGTCCTGTTTAAATATGTTATCAGGCTGACTGTCAGGATCATGATCGTAACAGAACAGATGATCGAAAAGCGGACAGATTGTTCTTTAAAGATCAGGTAACCCAGCAGCAGAGAGAGTATCGCAATAAGAGACACTCTTAATATAATATTAACATAGAGCTTTTTACTTATCATTCTGTTTATTCTTCTTTAATCTGTTATATAAGGTTTGTCTGGTTATGCCCAGCTGTTCTGCTGCGGCTGTAAAGTTGCCGTTGTTTTTCTCCAGGGCAAACAACATCATCTTTTCCTCCATTTCTTCAATAGTGGCTATGGAATCCAGGCTCTTTATTTCAGAAACAGGCTTTAAATAAATGTCGTCAGGTTTTATTATCAACGTTTCACTCAGGATGACAGCTTTTTCAATGGTATTCTGTAATTCCCTGATATTTCCCGGCCAGGAATAACTCATAAGCTTATCCAGGGCTTGCTGGTTTATTTTCAGCTCTGGCTTATTATATTTCTGTGTAAATCTTCTGAGGAAGAATTCTGCAAGAGTAACAATGTCATTTCCCCTTTCCCTCAATGGAGGCAACTCAATCTGGATCGTGTTGATCCGGTAAAGAAGATCTTCCCTGAAAAGCCCTTCCTTTACCATGTTATCAAGATTTTTGTTTGTGGCACAGATCAATCTTATGTCTGTAGGAATGAGCTGGTTGGAACCT
>Ga0154607_1105_pt1 | contig 10001 bp, 6 predicted proteins | sample Rifle2008BG13ft_FD_116036 | JGI IMG/M metagenome (GOLD analysis project Ga0154607, IMG submission 116036) | Bacteroidetes bacterium RBG_13_43_22 | reverse complement strand
GAAGACAGAACGAAGAGAACTACACAACTATAAAATATAAGTATTACCAGGACGAAGTTGACGGAATGCGGCTTCGCTCAAACAAGGAGATTGAGGAGGTGGATATTACAACAAAATTAAGCTGGGTTGCTTTTGTGGACCAGTTCTTTTCATCAGTCATTATAACTGATGACTTTTTTCTTAACGGCGCTGTAACCTCCACGAAAACACTTACATCGAAGAAGTACATCAGATATTACACTGCTGAAATCGGAGTTCCATTCACACCCGGTCCGGAAACAAATATCAAAATGAGATTATTCTATGGTCCTAACCATATTGCGACTTTAAGAAAAGAAGGACTGGAACTTGATAAGATAATATTTCTTGGCAAGAACATAATAGGATGGATCAGTCGCTTTGTAATAATCCCGGTATTTAACTGGCTTGAAAGATTCATCGGAAGCTATGGTATCATTATTCTGATCCTTACTATTTTAATAAAGGTCGTTCTTTTCCCGCTTACCTTCAAATCATACCAGTCGCAGGCAAAGATGCAGGTGCTGAAGCCTCTCGTTGACGATATCGGGAAGAAATACCCGAAGAAGGAAGATTCAATGAAGAAGCAGCAGGCTACCATGGATCTTTATAAACGTGCAGGTATAAATCCGATGGGAGGATGTCTTCCGACGCTGCTTCAGTTCCCGATACTTTTTGCAATGTTCCGGTTTTTCCCGGTTTCTATAGAATTGAGACAGGAACATTTCCTTTGGGCTACTGACCTGTCAACATATGATTCAATTCTTAAACTCCCATTTACAATACCAATGTATGGTGACCATGTAAGTCTCTTTACACTGCTAATGACTGCCTCATCCCTGCTCACAATGAAGATGTCAGGATCAACTGCCGGACAGGATCAGCCTGGCATGAAAGTTATGATGTGGATGATGCCGATAATGTTCATGGTCTTGTTGAACCAATGGTCATCAGGGCTGACATATTACTATTTCCTTGCTAATATGCTTACCTGGGCTCAGAACCTGATCTCAAAACGTTTCATTGACCAGGAAAAAGTACTGGCCACACTTGAAGAAAACCGGAAGAAACCTGTTAAAAAATCAAAATGGCAGCAAAGACTTGAAGAGGCTGCAAAAGCAAGAGGAGTAACTCCTCCGAGAAGATAATCCGAATGCTTCAGACAGAATAGAGAGAGATATTCAAAGTGAGATGAATATCCCTCTATTGTTAAAAAACTTTAAAACCTGCGACTACATCTGAAATTCATCTAATTTTAAGCTTTTCACATTTTGGGGAATGGGCAAAAAGTATAAGAACAAAGATCTGGCTGCTAAATTAGGAGTCTCCGGGACTCTTGTATCACTTGTTCTGAATAACAAGGCTGATCAGCATGGCATAAAGAAGGATACCCAGGAAAAGGTTATTGCTCTGGCAAGGCAGATGGGTTATTTCGCTTCACTCGATGAAAATAACGAAGTGTCGCCTGTGGAAGAAAAACCAGGAATAATAGGGATGATTGTACCATCGCTGAGTGATCCCTTCGTTGCAGGAATAACTCCATACCTTCAGAAAGCCTTTGCCAGTATCGGTTTAGGATTTTCCATAGTCACCAGGGATCCTGATGATCAAAGATTTGACAGACTGACCAGCTCCTTCAGAAAATTCTTCAGTGGCATGATCCTCGTTGGTGAAGCTGCTGATGATTCTACAATTCGAAACCTTCGGACAACAGATTATCCGTTCATACTTCTTGAGAAAATGCCGAAGACCTTACGTCTTAATACTGTATGCACCGATTACACTTCCGGCGCCAGACTTGTGACAAACCACATACTGAAACTAGGTTATCAGAATGTTGTCATTGCAGCTGACAGAAAATCAGTCAAGGCTGACAGGAATAACCTTGATGCTGTTGAAAATGCGATCAGCCAGGAAGCTAATATTAATAAACCGGTTGTACTGGAGTTCGATAATCCTGCCGATAATGATATTGACTTCTCTCTGCTGGAGAAGTTCCTGAGACCTCCATACAGGGCCGACATAATAATTATGATAAACTCATCGCTTGTTTACCCGCTGATGGCTCTGTTGAGGAAAAAGAATTTGCGTATTCCTCAGGATATAGCAATTTTATCCATGGAAGAGGGTGCCGGCTTTGACCTCATGTTATCACCGGTGACCTGCCTCAGAAAACCATTGCCCGGAATGGCGATAAAAGTTGCCAATATGATATGGTCGGAAGTCAGGAACTCAGGAAAAGGCAGATTTAAGCGTCTGGTGAATATCACACCTGAGCTGGTTGTCAGGAATTCCTGCGGGACTATTTAGATAATATAGTGACTATGAAGTACTTTCATCTTGCCCTGATTATTATTTTATCAGTCATGGGTTCAGGCTGCTATCATGACCATCTGATTAAGGATAAAGAATACAGGGAAAAGGTTGATATTTCTTTTTCTCAGGTTGAACGCCTTGCTCAAAACAGGAATGAGCAGCTTTTTTCTGTTTTTGATGATAACCTTTCCCCTGAGCAGACAGAAGCTTTGAAATTCCTGTATGCATTTATGCCATTAAATGATCTTGCTGAACATTCAGGCGGATTTTTTCTTGCCAACATTAATATGTCACTCAGAGCAAGAGAAGAGACTCCATGGGGGGAATCAATCCCTGAAGATATCTTTCTGCACTTTGTTTTACCGGTAAGGGTAAATAATGAAAACCTTGATTCATTCAGGATAATATGCTATGATGAGATAATGGGAAGGGTGGAAGGAAAGACTCTTATGGATGCTGCTCTTGAGATAAACCACTGGTGTCATGAAAAAGTAACCTATCAGCCTTCTGATTCCAGAACATCAGCGCCTCTGAGCACTATGCTCTCTGCCAGAGGGAGATGCGGAGAAGAATCCACATTTACAGTTGCAGCACTGAGGACCGCAGGAATACCTGCCAGGCAGGTTTACACTCCGAGATGGGCTCACAGCGACGACAACCATGCATGGGTGGAAATATGGAATGACGGAAAATGGTACTATATGGGAGCCTGTGAACCGGAGCCTGTAATTGACCGCGGATGGTTCACTGAACCTGCAAGACGTGCCATGCTCGTTCATACAAAAGCCTTCGGCGCATACGAAGGGAATGAGATAATAATTAACCACCATGATAAGTATTCGGAGATAAACAACCTTCCAAAATATGCTGTAACAAAACAGGTATACGTAAAAACAATAGATTCTCTCGGTAAACCTGTTGAAGGCGCAACAGTGGAATATCAGCTTTACAATTACGCTGAGTTCTATCCGCTTGCTTCAGTTACGACAGATGAAAAAGGAATGAGCACCTTCATTACAGGCCTGGGCGACCTTCTGATCTGGGGAAGGAAGAAAGATGATTTTGATTTCAGGAAAATATCAGTTGCGGGCACCGATACATTAATTCTGCGGTTGGGAAAGAACTATGATGCACGCAGTATTGATCTTGACATGGAAGTCCCGTTGTCACGTGTGCCCCTTCAAACGCCATCGCAGGAGATGGTTGAAGCCAACTCAAAACGGCTTGACGAGGAAAACACTTTGCGCCAGAGATATATTGATTCATGGATAACCCCTGATGAGACCAGAGCTTTTGCTCGTAATTACGGAGTGGACAGCTCAAGGATTACCGGTATAATATCACGCAGCATGGGGAATTACAGAAGCATAATCGAGTTTCTGAATAATACGCCTGATACTTTAAAGGAAACAGCTGTCTCGCTTCTTGAGGTCATAGCTGAAAAGGATCTCAGAGACACCAGGGAGAATGTTCTTTATGATCACCTGATTTTCTCAGTTCCTTTTTGCAGTGAGGAATCAATGTTTATTCAGTATGTTTTAAATCCGCGTGTATCAAATGAAATCCTTACCTTATGGCGCAGCTGGTTTTTCAGGTCGCTGCCTGAAGAACTGAAGGTAAACGCTCCTGATACCCCATTCCTCATAACTGACTGGTTCAATGACAGCATAACAATAGCAGACGACGAAAATTATTCAAAAACAGCATTGACCCCGATCGGTGTAAGCAAGCTGAAAGTATCCGACACACGGTCAAGGGCTATCTGTTTTGTAGCTGTATGCCGCAGCCTTGGGATACCTGCCAGGCTGGAGCCGGGAAGCAGAGTACCTCAATTCTGGCATAATTCGGTCTGGAATGATGTATACTTTGATGACCAGAAACCTCCTTCAGCAGGGAAAAGCTTCCTCAAGCTGACCACAAATGGCGTAAATCCTGTTCCGGAATATTACACTCATTTTACAATCGCACATTTTGAAAACGGACGTTACAATACACTTGAATATGATTATAACAGGCGCATTGACGCTTTCGTGGAAGAGTTGCAGCTGACCCCGGGTCATTACATGATGGTCACCGGGAACAGAGTCAGCGACAGCAGGATACTAACAAATATCACCTTCTTTGACCTTCATGAAGGAGAACACAGAATAATAAATGTAAAGTTGAGAAAAGATCTTGCTCCGCCTGAAGGCTACAGAATCGGAATCGGAGAACAAGTACTTAGAAAACTCCCAGTAAGCAAATAACCAGCAACCAGCAACCCTCTTGTTAATATCTCCCTGAGTTATCAACCTGTTTTGATTTAATAATTAGTTTATCTTTGTTCAGTATTGGTGTCGCTCTGAAATAAAATCAGCGCGATGAAAAGGGAATGCGGTGTGAATCCGCGACAGTACCCGCTGCTGTGATGCCCGATCGTTCTAACGATGATGGCTTTATGATAACCTGCCACTGTCCCGAGGACTCGGGATGGGAAGGCTTCATAAGGCCGGGACAAGTCAGAAGACCTGCCAGACAAACCATGTTCAAGGCTTTCGGGAAGTAAGGCTCAGAGTCCGAGTTGATTCCATTCTTATCCTTCTGAAATCCTGAATAAGGCTTTAATAGAGATAGGAGTGAATGGAAGACCTTAAAAAATCCTGCATTGTTCCATGGCATATCATCGCGTATGCACTGTTTCTGGTTTGTACTCCTTCACAGGGACAAGATCTTTTCAGCGATGACACAATAAAAATAAAGGAAGTTGTTATCAGCAGCAGGCATATAGACTCTGAACTTCCGGGTTTCAGGAAAACAAATATCGATTCAACTCTGCTCAGGAACTACAATCATATTTCTCTTGCTGAACTGCTGACCGCAAGTTCACCGGTATTCATTAAAAGTTACGGATCAGGAGGTTCAGCGACATCTTCGCTGCGTGGCACAGGCGCTTCACATACCCAGGTATCCTGGAATGGGATCAATATAAGCAATCCAATGCTGGGGCAAGCCGATTTCTCGCTTATCACACCTGGTTTGCTTGATAATATCCAGTTAAGCATGGGAGGAGCCTCCATGGATATCGGAGGCGGAGGTATAGGCGGCATTATTAACCTGGAAAATAAACCCTCCTGGGGTAAACAGACTCTGGGTTCCATAAATCCCGGCATTGGAAGCTTCGGGAACTTTTTCCTTCAGGCAGGTATAAAGACTGGAAATGACAATTTACTGTCTGTAACAAAGATAAACCTGGATTATTCGGAAAATGATTATCCATATCTGAATACAATAACAGGTTCAGAGCCCGTCCGGGAAAAAAGAACCAATAGTCAGATTTCACGCAAAGATTTTCTTCAGGAGCTGTATTTCAGAAAGGATAAAAATGTTCTTTCTGCACGAATATGGTACCAGTCAGCAGACAGGAACCTTCCGGGGTCTATGCTCATTCAATCAGGCACTTCCGGTGAAAAGCAGAATGATGAATCATTCAGGACCTTGTTCAGTTTTGATACTGAAAAAGGAAAAACAAACTTTTTTGTCAAAGGATCATGGATATTAAACAGGCTTGATTATCATAACCAGCTTGCTTCAATTGAGTCGTTAAACAGGTCAAACTCCTTCATCCTTAAACTGGGATTTGAAGCACGGATACTGAAGGGTACAGAACTTAAAGTATTCTTTAATGAAGAATTAAATGCTATCAATTCAAATAATTACGAAAAAAATGTTGCGGGAAACACAGCATCCCTTACTGTTCTTGCAGAAAGAAGATCAGGTAGCAGACTGGGAACTACATTGCTTATGAGAGAAACCCTGGATAATACCAGGCTCATGGTCCCGGATTTCTCTGCAGGACTGGAATTCAGATTGTTCCCAGGCGAGGATCATTTTCTGAGATCAGGATTCTCCAGAACTTCGCGCCTGCCTTCGATGAACGAACGATACTGGTATCCGGGAGGAAACAGGGATCTTAAAAACGAATTTGCATACCTTTTTGATTTTGGATATAAGATGAATCAGAAAATTTCTGCCTCCATGTCGCTTGACTCTGAAATTGGTTTCTACAGGAATCTTATCAGGGACATGATCCAATGGCATCCGGGAGAATTTGCTTACTGGATAGCCGATAATATTAACAGGGTCAACACAGCAGGATTTGAAGCTTCGCTGTCGCTGAGATACTCACATGATAATATGACAGTTAATCTTAATGCAGGATACTCCTGCACAAGAGCACTCTCGGCAGGAACAGGCACTGAAGCTGCAACGGTTAACCAGCTTATGTATATTCCTGAGAACCAGGCTAACGGATCTTTGTTTGCAGGATACAGGAAGTTTTATTTAATGTGGATTACAACTTTTACAGGAAAAAGATTTATTACAGTCGATAATTCAGCCCATTTGCCTTCTTGCTCAATAACAAATTTTGTTTCCGGATTAAAAATTCCATTCGGCATGAATTTATTTGATTTAAGCTTCAGGATTGACAATATATTTGATTTAAGCTACCAGACAATCGCATTTCACCCTCAACCTGGCAGGTCATATCATGCTTCCGTTTTGTATCAGTTAAGTAAAAAAGTCAGGAAATGAAACGATTACTTATTTTCTTAATTGCCGTTCTGTTCATCTGCTCTTGTGAAAAGAGACTCGATGGTCCGGGTCAACAGGATCCGGAAGAGTCATTCATTAGCGGAGACGGAGTATTTATTATCAACGAAGGTAACTACACGTGGGGGAATGGAACCGTTTCGTATTATTCATATGATTCTTCAAAAATTCATAATGATGTTTTTCAGAAAGCTAACGAAAGACCTCTTGGTGACGTTCCAAACTCTATGGCTCTATATGGCGAATTCGGGTATATTGTTGTTAATAATTCGGGGAAAATAGAAGTCGTCAAAAAGAATTCCCTGAAATCGGTAGCTACTATAACAGGACTCATTTCACCAAGAAACATAGCAATCATTGACCATAGCAAGGCTTATGTGAGCAGCCTTTATTCAGACTCCATCACAATACTGGATCTTGAAAATAATAAGATATCAGGTTACATTAATATCAGGAGGACTTCTGAATCCATTGTAACTACTGGCATGAAGGCTTTTGTTTCAAGCTGGTATGGTGGTGATGAAGTTGTTGTGATTAATACTGCCATTGATAAAATGACTGATTCCATAAAAGTTGGAAGGGAACCTGAGAGCATGGTGATCGATAATAAATATGTTCTCTGGGTGCTGTGTAACGGCGGATGGGCAAGAAAGTACTATGCTGAACTGACAGGAATTAATACACAGTCGTATGAAATTATGAAAAGGCATGTTTTCCCATCAATCCTTGATTCACCAACCAGCCTCAGTATCAACGGGGATGGAAATACTTTGTTCTACCTGCAGAAGGGGATAAAGAGAATGGATATTGGAGCATCAGGAGTGCCGGCAGAACCTTTTATTGAAGAAAGAGAGCGTATTTTCTACAAGCTTGGTATAAATCCCGTGAACGGAGATATTTTCGTAACAGATGCTGTTGATTATCAGCATAATGGTATGGTCCTGATTTATAACAGCAAGGGAGATTCGCTCAATTCATATAATGCAGGTATCATCCCCGGATCATTGTGTTTTAAGGTCCGGCCAAGTCCGGTGATTGAATGAGGATCGAAAGTAAAATACCATATCTCAGCTTCGCATTGGTCATCATTGCATTGGTTTTTGTATCCTGCACTGTCAGAAACGACATCCGACCGGGTTCAGGTATTAAAGCGTCTGATGCGATAGTCACCAGTGCCCGGAGATTTTCTCTTGAAAAGACCGATTCCTGTACAATCCTCACCATAACGGATCCATGGCAGGGCGCCAGTGGGATTAAGCAGGTTTATTACCTTGTAAACAGAATTAACGGGGAATCACTCAGTTCAGATAAGTTATCAATAATCGAGGTGCCACTGAAGAAAATCATCTGCATGTCCACCACGCATGTCGCAATGATTGAGGCTCTAGGTGCGGAAGATGCTATAACAGGTGTCTCAGGGAAAGATTTCATATACAATGAGAAAATAAATGAAAGAATAAGCCAGGATCTGATATATGATGTCGGATATGAGTCAGGGTTAAATAATGAATTGATCATCAGTCTCTCTCCTGATCTGATAATGATGTACGGAATAGGAAGTGAATCAACCGGTTACCTTGGCAAGGTAAAGGAACTTGGCATAAAAGTCATGTTCAACGCCGATTATCTTGAAACTGATCCTTTGGGAAAGGCTGAATGGATAAAACTCTTCGGTGCGCTTTTCTGCAGGGAGAAAATTGCAGATTCAATATTCATTTCAGTTTCAGAATCATACAACCGGATAAAATCCTATATCAGCAAAAACTGCAGGGAAAGACCGGATGTTCTCATGGGACTTCCTTTCAGGGATACCTGGTTTATTTCACCGGGCAATTCATACATAAGCCGGTTCATTGAAGATGCAGGCGGCAATTACCTCTGGCGTGACACAAAATCATCCGTATCGATGCCCTATGGCATTGAAGATGTTTATTTAAGATCTCTGGAGGCTGAATACTGGCTTAACACAGGCAACGCCGGATCTAAAAGAGAAATATTTTCGCTTGATCCAAGGCTGGAAACCATACCCTGTTTCAGGAACGGGAACTTGTTCAATAATGATAACAGGATATCACCGTCTGGAGGCAATGATTACTGGGAAAGCGGTATCCTCAATCCTCACCTGATACTCAAGGATATTGGCGCAATCCTGCATCCTTCACTATTTCCGGATGCAGAACTCTTCTATTACCGCAGAATTGAATAAACGAAGGATTATTAAGATCTGAAATGCCTGAGGCTGTACTATCGGAAATTGAAATGAGAAGACGAAAGATCCTGATCTTTTCAATTCTGGTCATCCTCCTGTTCTTAAGCTTTATTCTTGATATTCTCCTTGGCTCGGTATCAATTAAGCCTTCAGAAATTGTCGGTGCGCTGTTCAAAAGTCCTGATCCCGGTATCGAAACAATAATCCTCAGGTTCAGGCTCCCGAAAGCATTTACTGCACTGGCAGCAGGAGTTGCCTTATCTCTGAGCGGACTTCAGATGCAGACTCTATTCAGGAATCCGATGGCCGGTCCGTATGTTCTTGGAGTGAGTTCAGGTGCCAGCCTTGGAGTTGCTGTTGTAATACTTGGTTTTTCATCGCGGTTTTCCCCGGAAAACATTCAGAGTCTGGGCAACTGGGCCCTGGTAGTCTCAGCCTGGATAGGAGCAGGTGCGGTTATGGTTTTGATAATGTTCATTTCCTCAAGGATTAGAGACATAATGACTATACTAATTCTTGGGATTATGCTTGCAAGCGGGATATCTGCAATAGTAAGTATCATGCAGTATTTCAGCAATGAAACAATGCTGAAAGCCTACGTAATATGGACAATGGGCAGCCTCGGGAATCTTTCAGCAGAACAGCTGAAAGTCCTTCTGGCGACTGTTACCGCAGGGATGATCTTAAGCCTGGCGTCTGTAAAGATGCTGAATGCCCTTTTGCTTGGGGAGAACTACGCAGCCAGTGTCGGTCTGAATCTGAAGCTCTCTCGAACTGTTATTTTCGCCTGTACAAGCATACTGGCAGGAAGCGTTACAGCTTTCTGCGGTCCTATCGGATTCATAGGAATTGCTGTTCCGCATATTGC
>Ga0154607_1086_pt1 | contig 10077 bp, 7 predicted proteins | sample Rifle2008BG13ft_FD_116036 | JGI IMG/M metagenome (GOLD analysis project Ga0154607, IMG submission 116036) | Bacteroidetes bacterium RBG_13_43_22 | reverse complement strand
GACATCAAAAATTGTCTCAACCATCAGGATATCGGCGCCCCCATCGATAAGGCCACGTGCCTGCCCGGAATATGCGTTTACCAGATCATTAAAAGTAACTGAACGCGCCCCCGGATCGTTGACATCAGCCGACATTGAAGCTGTACGGTTTGTAGGGCCAAGGGTGCCCGCGATAAAGTGTAAATTATACACATCTTGATTTTCGTGCTCTGCAATAGCCTGTCTGGCAAGCTTTGCTGACTGGAAATTCATATTGTAAACCTGATCCTCCATGCCATAATCAGCCATCGATATCCTGTTCGCATTGAAAGTATTTGTTGTGATGATATCTGCGCCGGCTTCAAGATAGCCTTTATGAATGTTCAGGATAATCCCGGGATTGGCAAGAGACAGCAGATCATTGTTGCCTTTCTGCGGTTTCGGATGATCTTTGAATTTAACACCACGGTAATCCTGCTCCTGAAGCCTGTGTTTCTGGATCATGGTGCCCATTGCGCCGTCAAGGATCAGGATACGCTGCTGTATAATATCTTCTAATGATGGTTTCATTATAGTATTTTTTATTCCTTTTGGTTGGCCTCATCCCCCTGGCCCCCTTTCCGCTACGCGGAAGAAGGGGGAACCATCTAATTAATAATGGTGTAGCCCCTCCCTCCTGGGGGAGGGGTTGGGGAGAGGTTATTAGTTTATTCCCTTTCTTCCCGTATTTACTATGAAAACATCCATTCCGGGAAGTTGTTCCCTTAATTCATATAATCTGTCAAGATTTACTATGCCAATAGCATATTTGTATAACCTTCCGCTAAAGTATTCCGACACTTCCTCAAATCCAAATATATCCTTCTCCTTTTCATCGTTATACCTTAAATAGATTTCAATCCTGAAGTTACGGGTATAATTTGTAACTGTAGCCTGCTGGTATTTTTTGTATTCATACCTGTATCCGTATGAGTTAGCCGATATATCAGATAATACAGCGCTCCCTGTTGCATGCCCTCCTGCACCCTTGCCTGAAAAGAACTGCTTATCGGCAAAAGCAGCTTCGGTAATCACTCCGTTATATTCATTGTCAACATTATAAAGGTATTTGTCCGGAGAGATGAACCGGGGAAGCACAAAACTGGTTATGGTATTTTCACTTGTTTTACCAACGAAAGGTACAAGCTTTATCTTTAGTCCTTTTTCTTTTGCATACTGGATATCAAATTTCGAGATATTGCTTATCCCGTAATGAAATACTTCACCCGGATCAAGAAACATTCCATATGCATGTCCTGTTATTATGCAAAGCTTGTATTTTGCATCCCACCCGTCTACATCAAGGGTAGGATCCGATTCCGCAAATCCCTTTTCCCGCGCTTCATTAAGAGCGACATTATAGTCAATACCCTGGTTGTGCATGAGGGTAAGGACATAATTCGTTGTGCCGTTAAGGATGCCTCTCAGTGAGTATAACAATTCATTATCATAGTACTCTTCCAGGTTCCTGATTATCGGGATGCTTGCACCCGCAGATGCTTCATACAGGAACGACACCTTGTATTTTTCCTGAAGATCAACAAGCTCCCTGAAGTGTTTTGCGATCATTACCTTGTTTGCCGAAACAACATTCTTGCCTTTTTTCATTGCTGTTGTAACTATTTTAAATGCCGCATCGGCATCATCAATCAGTTCAACCACAAGATTTATTGACGGATCATTAAGGATATCGTTCTTATCAAATGTGAAATTCGACATAGGTATCCTTCTCTTCTTCTTTCTGTCTTTTACACAGATCCTGACAATATCAGCCTTAAAGCCTTTGCTGCTGTTCAGCACATCATGCAATCCCTGTCCAACACAACCGTATCCGAACATTCCTATTCTTAATTTTTCCCGTGTCATTGTCTGATTATTTTAAAGTTTTTTCCCAGAATTTCCTGACTACATCCGTAACAATTTCCGTCTCTATCAGGAATCCGTCATGTCCGTAAAATGAATCTATTTCAATGTATTCCGCATTGCCGGTGTTTGCAGTTATAAATTTCTGATCATCGGTAGGGAAAAGAAGATCTGATCTGATTCCCACACACACCACTTTTGCTTTGATTCTTTTGAGGGCATTTATTATTCCTCCTCTTCCCCTGCCTATATTATGGGTATCAGACAGGCACGTAAGGCACCAGTAGGAGTAGGGATTGAACCTTTTAACCAGCTTCTCTCCCTGGTAAGCCTGGTATGAAGCTGCTTTGAAAGAAGTAAGCTTGTCATCATCTTCCTCCTGCTGGGTCTTGTTATAGGCATCCATCGTTCTGTAGCTTATTAGTGCCATTGACCTTGCGGCTTTAAGTCCTGATTTGCCACCTTCGGGATCACCAGAGGTAAAAGTCTGATCAGCCTGCATTGCAAGCCTCATCGATTCACTGAACGCCAGGGCCCATGGTGTCTGCCTTGCTCCTGAAGCCAGAAGAATAAGTCTTTCAACAAGCTCAGGGAACATAATGCTGTACTCCAGGGCCTGGTATCCTCCTATTGAAGCTCCGATTATCGTATGTATCCTTTTTATACCCAGGTGATTCCTGAGTATCTCGTGGACATTTACATGATCCCTTACAGTGATAAGCGGGAAGCTGTTAAGCCAGGGTTTGCCTGTTTCGGGATTAACTGATGCCGGACCGGTTGTACCATAACATGATCCAAGGACATTGGCACAGACAATAAAATGCTTTTCCGGGTCAAACAGAAGCCCTTTGCCAACCATTCCCGGCCACCATGCCTCAACATCAGAGCTGGCTGTAAGTGCATGGCACACCCATATTACATTGTCAGATTCCCGGTTTAGTTTTCCCCAGGTGTTGTATGCAATTTCGAGGGACGGCAAAACAGCACCGGTTTCGGTCCTGAACGGCAGGTTGTATTTCAGTGTCTTCATCAGATAATATCTTTAAACGCCTGTTCAAAATCATAAATGATGTCATCGATATGCTCCAGTCCAACTGAGACCCTGAAAAGTCCCGGCTCAACTCCGGCCGCAATCTGATCCTCAGCTGACAGCTGGGCATGAGTTGTGGTTGAAGGTTGTATTATCAGCGTTTTTGCATCACCTACATTTGCCAGGTGACTTACCAGGTCAAGATGCTCAACAAGTTTTGCTGCTTTTTGTTTTTCAGCTTTGAGAACGAAGCTCAAAACACCGCCTGCACCTTTCGGAAGATATTTTTGTGCCAGGGCATGATTTGGATTACCCGGCAATCCCGGATAATTGACTTTCTCCACACATGGCTGAGTTTTAAGCCATTCGGCAAGTGCAAGAGTGTTCTTTACATGCCTTTCCATTCTGAGTGAAAGCGTCTCAAGTCCCTGAAGAAGAAGGAAAGAATTGAAGGGGCTCAATGCAGGACCAAGATCCCTTAAGCCTTCAACGCGCGCTTTTACAATGAATGCAATATTGCCTGCTGATGATTTTTGTGAGAATCTTTCGCCGAAAACCAGTCCGTGATAACCTTCCGAGGGCTCTGTAAAAACAGGGAAATTTCCATTGCTCCAGTTGAAATTTCCTGCATCGACTATTACTCCTCCGATACTTGTACCATGTCCGCCGATCCATTTTGTAGCAGATTCAACAACAATGCTGGCGCCTAATTCAATTGGACGGCACAGGTAGCCGCATCCGCCGAATGTATTATCCACGATCAGGGGTATCCCGTATCTTTTTGCCAGTGCTGAAAAAGCGTCAAAATCAGGAATATTGAATCCTGGATTGCCGATCGTCTCTACATAAATCGCCTTTGTCTTTTTATCGATAAGTGCTTCAAAAGAGTCAGGGTGGAGATCCCTGGCAAATTTCGTTTCGATTCCAAGTCCGGGAAAAGTAACTCTGAACTGATTAAAAGTACCTCCGTACAGATAAGGGGAGCTTACAAGATTCTCTCCTTTTCTTATTATGGTTGAAAGAGCAATGAACTGGGCAGCATGACCGGAGGCAACTGCAAGTGCGGCAACACCTCCTTCAAGCGCTGCTACCCTCTTCTCAAAAACTTCAGTCGTCGGATTCTGTATCCTGGTATAAATATTACCCGGTTCCGACAGATCGAAAAGATCAGCAGCATGTTTTGCGTTCCTGAAAATGTACGATGACGTCTGGTAAAGAGGAACTGCCCTGGAGTGTGTTTCACGGTCAGGGTGATGTCCTGCATGTATCTGTAAAGTCTCAAAATGTATTTTTCTCTTTTTCATTTGAAAATGTTTTATTATTTATACCAATCCTGCAAACAGGTATAATAATCCCGTCATTGCAATGATCCTGCAACATATTTAAACCTGATTAATTCCGGATCAGGATCCCTGCCGGCGCATGTCCATAGGCATGAGCGGCATCGTGAGATTCTTTCGGGTCAGATGAAATGACTTCATGGTTTCCGTGTTTATTTTTATCATCTCCCGGCTTTCCCGGGATTAGGTTTTGGCACCGTTCTCCCGAGTACTCGGGATTGGTTGCCAGGGTTTCTCAGAGCCTAATCTCTCCGCCCTTCTTAATAAAAACCAAACACCCTTAATTGGAAGGAATATTTGATTTGTGGGGACAAATATATAAAGGAATTTATGAAATACAAAAAAAAATCAATCCTAATATTTCACGTACTCACCCCCCAACCCTCCCGACCTGCCTCCGGCAGTCCGGGACAGGCTCTCTCTGATTAAGCAAAGAGGGGGAGTAAATCATTGCAAATTAATAAGTTCCCCCTCTTTACGAAGTAGAGAGGGGGAATTTAAGGGGGTGAGTACATGGACAATCCAGGGGGGAAGAGGTGAGGGGGAGAAAAGAATTGCGTATTTTTGCAAAAAGAAAGGTATAATGCAAAGCAAATTGAAACTTTATAATACTCTAACTAGGAGAAAAAAACTTTTTATTCCACTCAATTCTCCATTTGTTGGCATGTATGTATGTGGCCCCACAGTATATAGTGATGCTCATTTAGGGCATGCTAGAGCAGCTATTACTTTCGATTTGCTATATAGATACTTATTACATCTGGGATATAAGGTAAGATATGTAAGAAACATAACAGATGTTGGTCATTTAGAAGATGAAGTATCAGAATCTGGAGAAGATAAAATTATAAAGAAAGCAATACAGGAAAAGCTTGAGCCAATGGAAATCGTTCAGAAATACATGAATAACTATCACAGAAATATGACTGAACTAAACACTTATGAACCATCCATCGAACCAAGAGCAACTGGTCATATTCTAGAACAACAAGAATTTATTAAAGTCCTTATTAAAAAGAAATTTGCCTATGAAAAAAATGGATCAGTCTATTTTGATATTTTGAAATACATTAAAAAATATAAATATGGAAAACTTTCTGGGAGGAAGTTTGAATTTCTTCAAAGCAAAAGACAAAACTTAAAGAAAAAAGAAGAGAAGAAAAATCCTTCTGATTTTGCTTTGTGGAAAAAGGCATCTCCAAACCATTTAATGAAATGGCAATCACCTTGGGGATTGGGATATCCCGGTTGGCATTTAGAATGTTCAACAATGAGTTTAAAATACCTTGGAAATGTATTTGATATCCATGGCGGAGGAATGGATCTTAAGTTTCCTCACCACGAATGCGAAATGGCTCAATCTTTAGCTAAAATAGGAAAAGAATCTGTTAGATTTTGGATTCACAATAATCTAATTACAATTAATGGCCAAAAAATGGCAAGATCTTTAAATAATTTCATAACTCTTGATGAGCTTTTTAATGGAACACATTTCCTCCTTAGTAAAAAATTTAGCCCAATGACGCTTAAATTTTTTATTCTTCTATCTCATTATAGAAATACTTTAAATTTTTCAAATGATGCACTTATTGCCGCAGAAAGTGGACTTGAGCGTTTAATGAAGGCATTGGAAACTCTTAACAAACTCAAACCTTCACCTTCTTCTACAGTAAACGTTTGTGAAATTAAAGAAAAATGTTATGATGCTATTAATGATGATCTAAATACACCTGTACTAATTTCCCATCTATTTGAAGGAGTGAAATACATAAATTCTACTAATGATGGAAAAGAACGACTTAACCTTAATGATATCGAACTCTTAAAAAATATTTTTACAACTTTTACCATCGATTTACTTGGACTTAAACCGAAAACCCTTAAAGTAACTGATGATCTATTTATAGACAGCGTTATCGATGCTAGTCTAAATATTCGATCAATTATCAAACAAGACAAAGATTGGAGTACTTCAGATAAAATACGAAAAGAACTTAACAAAATCGGGATACTTATAAAAGACAGAAAAGAGGGTGTAGATTGGGAATTAGAATAACCCCCCTGTGATCCCCCCGGAGGGAGGATAAAGTGTTGTTTAATAATAAGTTGACTTTATGGTTGGAGAAGAGAAGAAGGAGTTAAGAAGGAAGGCCAGGAAATTAAGAAACAATATGACCAAAGCTGAAATAATTCTTTGGTCAAGAATCAGATCAAAGCAAATCGGAGGTTTTAAATTCAGAAGACAATATCCTATACTTGATTTTATTACTGATTTTTATTGTCATGATTTGAAGCTGATTATTGAAGTAGATGGAGAGGTGCATACATTACTAAGCCAAATAGAATCCGATAATTATCGTAATAAAATGCTAAGGATGAATGGTTATCATGTTCTTCATTTTACAAGCCGTGAAATTGAAACTGAATTAAACCACTCATTATTAAAAATTAAACTTTTCATCAACGAAATATGGTTGCCCTCACAGGGAAACCGCATGAAGTAAAAATGATTGATAAAATAAATAAAAATGGAAATTTGTCCCCCTCCCAGGGGGACCATAGGGGGTCATCTTACATTTCTACACCTATTCTAATCGGCTCCATCCCCCTTGGCGGTACCCACCCTGTCCGTATTCAATCAATGACCAATACAAATACTCTTGATACCGGCGCTTCTGTCGCCCAGTGCATAAGGATCATTGAGGCAGGTGCCGATTTTGTGCGTCTGGCGGCACAGGGAGTAAGGGAAGCACAAAACCTTGAAAACATAAAAATTGAACTCCGTAAATCCGGTTTCAGCACACCACTTATAGCAGATATTCACTTCAATCCTGCTGCTGCCGAAACTGCCGCCAGGATTGTAGAAAAGATCAGGATAAATCCTGGTAATTATGCGGATAAAAGAGCTGCATTTATTAAGACGGAACTATCAGATAAAGAATATGATGAAGAGCTGGAACGGATCCATGAACGGCTGCTTCCGCTGATCACTGTCTGCAGGGAGAACAGTACAGTCATACGAATCGGGATCAATCATGGCTCTCTCTCTGACAGGATAATGTCACGTTATGGGAATACGCCTGAAGGAATGGTCAGGTCGGCTGTTGAATTTATCAGGATATTCAGGTCAGAGAATTTTAATAACCTTGTGCTTTCGGTTAAATCTTCCGATACTGGTATAATGGTCGAATCCAACAGATTGCTTGTTGGGGTTATGCAGAAAGCAGGGATCACCTACCCTATCCACCTGGGTGTGACTGAAGCAGGTGAAGGTGAAGACGGAAGAGTAAGATCAGCAGCCGGTATCGGGGCGCTTCTTTCGGAAGGCATCGGAGATACTATCAGAGTGTCATTGAGCGAGGATCCTGAACACGAGATTCCGGTGGCAAAAGAAATAATACATTTTCTCGGCGGATCAAAAGGACGTGTTACCACACCTGTAAAACCACAGGGTTTCAGAATAAGGAACAGTTTCTACAGACCCGAAGTGATAACATATGCTGAGGGCAGATATTTTAAGGAAGACGACAGCCTGGTTCAGGGTGAAATGCTGATTTTCAGCTGTAAAACACCTCCTTTGCTGTCAGAACGCTCTGGCAGAAAGGTCTTTCTCAGTCCTGTTTTTTCAGAAGATGATCATGAAAAGCTTGTAATTGATGCTTCTGCTTTGCTGGGCCGTTACTTCATACTGAAGCAGGCTGACGGGATATGTATCACAAACACCGGCATGGTGCAGGGTGAAAAACTGAAAGAACTTTCTTTCTCAATTTTACAGGCGACAGAAGCCAGGATTACCCGTAACCGCTACATTTCGTGCCCGACCTGCGGCCGTACAAAATTCAATCTTCAGGAGGAAGTCAGAAAAGTGAAGGCAGCAACAGGGCATCTGACAGGGCTGAAGATCGCAATCATGGGATGCATTGTTAACGGTCCGGGAGAGATGGCAGGCTCTGATTACGGATATGTGGGAACGGGAGAAGGGAAAGTGCATATATACAGGGGTATGGTACCTGTCAGGAAAAATGTTCCGCAGGAGGATGCTGTAGAGGAATTGCTTAAGCTGATCGAAGCAGATCAAAAACCCCCGTACAGCTCAAGCTGGACTGCCCCCTGAAGGGGGGTCATACCAATCTGTAATCCAATTGCTTTTTCTGAAGATCGGCTTTTACAACTTCTATTGTAACCTTATCGCCCAATGTATATACCTTTCCTGTTGACCTCCCCCTGATACAGTAATTATCTTCATCGTACTCATAGTAATCATCTCCAAGCTCCCGGATATTTACCATTCCTTCGCACTGGTTCTCAATTATTTCCACGTAAATGCCCCATTCAGTTACACCTGAAATGATTCCTTCGAACTGTTTCCCGGTTTTATCGCTCATATATTCCACCTGTTTGTATTTTACCGAAGCCCTCTCAGCTTCAGCAGCCAGACGCTCCATTTTTGAAGAGTGTTCACAAAGCTTTTCATATTTTTCCTTTTCACCGGGAACCTGATTATTCAGGTAATCCGTAAGAAGCCTGTGAACCATCATATCAGGGTATCTCCTGATTGGAGATGTAAAATGAGTATAATGTTTGAACGAAAGGCCGTAATGCCCGATATTGTCAGTTGAATAAACAGCTTTAGCCATTGCTCTTAATGCCAGGGTTTCAATAATATTCTGCTCTTTTTTCCCGGCTACTGAATTCAGAAGCCTGTTCATAGCTCTTGGCAGTGAAGTCTTTTCATCTTCAACAAGCTTATATCCGAACCGTGTTATAAAATGACTGAAACTTTCAATTTTTTCAGGATCGGGTTTGTCATGGATACGATATACGAAAGTCCGGCCTCTTAATTTCTTTCCGACAAGTTCTGCAACATGCCTGTTGGCCAGCAGCATGAACTCCTCAATCAGCTGGTTTGAGGTGCCCATATCACGGAATCTTATGCCAAGGGGCTTACCTTCCTCATCAAGATCAAACTGAACCTCCACTTTTTCAAAAAGGAAAGCTCCTGCTGAAAAACGCCTTTTACGGAGCTGCTGTGCAAGATCATGAAGCAGCAGAATTTGTTCCTTCATATCGCCTTCACCGGTGTCAATAACATACTGAGCTTCCTCATAGGAAAACCTCTTGTCTGAATTTATTATCGTCCTTCCAAACCATTCATTTATCACTTCAGCTTTGCTATTCATCTCAAAAACAGCTGAATAGGTTAGCTTATCCTCTGAAGGACTGAGTGAGCAGATATGGTTTGAGAGTCTTTCCGGAAGCATTGGCACCACCCTGTCAACAAGGTAAACGGAAGTAGCTCTCTGCCTTGCCTCTTCTTCCGTAAGCGAACCGGGTTTTACGTAATGAGTTACATCTGCAATATGTACACCAATCTCATAATTGCCGTTTTTCAGGGTCCTGAGCGAAAGGGCATCATCGAAATCCCTGGCATCTGCGGGATCAATCGTGAATGTAGGGACATCACGGAAATCACGGCGTGCTCTAATGTCATTTTCAGTTATCTCTGCAAGTATCTTTTCCGCATCATCCTCAACATCTTCAGTAAAATGGAAAGGAAGCTCGAATTCAGCAAGGATGGCATGCATTTCAGTTTCATGAAGCCCGGGTTCTCCCAGGACATTTATTATCTCAGCTACGGGATTCTTTGATTTGGAATCCCATTCGATGACCCTGGCAACAGCTTTCTGACCCTGTTTTGCACCATTCAGTCTTGATGACGGAATGAACAGGTCAAACGGCATATTTTTGTTATCCGGGATGAGGAACGCGAAGTTTGGCATTATCTCAACTGTTCCGACGAATGAACTGCGCCATCTTTCCAGTATT
>Ga0154607_1180_pt1 | contig 10131 bp, 5 predicted proteins | sample Rifle2008BG13ft_FD_116036 | JGI IMG/M metagenome (GOLD analysis project Ga0154607, IMG submission 116036) | Bacteroidetes bacterium RBG_13_43_22 | reverse complement strand
GCTGCCGGCGATTGCACAGGTCATGGCGTACCCGGTGCCTTTATGAGCATGCTCGGACACGCTTTTCTGGAAGAGATAGTCAATACAAGGGAAATAGAAAACGCGGCAATGATCCTGAACCTGCTCAGGGATGAAATAATAAACACTTTGAAACAGAAGGGCTTAACTGGGGAAGCACGCGATGGAATGGATATCTCTCTGTGTATCCTTGACAGGAAAGCCGGAAAACTTGACTACGCTGGCGCAAATAATCCCCTGTATCTGATAAGGGACAGCCAAATGATGAAATACCAGGCTGACCGGATGCCGATAGGAATACACTTTATCTCGTTCACTCCATTTACAAACCAGACTATAGATATTAATAAAGGTGATTACCTGTACCTTTTCTCAGACGGATACGCTGATCAGTTCGGTGGCCCCAAGGGAAAGAAATTCATGTACAAGCCATTCCAGGATCTTCTTCTGAAAAACCACAGCAAACCGATGGAACTCCAGAAGGAAATACTTGACAACACCTTTGAAAAATGGAAGGGCGACCGCGACCAGGTCGATGATGTCATGGTGATTGGGATGAAGATATAGGCGCAGGGCACAGGGCACAGAGCACAGAGCACAGGGCACAGGGAACAGGGCACAGGGAACAGGGCACAGGGCACAGGGCGCAGGGCAAAGGGCAAAAGGGAAATGAGGTGAGAAAAATTGTCATAACGGCTGATGGTTCTCATACCATTTATGTGCCTGAGATGGATGACCATTACCATTCGGTAAATGGAGCAATTCAGGAATCAGAACTCATATTTATAAAGAGCGGATTTGAATTCTGTAAAACTGATCCGCTTCATATTTTTGAGGTCGGACTCGGAACAGGTCTGAATGCCCTTTTGACAGCGATCAATAGCCTTAATGGCGAACGGGAGGTTTTCTATACAGCTGTTGAAAAATATCCTCTCGACGAGATGACTTTAAGGTCGCTCAACTACAATCTGTTTACCGGTAATGACGGGAGCAGGATATTCAGGCTTATCCATGAATCCGGATGGGGTAAGATGAACCATATCTGCAGAAACTTTTCCCTTATGAAGATCAGGAGTGACCTGGTATGTGATGATATAAGCGGTTTATTCGGATTGATATATTTTGATGCATTCGGTCCTGATAAGCAGCCGGAAATGTGGACCACGGATATTTTCAGGAAAATATCGGAGATAACCTTACCTGGAGGAGTGCTTGTCACTTATTCTTCAAAAGGAGATGTTAAAAGGAATCTCAGGAACTCAGGTTTTACTGTAACCCTTCTTCCGGGGCCTCCTGGTAAAAGGCATTTCATAAGAGCAGTTAAAATCTGAAAAATCTTAATAAAGACTTTTTTACTTTGCCCAAAGTGTTAACTTTGCGAAAATTTCAATTAAAAATATTCAAAATGAAAATCAAGGGATTAGTTGTTCTCTCAATCGCGATGGCCATGATGCTTGGCTCCTGTTCTAAAAGCGCAGTAAAATCCGTTAAAATGAAAAACAATACAGATTCGCTGGCTTATGCTTTGGGCACTATTTATTATAATGGCCTTATGGCCGACAGCCTGGATCTGAATCCTTTACTGATAGCTAAAGCCATGCTGGACGGGCAAGACGGGAAGTCTGTCATGACTGAGGAGAGTGCAAGAAGTTTCATTATGGTATTCGTTAATGAACGCGAGAATGAAAAAAATACAAAAAAGGCTGAAGCTGACAAGGTCCTATATAAAGACTATATTGCAGAGAATGAGGCTTTTCTGGTAAAGAATAAGGAAAGAACGGGAGTTTCTGTTACGGAAAGCGGTTTACAGTACGAAGTGATCAAAATGGGAAACGGCCCAAAACCGACCGCAGACAATGTTGTTAAAGTCCACTACGTTGGCACTCTCATTGACGGCACTGAATTCGATTCATCAATCAATAGAGGCGAACCAGCAGTATTCCCTCTGTCAGGAGTTATTGCCGGATGGACGGAGGCTCTTCAGCTTATGCCTGTAGGATCCAAATTCAGGATCTATCTTCCTCAGAGCATAGCTTACGGGGCAAACGAAGCAGGCGATCAGATCAAACCATATTCCACTCTTATCTTTGATGTCGAGCTTCTCGAAATTGTTGAATAATTGAAAAGATAATCATCAACGAAGAATAACTGATATGGCATTTGAAACTACAGGCAGGATTATAGATATCTCCGCTGTAAACCAGGTAAGTGATAAATTCAGAAAACGTGAATTTGTCATCGAAAAGAAAGAGGCTGGGGGCTCTGCAGTATTTGTTGACTTTATTAAATTCCAGCTTACGCAGGAAAAATGCGATCTGATAAATGAATCATTTCTTAATGAGGATGTTAAGATTTGGTTTAACCTGAGGGGCAATAAATGGGAACGTGATGGCAAGATCAATTATTTCACCAACCTTGATGTCTGGAAAATAGAGAAACTTTCATCACTGACGAGTGATCAGAGCACTCCTTCCGATATCACTCTTGAGGATATCCCACCGGAAAATGATGAACTGAGCGATCTGCCATTCTGAAAAACTGCTTAAAAGATTAAGAGAGACTGAGATTAAAATTCAGTCTCTTTTTTTATCTTGCCACACTAAACAAACAATGATTAATGCCCATAATTAAGCCTCTTTCTATTGCCCTGCTTATTACTGCATCTGTAAATATATATACCCTGGGGCAGACAGTTCAGATTCAACAAAACCCGCACAAGGTGCAACTTCCATATAACCGGTTTATACAGCCAGCGGGTTCCCAGATTTATTTTGGTAACAGATTACAGGAGAATCATGCACTCGATGCAGCATTGTCACCCGATGGAAAATGGCTTGCTGTTCTGGAAAGATTCACAATTGTTTTCATAAGTACTTCAGATAATGAAGTAAAAACACTTCTCCCTAATACCAGTCATCCCCTTCTTGCAGGAGGAATGAACACTTACTCAGGAATTATATGGCATAAAGGGGACAACGGACCGGAAGTATTTTGGAGCGCCATAGGTAAAAATAAGCGTTCTTTTGTAGTCTCTGCAAAATGGAATGGAGAGAGAGCTGAGTTTGGTTCAATATTCGAATATAAAGCAACCAGCGATGCTGAGATGGCTTTGCCGAATGAAATCCTTATAAACCGTGAAGCCGACAGAGAATATTTATATGTTGTACTCAACGGGGACGACAAATTGGTTAAGAATGATCTCAAAACAGGGCAAATTATTTGGACAGCAAATACAGGTGTGGCTCCTTATGGGCTGGCTATAGCTTCAGGCAAACTGTATGTTACCAACTGGGCAGGCCGGCATCCTGAAGCCGGAGACAAGGAAGTAGCAGGTGTCCCATGGAGCCTTGCCAGAGTTGACAACTCAGCTGGAGGAAGTACACGCGAAGGCAGTGTAAGTGTTATTAATCCAAATAATGGATCAGTAATCAGGGAAATAATTGTCGGGCTCCATCCAAATGAAATCATCAGAAATAAAAGTGGCAAATTCATTTACATTACCAATTCCAACAGTGATAATGTAACCGTCATTAATACTTTAAAGGACAGAATAGCAGAAACAATAAGCGTCAGGCTTCAGCCGGAGATAAATCCATTCTGGGGTGATTCACCGAACGGGCTTTGTCTTTCACCGGACGAAAAAATACTGTACGTTGCAAATGGAATGGATAACGCGCTCGCAGTAATAGAGCTTGGTAAAAATGCCACTCGCAATGGAATGAATAATGAGAGCAAAGTAATCGGCTTTATTCCGACAGGAGCTTATCCTTCATCCATAAATATCCTTAAACCAGATCAACTATATGTTTGTAACCTTGAAGCTGAAGGGGCAAATAGCGGTATAAAGACCAAAGAGTCCCCTAACCTTATTTATAATTCACATAATATGAAGGCCTCGGTGTCGGTTATTCCAGTTCCGGACCAGAAAAGACTTAAAGCATATACAGACACAGTTATCGCTGTAAATGATCTTTCCAGGGCAATGACAACAATGGAAATACCGAGAGAGGAGGCCCAGCCTAAACCATTTCCAGAGAGGATCGGTGAACCTTCAGTTTTCAGGCATGTGGTTTATATAATTAAGGAAAACCGCACTTACGACCAGGTCCTGGGCGACGTCAAAAAGGGCAGAGGAGATTCTGCTCTGTGTATATATGGTTCTCAGATCACTCCTAATACTCATAAGCTATGTGAAGAATTTATCCTTCTTGACAATTTCCATGTATCCGGTAAATGTTCTGCTGATGGACATCAGTGGACTGATGCATCTATTGTTACTGACTATATTGAGAAGAATATGAGAGCCTGGTTCAGAAGCTATGCTCATGTACAGAACGATGCACTGGTGTATGCACCAACCGGTTTCCTGTGGGATAATTGTTTAAACCATGGGAAGACGGTCAGGATTTATGGAGAAGCTTCATCCCCGATTCATAACGATACACTTACATGGACTGGCGTCTATAAAAAGTACAAAGCCGGAGAAAAAATCGATTTTCATAATTACACAACAATCGAACCTGTAAAGGATATCCTATGTCAGACCTACCCATCATATGGCAATCATATATTTACTGATCAGATGCGAGCTGATGCTCTGATCCGGGAATTAAATGATTTTGAGAAGATGTCCGGTGATCAGTTGCCGGAGCTTATGATCGTTGCCCTTCCGAATGATCACACAGCAGGACTCAGACCTGGTTCTCCTACACCCCGTGCGATGGTAGCAGATAATGATCTCGCTCTTGGACGAATAATTGAGGCATTTTCAAAAAGCCGTTTCTGGGAAAGTACTGTGATCTTTGTGGTTGAGGATGACTCGCAGGATGGCTGGGACCATATATCCGCTTATCGAACAGTAAGCCTTGTAATCAGTCCCTATTCCAGGTTGAAATCGGTAAATCACACATATTATACTCAGCCTTCCATGATAAGGACTATTGAACAAATTCTGGGACTTCCCCCAATGAATATTCAGGATGCAATAGCAAACCCGATGGCTGACTGCTTTGGAAATACAATTGATATAACTCCTTTTGAAGCTTTACCTTCTAATATTCAAATAGATGAAATGAATTCTCGGTTGATAAGTTTAAGCGGCAAGGCACTTCATTATGCCAGAAAAAGCATGTTGCCAGAATTTGACAGAGTAGATACCGGCGGTGAGGATCTGTTTAACAGGATCCTTTGGTATGCATCAAAAGGCTCTGAACCTTATCCGGCAAAATACGCAGGACCAAAAAAAGATGAATGGGAAGAAAATGAAGATCTTTATTAACAGCTTTACAGTGAATATGCTGCAGAAATGAATAATCCTCTTCTTCAGGAATGGGATACTCCGTTCAAAACACCTCCGTTTCAGGTTATTCAAACTGACAATTTCAAACCTGCAGTCGAAGAATCTATAAGATCAGCTTCAGAAGATATTAAAGCTATATCTGAAAACCCGGAACCTCCTGATTTTGAAAATACTATTGCTGCACTTGACAGGTCGGGGAATAAACTGGACGATATAACAGCTGTGCTTTTCAACCTCAACAGCGCAGAAACCAGTAAAGATCTGCAGGAGGTTACAAGGAATGTTGCTCCTCTCCTCTCCCGTTTCTCAAACGACATAACCCTTAATGAAAGGCTTTTTACCAGGGTAAAGAAAATCTATGACTCAAGGGATTCATCAGGTCTGACGACCGAACAGAAAATGCTCGTGGAAAAGAACTACCGGAATTTTATTCTTGGCGGTGCCGGACTTAATGAAGAGAGCAAAAAACGCTTCAGGCTGATATCGGAGGAGCTTTCCCGGCTTTCTGTGCAGTTTGAAGAGAATATCCTTGAAGATACGAATGCATTTGAACTTCGTGTTACAGATATAAAAGATCTTGCCGGATTGCCTGAAGGCGCCCTGGAAATGGCAGCTATGGAAGCAAAAAAAAGGAATAAAGACGGATGGATATTTACACTTCACTTTCCGAATTATAATCCATTCATGCAGTATTGTGATAATAAGTCACTCAGGGAAAAGATGTACAAGGCCTATACATCAAGGGCGTTTCACGGAGATAAAAATGATAACCGGAACCTTGTCAGGGAAATAGTGAACCTGCGGCTTGAATTAGCCAGGATTCTGGGATTCAATAATTTTGCGGAACTGATCCTTGGCGACAGAATGGCTGATTCAACCCTCAAAGCAGAAACATTCCTTAATGAACTTCATACGGCTTCAAAACCGGCTGCTCTCAGGGATTTTGAAAATATTAAGAAATTTGCTTTTGAGAACGGTCACAATGGAAATATTGAAAGATGGGATTGGGCTTATTATTCCGAAAAACTAAGAATGGCAAAATTTGACATTGACGATGAAGTCCTTAAACCATTTTTTGTACTGGAAAATACAGAGAAAGCAATATTTGCCCTGGCGGCAAAACTTTATGGTATCAAGTTCGTAAGGAACGACACGATACCGGTTTACCATAGTGAAGTAAAAGCATGGGAGGTTCATGATTCCGATAATACTTTTCTTGCAGTCCTTTATACTGATTACTTTCCGAGACCCGGGAAGAACGGCGGTGCCTGGATGACCGGATACCGTGAACAACGCAAAGAAAAAGGGATAGATATCAGACCCCTCATCTCTATAGTTGCAAACTTCACCAGGCCGACAGATACAAAACCTTCGCTCCTCACCTTCAATGAGGTCACAACCTTTCTTCATGAGTTTGGTCATGCCTTGCACGGAATTCTTACAAAATGTAACTATGAAAGCCTGTCAGGGACAAATGTTGCAAGGGATTTTGTGGAGCTCCCTTCACAGTTTATGGAAAATTACGCATTCGAGGAAGAATGGTTATCATCGTGGGCTGTTCATTATGTGACAGGTGAAAAGATCCATGACAATATAGTAGAAAAGATACGGGAATCCTCAACATTCAATGAAGGCTATGCCTGTAACAGGCAGATGGGATTCGGATTTCTTGATATGGCCTGGCATACGGTACCAGCTCCGGTAACAGATGATATTACAGCATTTGAATCCGCGGTTATGGAAAAGACGGAACTCTTTCCCCCGGTGGAAGGATCAAATATGAGTGCCTCATTTTCTCATATATTTAGCGGAGGATATGCTGCAGGATATTATGGATATAAATGGGCTGAAGTACTCGATGCTGATGCTTTTTACCATTTCATGGAAACAGGTATCTTTAACGGTGAAACAGCAGCGTCATTCAGGATAAACATCCTTGAAAAAGGGGGGACCGACAAACCATTAACACTTTACATAAGTTTCAGGGGAAAAGAACCAACAATAGATGCTTTCCTTGAACGAAGCGGACTGATATACCCCCCTGCCCCCCTGAAGGGGGATTGAAACCCATAAATTTATATGGAGGATGGGTTTATAGCCCCCCTGCCTGCCGGCAGGCAGGCCTTTAGGGGGGTTGGGGGGTAGAAAAGTCAAAAGGGCAAAGACAAAGAATCACAAACATGTATTATATTTACCTGTTCTTAATAAATTGAATTTCTTCTTTTAACATATTATAAATCAATATATTAGTTATTATATATGATTCTCTTCTTCAAAGGCTCCGGTAAAACACTCTTTACGGTCGGAGTTGCAAAAAAGCTGTTAAAAAAAGATATCAACAAGCTGACATGGCTCTTCGGTAATGCTGAAAAGCTTGAAAAAGAAAAGCTGGGAGGTACATTTATCGGGCCCCGCAAGGAGATGGTTACGCCGTGGAGCACAAATGCCGTGGAGATAACACAGAACATGGGCATAAAGGGGATCAGGAGGATCGAGGAATTTCATAAAGCCGGACCAAAACCATTGTGGGATCCTATGCTGCAATCATTGTATAAGGGCCTTGATCAGGATATCTTCACAATTGACAGGCAGCCTGATCCGGTATTATACGTTGACGACATAGCTGAATATAACCACAGGGAAGGTCTTTCCCTCAGCGATGAGGAGATAAAATACCTGCAAAAACTCAGCATGAAGATCGGCAGAAAATTAACTGACAGTGAGGTATTCGGATTCTCCCAGGTCAATTCAGAACACTGCCGTCACAAGATCTTTAATGGCACTTTTATTATCGACGGTAAAGAAAAGGAGAGGTCTCTTTTCCAGATGATCAAGCATACCACAAAAGTCAACCATAACAAGGTCGTCTCAGCATACAAGGATAATTGTGCATTCATCAGCGGGCCTGTTGTTGAGCAATTCGCTCCCGCCAGCCAGGACAAGGCTGATTTCTTTAAAATAACTGACTACGATTCAGTGCTTTCACTGAAAGCTGAAACACATAACTTCCCTACAACCGTCGAGCCTTTCAATGGAGCTTCAACCGGTACCGGCGGAGAAATAAGGGACAGGATAGCTGGGGGCAAAGGAGCTTTCCCGATCGCCGGCACTGCCGTTTACATGACATCATATCCCCGCCCTGACGGCGGTCGCTCGTGGGAAAACAAGACAAAAGAGAGACCATGGCTTTACCAGACACCGGAAGATATCCTTATTAAAGCATCCAACGGGGCCAGCGATTTTGGTAATAAATTCGGACAACCACTGATCTGCGGATCGCTTCTTACATTCGAGCATTTCGAAAACCTGAAAAAATACGGTTACGATAAAGTTATAATGCTGGCAGGAGGAGTAGGTATCGGTAAGAGAAAGGACAGTGAAAAGAGCGTACCTGAAAAGGGTGATTTAATTGTTCTTCTTGGAGGAGATAATTACAGGATAGGCATGGGAGGAGGTGCTGTATCATCCGTAGAAACCGGAAAATATCACAGTTCAATTGAGTTAAATGCAGTTCAGAGGGCAAATCCTGAGATGCAGAAGAGAGTCTACAATGCCATAAGGGCATTAGGCGAATCGGAAAAGAACCCCGTAATATCAATACATGATCACGGAGCAGGCGGACACCTGAATTGTCTTTCAGAGCTGGTGGAATCAGCCGGCGGTCGGATAGACATCAGCAAGCTTCCGATTGGCGATCCGACCCTTTCTGCAAAGGAGATAATCAGCAACGAATCCCAGGAACGCATAGGACTTGTAATGAACAGATTATCAATAGATACACTGAGAAGGATAGCTGAAAGGGAAAGAGCTCCTGTCTATATAATCGGTGAAGTGACCGGAGATCAGCAATTTACCCTGATCAATCCTGTAACAGGTGAAAAGCCTATTGACTTAAAGATGGAATCGCTTTTCAGCCATCCTCCGAAAACAGTAATGATTGATAAAACAGTTAAGACCGGTTACAGAAAAGTCGAATACACTATCACAAAGCTGTATGAATACGCCGGGATGGTACTGCAGATCGAGGAAGTCGCATGCAAAGACTGGCTTACAAATAAAGTTGACAGGTCGGTGACCGGCAGAATTGCAAAACAGCAATGTGCAGGTCCCCTTCAGTTGCCGCTGAACAACCTTGGAGTCATTGCCCTTGACTACAGGGGGAAATATGGAATGGCAATCTCACTTGGTCATGCTCCTGCTGCAGGACTGGTTGATCCTGCTGCAGGTTCGGTATTATCAATTGCCGAGGCGCTGACAAACATTATATGGGCTCCGATTACCGGTAAGATAAGAGGCGTTTCGCTCTCGGCCAACTGGGTATGGCCTTGCAGGAATCCCGGCGAAGATGCAAGGCTCTATGAAGCAGTAGAAGCAGCAAGTGATTTTGCCATAAGCCTGGGTATCAACATACCTACCGGCAAGGACAGTCTTTCAATGACACAAAAGTACAGTGACCAGACGATACTGGCGCCCGGAACTCTGATTGTTTCGGCATCAGGTGAAGTAAAAAACATAGACAAAACGGTAGAGCCGGTTATTGTGAACGATCCTTATACAAGCATCCTCTATATTGATATGAGCCGTGATAATTTTAAACCAGGGGGAAGCAGTTTTGCTCAGGTACTGAACAGGCTTGGTGATGATGTTCCTGCGGTTAAGGATCCCGTCTATTTTGCAGAAGTGTTTGACACTGTACAGGGATTGATATCAGGTAATATGATCCTTGCGGGACATGATATATCAGCCGGAGGGATGCTGACTGCCCTCCTGGAAATGTGCTTCTCAAATATATCAGGAGGAATATCAGTGAACCT
>Ga0154607_1116_pt1 | contig 10234 bp, 9 predicted proteins | sample Rifle2008BG13ft_FD_116036 | JGI IMG/M metagenome (GOLD analysis project Ga0154607, IMG submission 116036) | Bacteroidetes bacterium RBG_13_43_22 | reverse complement strand
TAACAGGCATAAACACTGCCAGTAAAATAACTTTTTTCATACAGCGAGACAAAATGAAAAAAAAGCTAATTTTGACCGTTTTAACTTAAAGGTAAATTTAAACAATATCATTTATTTTTCAAAACTTAAAGAAATGAAAACAGCTGTTGTCGGAGCAACCGGAATGGTTGGCCGCATGATGATGAAAGTCCTTGAAGAAAGAAACTTCCCGGTATCACAATTAATACCTGCCGCATCTGAGAAATCGGTTGGCAAAGAACTTATATTCAAGGGTAAACCTGTGAAGGTTGTAAGCGTTTTGGAAGCTGTTGAAGCAAAACCTGTATTTGCCATTTTTTCTGCCGGGGCATCAACATCAAAGGAGTGGGCTCCCCTGTTTGCAAAAAATGGAACCATTGTAATTGATAATTCTTCTTGCTGGCGCATGGACAAAAATGTCCCGCTGATCGTTCCGGAGATCAACAGTCACGTTCTCAGAAAAGGTGACAGGATCATCGCCAATCCGAATTGCTCTACGATCCAGATGGTGATGGCACTTGCGCCGCTTCACAGAAAATATAAGATCAGACGTCTTGTCGTGGCTACCTACCAGTCAGTTACCGGTACAGGCGTAAAAGCTGTTGCCCAGATGGAGAATGAAAGAAAAGGCATTATGGGTGATATGGCTTATGCCCATCCTATCGACATGAACTGTTTCCCTCACGGAGGCTCTTTCCAGCCTGACGGATATACTACCGAAGAGCAGAAACTCATTGATGAAACCCGTAAGATTCTTGAAGATCAGTCAATTATGGTAACAGCCACAGTTGTCAGGATACCTGTTGTAGGAGGTCATTCTGAAGCTGTCAACATTGAGTTTGAAAAAGATTTTCAGATTGAGGACGTCATATCGCTCGTTGGTAATTTCCCCGGAGTTGTTGTATATGACAATCCTGCTGAAAATAAATACCCGATGCCCATACTGTCGTATAACAGGGATGAGGTTTTTGTGGGAAGAATCAGAAGGGATCTTTCAAAGGATAAATGCCTTAACCTCTGGATTGTTTCCGATAATATCCGCAAGGGCGCTGCAACAAATGCGATTCAGATAGCAGAGTATATGGTGGAACATAAACTGTATTAGCCCTCCTTCAGGGTTGGGGGGTTCTCGAAAAGAAAATTGTTATACGGGTACCTTGTAATATGTATCCTCTTCACTTCTTCATAAAGAATCTTCTTCAGTTCTTCAATATTCTCCCTTGTCTTTGCCGAGATGAAAACCGTCGGGTGATGCTTGTCATTTGCCATCCAGGTTTTCTTAAGATCATCCAGTGATACATTTTCCCTTTCAGCAGGAGTCAGATCATATTCATCCTTTTCAGTATGGGAAAAACCATCTATTTTGTTAAAAACAAGAATTGAAGGTTTGTTTGCCGACTTAAGATCGACCAGCGTTTCATTGACCACTCTTACCTGCTCCTCAAACCCGGTATGAGATACATCAACTATATGTACAAGAATATCTGACTCCCTTACTTCATCGAGTGTGGATTTGAACGATTTCACAAGATCGTGAGGCAGCTTCCTGATAAAGCCTACAGTATCGGACATAAGGAATGGAAGGTTGCCGATCACAACTTTCCTGGTTGTGGTATCAAGGGTTGCAAACAGTTTATTCTCGGCAAACAGATCCGATTTGCTGAGCAGGTTCATTAAAGTTGATTTCCCAACGTTGGTATAACCTACCAGTGCAACCCGGACCATTTTCCCGCGGTTTTTCCTCTGGGTTGCCATCTGGACATCAATTTTTTTAAGCTGCTCTTTGAGAATAGCTATCTTATCTCTGATTATCCTGCGGTCTGTTTCAATTTCAGTTTCACCGGGACCTCTTAATCCGATCCCTCCTCTCTGTCTTTCAAGGTGTGTCCACATACCGGCAAGGCGCGGAAGAAGATACTGGTATTGGGCAAGTTCCACTTGTGTACGGGCATGGGAAGTGCGGGCTCTCCCTGCAAAAATATCAAGTATGAGGTTTGTCCTGTCAAGGATCCTGCAGCCAAGTTCTTTTTCTATGTTCCTCAACTGGCTGGGGGAGAGCTCATCATCAAAAATGGCAATATCGACATTTTTTTCCCCCACATACTTTGCTATTTCCAATATCTTACCCGAGCCGACAAAGGTCCTGGGATTTGGAATATCAAGCTTCTGGATAAATCGTCTGACAGGAGTGACTCCGGCTGTCTCTGTTAAAAATGACAGCTCATCAATATAATCTTCTGTTTCGCGATCGTCCTGTCCGGGATAATTAATGCCTATAAGGATTGCTGTTTCCTTTTTCCGGCCTGTTTCAATCATCAGATAATAAGCCTCCTGTTTGACTGGATTGAACCCCTGATTGCTTGTTTAAGAGCTTCTGAGCAGCGCAATACCATCTCAATATCTGACGGGAATGGAATTGCTTTTACTTTTGTTCTTTCCAGCTGTGAGGGGTTGAGAGCTTCAACATCACCGATAGCTCTGGCTGAAACATGTTCAAATGTGGACTGTGCACCCATAGGATCTTTTTTAAGAAGGTTCCTGGGATTCATCTGGATTATTTCGATATCGCCGTCGATCCGGCATGCTTTGGTTTGCAACGTTGAAATAAGCGCACATTGAAGTGATTTATACTTCTTCACCCTGATATCATTGCCAAGGGTATCCTTTATAACGTTTCCTCTTTTATCAAGCTGATAGGTAAATCCGTCTTCCACATCTCTTTTGACAACTGAATCTCTTTCTTCCGACCTGTCGGGGCTCACTGCTATATTCCTTACGTTAACATTAATGAAATAGTCATAATTGACGTTTTCATCAAGATTCATTATATGGTATTCTACCCATTCGTTGTTCAGGGCCTGAAGGTCAACAGTCAGAAGATCCTCTTCAAAATCCTTCGGAAATACTATCATTGTGGAGTTTTGCAACGAAACGAATACCCTGCTTGTACCAAGATATTTAGCTTCAAGTATCTTACTGTCGATACCCTCGTAATCGCCGACATACTCTTTTGCCCTGACAAATTCAGCGAAGGCCTGCCGGTAGTTTTCCTTGATGCCGGTCTTCATCAGTTCAATCCCATGTGCATAGTAGAAATCGGCAGATTTGCGTTTTGCATTCACCATCTCAGGCATATAATCAACGTATGGAAACTCAACCGGTCTGTTCCCGATGCTCAGGGGCATAACGGTCCTGATCATTGATTGCCTGTCACTCATTCTCTTGTAGATAAGGTATATCTCATCCCAGTTCTGGGGTTTCCCCTCCATTTTGAGGAACCTTATCCTTTCATTATCCTGTTCGGTAACTATAGTAAATGAGCGTTCCAGGATTTCTATCTGTTTTTCATTATCAGGATTCCTTCGCAGTTCCTTGACCGCTGTAGCAATTGCAGAATCATAATTCCCTCTCTGAAGCTGTTTCTTTGATGATCCGCAGCCAGAAAGGATTATTGTCAGTGTGAATATTATCGCAATATACTTTTTCATACCATGATCATTAAATTACTAATGTGAAAGTTAAGAAATTAGTTTAAATATTGAAGTGTCAGTTGTGTTTATAATCTCATGAATTATATTTCTTTCAGATAATAAAGCTGAGCCACATTGAGTATCTTACCCGTACCGGCTGCCCTCGTTGAAGTCCGGGACTCCAGTCAGGCGAACCCTGTATAGCTTTAACTGCTTCATTATCAATGAGCGGATCAACTCCCCTGACAACCGTGACATTGCTTACACATCCGTTAGCTTCAACAATAAAAGTAAGAAAAACCCTTCCCTGGATTTTCCTGTCGATTGCTTCCTGCGGGTAGTTGGTCCTTTTTTGTATATACTCCCTGAATTTATTTATATCGCCTCCTTTAAATGAGGGCATTACTTCCACCATAATAAAAGGTTCATCTGATCCGAATCCTCCCTCCCCTTCGAATATCTCATCGCCAAACCCGTATCCGCCTGCATCAACCAGTTCTCCTTCAGAGTGAGCAAGTATCTCATCAGTAGCGGCAGGAGTATTTTCGATATTAAATACAGTATCAACAACTTCAGGCGGAACATATTTCACTATCTCCTGTGCTGTCTCTGATTTTTGCGGCGGAGGAGCAGCCGGGATATAAAACTCTTCCTTTGGCGGCTCAAGGTTTTCCATAAGGACAGACACATATCTGCCTCCTCCCATGATAAACTCATCTGAGCGCGGTGCAATGGCAAAAGGGACAATCACGGAGGAACATAACAATAGCGAACCGGCTATGATTCCGGTTATTAAAGATGAATTATATTTTTTGCGTACCTGATAAGCGCCGTATTCCCTGTTCCGTGACTCAAAGATCAGGTCATCAAAATCCGGTATGTTATTTTTTTTGATCACAAAAGAGTTCTGCCTGTTTTAAAAAGTCAATAATGGTGCCATTTGCTCTTATCAGGGGAACGAAAAGGATTCCCTGTTATTTTTAATGACGTGCAAAATTACAAAATAGCCTTATACCCGCAAAACATTAACGGTAACAGTACATGTTAAATATTATTTAAATTTTTCTTTACATTTGCGAAGTTTATGGGGGTTTAGCTCAGTTGGCTAGAGCGTTTGACTGGCAGTCAAAAGGTCAGGGGTTCGATTCCCCTAATCTCCACCTTCGCCCGCCGAAGCTTTATGCGAAGGAGGGCTTTTCGTTTTAAACATAAGAATAAAATGAATCCCCGGGCTCTCTGTCTGACCATATTGTTTCTGGTCATTTCATTAATTGCAGTCTCGCAGACAGATAAGAAGGCTGCAGAGCTGAGAAATCTTGAGGCTGGCATTGCGATTGCTAAAGCCAGGATAGCTCTAAATGAGAATAAGATAGCAGATGCTGATTCAGTCATCAATGCCGGGAAGAAGATGATTGATGAATCAAAAGCAGATGCCAGAAGTGTTGATTCAGACAGCAGGAAGCTTGAAAAGGATTATGCTGCCAAACATAAATCGCTGCGAAAGCTTGCCAGTTCCAGGGATAAGACAGAAGCAAACAAGGCCAGGACAGAACTGAGAGCCCTTGAAACCTGGTACAAGTCCAGCAACAGGGCCCTTGAAACCAGACTTAAAGATGCGATAAAGAAGCAGACATCAGGCATTGCCAGTATTGAAAGGGGCAAGACGGCCAAAAAGAATGCAAGGGATGCTCTTGGGGTTTCCATTGATGCCTTGAAAGCAGCTCAGGCAAAATTTGATAAAGCAATTGCTCCAGTTGAAAAAGAATCTTTGAAAGGGAAAAGCAGGAAATAGCCGGGATGAAGACGGGCTTTTTCAATCCTTAACACATCTTATTGAGAACCCTGTGATTTTCCACCAGGTGTCTCTTTCAACATCGACACCATTGTATGAAAGGGATCGGAACCATGCACTCTGACTATCATTATGGGCTTCAGTGGAAGTCCAGAACAGAGAGAAATATTCCAGGTTGAAGAAATCATTCTGAAACGACCAGTAGCGTGCTCCGCCAGGTAAAGCAGTAAATCCGCTTTCGTTAGTGGCACCTATATTGGGGCTCTCCCAGTGTATCTGACTGATCTCCTTCATTTTCATTCCTGCATAGGTACTTCCCCCCAATGAGTTTTCGAGGACAGTCCATTCAGCATCAGTAGAAACATGCCAGCCTGCCGGACAGATCTTACGTTCGTCATCAATAACAAACCAGTTATAAAGTGCCCCGTAAGTTTGCCTGTTCAGGGTATCATTATCATAATAGCAATAACCTCCTGTAATTAGACCAGCCCATGCAACAGGCTCAGTTACATTCGGGATCCCGCTTCCGTCCTGATAATGCTTAGTCCTTAGATTCTCAGCCATCCAGGTCTGATCCCCGATTTTTAATGTCCTGTAATTATTGCCTTCCTGATCAGTCATACTGCCATAGGTAATAGCCTGATTGAAAATGATGCTGCGAGGAGCAGTGCGGAAGGTGATCTGATTACCGTAACCTGTTCCTTCGTTATTGGTGGCATACGCCCTTACATAGTATTTGGTGGAACCATCCAGCTTGGTCATGCTGCTGCTGTAAGCTCCCAGACCTGTTCCGTTGTTTGTAAAACTCCCGTCAATGGTAGGCGAAGGATCAACGCTCCAGCATACGCCTCTGGTGTACAGGGGTGACGAACCCTCAGCGATAACTGTTCCTTCGCATGTAGCTGAAGATCCCGTTATGTTAGTAATACTGCCTGTTTCAACAACCGGTACTACTTTCTTCGTGCAGGCCTGAATCATGCATGCAAAAAGAATAATAATTATGAAGGCTGATATTTTATACAGGTTATTCATCCAGGAATAAAACGATAATGCTTAATTAAAAGTATCCTTCACAAAAATACACCTTAGCTTTCAGAATGCAATTTTACAGATAACAACCTTATCCCCTATTTGGTTTAATCCCGGAAATGTATTGAATTTTTTAACTATTTTTGATAAATGCGGCTTTCAGAAATACATAACTAGCTATTCATAAAATGTTCAGCACCGAAGTTTATAAAAAAAGAAGAGCCAGGCTTCATGAAATCATGAAATCAGGGCTGGCTGTATTTATTGGAAATGTTGAAGCTCCTGTGAATTACCCGGGAAATACCTATCATTTCAGGCAGGACAGTTCTTTCCTTTATTATTTTGGGATTGACCTGCCTGATTTAGCCGGGATAATGGATTTTGATACTGGCAAAGATATAATTTACGGAAACGATTTTATACTGGATGACATTATCTGGATGGGACCTCAGCCAACGGTAAAAGAGCTTGCTCTTAAATGCGGAGTAACTGTAACAGCGTCTCTTTCTGAGCTTTCTGAGAAAGTAGCTAAAGAAAAAGATAAAGGACGCAGGATCCATTTCCTGCCGCCTTACAGGGGTGAGACCAGGATCACTCTCGGCTCACTCCTCAGGGAAAATCCATGTCAGCTTGGTTCATCAGCTTCCCCTGAACTGATTAAAGCTGTTGTTTCCATGAGGTCCATAAAGGAAGAGCTGGAAATAAAAGAAATTGAAAAAGCCCTGGGTACTGCTTACGATATGCATGTTACAGCTATGAAGATGTGCAAACCGGGAATAAAGGAGCAGGATATCTTCGGCGCCCTTGAGGGTATTGCTTATGCACAGGGCGCAGGTCCTTCATTTCCATCTATCATCAGCATTAACGGCCAGACCCTGCATAATCATTCACATCACAATATCCTGAAGAAAAATGACCTCCTGGTTAATGACTCCGGCGCAGAAACAAATCTTCATTATGCCTCCGATATAACACGTACAATTCCGGTAGGCGGCAAGTTCAACCTGAAACAAAAGGAAATATATGAGATTGTACTGAAAGCAAATACCGAATCAATAAAGAATGCCAGACCCGGGCTCTCAAACAAAACACTGCATCTCTCAGCATGTAAAATCATTGCATCAGGACTAAAGGAGCTTGGACTGATGAAAGGTGATATTGATTCTGCAGTAGCCGCCGGTGCTCATGCCCTGTTCATGCCTCACGGGCTTGGCCATATGCTTGGTCTGGATGTCCATGACATGGAAGCGCTGGGAGAGAACTATATTGGCTATGACAATCAAACAGCACGGAGCAAGCAGTTCGGACTGGCATATCTCCGCTTTGCCCTTCCTTTTAAATCCGGACATGTACTGACAGTTGAACCCGGTTGTTATTTCATCCCTGAGCTTATAAATATGTGGAAGAAAGAAGGGAAATTCAAAGAGTTTATCAATTATAAAAAAGCAGAATCCTACAGGAATTTCGGAGGTATCCGCATTGAGGACGATATCCTGATAACGGAAAAGGGCCATAGAGTGCTAGGAAAACCTATCCCGAAAACAGTTACTGAAATTGAAAAAGCGTGCACAATGAAATAATAAAACTCCCTGATATATGAAATACCGCAAACTTGGAAGAACAAACTGGAATGTAAGTGAAATAGGATACGGGATGTGGGGCATGGCAGGATGGACCGGCTCTGATGATGAGGAATCATTCAATTCACTTCAGCTGGCTGCCGACATGGGATGCAATTTCTTTGACACAGCCTGGGGTTACGGTGCAGGAAAAAGCGAAAGTCTGCTTGGCCAGCTTATAAGGGCAAACAAGGGTAAAAAGCTGTTTACTGCAACAAAGATACCTCCGAAGAATCTCAAATGGCCTGCCAGGCCTGAATATACGCTTGATGACTGCTATCCGCCCGATCATATAGAGGAATACGTGGAAAAAAGTCTTAAAAATGCCGGGCTCAGCTTTTTTGATATTATGCAGTTCCATACATGGGATGACGGGTGGATGAAAGACGACCGTGGTTTGAAGAAGATGGTTGAACTGAAGGAACAGGGACTTTTTCATGCTATCGGAATAAGCATGAACCGCTGGGAACCATGGAATGGCATCAAGGCAGTGAAAACCGGACTGATCGATACTGTTCAGGTGATCTATAATATTTTTGACCAGAATCCAAAGGACGAACTGTTTCCTGCCTGCCGCGAAATGAATGTCGGTGTGATTGCAAGGGTTCCTTTTGATGAAGGCTCACTGACAGGCACTCTTACAAAAGATAGCAGATGGCCAGAGGGCGACTGGCGTAATACATACTTTGTCACAGAAAACCTTAATTCAAGTGTCGATCATGCTGATGCCCTCAAACCGCTGGTACCGGAAGGGATGACAATGTCAGAAATGGCTCTGAGGTTCATACTTGGTGAGCCGACTGTAAGTACCATCATCCCCGGAATGCGGAAACCGAAGCATGCAATGATAAATATGGCAGCCAGTGACGCCGGACCATTGGCTCCGGATTTGATGAAAGAACTTGAAAAACACCGCTGGGACAGGAAACCTAAACCATGGTCTCAATGATCAATCATTCAGAATCATCACCTGTCAACCCATTTCTTAAATTCTGATACCTTATCACGGCTTACAACAAATTCTTCTTTTCTTTCTGTGTTCTTCAGGGTAAGCTGTAACCTGCTTGAGGAATAATTGTACATTGTTTCGATGGCATTTATGTTCACAACGCATTCACGGTTGATCCTGAAGAATTTACGCGGATCAAGCATACCCTGCAGCTGTTCAAGGGAATAGTCAATCCCGTATTCCCTGCCCTGGGAATCATTCAGGAAGACATTCCGTTCCAGGATATGAAAATGACTTACTTCTGGAACAGGAACTGACCGGTATTTCTCCCCTGTCTTTACAAGAAACCTCGATTTATACTGATTCCTGAATTCATACAGCAGCTGTTTAAAATCTCTTTTAAACGGATCATTGTCGGCATGCAGTTTCCTGTATTTAGCCAGGGCGGATCTCAGGGACTCTTCATCAATTGGCTTGAGGAGGTAATCAATACTGTTGACCTTAAAAGCCCTGAGTGTATACTCATCATATGCTGTTGTAAATATGACGGGGGTATCTACATGTATGGTATCGAAGATCTCAAAGCATAATCCGTCGTCCAGCTGGATATCCATGAGGATCAGGTCAGGATGCGGAGCTTCCTGCAGGCGGTTTATGGTTTCCTCAACAGTCTCGCAAACACCAAGGATGTTTACTGTTCTGTCGATTTTACCAATTATCCCGATCAGTTTGTCGGCAGCGGGAATTTCATTCTCAACTATCAGGATATTCATAGCAATGGCACTTTAACAGTGAAGTAATTGTCTTTTTCTTCGACAACAAGAGATTTGCCGGTAATAAGCTTTATGCGTTCCTTAAGGTTTTTTAATCCGATACCTGTCGATTCAAGCTTCGTTGCCATTTTCTGAAGATTGTTTCTTACAACGACATATGCACTTTCAATGAAGACCTCAATTTTTAAAGGGCTTTCCCTTGTTGCCATATTATGTTTGATCGCGTTCTCTGTCAGGATCTGGAGCGATACAGGTATAATTTCATACTTGCCTGCATCAGGCGCATTAATTGTGAGAACTATTTTTTCTTCATCCCTTATTTTATGAAGATCAGCATAATTCCTTATGTATTCCAGTTCCGATTCCAGCGACACCCTGTCCTTCCTGCTGTTTTCAAGGATGTATCTGTATATTGAAGATAGCTTGTTTACAAAGCTGTCAGCAGCTTCAGTATTGGTTGTGATCAGCGAGGAGAGCGTATTAAGGCTGTTAAAGAGAAAATGCGGATTAACCTGGTTTTTAAGTGTTTCGTTCTGAAAAATAAGGTTTTCCTCCCTGAGCTTCTGCTCTCTCTTCAGGGCATC
>Ga0154607_1219_pt1 | contig 10399 bp, 7 predicted proteins | sample Rifle2008BG13ft_FD_116036 | JGI IMG/M metagenome (GOLD analysis project Ga0154607, IMG submission 116036) | Bacteroidetes bacterium RBG_13_43_22 | reverse complement strand
TTGATGATGATGTCTTCAAATCCATAGGCTGAACAATTCTCAACAGCAAGACGAAGGAGACTCTTCCCGTTCACTTCAAGAAGCACCTTTGGAATATTATCAGTAATTTTTCCAAGCCGTGTGCCTTTTCCGGCTGCAAGGATCATTGCCTTCATTCGACAAAATTTAATGATGCTCTAAAGAAAGTCGTTGAAATATTTGCGATTCAGGGATCGATCTGACTGTATGGTATAATTCAGGCAGTGTAATATGGCTTTCAGCCAGAAGCATGATCTGTGTCAGCAGACTGACACCCGGTACTATGCTTTCGGTGAATGTTGGTTTCTGCTCATACAGGCCTCTGAAGCCGAAAGCTCCCAGCGCCTGCATCACCCTTATCATGCTGAAGCCGGCATAATAGCCTCTGAATTTCGTCTTATCCTCATGTGATATCTGACAGAATTTCTCAATATAATAATCGAGGATCTCATCCCTGTCAGCCTGCAGCATCGGGATTTTTGCATCGTACAACAGGGAGGCAACATCGTACTGGGGAGCTCCTTTCCTGCCGCCCTGGTAATCAATGAACCATGGCTCATTCCCGATTACCATTATATTAGCTGTCTGAAAGTCCCTGTAAAGGAAATAGTCCTGTCCCGTTTCAAGCAGGTAATCGGCCAGAGAGACAAAGTCTTGCTCAAGGCTGCGTTCATTAAAAGGAATTGCCAGAAGCTTCAGCAGCATGTACTTGAAATAATTGAGATCCCACATCATTGACTGGCGGTCAAAGCTCCGGTGCGGGTAACAGAGATCAAGATTAAGCCCTTTTATACCTTGGGTCTGAAACAAGATCAGAGTATCAATTATTTTACGGTAGAGTTCTTTCGTTTCTGAATTGAAGTTTGAGATATCACTTCTGCCATGAAGCCATGTGTACAGGTTCGTGTCACCAAGATCCTTCAGGTAATAAACAAATTTACCGGGAAGGTATCCGTAAATTTCCGGTACAGGAAGGCTTTTGGTAATGAAATGGTTAGTGAATCCCACAAATGCTTCGTTTTCCTCCAGGTTGGGATTATAGGCTCCGATGATACTTTTACTGCCTTCTTCTATTCTGAAATATCTCCTGTCGGAACCTGATCTCGGAAGAGGTGTGGTCATAATATCTGAACCGCCGAACAGCTCTTTGTAACCTTCTGATATTATTTCAATTTCAGTCATGCTTTTATCTTTTAACCACGGAGTTTATCACCGAGTTGCACTGTCTATATGCCATTGTACCATTGCACCATTGTACCGTTGTACCGCTAAAGTCTTATCAATATCTTCTTTTTATACAATATTAATGCGATCACCCATATCAGTAACATCTGTATCAATGCAAACATAAGGCTTCCGTTCATATTTCCTGCGACCGGAATGCAAATCTTTTCATAAAACCATGAATAAAGGCTTGTATTCTCCTGTATTTTAATGAAATACATCAATCGTGTCCATATTCCGGCAAGAACGAAAGAGAACAGGGCGTTCATGCCGAATACCATAAAAAAAAGTCCCCATTTCTGGAATCTAAGAACGTCAGCAAGATAATAAATAACAGCCAGTACTGCCATTGCCCAGCCTGCCGTATAGAGCACATATGAACTTGTCCATATCGGTTTATTGACCGGGAAGACAAGGCCCCATAAAAGACCCAGTCCTGCTGATGCAACTCCAAACAGGAGGAGCTTTAAAACTGTTCTGCCTGATGGTGTTTCTTTGCCAAGTATTTCGCCAATGAAATACCCGATCAAGACAGTACCTATTGCCGGCAGTGTACTCAGCAATCCCTCAGGGTCAAAAGGCACTCCGTATCCCCTGTACAGATGGTTTGTTCCAAGTATTGCAGCATCAACCTTCTGCACAAGATTTCCTTCAAGGCTGTATGGTTCTGGTCCGCCGAATAATGCCAGCAGTGCCCAGTAGAGAACCAGGAGAATGGCTGTGACAATCCAGAGATATTCACGTCTGACTGCCAGGCAGATGACAGCTCCTATGCCATAAGCAACAGCAATCCTCTGGAGGACTCCCATTATCCTGAGTGTTGAATAGTCCCTGTTGAAGTAAGGGAATATTGCCAGGAAAATACCAACAGCAAAAATGGCAATTGTCCGCCTGAGTATTCTCAGCAGTGATCCGGTGTTGATCTCATGTCCATACTTCTTAAAAGAATACCACATTGAGACGCCCACGATGAAAAGGAAGAAAGGAAAAACAAGATCGGTGGGAGTGCATCCATGCCATTTTGCATGGCTAAGGGGAGGATAAACATAATTCCAGCTACCTGGGGTGTTCACTATAATCATGAAGGCGATTGTTAATCCCCTGAATATATCAAGCGAAACAAGCCGGTTGCTGCCTTTTGCCATATTCAAATCCTAAAAAGCTATAAAAATAGCAATATAGATCAATGATCAGTTGTGGAACATTTTTATTTTTTCGGTGATCCCTATCCCGGGTTTTTCATTAAGGGTTATCTTGCCATCGGTGATGGTAACGCCTTCGTAACAATCGTTGCTTATCAGCAGATTACCATCAAGGTCGGCCCATTGAGCCAGCGGTGAGAGCTGCGCAGCCGCTGATATTGCACATGATGTTTCGGTCATACAACCGATCATCACCTTCATCCCCATCCCGCTTGCCATCAGGGCAATCTTGTATGCCGCATTCATTCCTCCGCATTTCATCAGCTTGATGTTTATTGCGGAATATACTCCTTTCATCGTGAGAAGGTCATCTATTGTCTGCAGCGCCTCATCCGCAACAACCGGGACGGGTGAATTTGCATTAAGCCAGGCAATATCATCTGTCATGGTTTTCGGCATCGGCTGCTCAAGGAATATTACATTATTTTCTTTAAGCCAGTATGCCATTTCAAGGGCGTAGTTCCTGTCTTTCCATCCCTGGTTGACATCCACACAGATCGGTTTGTCCGATATGCTCCTTATAGTTTCAACCATTTCCTTATCATTGCCAAGTCCAAGCTTTACTTTCAGTATTTTATAAGGTTCTGCCTCAGCAACTTTCTGCCGGACGACCTCAGGGGTATCAATGCCGATCGTAAAGCTTGTAAAGGGAGTTTTCTCAGGATCAAGGCCCCAGAGCCTGAACCATGGTTTCCCTGTCAGCTTCCCGACAAGGTCATGCAGAGCTATGTCTACAGAGGCTTTAGCTGCATAGTTGCCAGGCATGATTCCGTCAAGATATGCCACTATATCCTCAATGAGGAAAGGATCTTTAAACTGTGAAAGGTTAACCTGAGAAAGAAATTTTATCACTGTTTCATGACTTTCTCCCAGGTATGGAGGCATTGAGGCTTCACCGTAACCTTTTTGTCCGTCGTACTCAATTTCTGTAAGCACAACTGGTGTAGTGGTGCGTGAGCTGGTCGCCAGCGTAAACACATGTTTAAGCTGAAGCTCATACGGTATAAACGTGAGCTTCATTGTTTTACTCTTTCGTTTCATTGAGGATGTTGTTTTTACCGGAGCAGCAATAGCACCTGCTCTGCCGGAAATCATTGCACCTGCCATCAAGGAGCAGTATTTCAAAAAATCCCTTTTCTTCATTTTACAGATTGTTATACCAGCTATGATGAGCTACTGACTCTGTTCCTTTCTGAGAATCTTCAACGATAACTCTGCGTGCTCCCATTATTGTTTTTTTCAGATAACTGCTGTAGTTGATGCGGGTCGAATCAAGGCTGTTTATCCTGACCATTCCGGATGAATGTATCACTTCAGTATCGCCGATATACATTCCGACATGTGTGATTCTTTTTTCTCCCTTATCATTAAGATGTCCGAAGAAGATCAGGTCACCCGGTGCAAGAGAATCGCAGGATGAAGAAATGTCAACAGGCTCTCCGTATGAAAACTGTTGCGAGGCATCGCGTGCCAGAACGATACCGCCTGTAAAAAATATTATCTTGATAAATCCGCTGCAGTCTATCGCCTTGGAAGATGTTCCTCCCCACATATACGGCGAGCCGTTCAGCGATTCAGCAAATTGAATCATCCTGTCAGGATCGGGTTTGATTTCGGCGCACCACTTATCAAACTCAGCAGTCTCCTTTTTACTGACAATCCCCCTTCTTCCGTCAGGAAGCTCAACAGTATAATAATCCCTGCTTTCTGATATCTTTTGCAGGACAGCACCTGCAGTAATATCCGAGATCACACCGCTTCCGTCAGTTTCAGACATGATATCGCCTGATTTACAGGTATATATCAACCTGTCAGACAGTTTCCATTCTGCGATTTCATCTTCATCCATTTCACTTATGCTGCTGTCAGTTGTCCATCCAAGGTAATGATCCGGAGTTTGTATCAGCAACCAGCTTCCGCCGGTTTTAAGGATTTTCACAGGGGTTCCCATTACAGCCTGAGAGACCTGTTCGCTTGCAAAGGATGGTTTGCTTTTGATGTTACAGACACTTACTGTGACCAATCCCCACCTTTTTTCTGTTCCTGAAGGATCGGGAAGGATTTTAAGACTGTCAAAGATCTGCAGTCCCGTGTTTCCCAGATAACTGATTATTTCATTTTTTGCTTCGGGTAAGTTTGTTTCGCCTTTTATTACCAGGGCATCACCTGCTAACATATTCACAGTAAACCTGCAGATACCCTCACGTTCATCAGGGACCCATTTGACTGCTATTGAGTCAATATCTTTCTGTATCTGAAGCGGCACTTCCCTGGTTCTGCATCCGGTGACCAGAAGTAATAAGATCAGAATAACTTTGAATCTCATAATTTTATAAAATGTTGTATCCCATTTCACAAAATTATAAATTGCCGTCATATTAAGGCTATGTATGAGACACAGAGTTATTACATTCATGACAATTCTTACGGTAATCCATATTTTTATCGTAACCTGCACTCTGCAGGGACAGCCTGTTGAAACAGGCCTGGAGGTTCTTGTTAAAAGCAAGTTTGAAATATTAAAGGGCAAAAAAGTGGGATTGATAACCAATCCCACCGGAGTCAACAGGGATTTACAATCCTGTATTGACCTTTTATATAACGCACCCGGTGTTAAGCTTACCGCTCTTTACGGGCCTGAGCATGGAGTGAGAGGTGATTATACTGCAGGTGAGATCATAGGATCGGCAACTGATCCCTCCACAGGTTTACCCGTTTACAGCTTGTATGGAAACACCAGAAAACCAACTAAAGAGATGCTCAAAGGGATAGATGTTCTTGTGTATGACATACAGGATATCGGATCCCGGTCATACACATATATCAGCACCCTGGGGCTTGCCATGGAGGCTGCTGCTGAAAGTAATATCCCGTTTATCGTCCTTGACCGGCCTAATCCTCTTGGCGGGTTCAGGATGGAAGGGCCGCTGGTAAGGGAGGGATTCATATCTTTTGTGAGCCAGTATCCTATCCCTTATGTTCATGGGATGACTGTCGGTGAGCTTGCATTATACCTGAATGGGGAAGGGCTTCTTGAAAACGGCGTAAGATGCGATCTGAAAGTTATAAAGATGAACGGATGGAAAAGAGATATGTCCTTTGAGGATACCGGGCTGCCCTGGGTTCCCTCCTCTCCTCATATACCTCATGCTGTAACAGCCTGCTATTATCCCGCCACCGGTATCACAGGTGAATTGTATGTTGCAAGCATCGGGGTCGGTTACACATTGCCATTTCAGATGTTTGCAACTGAATGGTACGATGCTGACTCGCTTGCCCGGAACCTTAATTCGCTTGATCTTCCCGGTGTTATTTTCAGACCCGTGCATTACAAACCATACTACAGTGTTTCACAGGGTAAAATGGTACACGGGGTCCAGATACATCTGACGGATATCAGAATAGCACCACTGTCGCTCATTCAGTTCTACATACTGCAGGAAGCATGGAAACTATGGCCCGGAAAAGATATTTTTGCCATCTGTGAAAAGGCGAGGCTCGATATGTTCGATAAGGTTTGCGGAACCGACCAGGTAAGAATCCTGTTCACAAAGACCTGGAGAGTAGATTCCATCATTGATATGTGGACCGGCGATATTCCGGCTTTCAGGACCAGGGCCGGTAACTATTTCCTGTATTGAAAGAGATTCATTATAATCTGTAACTACCCTGTTTCTCCCTCCATGCTCTTTTCCAGTTCACGGGCATGAATGAGAAACTCATCCACCTTCATCTCCTTATGAAATATCATACCGTGTGTTGCCCTTATCTTCGGGCTTTCATGCTGATAGAAGAAATCCTTGCCCAGGATCAGTTGCACACGCTTGAACTGTTCAACCCATATCTGCTGGGAAAGATCGCTGAAAGGCCCGTCAAGCTCGTAGCTCGGGAATGAAGCATCAACCTGGCTTATATAGCAGTTCATGAACGACCGGTCGAGTATTGCCATTGAATTCAGGGATACGGGAGTGAATATATTAGCATCAGCGGGATGGAATCTGAACCAAACATTCCTGTAACCAATTATCCTGAGCGCCGAAGTGTCAGTCTCCTTTTTCCACTGCCGCAGTGCTTCTGCGAGTGCCTGCAGAACCTTATAATGAGTATCGGGGCCTGATCCTTCCGGATCAAAAGCAAGGCTTACAATTGTAGGCTTAACGCGTCTGAGCATATCAAGGATGGGTTCCACGTCCCTCTCACTTTGAGGCTGGGGTGTAAATATGTCTCCGGTATAGAATCCAAGACGGAGGTGCTCGATGTCCTGAACTTTAACCCCGTAATGAGCCCAAACCAGCTCTTCCTCATATTCGCGGAGCATTCCTTTAAGCTTCTGAATATCAGGAGAATTCTTTTCCCCGCTATAGCTTGATTTCAATAATTCAATATTCTTTTTTATCCGGTCTGTCAGCTCTTCCCGGGATTTCAGTCTGTAAATATGTACCATCACCCTGATCATCCTGTGACAAATACCTCTTAATTTACCTGCTTCATCTTTAGCCGCTATCTTATCAAGATAATGGCTCACATCCTTATCAAATTTGTATTTGTATCCCTGATCAAAAAAATCCGGATATTCAATCATATTAATCTTATCCTGCTCTATATGATTAAGTGTCTCTTCAAGAAGATTCTGGAGCATAATGTTTGTAACAGCAGTAAATCCTGATGTAAATACTGCAAAATGAAATTTATTGGAAGTAATTCGAAGCTGAGGAATAATACACGGGAAAATACCCAGCATTATATCGTCATGATGGGGTCCGGTGTGGAGAAAGGTTTGATTTTGTTCTTTTTTATTACCGGCTTCAATTTTCTTTTTTGTTGCTTCAATGACTTCCTTCACCCGCTCCATGCTCAGGCCGGGAATGAGGCAGCAGTACCTGTCATTTCTGAGGTCATCTATTTCCAGTTTATGTGCGTATTTATCAATTCTCTGACACAGGTCAAAAATTGCCTTTTCCGTTTTTTCAAAGGTCCATTCGCCTTCCTTGAAGTACTTTTCAATGCAGTCATTAAGCAGAACTGCTGCTCCCTCGGTAAGGTAGAAGCGAGCATTCTTCTGCCTTTGCAGGACAGTTGCCGGGTAAAGGTTATCAGGCGGATTTTCAAGAGCATTTCTCACAACAGGAGCCTTAGCCTCGCCGGCTGCGAAGATTATTGTAACACCATCAGGGTTGCAGGTAATTGTTCCCAGCCCTATTGTTATTACCAGCCTGGTCCTTGATACTTCAATTCCACCGAGGTCGCCAGCCGATGCAGCCTGTGTTTCAAAGTTGGTAGCCGTCAAACGGGTTGAGGAATTATGATCACTGCCTCGTGTATTGAAGGCTATATGACCGTCAGGGCCCATGCCCCCAAGGAAGAAACCTATCCCTCCCATTTCCCTGATCCTGTTCTCATAGCCGGTACACCAGTTATCTATGCTGAAAAGAGAAGCCTGCTGCAACTTTTCGAGCGGAGTAACAGCCTCCCTGTTCCTAAGGGTCAGGTCAATACGGTTGTCGGGGAATACTTCGGAAAAATGTTTACCCCGGGACAATGGTATCTCGTCGGCATTTATCAGCAGAGCCCTGCCAGGATCAAGATCAAATCCCTTTATGTAATAATTCATTACATAATCATAAAAGCTGTTATGGTGTTTCGGATTAATGGGATAGAACTCATCAATCTGAACGAAGTGCAATCCTTTAAGCGAAGGTTTCCTGGTCAGGAAGAGGCCGTTCTCTTCCATCAGCTTTCGGTTCTCCGGTTTGTTCCAGCCTTCCAGAAGCCTTTGCGTCCATTTAATAAAATACTCAGGGGTCTTGCCGGTTGGAAGACTGATCTTTCCTTCAGGATTTTCAGCCAGCCATTCCAGGAATCTCAGTGAACTAATCAATCCAAGGTCAGGGAAATTCTTTACAATTATGTAAGGTATCTTAGTGGAAAAATCTTTTCTCCCCGAGCGGTTGAAAAACGACTGCTCTACCTTTGATAATCCTTCTATCTCCATAGTTCCATGTTTTAATTACATCCCAATCTCAATCTTTAATAAGTGCTTCAAACAGGATCTCTGCAGGGTGCAGGGCGGTTCTTCCCGTACCTTCCGATATGTGGTGCCTGCATGATGTTCCGGGCGCAGCAATTATGGTATCTTCTGACGCTGACCTCACGGCAGGGAAAAGCACCATCTCCCCTATCTTCATACTCAGTTCGTAATGTTCCTTTTCATACCCGAATGCTCCCGCCATCCCACAGCATCCGCCCGGAATTTCATCAACCATGTAATTGACCGGTATTGAAAGCATTTTCTTTGTAAATCCTGTTGAAGATATTGCTTTCTGCTGACAATGACCATGAAGTTTAATACTTAATTTTTCAGATGTGAACTGACCTGAAGTGATCTTTCCATTATCGAATTCCCGGCAGATAAACTCTTCAAGCAATATAGCCCGCTCGCCCAGCCTTCCTGCATCATCACGTAAACGTGGGTTGACAATCTCTGGATACTCATCCCTGAATGTCAGTATCGCTGACGGCTCCAGTCCTAATAGGGGCGACTCTTCAGTAATTATCTCTTTCAGCAACAGCACGTTTTTATTGGCAATTTTCTTCGCGCTCCTGAGCATTCCCCTGGACAGGAAGGTTCGTCCGCTTTCCCTGTGTTTCGGGATAGCGACCTGGTAACCCAGCTTCTCAAGGAGAAGGATAGTTTTTATGCCCAGGTCGGATTCATTGTAGTTTGTGAATTCATCGGCAAAGAGATAAACCCTGGTCTTCTTTTCTGTCTGATTGTCCCGATGCCTGCGTCCCCAGGCTTTCAGTGTTGTTTTTGACAGTGAAGGTATCCTGCGCTTTTCCTCAAATCCGATCATTTTCTTAAAGATCCCCAGACCTGTGATAAAATTAGTTACAGGACGGAAAACCATTCCCAGGCTGTTTATCCGCGGCAGCCACCCGATCAGCCAGGTCCTGAAAGGGACACCGTGAATTTCATAATAATGCTGCAGGAATTCAGCCTTGAACCTGGTCATGTCGACATTGGAAGGGCATTCCGATTTACACGCCTTGCATGAAAGACAGAGATCCATCACCTGGTAGATCTCCTCATGATCCCATGGATATTTCTGTCCGGAACGGGTAAGGAATTCGCGCAAAATATTTGCCCTGCCTCGTGTTGATTTATCCTCGTCGCCGGTGACCATGAAAGTTGGACACATCGTCCCTCCGATAATTGAGCTTTTCCGGCAGTCGCCTGAACCGCTGCACTTTTCGACTGCAAAAAGCAACGTGCCTTTTTCAGGAAATCTGAAAGTGGTCGTAAGCGGTGCCGGCTGTTCTCCTATCCTGTACCTTAGACTCTGGTCCATCGGGGGAGTATCGATGATCTTCCCGGGATTAAAAATATTTTCCGGATCCCATGTCCTCTTGAGTTCTTTCAGGAGTCTGTAATTATGCTGTCCCAGCATGAAGGGAATGAATTCTCCGCGGAGCCGTCCATCTCCATGCTCGCCGCTCAAAGAACCCCTGTACTTCTTAACAAGACGGGCTATCTCCTCAGCCAGGTTACGATACAGAACAATATCTGCCGGATCCTTAAGGTTCAGCAGAGGGCTGAGATGCAGCTCTCCTGTTGCCACATGAGCGTAATATGCACAGCTGAGATTAAATTTCTTCAGAACCTTTTCAAAATCAACGATATATTCAGGCAAAAATTCAGGAAGAACTGAGGTATCTTCAATTACCTGGACACTTCTTTTTTCCCCGGGAATGTTCAGAAGAACACCCAGACCTGCTTTGCGAAGTGCCCAGACTTTCTGTATTTCATCAATATTTGTATATAGCGGGAAATGATAACCATAACCTGCCTGAGTAAGTTCCCTCTCAATATTCCCTGCGGCATCCTCAATCTCTCTGACTGAATCCCGCATCAGCTCAATCAGCAGTACGATTGCAGGTTCTCCCTTTATAAAAAA
>Ga0154607_1094_pt1 | contig 10621 bp, 7 predicted proteins | sample Rifle2008BG13ft_FD_116036 | JGI IMG/M metagenome (GOLD analysis project Ga0154607, IMG submission 116036) | Bacteroidetes bacterium RBG_13_43_22 | reverse complement strand
GTCCCAAACTTCCATATGAAACTATAGATGAAGCCATTGAAGATCGGACCAGATCTCAGGCAAAACAGTGGAATGCACATATCAGCCAAACAGGAAACGCAATGGTTGGAATATTACAACCGGATGCTGGGGACGAAGGAGTGATGCATATCTCTCAAGGGTGTGCAGTAAGAGGGAATGATTCACCTACATGGGCAGGTGGAGTTGTTGTTCGGTTAGACCCAACTTACACATTTTTCGAATTAAAACTTGCCTCCAATCCTCCTGCTGTATGTGATGCAGCTCAAGCCAGAGCTCAATACGATTTATGGAATGCTTACCAGGAATTGAGCCTCTTGGATTATTCGGATGTCAGATATGCTCTGCTTGATGAAAAATTGAATGAGGCTGTTATAGAGTGGCAGAAAGGATGGTTTTACAGAGATGGAGCAAGAGGAACAACAGGTAATGAATCAGTAATAAAATGGGCAAAAGCTATAAGGTGCTTCACAAGAAGCCAGAGCTATGCAAGACAGGTTTACGAATCATTAATTCCTCCGGCAATCCGACCGGAAGATCTTCATTTGAGGCCATGGTTTGGGAATTGGGGCGATTGGAGTACAAGGAATTCTGGTGTGATAATAAAATAGCACCTAGAAGCTAATTTTAAATACAAACAATAATGATGTATTTAATTGATAATTAAAGTATTATATAGCATAACTCTAGTTTATCGACGAAAGTCAGACAAACTTGAGTCATGTTTTCATTCGTTATATAGTTTTCTAACAATCACATTACCAAGTATTCAGGACAAAATAAAGTAACGAAATTATATGAAAGGGCAAAACTTAGATGTAAGAGTTTATGAGAACAGGCAAATAATGGGCCAACAAGCAGCTGAAGCGGTAGGTCAAAAAGTACAAGAATTGTTAACAGAACAGGCAAATGTCAATATGATTTTTGCTGCCGCTCCTTCGCAAAATGAATTTCTGCTTCATTTGAGTAAAAAAGATAATATCACCTGGGAAAGAGTAAATGCATTTCATATGGATGAATATTTGGGACTCCCGGAAACAGCTGCTCAAGGTTTTGGAAATTTTTTAAAAGAAAGGCTTTTTGATAAACTTTCTTTTCGATCAGTAAATTATATCAGGGGAAATGTATCTGATATCCAAGAGGAATGCGAACGTTACTCTACCTTATTGAAGCTTCATCCGATTGATATAGTATGCATGGGGATTGGAGAAAATGGCCACATTGCTTTTAATGACCCACCAGCAGATTTTAATGATAGCCGTTCCGTCAAACGTGTGAAACTTGATGCAATATGTCGTCAACAACAGGTAAATGATAAGTGTTTTAACTCGATTGCAGAAGTGCCGGAGTATGCTTTAACATTAACCATTCCTGCCCTTATGAGTACCCGATATATTTATTGTATAGTACCGGGAGAGGCTAAAGCACAAGCGGTTTTCAACACGCTTAATCAGGAAATCAATCAACAATATCCGTCAACTATTTTAAAGAAGCATTTAAACGCAATATTGTTTCTTGATAAGGATAGTAATAAACTTTTATAGATGAATGAAGTAAAGATAAAAGTCGGCAATTATCGCTACACCATTCTTGCATTGGTGTTTATGGCCACTACAATCAATTATTTTGATCGGAGTATAGTTGGGGTCATGGCTCCAACATTACAAAAACTCTTCGATTGGACGAATAAAGATTATGCGGCCATTATGGTCTCCTTCAAAATTGCCTATGGTATAGGGTTACTTTTCATGGGTGGAATTATTGACAAGCTTGGCACTAAAATAGGATATACTGTTTCAATTGTGATATGGAGTATATTTGGTATGTTGCATGCCGCAATCAGACCAGCCTTCAGTTTAATTGGATTCATTTTGGCGCGTTTTGGTTTAGGAATTGGGGAGGCTGGAAATTTTCCAGCTGCAATTAAGACTGTGGCTGAGTGGTTTCCTAAAAAAGAGAGGGCATTTGCCACAGGCATTTTTGATGCATCCACCAGCGTAGGGGCAATTTTAGCCCCATTTATTGTTGGAGCTATTGTTTCAGTTGAAGGAGATAACTGGCAAATACCATTTCTTATTACAGGAGCCCTAAGTTCTATTTGGGTGTTCTTATGGTGGAAAACCTACAAAAAACCTGAGTTGCATCCAAAATTATCAAAAGAAGAGTTAACTTATATAAACAGTGATTCTGTTCAAGAGACAAGTGAAAAAATTCCTTGGTTAAAACTATTTCCTAAGAGGGAGACCTGGGCTTTCGCATTGACAACTTTAACAGATGGTGTCTGGTGGTTTTATCTTTTCTGGGGCGCAAAATTCCTCTTCGAACAATTTGGGGTAGACATCAAAAATATCGGACTTCCTTTTCTGGTAATTTTTATTATGGCTGATGCCGGAAGTCTGCTTGGAGGGTTAGCTTCCGGTGCCTTAATAAAAAAAGGCTGGTCAATAAATAAGGCAAGAAAAATGACCTTGCTTGTTAACGCAATTATTATTTTACCTGTAGCCATGGTCCCCATTATTGTAAGTAAATGGATGGCAGTCTTTTTAATTGGTCTTGGAGCCGCAGGGCATCAATCATGGTCGATTAACAGCTATACTCTGGTTCCTGATGTTTTTCCTAAGAAAGCAACTGCATCTGTCATTGGAATTGGCAAAATGGTCGGAGTGGCAGTTGCAATAATTGCTGATATTGCTCTCGGTGCAGTTTTGGATACAGCCAATAATTCAGGTTATTTCTGGGCATTCATAATAGCAGGATTCTCTTATATTCTTATATTAGGTTTTGTACACCTTTTGATGCCGAAGATGACTCCCCTTGACGATAATTTGAATTACATAACGGAAAAATAGATGCTTAATCGCTGATATTGAATGACATAGGGATAAACGTAATATTTTGATAATAAAGTTTTTAATATTATTACCTGATTCAAATGATCCAAATTTAAAATTTAAATTTAATCCACTTAATAACAAAATTATATGAACATAAGTATAAGTATCAATGCAGTTGAGCTTGGGAAAAAAGCCGCAGAATACGTGGCAGAAAAACTCAATAAAACGATTGCTGTAAATAATGAAGCCAGGATGCTTGTATCAACAGGAAGCTCCCAGTTTGAAACTTTTCAAGCCCTTTTGAAGGAGAATATTCCCTGGCCTAAGGTTGAGGTCTTTCATCTTGATGAGTATATAGGTCTTCCAGTAACTCATCCTGCCAGCTTCAGAAAGTATCTGTATGAACGTTTTATCAATCTTGTTCCGGTAAAGAAGTTCCATAGTGTTGATGTTGAGGGCGATATTTCTTTAAGGATAAAAGAATTAACGAAAGAGATAAGGAAAAAACAGATTGATATCGGATTGATAGGTATTGGAGTAAACGGGCACATCGCATTCAATGATCCACCTGCGGATTTTGATACCAGGGAATCTTATATAATTGTAAGTCTTGATAACCAGTGCAAGATGCAACAAGTAAATGAAGGATGGTTTAAAACTATCAATGATGTCCCCAGAGAGGCTCTGTCAATGAGTGTCTGGCAGATTATGCAGTGCAATACTATTATTTCATGTGTTCCTCACCACGTCAAAGCTGAAGCTGTTTATAATACTCTTACCAATAAACTTAATAATCTGGTTCCTGCAACAATGCTGAAGCAGCACAGAGAATTCAATCTTTTTTTGGATTATAATTCTGCTTCGAAACTAATACCTATTTAAGATTGACACCAGAAGTCATATAATAAAGAAAAGAAATTAAGTAATAAATATATCAAATGAACTTACTATCAAACAAATTCAAGATTAATCGAACGAAAACAAGATTGTGGATCCTCATTTTGTTCAGTTGTATGCTATCTATAGCTATTACCACTGAAACCGATAGTGTCTATTTTGAAGTCTGGGAGTTAAACTCATTAGAAAAAATTGGGGGACATTCTGTCCAGGTATTCGGAAACCCTCAAATTGTAGATACCGAACATGGAAAAGCTATGAAATTTAATGGTATTGAGGATATGTTGTTGGTTGATAACAATCCAATAGGTAAGGTTACTGAATTCACCGTCGAGGTTGTTTTTAAACCTGCACAGGCTTATGATATCAGTAATGCACCTCGTTTTATTCATTTTCAGGATCCTGCCGATACTGCAAACAAAAGAGTATTAATGGAACTTAGGTTAAATCAGAAAAATGAATGGTGGTTTGATGGATTCATGTTAAATGACCGTGAGGAATTAACACTTGCCAGGAAATCCTTAACGCATCCCGTTGAAGAATGGGCGCATGCAGCAATCACTTACAAAAATGACACCTTTAGAACATATATAAATGGCATAGAAGAATTAAACGGGAAGATAGGATTTAATGAAGAATTAATGAATAGTATTGGTAAGACTTCAATTGGCGCCCGAATGGACAAAAGAAATTATTATTGCGGTCTAATTAAAACGTTGAAAATTACTCAAAAAGCATTAGACCCTCAGCAATTTATTCATGTTAATAATTAAAGTTTATTTTTAAAGTGGGGAAAACATAAATGTTTTTTTCATTAAAGCCCGATAAAAACCAAAAGAACAGGTGTTCCCAAAATGGTTCTAAGAACTGGAGTATTTAGCTTATTACACAAAATGAATGATTATTTTATTAATAATTAACAGTTTGATTATTATTATCATAAACTCTTTGGCTGCTTGATTCTTATATGATTTTAAATTAAGATAAGTTCACAGGAAGAATTATTTCATTTTATTGTTCGATAGGGTTACAAAACCTAATTCTAGCTTAATTATATATCCAGTACCGGAGGATTAATAAAGTATCAAATAAATTATTGACTTTTTAATCATAACAATGTTTTCCTTTCTTCTGAAAAACCCAGTTGATATTTTATGCGAATAATGATGAAACTTAATTTCAAAATTATAAATAGATTTCTTATAGTATTGTTTTGTTTGGTATTGTATTCTTTTGCTTACACACAAAATCCAGAAATTGATACTATCAAGGAATTTCCCAAAAAGCAATTTAAAATAAATACTCAGGACAAAAAAGGCCTTACCATTGAAAACGATACCGGGGTATATGAAAGGATTATGATTTCGGGCTATATTCAAGCCCAATTTGAAGATTATCAGCAAGATCTTGTAGAACCATTTGACCCTTTGAACACTTTTTATATCAGAAGGGCAAGGATTAAATTTACATATGAGGCGTTTGAGGGTATTACATTCGTCTTACAATCCGATTTCAGCAAAGGAAATCTTCCATTAAAAGATGCATACGCTGAATTAAGCCTCCCAAAATTAAAAAATATTACTCTTTCGGCAGGGAAATTCAGAAGACCGAGTTATGAATCTGAGTATGGCTCCAGCGAAAAAGAAATTTTAGAACGCTCAAATGTTCTTAAAAGTATTTATCCCGACCAAAGAGATATTGGTATTAAACTTCAATACAAAAGTACTAACCTGCCTTTAAAGCTGCAGATTGCATTGATGAATGGGAACTTAAACGAAAAACAAACAAATGATGTTGATACCAGGAAAGATATTATGGCACTCGCAATGTATTCAATCGCTATTCCTTCACCAGGCATTAGTATAGATTTTGGAATGAATTTTTATTCTGGAGGCATTAGAGTAAAATCGACCAATTTTATTTCAGGTTCTACTGGAGCCATAGATAGTATAGCTTTAGGTGATTATCTCAATAAAAAATGGATTAGTGGTGAAATTCAGATATTTATGGATTTTCTTGGAGGAATTGCGCTAAAAGGTGAATTTTTAAAAGGGATAAATGCATATGATGTAAGTAATTCATCTCCTGCTTCAATAACAAATCCTTATAAGGTAAGATATTTCTCTGGTTTCTATATATATTTTATTAAGTATGTAGGTTCAAAAAACCGGTTTATTGCTCGTTATGATTATTTTGATCCGAACACTAAGGTAGCCGGAGATGTTGCAATCAAAGATGTCTATTATAAAACTTTTGCTTTTGCATGGGAATATTTTCTTAATGATCATATAGGTTTTGCCTTAAGTTATGAGCTTCCCAAAAATGAAATCAATAGTGAAGTGAATAGAGAATTGAAAGATAATATATTTAAAGCAAGGATTCAGGTTAAGTTTTAATTAACTCTGCTTCAATGGATATTAATCAGGATTGATTTACAAATAGAATATTAATTTGATTGCTAGTGCAAAAGCCGGACACCTTGACCACATTCAGCCAGTCAGGTTACAATTAACATATATGACTATACAATAGGCATTTAGCTCCGGCTTTTGGTGGTCAATTTGATCCGGCCAGCTATGTCCAAGGTCACTGGCCTTTCCACCTAAAGAGACAGTACATTTATTTTTTCCACACTATTATTTGAAGTAGATAAAAGGACTTGTCGCAATATCACCGGATTTTCCAACTTATCAAGATGCAGAAAATTAAATGTGTACAAATTAACTGTACAAAGCAATAAAATCCTTATTGGTTACCCCATATTAGTGGCAAGGGTTCTTTTATTAATTTATTAATTAATATTTATAATTTAAGATATTACTATTAAAATTTAGTACTTATCTGGCATAGAGCGTAGAACGGCCCTCTCCCACATTTGTATATAAGCTTCTGCACCAAGAAACAATCTGCTGATTTTTTCAGGTTCCACTCCTATTGTTGTTAAGTCTTGAAGGAAATCAGGCAACATCCCATAGTGTGCCAATCCATCATGATTATAATCCCATTGTCTTCCTAAAGACTGGTCTGCAATTAGTGACGGGTGGTTATTAGCTTCAAAGCGATCGTTTCCTATAAATGGAAGCAGATAGGAATAATGTGCGTATTTGACAGGATTTATCTGGAGCGGATTAACCGGTATCAACCACCTGGTTGGAGTTTTAATAAATCTTGGCTGTAAAGTACCATATAGTCCATTAAAATCTGTGGAAAGTGGCACACCAAGATCAATTAAATCTAAACCTGCTTTTACCCATTCGTGCTCAAGTACAACAAGTTGTTGTATGTAAGCAACTGAACTTCGAGATAGAGTATTTAAAATATGATAATTCTCCCCAGTAACTACAGCCACGTTTTTTACATCGCCGGCCATTACTCCAGGAGAAATAATTCCTCCTATGAGCATAACTCGTCGACGTTGATCTGCGCGTCTTGATATTTCAGATATATCAGATTCATCTGTAAGCTCTCGAAATGAAGTATGAGTCATTGCAACCGGATGGGTACTGTATTTTAAAAATTCTTTACGCGATTCCTTGTCCACTATCGCCAAGGATTTCTCAATAGCATCTCCATCCTCTACAAGGAAACTTGATGTCAAGGTATCGGCATTGGGATTATATGTGCCCAAAACCTCATCAAGAGCCAGTTCCGACATATGATCCACACCGATAATCATTCCAAGACGTTGTAAACGGTCTATTAGGTAATGTCCATAATAGGTTAATCCTTTTTTGTTAGCGTGTGTAATAGTATTTAAGTATTGTATTGGCAAATTTGCCGGCCTTGGTGCCGGCATGCAGTGAGTATGTTGTAACTTATCTATATTATTGAATCTAAATTGTATCCCCGTATTTATTCCTGACATTACATCAAAGTCCCTGTTATTTATGAAAAAGTTACCGGTGTAAAATAGTTCATTGTATATTGCTGCACCTGCAAAAGCATTATCAGTAATATGTACAACATGAATTTGCCTTACATCATATGATTCATACATCCTCTTGACCTCCTGTTTAATTTTTTCGAGATCGCAGATACTTGTACTCGCTAAATAATAAGGAGAAGTTGTATAATTCTGATCCTGACAGTCGCAATCAGCAAATGCATCCACTTCAATGCCAAGTATAACAGCGAGTTTGTTCTCCCGGATGATCCTGCGGGCATGATCAGGAGTAAGCGCAATCTCCATCCAATCAGGATTCCTGTTTACAAGATCTCTCATATAATTAATCTGTTTAATATATGATTCGGAATCTTTTTCAGGATCCCTGGTAGCTCCCTGTGTGCCTAAATCCATAGCGCGGCTATTGACTGCTTCGGCAACCATCAGTCTCAATCCACCCTCATAAGCACGCCTGATACCACTTAAATACATTGCCTGGTGTGTTTTGTTTTTCCATGTCAGGTAACCCGGGCTACTGGAAGAAGGAGGTATATTTTCATGTGAAAATTCGCGGGTACATAAAAGATCTTCTGCTATGCTAAAAGGGAATGGTAGGCCTGAACCCGCCTGTTCTTCTAATGTACTGATTACCGCAGAACCAATCTTTGAATTCTTATCCAATTCATTGGTCCCATGATCCTTGCCGGAACATGGAGCCGGAGGAGCTTCAGGGTGACCCCATACAAGATTTCCGCCATAGGCTAAATGTGCCATGGGGTGGCAATGAGAATCTGCTAAACCCCATACTATTTCGACCTTACTTTTTTCATTTGCATTAGAAATCCATATATCATCAACATTGATATGACCCCAGTCAGTAGAGCTGTGGTCATATATCACTATGCGAAGCATTTTATCCCTGTACTGATTCAGGTCAAATCTTTTACGTTCCATTATTTCTGAATTATTACCGGCAGCACTGGCAATTTCTGTCCATACTGTGCTATCTCCTTCCTGGACTTCAACTTTAAGGCCAACCTGATTGATATCAGCTCCTCCCCCTATTAGAAAATGTATATACCGCCTTTTCAGTTCAAATACCGGCGATATTAGCTCCCCGGTTTCCTGATCACCTTGATATTCCTGACCGCTTTGATTCCCGCGTCGCTCTGCTGTTCCAATCCATCTGGAACCAACAAAACCTGTTGGATAAGGTACATCCCAATAATCACCACCTATATTTTCCAACAGGTTTATAACGGCTGAAGGTGCTGCCCTGGATGTGAAAACTGTTCGGCCAATAATTGGCTGCAAATTAAACGCATTCCCACCGTTGATGGACCATCCTTCAAGCCCGGTTTCAAAATTCCATCGCAGCTGATCTACTTTTACAATTTTACATGAAAACAATAGCGTCATAGATACCAATAAGAAAATGATACACGAAAAATGATTTGTTTTATTCATAATTGATAGTTTTAGAAAATTTATATTCAGACAGTTCTATATTGTATAAGAAAATTAATAATAAACAACAATATCTGTATAGAAGGCAGCACGTATTCTTTCACATTAACAAAGTTACTTCATCTGAAAACTAAAGTCAAATTTATTTTCTGAATGATGTGGTTGTATTTAATAATACAAAAGTGTCTCCGGCAAGATTATATGGGAATAAGGGGAAAACAGGAGCTGAGATTGAAGTGTTTCTACTGCATGAGTTAAACCAGGAACAGCGTTTATGGGATGTCCTGGTTTTTCCTGCAAGAAAAATAAGAATCGGGAATAAACTATATTTTGGGGAAGATGATCTTTTAGCGGCAGAAGTAATTGATAATACGACATCCAGGGGAAGGACAGTCAGGTTCCTTTATGATGGTACATATGAGGAGTTCAAACAAACCCTGTACAGCCTGGGTGAGACACCGCTCCCAAAGCTCATCAACCGCAAGATTGAGCCAGAGGATAATGAAAGATATCAGACAATTTTTGCCAAACACGAAGGGGCTGTTGCAGCACCTACTGCAGGATTGCATTTCAGTCGTGAATTACTGAAAAAACTTGAGATAATAGGTGTGGATTTTGCAGAGATAACATTGCATGTCGGGCTTGGAAATTTCAGGAGTATTAATGTGGAAGATCTCAACAAACACAAAGTTGATTCAGAGAGGATCATAATCACCGAAGAATGTACAGAAATTGTAAATAAGGCCAAAGATAATAAATGCAAAATTTGTGCTGTCGGTACTTCAGTTGTCAGGACAGTAGAGAGTTCAGTTTCGACCGACGGCTACCTGAAACCATATGATGGCTGGACACATAAATTTATATTTCCGCCTTATGAATTTAAGGTACCTGATATGATGATCAGTAATTTTCATCTGCCGTATTCCACATTTCTGATTATGGTTTCTGCATTTGCAGGGTACAAACTGCTCTTTGAAGCTTATAAAACAGCTGTTAATGAAAAGTACAGATTTGGGCCTTATGGTGATGCAATGTTGATAATCCAGAGAAAAACAAAGATTTTAAAAGCTTTCGTTTGAGTATGGTTTAGTCCGGACGACCGTAGGTTTTTTAGGTTTTTGGTCAGATTATTGTTTTGTTATACTCACAAAGAATTTATTCATGATTGTTTTGGCTGTTACAGGTGTTAAACTAGTTTCATCCATTTTGTAAGTCTTAATAATCTTCATTTTTTGAGTCCAACCACAAACAGCCTCTTTCATAGTCAATGGCCATAGATCATTGTCCTTATACGCAAGTAAAGTCTCTTTTTCATAATTATAGGAAAATTCTTCAAGTTCGGCTATAACAAATTCAGATCCAACCTTGCCATTAGGTATTTCATAATGGCTTGAATATATGACATAGACTTTATTGTCCGGCATACCATAATAATAAGCAGGATTTGGCGTAGGGAAATAATGTTCATCGCCCTTTGCCATGTAGATTAGTTTGGGCTCTCCTTTAGAGCGTTTCATGATAG
>Ga0154607_1160_pt1 | contig 10636 bp, 7 predicted proteins | sample Rifle2008BG13ft_FD_116036 | JGI IMG/M metagenome (GOLD analysis project Ga0154607, IMG submission 116036) | Bacteroidetes bacterium RBG_13_43_22 | reverse complement strand
TGAAGAAAAACTGGCTGCTATCGTTAATGAAATACGTGACAAGAAGCTTGAGGCAAGCTATATCAGAACCGATGTTACCAGGGAAGAGGACTGCAGGAATCTTGTTGAAAAGACTGTTGAAAAATATGGCACGGTCAATATCCTGATTAATAACGCCGGTCTTTCAATGAGAGCCTCTTTTGATGAGGTTGATCTTAAAGTGCTGCATAGGCTTATGAACATAAATTTCTGGGGTACAGTATATTGCACTAAATATGCTCTGCCTTACCTTGTTGCAAGCAGGGGATCTCTTGTGGGTGTCTCTTCCGTGGCCGGATTCCACGGCCTTCCGGGACGAACAGGCTATTCAGCATCCAAGTTTGCTATCCATGGATTCCTTGAAACAATAAGAATTGAAAACCTGAAGAAAGGCTTGCACGTGATGGTTATTGCGCCTGGATTTACAGCATCAGAGATCCGAAAGCATGCCCTGACCGCCAATGGTTCGGAACAGGGAACCTCGCCAAGAAAAGAAGAGAAACTGAAGTCTCCGGAATATGTCGCAAAATGGGTGCTTAAAGGAATACGCAAGAAAAAAAGAAATAAGATCCTGACATGGGAAGGAAGACTAACAGCCCTTTTCCAGAGAATCATACCTGCTGTGGTCGATTGGGTATACTACATAGAGATGTCAAGAGAAACCAAATCACCAGTTAAATAGCTGAACAGCAGGTTCCTGTTATCCAAACCGGAAAAAATTTCCGTTTTTTTTGTAATGATCTGCCGGGTCATACGTCTATTCAATAGAATACATTTAATAACTTAATTTAATTTGCTATGAGAAGATTTGTTTTTGCATTTATCATTATGACAATAACTATTTCATTTTCAGGATATGCTCAGAAGTCAGTTGATGCGCTTTTCGCAAAATATTCAGGAAGTGAAGGATTCGTGACATTTACATTAAACGGTAATCTGTTAAAACTCATCCGGGCATTTGATAACGACGACAATAATGATCATGACTGCTGGCCTGCTGATATCACCACAATCAGGATTCTTGCCCAGCAGGATAATGGATTGTATACCGGCAATTTCTACGAAATGGTGGAAAGAGAGCTCGACCGTAAAAACTATGAGGAGTTCATGAGAGTAAAGGACTCTGATCATGACCTGGTGATGCTGGTACGCTCAGAAGGCAGAAGTTTCAGGGAATTCCTTGTTGTCGCAGGCGATGATAACGGAGAAGAAAATGTGCTGATCCAGGTTAAGGGGAATATGACCTACAAAGAGGCAAAGGAATTCGCTGATAAAATGAAAAGGGACAGGGGAGCAGACATCGTAATAAGCTGTAAGTGAATCTATAGTTCTTATCTTTGTCCTGAAATAGTTTTAGGATACTTCCCTGATGACCCGTGATGCTTTTAATGATATAATAGACAGGCTTAACCGTAAACTTTATGTTATAGCATACCGGATCCTTAAAAACCAGCAGGAATCAGAAGATGTTGTTCAGGAGGTTTTTTTGAAGATGTGGACAATGAAAGAAAAACTAAATAAATATGACGACATTACAGCACTGGCAGTTACAATGACAAGGAACAACTGCATTGACCTGCTGAGAAAGCGGAAAAATATTAACAGTGAAAAGAATGGTTCAGATGTTCTGACAGCAGATTCTTCTCCTTCACCATATGACCGGTTGGTTAGCCTGGAAAACAGGGAAATTATAAGTGAAATAATTGAAGATCTGCCAGATGCATGGCGTGACCTTATCAAGCAGCGGGAGATCAACGGATTATCGTATGAGGAGATTGCACTGCAGAGTGGAATGAATATCAATAACCTCAGGGTAGTATTATCCAGGGCAAGACAGATGATAAAGGAAAAATATATAAGTTACACCAATGAAAGAGGAAAAGCTGAAAGAATTACTGGAAAAGTATTATAGAGGGGATACCTCCCTGTCAGAGGAAGAGGATCTGAGAAGATACTTTTCAGGCGACAGTATTTTGGAGGGTTATGAAACTGAAAAAGAGATCTTCAGCCATTATGCACATTCTGATGTCATTCCTGTCCCGTCATCAGATTTTGAGGAGAGGATAAAGAATGCCGTCAGCAACCTTGATAGAGCTCAGGTCAGCAGATCTTTAAGGAAAAGATATATCTATTTTTTTAGTTCAGCTGCGGCAGTCCTCCTGATGATCGGTTCATATCTCATCTTCTTTAATCAGGCAAAATCCGAGGATACTTTTTCAGATCCCAGACTGGCATATACCGAGACAATGAGAATCCTGAATGAAGTATCAGTTAAGCTTAATAAGGGAACCACTGCATTGAAACCAATAATAAATCTTCAGAACGCCACACTGACAGGTATAAGAACAGTTGATCAGTCAGCTATGATAATTTCAACGAACCTGAACAGGATCAGGCTTTTTGATCAGTTATCCACAAAAGGTAATCAGGTTGATGTAAAAAACAATAATAAATAACAAGATGAAAAGGAAGTTATTATTCATAGGAGCATTTCTGATATGTTCAGCATTGAATGCCCAGATAAATCCGATTGATGAGCTATTCAACAAATACTCTGAGAGGGAGGGATTCACATATGTATCAATTTCCGGCAGGATGTTAAGCCTGATCGGCTCCCTGGATGCTGAAGACAATCCTGATAATCTGATGCTCAGACTTAAGTCGATAAAGATATTGACAGAAAATGACTCACTTTCAACCAATAAGGTCAATTTTATGCTCGAGCTGAAGAAAAACTTTAATGTCTCGGCATATGACGAACTGATGGTGGTCAAGGAAGGCAGGGATGAGACATTATTTCTGATAAAGCAGAACGGAGACAGAATTTCGGAATTGCTTGTCATTTCAGGAGGGAGCGGCGGTAATTCGTTAATATCAATAAAAGGTGATATTAACCTGAAGGAGCTGTCTGAACTTTCAAGAAAAACAGGTATTGAAGAACTAGAGGATCTCGAAGATCTGAAAGATAAACCGCGATAGTAAAGGTTATACAATTCACTCGTCACTTCTGATGCAACCTTTTATGCTGTAATTATGTTATGTGAATGGGACCCGGGGAACTGATGCGAGTCCCTAAATTGTTCTATATTTGTATTCAATTATTAAATAAAAAGACCCTGGTTATGAATACACTATTCACAAAACGTATTGCAGCTCTGGTGATTACAGTTTCTTTATTCTCATCTGCTGCTCTTTCCCAGTTTGAAAATGTTGACTTCCTGAAAAGCACTACAGCTGATGGCATTAAATTCCTTGAGGCATATATAAGTCCATGGGCAAATGCATTCGGGGCAGGACTTAACGGCGGCTGGTACAATACTGCCAAACCGCACAAATTAGGAGGGTTTGATGTAACCGCAGGACTTAATGTGGGATTTGTCCCTGCTGCGGATGAAACATTTGATCTGTCAACGCTTGGACTCTCAACGAACATGAATCCCAAGACAGGAACTGCACCTACAATTGCCGGACCGGATGAAGGCCGCCCGACAATGACTTATTCTGTCAGCGGTGTAACTGTTGCAAGCTTCTCAACACCTCCGGGAACAGGATGGAAATATATTCCTGTACCGACTGCACAGGTGGGAATTGGACTTCCCCTTGGCACTGAGATCAAGGGAAGGTTCATACCCAGGATACCGATCCAGGAGGGAGATGTGATGCTATGGGGTGTGGGATTGATGCACAGCATTATGCAATATATCCCGGGCAACGAACTGCTTCCGGTTGACGCCTCAATTTTCGGAGGTTATACAAAGCTGAACGGAAACATTCCGGTTAGTCTGCAACCTGGTACACCGCAGAACTATTCCACATACAACACTGCTTCTTTCAGTGATCAGAACCTCTCAGTTACTGTTCAGGCTTTTAACGTAAGTGCAATTGCATCGGTGAATCTGGCTGTAATTACTTTTTATGGCGGACTGGGTTATACAAAAACTAGTACTGTCATGAACCTCACAGGCAATTTCCCGACACCTGTGCTTGTAACACCGGCTTTGCCTGCGACACCATATGCAGAATATAACGATTCGGGAGTCAGGAAAGGAGAGGCTTTCGGTGAGATGAATATTGAAAATTTCTCGGGACTCAGGGCTAACATAGGCTTCAGGCTCAAGCTGGCTGTGGTAACTATCCACGCCGATTACACAAGGGCTCAGTACAACGTGGTATCAACAGGACTCGGAATATCATTCAGATAGGAAGCACTACAATATGACTGATAATCCCCGGGGACCGCAACACACCGGGGATTTTTTATTTAAATTGCACCCTGACAAATTCTAAATAGCCTGAAGTGGATTTATTTAAGATTCTGTCGGGATATAAGACACTGCTAAAGGCGGCTGGAAATACGGTGACGCCTGAAGATACCACAAAGATAAGGAGAGCGCTCGATCTTGCGATACAGTCATGCGGTGATAAGACAACACTTACCGGCGAACCACAGATCCTTCATGCACTTTCTGTAGCAAGGATCATCGCTGGAGAAATGGATCTTGGGCTGACCTCAATAATCACAGCACTTCTTCATGATTCATATAATAACCTGAATATCAGTTCAAAGGAAATTGAGAAGGAGTTTGGCAGGAAGGTTGTGGAAATACTGAACGGTTTTTCCAGGATAAGCAGTATTGAATCGATGCAGTCATCATACCAGGCAGAGAACTTCCGGAAACTTCTTCTCAGTCTTGCTGATGATGTCCGTGTAATCCTTATCAAGCTTGTTGAGCGGCTGGAATACATGCGTAACCTGGAAACAGCCCCCGAGAAGGAAAAACTGCCTCTTGCTTCTGAAACATATTTTCTTTATGCGCCTCTTGCCCACAGGCTAGGCTTTTACAATATCAAGCTGGAAATGGAGGATCTGGCCGTAAAATACCTTGAACCTGAACAGTACCGGTATGTCGAAAACCGGCTGAAGCAAACCACTGCATCAAGAAACAGGCTCATACGTGAATTTTCCCAGCCACTGAAGGAGAAGCTTGAAAAGAATGGATTTAAATTTTCAATTAAGAGCCGGACAAAATCAATACATTCCATAATGCTTAAAATGAAAAAGCAAGGTGTGGAATTCGATGAAGTGTACGATCTTTTTGCAGTCCGCATCATCCTGGATACCGGGAGTGAAAATGAGAAGTCAGAGTGCTGGAGAGCCTATTCAATAGTCACCGATCTTTACCAGCCAAATCCAAGCAGGCTGCGCGACTGGATATCTGTTCCCAAATCAAACGGATATGAATCGCTGCATACCACTGTTATAGGCCCGCGGGGTAAATGGGTTGAGGTCCAGATCCGCTCCTCAAGGATGGATGAGATAGCTGAAAAAGGTCTTGCGGCACATTTCAAGTACAAAGGAATCAAGGGGGAAGGCGGGCTCGATACATGGCTGACCAAAATGCGGGAGATACTTGAATCATCTGAAAAGGAGGAGAGTGCATTCCTCGACCAGGTGAGATCAGGTTTATACACTGATGAAGTATTCGTTTTTACACCAAAGGGTGATCTGAAACAGCTTCCTGCCGGAGCTACCGTCCTTGATTTTGCCTTTGAGATACATACTGCTGTCGGAGCTTCTTGTGTGGGAGGGAAGGTGAACGGCAAAAACGTGACTATAAAGCATGTTCTTAAGAACGGAGACCATGTTGATATAATCCGCAGCAAAAACCAGAAACCCAAACGTGACTGGCTCACTTTTGTGGTTACAGGCAAAGCAAGGTCGAAGATCAAGCTCGCACTGAATGAAGAAAAAGCCAGGGCTGCAGCCGAGGGTAAGGAGATGCTTATGCGCCGCCTGAAGAACTGGAAGATCCCATATGGAGATATTGTGATACAAAAACTGATCACTCACTATAACCTGAAAACAGCCCAGGACCTGTATTTCCTGGTAGAGACCGGCAAGATTGAAATCCTTGAGATCAAGGAGGTCCTTCAGAAGGAACAGACAGCTCAGTCTGTTCCTCAGGTTCAGCTGCCTGCAGAAAAGGAAATCAGGGATCTGGTTGATACTCAATACAGTGATTTTCTTTTAATTGAGGATAGGGTAGAGGGACTTGACTATAAGCTTTCAAAGTGCTGTAATCCGGTTTTCGGTGATTCAGTTTTTGGATTTGTAACTATTTCAGAAGGGATCAAAATACACAGGACCAGCTGTCCGAATGCGCATAATATGATGGCAAGATATCCTTACAGGGTTGTTTCAGCAAGATGGACCAAAGCAAAGAGCAGTACTTCTTTTATTGCCTCAATTAAGATAACAGGAGTCGAAGATATCGGAATCGTCAATAAAATATCTGACATTATCTCCACCTATAACGTAACTATCAGGAACTTCACATACAACATGGATGAGGGCATGTTTGAAGGTGCCCTTAACCTGCTTGTACCAAATAATGATGTTCTGTTCGGTATAATACGGAAAATCCAGTCAGTCAAGGGAGTACTCAAGGCAAACAGGATAAATAATTAGTTAATATCTTTTATCAGGTTTTACCGGAAGCTTTGCCAGTTTCTCCACTTCAACAGAAGGGTAACCGAATTCTTCAACAACCTTTCCAAGGATAAGGTAAGTCCCGGAACCTTTAAACTGGTAATTCTTAAGCGATTGAGGGAAATGAGTAGTATCAAAGAAACTTCCTTCATAATCAATGAAACACCCGAAATTCATCCATTCCTTTTTTATTGTCCTGATATATTTGATTGTTACAAGGTGCCCGACCATCCTGGCTTTCTCCCCGACATGATTGATCATGTCGCGGGCTGATACCTCACCCCTGAACGATGTTTCAAGCATATCAAACCATGTCATTGAAACAGGGAAGCTTAACAGCTCTATTTCATCGTAGGCATCGTCGAGCCGGTCGTGCTCAAGATCAGGAAGTGAGAACTCCTTCACGGGAGCGGAGAACATTGGCCTCATCGGTTCCGGTTTGCTTTTGTTCATCATCATATGCACTTCCCAGAGAAGCACCGATTTTTTCTTTCCTGTGAACCTGAATGCCCCTGTCCTGATCAGTAGTATAACCTGTTCAATACCAGGACTGAGGCGTGTAATAAAATCACTCAATCCCGTAAATGACCCTTCTGCCTGCCTGTTCTCCTCGATGGATCTTGCAAGCTTTTCCCCGAGGCTCATGATATGGATGAAGCCGAGATATATATCAGTGCCATAGATGGTTGTCTTGTATGTGCTCCTGTTCACGCACGGGAGCTGAATACTGGCTCCGTATCTTTTAGCTTCGTGAACATAAACCCATGTTCTGTAAAATCCGCCGAAGTTATTGATCACTGCCACCATGAATTCAAGGGGGAAATGAGCCTTCAGATAAAGGCTCTGGAAGCTCTCAACGGCATATGAAGCTGAATGAGCCTTTGAGAACGAATAGCCTGCGAATGATTCTATCTGCCGCCATACTTCTTTTGTAAGCTCTTCGCTGTAGCCTTTTTCGCGGCAGTTCGAAAAGAATTTATCAACTATCCGCTTCATCTCCTGCTTCGAACGGTACTTACCGCTCATTGCCCGTCGCAGGGTGTCAGCATCGGCAAGATCAAGACCGGCAAAATGATGGCACACTTTCAGCACATCCTCCTGGTAGACCATAACCCCGAATGTCTCCTCAAGCTGTTCTTTCATTACAGGATGTAAATATTTGAAATTATGCGGATTATGGAACCTGTGGATATATTCTCTCATCATTCCTGAACGGGCAACCCCCGGCCTGATTATTGAGCTTGCGGCAACAAGAGTTGTATAATCATCGCATTGCAGCTTCTGAAGAAGTCCGCGCATTGACGGACTTTCAACATAAAAGCATCCTTTTGTTTCCCCGCTCTTAAGTAACTGTTTGATCCTGACATCTTTCTTAAACTTCTGGATTGCATGGACATCAACATCTATTGACCTGTTCCGAATTATGATGTCGGCGCTTTCACGTATATGTCCGATACCACGCTGGCTTAGTATATCAAGTTTTTCAAAGCCGATCTCTTCGGCAGTATACATGTCCCACTGGGTTGTGGGAAATCCTTTGGGCGGCATATCAAGGGCGGTATAGCATGACACCGGTTCTTCAGAAATAAGGATTCCCCCGGCATGAATGCTTCTCATGTTCGGGAAATCGGCTATCCGGTGCCCGGTAGAGAAAATGACATCGGTTATTGCATTCCTGTTTGTCCCTGAAGAGGGATTGTCGATTATCGCATCAATCTCTTCCCTGGGCAATCCATGGACTTTCCCAAGCTCCCTCACAATTGATTTCCCCCTGAATGTACTGATTGTTCCGAGGAGTGCTGTATGGCTGTATCCGTACCTTTTGAATATATAGTCAATAACCTCATCCCTTTCTTTCCATGAGTAATCGATATCAAAGTCGGGAGGACTGCTTCGTCTGGGGTTTATGAATCTCTCAAAGTAAAGGTTCAGGTCAATCGGGTCAACATTCGTGATTTTAAGGCAGTAAGCAACTATTGAATTGGCACCGCTCCCCCGTCCGACATGGTAAAAACCCCGTGCCATTGAATACCGGATTATATCCCATGTTATAAGGAAATATGCCGAGAAGCCCAGGTTGTCGATTATCTCAAGTTCGTGCTCAATTCTCTTTTTTGCCTCATTATTATTTTTGCCATACCTGTAGATCATGCCATCCCATGCAAGCTTCTCAAGCAGCAGCTTGTCATCGTACCTGCTTGCAGAAAAGATCTTTTTGTTTTTCTGGCTCTCCCGGTCAAAGCTGAGAGTACAATCATCCATCAGCTTCTGCGTATTGCTGATTATTCCGGGATATTCTGAAAATGCGCTTCTGAGATCATCAGTGGAACTAAAAAACTCATTTTCACCGGCGCATTGCCACGGTTTGAGGTGACTTAGCAGAATGTTGTTATCGACAGCCCGGAGGTTCCTGTGTATGAAGATATCGTCACTTCCGGCAAAAGTTACAGGCTGCATTATCACCATCGGGCTTCTCTCTACAGCCGAAAGCTGAAGGAGCCTGTTTACCTCATCTGTCTTGATTCCAATGCGTTCATTATCAAATAATTTACGTCCGGGAGGTTTTGTATATGAATAGATGATATATGCTTCGGAGAAGCGCGGGGCAGGAAAGGGAACCGGTGTCTTTTCGAAGTTCAGCTTTGACAGGAATTCATTCAGCTCCCTTAGTCCCTTGTTATTGCGTGCTATCCCGGTATATTGAAACTCATTGTCATTTCTGAATTCAATGCCTGCAACAGGTCGTATATTGTTTTTCAGGCATTCCCCGGCAAATTCAGGTATGGCAGTCGAGTTGTTGATGTCGGTCAACACAACCGCTTCAGCTCCTGCAGAGATTGCTTTCTGCACGAGTTCTTCCACTGACATGGTTCCGTAACGCAGACTGTAATATGAGTGACAGTTTAAGTACATGGCTCAATGGCTCAATGGCTCAACGGCTCAACGGCTCAACGGCTCAATGGTTCAACGGCAAAACAGGTCATGATCTTTTAATGCCATTGTGCCTTTGCGCCCTTGTGCCTTTATGCCGTTCAGTGTCCAAATCCATACATATAGTAACCTTTCAGCCTTTCCTCCATCATTTTCTGTTCATTTAACGCATTTTCAAGCTGTTTAAGGGCTTTTTCCTCTCTTTCGCTGCTGGTCATCACTCCGGCGGCTCTCCGCACCGCATCGCGTCCGAAACGCTTTCTAAGCTTGTCCATAGCCATATAGAGACTTACCTTTTCGGGAGTGTCATCGAACATATCGAGCTGCTGAACACCCTGTACCAGATGGCTGAACCTGACCCCGATGAGCCTTATCAGCATACGCCTCTGGTAGAGTCTGGCGAAAAGCTCTTTGGCGACATCCGCAAGCACGTGATCGAAAGCTGTGTAGGGTATTCTTTTCTGCAGTGTGTGAGTATCAAAATTGGAGTATCTTATTTTCACTGTTACGCAGGAGGTGAGCTTCTCCTGTTTCCTCATATCGTAGGCAATCTTTTCCACCATGCTCACCAGCAGCTGGTTAAGCCTTGCCATATCGGTGGTGTCTTTTTCAAATGTGTGCTCTGTGCTTATCGATTTTTGTTCAGAATAACTTATCACCGGAGTGGAATCTATCCCGTTTGCCCTCTTCCATACCTCAATGCCGTTTTTTCCCATCAGCTTTTCAAGCATCTCTGGGGGAATATTCCTTAAAGTGTATATGGTGGCTATGCCCATTGACCTGAGTACATGATAGGTTTTCTGGCCGATCATCGGTATTTTGCTTATCGAGAGCGGATCAAGGAAGGGGAGGACTGTCTCTTTCCGCACCTCTATCTCGCCGTTAGGCTTTGCCTCGCCGGTTGCGATCTTTGAAACGGTCTTGTTCACCGAAAGTGATTCCATGTCGCCGCGTATTGTTACTGCATCGGGACACATATTTCTGGCCATCTTCATGGGCATGGCGGAATTAACGCCGTACTTCCGCGCCTCATAACTGCAACTCGAGACCACACCACGATCCGACATGCCGCCGATTATCACGGGCTTGCCGATAAGTCTGCTGTTCTTCAGCCTCTCCACCGATACGAAAAAGGTGATCACGGGCTTGCCGATAAGTCTGCTGTTCTTCAGCCTCTCCACCGATACGAAAAAGGTG
>Ga0154607_1047_pt1 | contig 10697 bp, 10 predicted proteins | sample Rifle2008BG13ft_FD_116036 | JGI IMG/M metagenome (GOLD analysis project Ga0154607, IMG submission 116036) | Bacteroidetes bacterium RBG_13_43_22 | reverse complement strand
CGATGAGTTCAGAATGTCACGCTTAACCGTGGCAGCAGTAAAGTAATAATGTGCATCATCCTCAGGCATCCTGGGTGTTCTTACATTTACCACATTGAACTGGTATCCTCCGATCTTCCCGTTAAACCTTTCACCAAAATCGATATCCTGAATCCTTCGGGAATAAAAGGTCCGAAACCTGGTGTTGTACATTTCATTTCCTTCCTGGAAGAAAAGACGCTTCTCAGGATAGCTCAGCTCGTACCGGGTAAGATTTATCTTCACCTGGTCAGCTTCGACAGTTGCAAAATCGGGATTAATCGTTCCGTTGAGTGAAGTATTTGGCGAGATCTGCCATTTTATATCTCCGCCGGCATCGGTACTTACCTTCTCACCGGTAGTCTTAAACACCGACAAATACGGGAACAGCGTCATCTGCATTCTCCTGCCCAAGGTGTTAATGCCTGTTACCTTTCCTCCCTGCGATATCCTGAAGTCCTGAGTGAGAGGGCCGGTCCAGTAAACTGTCTCGAAACCTGAACGGATGACCCTGCCGAAATTGACACCCCAGGTGCCGAGTCCCTTTTTGAATTTCAGACTGTTCAGGGGGATCAATATTTCGGCACACCAGCCACCATTAAACTCTGCTGCTGCACATTTCCATTCCGTGTCCCAATTAAGGTCGATATTGTTGCCATCATCATTTATCCTGAAATCGACCTGTGTGCCAAGGGGATTTACAATGAAGCCGTAACCCGTACGGTTATCATTGTATGTGTCGATTATCAGTCCAACCTCATCGTCATTCTTTGACAAGGCATCACGACTCTGGTTTTTAGCGATCAGCGGCGTTCTCTGGTAGCATTTTATGACCGCATAAATATTTTTATCATCGAATCCAAACCATGCTGATGTTGCTTCAGTCTCAGCTTCCCCGGGATGCGGTTCCATCTGTATGAATCCGGACGCGCTGTCGGCGCCCGCCCAGATCTCCTTTTCGAATATGCCGTCGATAGGCGGTGCAGATTTAAGGAAAAAAGCAGGCAGTGATTTCTGGGCGGACAACACCGTGGTGGACATGACAAGAATGAAGCCGGTCAGAAGGGAGGAGGTGAGAACTCTCATAGAAGGATAGTCAAGGACAAGTTTAAATATAAAGATAAAAGTAAAAAAACAAGATTTTTTTCAGGGCAATTTGCATTTATGCAAAAGCCGGACGTCTTGACCACATCTGGCCGGTCAGATTACAATTAATATATATAACTATATAACAGGCATTTAACTCTGGCTTTTAGTGGTCAATATTATCCAGCTAACTATGATCAAAGCCACTGGCTTTTCCACATGACATAAGTTTAATTATAAAACAGAATACATGTGAATACACCGGGATTACCTCCTCACTCCACCTTCGCTAAAGCTTCGGTGGACACAGTGCGTTCGTCGGTGATCCCTCCCGGGGAGGCTTCAAAGGCATCAGATTCGACTTTGCTGCGGACGATTTTGACGCCCGAGGCGTCCAAATCCAATATCCATGGTTGCATCCATGGTAAGATCAGGAGCACAGTGTACAACACCGGCGGTGTTGAATAATTTGAGGGATTACCTCCTCACTCCACCTTCGCTAAAGCTTTGGTGGACACAGTGCGTTCGTCGGTGATCCCTCCCGGGGAGGCTTCAAAGGCATCAGACCAGTCCACGCTGACGCGTGGTTTTTGTTTTATTAAAAGCCCTCACTCAGGCAAGCCTGGTTCGATCTTTTCATAAAACAAAAATCCCGCAGCAATTGCTGCGGGACTGGTCTGATGCCTTTGGCGGAGAAAGAGGGATTCGAACCTCTTCTCTATAATTCTGATAATGAATTACTTGCAAGACCCTGATTTATCATGTACACCGAATGGTTCACCTAAAGGAAAAGACATCCAAAGAACACTTCGGTGTAAAGGTACGTATGTTTTTAAACTTAAAGGCCATTTTGACAATAGAATTAGATGCTTAATTATAGATTTTTCGTAAATTTGCTATTGTCAATGCCCCCAACGATTTTAGATTGATCATTTTGTCAGACTGGAGCAAAATTTAGATTTACTCTTTTTATGCCTCTGTGACTGACGGAGCGGTGCATTAGTTGGATCTAATTATTTGCTTTTCCTTTTAAAACAAATGGGAGGTCGAATTAGTATCGGATTGAAAGTTATCAATTTCAAAGATGTCCTTTATTGTAAAGCTGAAGGAAACTATACGAGGATATTTATTGAGAAAAATACCTTTATTGAAGCTCATAACCTTAAGGTCATGGAATCAAGACTCCCGGCCGAGCTTTTTTTCCGTATTCACAAGTCGTTGCTGGTCAATATTTTATATATTATTAGTATCAATAGTAATTATGTAGTATTAAAGACAGGTATTGAACTTAAGGTTGCCCGTAGGAAAAAACAGGAATTGTTGAAACTCCTCTCTAAAAATAGACTGATTGTAAAATCAAATTTGCGAATATTTGCTTACTCCGATCACTAATTTTAAAATGTGCATTTTCTCCTGCATACCATTCCTTTTTGTTTTTCAGCCGTTTATATACCTATAACGACCTTCTGTTAAAATTTCCGTAATAAACTTGACATTAATTGATACTATACCGAAATTTGATTTAGTGAAAGTGAAGTTGATACCTTCTAACATTCAGCTGTTTAATTTTTGACGGGAGTTGTGTTTTCAGATATTTCGTGTCATGAATAAAGATCAGACCTGGATTAAAAAGGATTCTGACATCCGAAAGATTAGTGACCGCCTTTCCAGGATCGCCAATATTCTCCTTCTGAACGGAAGTTTTATTGAAAATCCTGGACTTTTAAACGGAAAAATGGGAATCGCAATATTTTTTTACAATTATGCCCGATATACTAAGAATAAATTATTTAAAGATTATGCCGGGGAACTGATCGATGAAATCTATGAAGAGATTAATAGCAATACGCCTGTTAGTTTTGAAGACGGACTGACAGGAATTGGCTGGGGAATTGAGTATCTGGTGAAGAACAAGTTCGTTCAGGCAGATACGGATGAGGTGTTGACCGATATTGACAGTGCTTTATACCGCACCAGGCTGCAGTCCCCGATACTGATAAAAGACGGGAACGATATCTTTGGATATGGATTATATTATCTGATGCGGTTATACGGGAAGGAAGCGGATGATGATAACCTGGGTACCCTCGTTAAGAAATACCATTTAGTTTTTCTAACCGATGAATGTGAGCGGATACTAATACAAAAGCTATATTCACGTTATGGTATTGAATCATTGAAGGTTAATTCAGTAATTTCCTTTATCTGGTTTCTTCTCGAGATTGAAAGATTAAGGATTTTCCCGGTTAAAGCCAGGAAGATACTAAGCTCTGCTCCTGAATATGTTATAGACGGATTGCAGAATTCTGATGATTTTGCGGGAAAGGGACTTCTGCAAATGTTGACGGAGAAAACCATAAATGTGATAAAAGATAAATGTACCATGGATCTGTTAAAAGATTTATTAATAAGGAATGGTAATAATGATCCTTTAATACCAAGTTCTGATGAATCACTAGTTGCCGGATTTATTAAATATACATGGCAGCAACTGGTCTATTATTCTTTACCTGTCAAGGGCGGAATTATTATTTCATTTGATAAAATATTTTCAATAATTAATGATGAAAACAATTGGACACAAAGGCTAAATAGTATCAATAAAGACAATCTTGGATTGACAGATTTGGCAGGATTGGGCTTGGGATTGTTGATGTTACAGAACGGATTGCACAAAGCACAGGGTTCAGGGAACAGGACTCAGAGCACAGTGCAATTAGATGATTAGCTTTATTTTGATTGTATACAGAAATTATGTCAGATTTAGTTAGTAAAAAACAATGTAGTATTCTAAAATCAGACTGCAGGACTGCAAGACCGCAAGACTGCAAGACTGATTTAACCGACTTTACATTCCTGATGCCATTACGGATTGATTCTGAATGCAGGAAGGATAATGCAGATACTGCAGTCAGGTTTGTTCTTCGTTATTTCAAAACTACCTTTATTGTACTTGAAGGTGATATTATAAGGAAGCATTATCCTGGTTTCAAACATAAAGAGTTTTATTATAAATATCTGAATGACAGAAGAAAACATTTCTGGAAAACATGGTACATCAGGAAGTTGATAGAGATGGTGGATACACCATTTATAGCAGTCTGGGATGCTGATGTAATTGTGCCGGCTGAACAAATAATGAATTCGACAGAAGTTATTCGTTCGGGGGGAAGTTTATTAAGTATCCCTTATGATGGAAGAGTATATAAATGTGATGAGTCACTGAGTGATATGTTCAGACGAACTCCAAGGATTGAAATACTGAAGAAACTGATGCCTGCATTACCCTTAATGTACGGATACAACTCACCGGGCGGGGCTTTTATGACTGACAAAGAAAAATATATTGAATTGGGAGGAGAAAACCTGAATTTTAAAAGCTGGGGTCCCGAAGATACAGAAAGGATTAAAAGGTTTGAAGTGTTAAACCTGCCAGTTCATCGTTCTGAGGGTCCGCTTTTTCACCTGTGGCATCCACGGGGACAAAACAGCTGGTACGCAAACAGGGATGAAGAAATCAGTAACAGGAGGGAATTGATCAGAACATGTCAAAAAACTTAAACATAATTCTGTTGAGGAAATGATAACCCTGTTTATTTTCAAATCACATGCCCGGGGCATGCAGTATGGATTAGGAACCTATTTAAAAGAGTTAACGGAATCATTACTTAAATTACACGATATTGTTTTATTTGTTGTTGCTTATCACAACCAGAATTATAAAGAGTTTTCCATAAAGGAAGTATCTCCTCGTTATAAAGAAGTATTCATCCCTTCACCTGTATTCAGGGTTTCACAGAACAACACTTTTGATTTCAGGGTTTCACAGAACAACACTTTTGATAAAAAATATGCATCGGTGGTCGTAAAATTGTTGTCAGGTCTGATCCCCGTAAAGGGGAAAGTTATTTTTCAGATGAATTATATTGATGACCTTCCGATTGTTATTGAATTGAAAAAGTATTACAAATACCCGGTTATCAGTGTTGTACAATTTGCTATGTGGCAGCAGTTGTTTGAGGGAAACAGGAAGAAAATTACCGGCCTTAATATTGATAAACCTTCAGACAATATTGAATATACTTTCTTCAGGGAAAGAGAGCTATACCGGTTATCGGATCACATTGTATCCGTAACTGCCTATATGAAAGAATTTCTAATAAAAGAGTATGGCATAAACCAAGATAATATTACGATAATACAAAACGGGATTAAGAATGGTTACAAACCCGTCTCCAAACTGCAGAAGGATGAAATCAGACGAAAATTGGGTTTCAGTGAAAATGAAATTATATTACTCTTTTCAGGCAGAATTGATTTCTGTAAAGGAGTGTTTCATCTTATTGAGGCATTTGAAGAAGCATGTAAGTATAAAGACAATCTTAGATTGGTTCTAATGGGCCAGGGCGATATCCAGGAATGTTTTAAAAGAACGCAAGCTTTTTTTGGAAAGGTTACTTATACCGGATTTATTCAAAAAGATATGGTCTCATTATTCTACAGGATTGCAGATATTGGCGTTGTACCCTCTGTATACGATCATTGTCCCCTGACAATCCTTGAAATGATGGCAAACAGGATCCCGTTAATAGTGTCAAGAATAAATGGTCCGGATGAAATGCTGAATGATGATCAGTGTTTATTTGTTGATCCAGTTATAAATGAATCGGGCGACATATCTCTTAAAACAAAAGAATTATCGGATGCCATTATTACATTGTCAGAAAATGTGAAGTTTAGAAAAGAACTTGCAAAGAATGCTTATAATCTCCTTGAAAAGCGGTTTACCGCCTCCCGGATGGCTGAAGATATGAATAGATTATTCTCCTCTTTGATTAAAACAATGTAATGTAAAGATACGACATGAAAAGACAAAGAGAAGATAATACAGTATCTGTTATTCAGAAGACTGTAAGATACCTTCGGATTCCGGTAACAAAGAGCTCTGTAAAGGAAGCTCTTAAGTCACATTCTTATTATCCGTCTTTCAAGAGTATCTGTGACACTCTTAATGAGTGGAATGTTGAAAATTATCCTCTGAAATATAAACCGGAAGAGATACAGGAACTGGCGCCTCCTTATATAGCGCATTTTGAAATTAAAGGTGGTCAGATGATTGCTTTTGTAACAGATATTAAAGAAAGCAAAATTACTTATTATGATTCATACAAAACTAAAAGGGAAACAGGATTTGATGATTTTATAAAAAAATGCTCGGGAGCAGTAATACTGCTTAATCCGGATGAAAAATCAGGAGAAAAAGACTACCGCAAGAAATGGCAGAATGAAGTTATAAACGTAGCAGTCCTTCCGTTAATAGCGTTTACTTTTTGTGTACTCCTCTTACTGGTTTTTATTGACTTTCCCGGTTCAATTGTTGAAAGAAATACAGGTTTATATGGAATTATTATACTTACAAAAATAACTGGTATTGTATTATCACTCCTTTTAGTTTTGCATGAATTTGAGATCCGCTCGCCCCTTACAGACAAGCTCTGTCATCTGAATAAAGCAACAAACTGTAATACTGTTTTAAACGACAAGGCTTCAAAAATATTCGGATGGTTCGGGTGGGCTGATGCAGGTTTTATTTATTTTACAGGGGGACTCCTGTTTTTGCTGACAGGTATAAAGGAACCGGGACTTACCATTTTGGCTGTCCTTTCAGCTTTATCAATACCTTATCCTGTATTTTCAATTTGTTACCAGGGATTTGTTCTCAAAAAATGGTGCCCGTTTTGTTTGGGTGTTCAATTAATATTAATTACAGAATTCATTTTATTATTACCTGTTTTTTCGAATATCGTTTTTTCATTAAATAGTCTGGCAAGCTTATTCCTTATTTTTCTTATTGTTGGAATTATCTATTCTCTTTTTATAATGTTTATCAGGGAAAAAATTTCAAATGAGTATCATTATTATAAGTACCTGGGATTTAAGAAGAATCCGGAGATTTTAAGGTTTCTGATTCTAAATCAAAAGCGTTTCGATATCCCTGTTACAAATGCGAGCCTTGTATTTGGCAGAAAAGACTCATCACTGAAAATAACTGCCTTTCTGAGTCTTCATTGTTCTCACTGTGCAAGAGCTTTTGAAAAAATAAATGAGATACTCAAATCAGATACAAACGCAGCTATTAATCTGGTTCTTGTTACTTCTGATAGTAAGATAATCAATACTTTATATCATTACAAGCGGAATAATAAGGAAAATGAAACTCTGGAACTCATTGACCAGTGGTATAATATGGATCCATATTCAAGGAATAAGATATCTGAAACCTTATGTATTCCTGATGATAGTGATATTTCAGGTAATATTAATGAAGCAAATGGACGTCTTTTTAAAGAGTGTAATGTTTTAGGCACTCCAACCTTTTTCGTTAATGGCTATAAACTCCCAAATCAGTACGATATTAATGATATCAGATACTTCAGGGAAATCTTTAAAGAAAAGCAAGATGTCCTGATTAAGTAATTTGCTGCTAATATTTTAATAAATTAAAACAAGGGTGAAATAAGAATGCAGTGGATGTTAGCAAATTAGAAAGAGAAAGGCAGGAAGTTCTATTTTCCAAACAGAGTTCAGTTCTCTGTACTATCACTTCCTGCCCGGACCTTTCTAAAACAAGAAAGGAGGAATACCGGCAAAGATAATTGTTTTAACCGGACAGGCAGCCGAACCATAATATGAATCCGCAGAAAAGACAAAAGTGATTAGTATTAACTTTAAATTATATTAAAATGAAAAAGCTTAATAAATTACAGATCAATCCTGAAAAGGTGATGAAAAATGAAGAAATGATTACCATTAAAGGAGGTGTAAACTGTTATTGTTTTGACCAAAACAATAATGTTTGCGCTGCTGGTACCGCAGGTTCTCCGGAAGAATGTGCATACATGTGTCTCTATGCATGTGGTTATTGAATGAGCAAAGCTTTAGAGGCTGATTTATCAGCCTCTTTTATTATATTTATATGTATATTATGAAAAAAACTATTTTAATCATAATCATTGTATTTACATCCTGTCAATCCAGAAATAGTAGCGAACACACAACGATTTTCTACGCAAATCTGGACGATTGTAAAACTCAAGTAAATATAAAATTAAGTGATCTGATTGATAGCTGCCGGTTTATTCAGCTTGAAACGACAAGTGAATCCATCATAGATAATAACATTAATCTCCTTTATATAGCAAAAAATCAAATCTTGATAGGTGATCGAAATGGCGTATATAAGTTTTCTGGAGATGGAAAATTCATTAAAAAATTAATAAACACTGGAAGAGGACCAAATGAGATTTCTGGATATTGTTTATTTCATTATTATGAAGCTAAAAATCTTCTTTTAATCGATGATCGTTTAGCATCCAAGTACATATTGTGTTATGATATTCAATCGGAATGTTTTCGGACTCCAATAAAAAAATGTTTCCCGGGTAATTGGTCCAATTTTATTGTATATGAAGATTCATTACTCATGGGATCAGCCTTGTTAGGAGGATATCTTACACAGGATCCCGATCCAAATCCTTACGCGTTGTTCATCCAGAATTTTAAAGGAGATTTTATCTTTGGAATAGAAAGTACCAAAAAGCTGATTCATGAAAACATCAATGGACTTTATCAGAGGATGTCCATACATTCAGGAGACAAGTATGTTCATGTAAAGAACTCACATGACGATACAATATTCAACTTCAAAAACAATAGAATATCACCTTATCTCATCCCCTTATTTAAGAATAGTTCCGATATACCCAAACTGCTTCCTGATGCCGGAACAAAACATCTGTCATGGGAAAAATATGAGAATAGAGTCTTTATGATATTTAATTTATCTGAATTTGGTGGATGGGAAAATAAGAATGGATTTGCCAGAGCTGTGTATAATAATAATTTCTATTTTCTTAATAAATCTAATGGTAAATATGCTAAGGTCAAGACCTACACTGATGACTTACTAGGAAAAGTAACGGACATAGATGCGTCAATGAATAGTATCCCGGGAGCTCCAAATTCATTGCCCAATGGAAAATTATATGTTTTATATTTTCCACACGAATTAAGCAACTCGATCAATCAAATAAGCAGTGCATTTCCTAAAAAACTCTTATCTGAATTCAGTCTGATCAAAGAAAATATAATTGAAACAGACAATCCTATTCTCCTGATAGGAGTACCAAAAACACCGTTACTAATACTAAAATAGGTGATGAAATAATGTTATTATGTAACTCTTTTCTCAAAAGAGCAAAGATTTTCACTTTGGCTGAGCCACTGAAGCTCCTCCGTCGGTCAGTGCCTTCGCCCCGAGCTCTGAGTTTAAGCCCCTGCCCGGACCTTTCCATAACAGAAAGGGGGTGTACCCATGCGAAGATAATCATTTTCCGTAACTCCGGTTGCGGCCAGTGAAATGATAAGTCAGGGAAACTAAGTACTATTTTCTAATCTAAATCTCATATACTATGAAGAAACTTAGTTAATTACAGATCAATTCTGACAAATTGATGAAAAATGATGAATTGGTTACCTTGAGGGGTGGTTATGGTTCTTGGACTTACTGTCTCAAAGATGGAGTGCAGTGTGCAAATAATCCAACAGGTGATTGTGCAGAGATTGCATTGTGGTTCTGTGATACGTATTGTCCAGGTTGGACCTCCATTGTTTGTTTTCCTTAATTAATTTTTAGAAGGGAGTCTTGACTCCCTTCTAATTAATCTTGGTATCAATTTTATATTAAAAAGAAATCAATAAAAATAAATGACTGGTTTAATGAAAAGACTGATAATAATTCTTACTCTTGCCTCAATTGGATATGGATGTAAAAATGTAAATAATATGAATGATTCTTGTATTGTTACATTTAACCTAAAAGAATTGCCTAAAATTACTAATTTGAAACTTACCGATTTGGGCTTTGTTGATATTGTATATATTCCCTTAGAAACCAATGAGCAAAGCGTTATTTCTTTTACTGATAATGTTCTTATAGGATCAATACCACCAATTAAAATAGTCGTAGGTGAAGGTTTTTATCTCATAAAACAGGGTAATACAATATTAAAATTCCAGGATGATGGATCATTTGTCACAAAGATCGGAACAGTAGGTAGAGGGCCTAATGAATTTACGGTTGCTCATGATATAGATATTAATATAAAGGATCGAAATATTTATCTGGTATCTGCCTGGCAGAAAAAGTTTAATGTTTATTATGAAAGTGGTGAATTCAAAAGATCATTTAATATGCCTCTTTATGCCCCTATTGACTTCAGGCTTGTCGATAACAAAATTTTATGTTATTGCGAAAACCATATGGGAAATATTGAAAACAGTTATACTTTGTTGGATACAAATGGATTAGTTATAAAAAGTTTTCCAAACAATTATCCCTTTAAGAACCATGATTCATTCATTTTTCGATATGAAAATCTTTTTTACAAATTTAATAACCAGCTATTTAAGAAAGAAGTATATTCTGACTCCATATATAATACTACCCTGAATTAGGACCACTGGTTAAGTTTAATTTTAATAACTTTAAACCAGTGTATTATGAAAGCAAAAAGACAAAAACATTCAGGTGC
>Ga0154607_1062_pt1 | contig 10699 bp, 8 predicted proteins | sample Rifle2008BG13ft_FD_116036 | JGI IMG/M metagenome (GOLD analysis project Ga0154607, IMG submission 116036) | Bacteroidetes bacterium RBG_13_43_22 | reverse complement strand
ATCAGATGAATTAAGCGAAATACTGAAGGGAATAGGCATCCTTCGCGAAATGACCAGACATGCATATGACCAGGTAATAACCTCAGGAGAAAGATTATCTTCCCTGATTATCAGCAGTTACATTGATAACAGCATTTATGCTGATTCGCGTGAATTCATAAAAACAAGTATAAAAGCCGGAATTACGATTGTGGACTTTGCTGTCACGAATTCACTTATAAGGGAAAAGATCGGCAACCCGGATCATCATGTCATTGCTCCCGGATTTATTGCAACAAATGCCAAAGGCGAAATAACATCTCTCGGAAGAGGCGGTTCTGATTATACTGCAGCCATAATAGCTGCAGCACTTAAAGCAGAATCACTTGAGGTATGGACAGATGTTGATGGTTTTATGACGGCTGATCCCCGGAAGGTTGACAAAGCCTATACAATTGAGAGCCTTACGTACTCCGAAGCAATGGAACTTTCCCACTTCGGTGCAAAAGTTATCTATACTCCTACTCTGCGCCCCGTTTACAAGGAGAATATTCCTGTAACAATCCGGAACACTCTTAATCCTGCCTCGAAAGGGACTCTGATAAGCAACAAGCCTTCAGATCCCGGACGAAGTCCCATAAAAGGAATTTCTTCAATCGACCATATAGACCTGGTTACACTTCAGGGACCGGCTATGGTTGGAGTTACAGGCACTTCTGCAAGGCTTTTCGGTGCATTGGCAAAACAGGGAATAAACATTATCCTGATCACACAGGCTTCATCCGAATTCTCCATAACCTTCGCCGTGAACCCGGATTCTTCAGGCGCTGCCTGTGAAGCAATCAAGGAAGAATTCAGGATTGAGATAGAAAACAATGAAGAGCTCCGGATAGTTGTAGAGAAAAACCTTTCAATAATAGCGATCGTGGGTGAAAGGATGAAGAATACTCCCGGTATTTCAGCCACTCTTTTCAGGGCCCTGGGGAGAAACGGGATCAATGTTATTGCAACGGCGCAAGGCTCTTCTGAGCTTAATATCTCAGTTGTCATAAAAAATGAGAGCCTTAAAAAAGCCCTTAATGTGATACATGACGGATTCTTCCTTTCCTCACTGAAAGAGATGAACCTGTTCATTGCCGGGACAGGAGTTGTTGGCTCAAGTCTGCTGAAACAGCTTCAAAAACAGCACGGATTGCTGCTAAATAACCACAACCTTAAAGTAAATCTTCTGGGCATTTCCAATTCCAGAAAAATGCTTACAGACCTAAAAGGCATTCCGCTTGACTCATGCAGGGAGTTACTGAAGGCAAACGGGGAGAAGGCTGAAATATCACTTTTCATCCGGCAGATGAAAAAGATGAATCTCAGGAATTCAGTTTTTATTGACTGTACAGCTGATGCAAGAATCGCTTCAAAATATGCTGAAATCCTTTCAGGATATATTTCAGTAATAACCGCCAATAAAATTGCCTGCTCATCGGAATATAGCTATTATCAACAGTTAAAATCCATCTCGGGCGAACGGGGTGTAAGGTTCATGTTTGAAACTACCGTTGGTGCCGGACTTCCCATAATCAAAACCATCAGTGATCTTGTACTCAGCGGAGACAAGATATACAGGATTGAAGCAGTTCTCTCAGGTACGCTTAACTACATTTTCAATGAGATCAGCGAAAAGGTACCTTTGAGCCAGGCTATCCGACAGGCAAAGGAGAAAGGGTATTCAGAGCCTGATCCGCGACTTGATCTTGACGGGACCGATGTTGTGAGGAAGATACTTATTCTTGCGAGGGAAGCAGGATATGTTATTGAAAAGGAAGATGTTGAAGTGACCAGGTTCCTGCCTGATGATTGCTTTGATGGTGATCTGAACGATTTTTACAGGAAGGTTGAAGAATACGATGCGGATTTTGAAAAACAAAGAATTGAAATTACTAAGCAGGAACGGAAATGGAGATTCCTGGCAACACTCGACCAGGGAAAAGCCAGCGTTAAGCTTGTTACCGTTGATAAGGATCATCCTTCATACAATCTGGCAGGAAGTAATAATATAGTGCTGCTTACAACTGAAAGGTACCGTGAGCTGCCTATGGTGATAAAAGGCTACGGCGCAGGTGCAGATGTTACTGCAGCAGGGGTATTTGCGGATCTGATGAGAGTCGTGAATGTATGAAGATAAAAGAAGAAATCACCACGAGGACACGGATTTACACGGAATTAATACGGAATGCTTCCGTGCCAATCCGTGGTGAACTTAAAATATTTTGAAAAGTCGGGAAAGTAAATATTATTCCACTAACCTTAAGGCTCCGGAGGTGAGTTTCAGGGAGGCTTTGCTGAAAGGGCTGGCTCCGGACGGCGGCCTTTATATGCCGTCGCATATACCTGAGCTGACAGAAAATGATATCAAAAGATTCAGATCGGCAGCCTATCATGAGATCGCATATGAGGTTCTGAATTATTTTCTAATCAATGATATAAGCAGTGGTGACCTGAAAGCGATCTGCTCGGATGCTTATACTTTTGATGTTCCAGTTGAAAAAGTATATACCTCGAGATATATTCTCAGACTCGACCGGGGACCAACAGCATCGTTCAAGGATTTTGCAGCAAGGATGATGGCAAGGCTCATGCACCATTTCATTTCGCAGGATAACCTTCATTTTACAATACTGACAGCTACTTCCGGCGATACTGGAAGCGCTGTGGCAAGTGCATTTCACGGATTCCGGAATATCAATGTAATAATCCTTTTCCCCGCTGGTGAAGTGTCCGATATCCAGCGCAGACAGATGACCACGCTGCATGATAACGTGAATGTGGTGGCAATTGACGGAAAATTTGACGACTGCCAGAGGCTCGTTAAAACTGCATTCAGCGATCCGGAGCTGGCTGATATTCATCTCTCCTCCGCAAATTCGATCAACATCGGAAGGCTGCTTCCCCAGGCTGTATATTATTTTTATGCATGGTCCTTAGTTTCGGAAAATGCTGATGAGAATGTTATCTTCAGTGTCCCTTCGGGTAATTTTGGGAATCTCATGGGAGGCATAATCGCACGCGAAATGGGACTTCCGGTAAGGAAATTCATAATTTCAACCAATTCAAACAACGAGGTCCCGGAGTTTCTCAGAACAGGCAGTTATAAAACAATAAGTCCATCTATAAACTGCATGTCAAACGCAATGAATGTGGGGCATCCCAGTAACCTGGCGAGGATCGTCGCATTTTACGGCGGGATCATGGATGAAGCCGGCGTCATCTTAAAGGCACCTGATATAGAAAGAATGAGAAATGATTTTCATGGCGTCAGTATTTCAGAAGAAGAGACCAGGAATACAATCAAAGAATGCTACAACGATTTCGGGGTGATACTTGAACCGCACGGGGCAGTGGCATGGAAAGGTGCTGAATATTATTGTGATATCCTGAACAAAGAAAAGGATCAGTTGGTTGTTTCGCTTGAGACTGCGCATCCTGCCAAATTCCGTAAAGAAGTGGAGAGCATTCTCGGAATATCACTGCCAATTCCTGATTCCCTCAAAGGGATTGAAACCGGGAAAGAAGAATTTGCTGAAATGAAAAATGATTATGAAAAGCTCCGGACCTATATCCGCAGGCTTGCCTGAAAACTATTGATTATGTATATAATTTGTGCTGATCTTGAAGGAGTATTTGTACCGGAAATATGGATAAATGTTGCGAAGCATACCGGAATTGATGAATTGCGTCTCACAACCCGTGACATAAATGATTACAATGCCCTGATGAAACGAAGGCTTGAGATTCTTCGTCAGCACGGACTGACGCTGCATGTCATACAGCATGTTATTTCAGGCATTAAACCACTGCCGGGGGCAACTGAGCTTATTTCGTGGATGAGAAAGAGGACACAGCTTATCATTGTGTCGGATACTTTTACCGAATTTGCCGATCCGCTAATGGAAAAGCTGGGGCGGCCGACACTCTTCTGCAATAATCTTACCGTTGATCACCTGGGAAATATCGTGGATTATAACCTCCGTCTGCCTGACGGTAAAATGAGAATCGCAGAAGCAATGCAAAACCTTAATTATAAAGTAATTGCAATAGGTGATTCATATAATGACATCAAAATGCTGAGGAAAGCAGATGCCGCTATACTATACCGTCCGCCTCAGAATGTAATAAATGATAACAGCGATATTCCTGCTGTCAATTCATATGATGAGCTTAAGCAGGTGATCTCTGAATACCTTGATAATTAACAATAAGCTGATTTGGATTAACCGTCAGAAGTCACGGAACCCTATTCAAGAATAGCCGAAGTATATTTATCTGCGATTTCCGTCTGGTCTTTTGCCAGTCCGGAGATGATCACTATCATGTTATCCTTCCATGACAGGAAGATCGTGCCGTTATATCCGTCAGAAAAAACGTATTTACCTCCTTCAGGCTGATCAGGCTCCATCCCTGCTGAAGAAAGATATTTGCCTGCTGTTGCCGAGGCTTCCTGTGCGCTATTGCATTTCATCAGGTAGATATCAAAGTTATCGCTGCCGGCAGCATAAGAGGTTTTAAATGCCTTACTGAGGAACTGGTGACCAAGCACGCTTTCATTGATATACATCTCCTCGTTCAGTTTCTTCCCTTCATCAGGGAACCGGGTCAGCTGTTCGGGCATTTTAGTGTCACCTCCAAGCATTCCCGCTATCCTGACGGACAGGGATTCTGCAGCCTGAAGCGTTTTGGGCTTTTTTGAATGGGTTTTGATCTTCACATAATAATTACCGGTGAAAAAATTTACAGCACCGTTAATGCTGTATCCCTGAGCTCCAAGATTCATAAACCTGTAGGACGGGGAACGTTCTGATGCATATATACCGAATGCCATAGTGTGATCGCTGTGCCGGTATATCTCTGCCTTGATCACATCCTTGCCTTTCTTGTATTCAGCGACGTGAAGATCCTGGAATCCGAGAGCATTGTAACCGTCAGCGGCGCCATTAATGAAATCCCACAGATTATCAGGTGTATAAACAGGATATTTTGTCAGTAATTTATACCCGTCCGGCACAGGCCAGATAATATCCTGTGCATTTGAGAAACCTGATAAGAATGCCAGCAGAGCACCTGTCAGAAATATTTGTTTCATCATAAAATAATTATCAGGCCAGAAATTCAGACGGCACATCAGCCACTCTTGTGATATCCGCGATTTTAGCCTTTATATTGAAACCCCGGGAGCAATTCACGCTGCACTCATTACAGTTGCTGCAGGGATCGCCGGAAATTCCAAGTTCGCCGAGAAGGCTCTTTGCCATCGAGGGATTTGAATATCCGTATGCATACATATATGCACGCATCAGGTCCTGAACAGGTATGTTATGCTGACATGATGATACACATTGACTGCAGCCTGAACAATAAAGGCTTGTTTCACTGCGGGCAGCGACAAGATCATTTTTCTCCGGATCAGTAAGTATTATGTCGGTCAGGAGTTTTTCATTGGCTTCAAGGTGATCAAAGCTTGTCATGCCCGGAATGGTTGTATGAACATCAGGATTTGACAGAACCCACTTTATTGCAGCGGATGTATTCATCGGTTTTGTTCTTTCCCGGTCGAGGAATCCGCCACCTGCAAGAGTTTTCATAGCAACGATGCCTATGCCTGCTCCTGCTGCTTTCCTTATTGCGCTGTTTATCTCATCCATGGCAGCATACCGGTAATTATACTGAGTCAGAATTACATCCCATATGTCTGTCTCTGCAGCGGCGTTTATAACCTGCGGTTCATTCCGGTGAGTTGAAAAACCGATGAATTTTGCCCTGCCATCATTTTTCAGCTTCTGAACAGTATTTATAATCGGCTTATAACCAAGAAATTCCGGATTACTTATATCATGAATATAGAGGATATCAACATAATCCATTTTCAGCCTCGAAAGGCTGGTGTTGAATGCTGCTATGAAGTTTTCGGGTGTCGACTCGGCGGTGGGTTTACCCTCCCTGTCGGTATCTGGTTTTACCTTCGTGGCAAGTATAAATGAATTCCTGGGATAATCCTTTAAGAGATTGCCGAGCATAGTCTCGTTATTGCCTCCCTGGTAGCCGTTTGCAGTATCAAAGAGGGTAATGCCTTTTTCATAGGCTGCCTTGCAAAGTCCGGGATTATCAGATCGCATTACCCCAAAGCTTATGACAGGGACCTTAAGTCCTGTTTTACCGAGTGTCCTGTAAATAATATTCTTTCCCTGTTCTCCGCTTGCAGCAGAGAATGTTTTGGGAGACAATGCTGCCATTCCTGCCCCGGCAACTCCCGTCTTCAGAAATATTCGTCTGGAGATTCTTTTCATGGTATTAATTCAGTTTTCTGATTCTTACTTCAATATCTGTACCGCTCAACAGTTTCACTATTTTGTCAGTGTCGGTATCACCATAGTGGTACGGATACAGGATTTTCGGTTTGAAAGCTTTTGCTGCATCAGCTACCATTTCAGGAGTCATCGTATATGGAAGGTTCATCGGAAGGAAAGCCACATCTATATTCTTCAATGCTTTCATTTCAGGGGTATTTTCAGTGTCTCCGGCGACATAGAATCTTTTGTCACCAAATGAAATGACAAATCCGATACCTGTTCCCTTCGGATGGAATGGCTGACCGGGGGATCTCATATTCACGATATTATATGCAGGCACAGCTTCAACAGTTATATTGCTGATTACCTTTTTATCACCTGCCTTCATAACCTGTGCCCAGTTTATTTCTGCTGCCGAGTTGGCGTTACACAGCATTATGGTTCCGTCTTTACGAAGGCTGCTGATCAGGTTCTTATCAAGATGATCATAATGTTCATGCGTTACCAGGATCAGATCAGCCTTTGGCAGGTTGCTATAGTCACCGGAGCTGCGGACCGGATCAACATGAATTGAAAATTCACCAAGTTTGAACATAAGTGATCCATGACCTATAAAATGGATCTCTGCATCGCCTGCCGCCGTAACTATCTTATCGACAGCAGGCTTCTCCTGGGAAAAAGCGCTTGCATCCATAATTAAGAAGATTAAGATTAGAATTGAAACGGATCTTTTTGATCTGGTCATAATACAACTCATATATATTTATTTATTACAGGATTGCGGATCATGTTCTGATTCCAAGAACCAGTATATCATCTATCTGAGGCGAGGGTCCCATCCAATCGATCAGGTTCTTCTCCAGGAGGTCTCTCTGCCTGTCCATCGGATGATCCTGGATTTCAAGGATCAGGCGTTTGAAATTCTTCTTCATGAATTTCCTGCCGTGAGCTCCCCCGAACTGGTCGATATAACCATCGGAAAAGAGGTAATATGCAATTCCCCTTTCAAGGCTCCAGTCATAGAAGACAAATTCCTCATTCATCCTTGAAGAAATTCCAATAGGCATTTTGCTTGCATATATCGTTTCGAGGAGGTATTTACCGTTCGACATGGATCCGTCGGGCATTTCTTCGGAGTTTTCCTTATAATTCAGAAGTTCCTCTTCTGTCAGTTTTCTTACCCTGAAGCATGGATTGTATGCACCCGAGAACTCAATGTGTTTAGAACTATAATCAAGTACAAGCATACCCATATCCATACCGTCTTTTGCTTCATCGTCGCCTCCTGACTGCTTAAGTGATTCAGTAACGTGAAGTCGGAGCTGGTTAAGTACATAATTGGCACTGGGGGCAGCTTCCTTGTCTATTATTTCATCGATAAATGACATTCCAAGGAGGCTCATGAAGGCACCGGGCACACCATGTCCGGTACAGTCAGCGGCAACTATGTATAACCTGTCTCCTTTCTTTGTCATCCAGTAGAAATCTCCGCTCACAATGTCTCTTGGCCTGAAGAGGATGAAATTTTCCTTTATGTTATCATTAAGTATTGACTGTGACGGGAGCAGCGCCATCTGTATCCTTTTGGCATAATGGATGCTTGATTCGAGTTCTTCCTTCTGTTTCACCACGACGGCAGTACGTTCACGAACAATACCTTCAAGCCGGATGTTCTCATTTTTCAGCCTGCGGGTATAATAGCTGATGATTCCCCAAATCAGCAAAACTGCAGCCAGGGCATAACCCACAAATGCCAGTATTGTGGCATACCATGGTTTCAGTATAATGAATTCATACCTGAGTTCATTCCCTTCAAGTCCGGTAAGTGTTCTGCTTCTTACATTGAATGTGTAATGACCATATGGCAGATTGGTATACTCTTTCTTGGAATAGATTGCTTCGGTTGTAAATCCAAATGAAATACCTTCCCAGTCTGACCATTCTTTATCATATCCTTCAAGCTTATAGCTGTATTCAGTCTGCAGCTCTTCAATGAAATACGGCGTCGTCCACTCAAAGGTAATCCCATTCATGTCGTAGCTGTATTCAGGTATTGAAGCAGAAGGAGAGCTGAACGAAGGGAGCCTCCTGTGATCATCAAGATGAGAATGAAATGAACCTTTTATCACAACTGAGTCTGAACCCACAGTTATTGAGGCAAACCTGGTATTTACCCTGGTTGAATCCGGCAATAACCTGTCCTTATCCAGAACATACAGGGTTTTCGATTTTGTGAGATATATCCTGCCTTCCGACTCCATAATATCCAGTAATGGTACATTTGGCAGAAGGTTAAGTACACCGCGGTATGCCTGAATTCCACCAGGTGTTTGCCGGCAGAGCATTTCAAAGATTCTGTTATCAATACCACTTAACAGGATATCTCCATCAGAATCAAGAAAAATATTCTGAGAATTTATCCCCTCTGAGAGTCCTCCTGTCACCGTATTATCAGCTTTAAACAGATCATTTGATTTGTCGTACCTGAGTATTCCCATAGCAGTTGCCACATAAAGTTCACCATTGACAAATAACATCGAGAATAATTCAGTTTCAGGCACACCTTTTTCAGACCCATACCTGGTATATGAAGTGTCCTGTTTATTAAACGTCATATTGTACAATGCTGAAGGATCATCTGAGATGACCCATAGTCCGCCTTCCTTTTTTTCAACCATGCTGGAAATTGAACCCGGAAATCCTAATATCCTGTTCAGGAAGAACCAGTTTCCCCCATCGTCTTTAACGACAGCAACTCCGCCCTGATTAAGTCCCAGAAATAAAACATTCTGTTCAACAGAAGATTGCAGTATCTCTTTAGTTTCAAATGTTTTTGTTTCATACCTGGGAAGAATGATGCTGGTAGAATCTCTCTTCTTTACAGCACCATTTTCAAAAACCTGAAGGAGACCGGCTAACGAACTTGACAATAAATATTCATCACTGGTCGTTTTGATAACCTCGAGAGGGATAAACTGTCCTTCAGTACCCGTTATTTTTCTGAACCGGATATTATTGTTGTCTACATATGATTTTAGTATTCCGGCATCAGATGAGAGGTACAGGTTTCCTTTAAATAATGCTATGTCGTTCAATCCATACTCGATACCCTGCTTTTCAGAGAACTTTGTTATAGGGACATTAAAATATACCTTATTCAGAAATCCGTATGTTGCTACCCACAATTCAGAATCACTTTCAGAATCACAGAACATCGCATGAACTGAATCATCTATCAGGTCACTTGTCCCGACCGTCAGCTGATACACCAGTTTTCCTGTCTTATCAACTACCAGGACACCTTCCTGGTTTGTAGTTCCTATTGCAAAAAGATCCTCGCTTATTTTTGCACCCCCGTATATGTTGGCTGTTTTGAGTCTATTATTAAGACGTTCGTCTATAAAGTTGTCCCGAACTATTCCTGTATTGTAGTCGTACAGGAATAATCCATCAAAATAGGTACCAATAAGCATCCGGCTCTCATCGTAAGGAAGCAGGAAAATACAAACTTTCCGCTTAAAGTAATCACCTCCATTCATAGGTGTTATTGAGGTGCCATTTAATTCAAACAAACCTGCAACATTATCAGCTATTATAAGCTTGCCATTAATATTAACCAGCCTGAATGCATCAATTATATTAAAGGGGAGCAGATCAATCTCAGAAAGCGAATCACCGGCAACATCATATACGTAAATAAATTTTGGCCCCAGGAACAATACTTTACCATCAACTACCTCAATTGACCATATGACTTTAATATCCGGAATTGAATCAACTCGTTCTGCAAGAGAGATATATTCCGGTTCACCTTTCTCGTCTGGCTGAAGATAGCCGAATTCAAAAGCGCCTCCAACATACACTATACCATTATTATCTGCAGCAAGTGAAAATATCCTCGGATTATTCCTGACCTGTATGGATGACCACTTGGTCCCGTCATACCGGATTACGCCACGCTCCTGGTTCCCGAAGTACATATTGCCGAAAATATCCCTTGCAATGCACCAGTTCTGTTCCGATCCCTGAGTTATCTGTGTAGAGTAGGTTTTAACCAGCGGCACACCATATTTGTTCACCTGCCCAGCTGAATCAAATAACAGAGTTATCAGGAAACATACTATAACGAACCTTTTCATAAACTCACTTGTTATTCTGTATAACAAAATCAACCATAAAAATACTAAGTCTTATTATTTTAATCAAATTTATTATTGGCACTTTCGTTATATATTTAAATTTTAATAACTTGCCAGTAGAATTTAGGGTCCAGCGTTAATTAATTAACACTGATGCATTTAGGGATTATAAAACGGGCGGGAATACCGGTATTTCTTTTGGCTTTGTTTTCAGTGACCAACGGACAGACGGTAATAAGTCAC
>Ga0154607_1008_pt1 | contig 10720 bp, 6 predicted proteins | sample Rifle2008BG13ft_FD_116036 | JGI IMG/M metagenome (GOLD analysis project Ga0154607, IMG submission 116036) | Bacteroidetes bacterium RBG_13_43_22 | reverse complement strand
CACATAAAAGCCGTCTGATGGTCTTAATTCTGCTGTACGAAAACCAAAACGTTGTCCAATGGTATGTATAATCTTACCATTCCTTTTTAATGACAGTATAAGCTCGTATAGATATGGCTGTTCAGGATTCCAGGTTTTTATTTGTTGAAATTTTTTATGCAGATTAACACTTGATGATAATATATCAGAAGTAAAAGATTTACCAACGTTTCCTCCATGTATTTCCTGTACCTGTGCTTCAAGTTTATCTCCCATACAACTGTTTATTACGGTAGCATTTAGTTTAAAAGTGCCGTCTGCTTTAGCATCAATTGCTATTTTTTCAATAAATGTCTGAGGAAATATTTGCAGATATACCGGTCTGAATATCCCACCTAATGCCCAAAAGTCTCCTTCACGCTCTGTCCTGTTTACAGATGTGTTTGCAGATTGTTTACTGACAGTTATTTCTAAATGATTGCTATCATTATTTTGTACTAAATCAGTAATATCATACCTGAACTGATAAAATCCTCCCTGGTGTACCGGCCCTGCCAGTTGTCCATTTATTTTCACTTCAGCATCTGTCATTACACCTTCGAAAACAATAAATATTTTCTGACCCTTCCAGTGAGAAGAAGCAGGGAAAGAATATTTATATAATCCCTGTTCATCACTTCGTGCTCCTTTATCGTTGCTGTAACCATTACCATAAGTATAATTTCCAAAACCCTGCAGCTCCCAGTTAGATGGAACAGCTATTTTAGTCCATCTTCCACTATTATGTCCTTTCGTACAAAAGAAATCCCATTCAACTGTATTATCTTTATCAGTACCTGATAAATAATAAATAATCGTTTGTTGAGCATTTATTGAATAAAGTATTCCAAACGACACAACAAATAATATTAAAATCTTCTTCATAAAACTTAATGTGAAAACATCAGTATTTTATTGAAAAATTAACACACATGGCGAAGATGTATGCCAACAGAATCGGGTTATCTGATTATAAGAGATTGAATTGGAGTTGAGCATAGCATGAGGAATTCATTTGAAAATTAAACAGACATTCAGGATTTTTCAGGGATCCAAAAAAACTAGTCCCTGATAAAAGAAACTAGTTTTTAAAGTTTATTGGATGACTGTTCAGGTTATTTTACAATTACTTTACCATATGGGACAACTACTTGTTTGTAATCCGAACTGTTATAGCCATGGTTAGTAACAACCAAAGTAAGATCAAATTCTCCAGCATTTGGATATTTGTAAGAAACATACCATCCTCCGTCAGTTTGAGTACCTTTGAATCCTCTGGCGCCTACTAATCCGTAATCAATATAACAATCACTGCTTGTGAGTATGGGATGATTATACATATCTAATGAATCGATGGCAGTCCCCTTCTTTTTCATTATGGTTCTGACTCCACCTGGCCAGATAGTGCAAATTTCAGCTTCAGTTTCGACAACAAACTTTATTGTTTTTCCTTTCACAGCTTCAGTAACGAGGGAATCTTTACTGTCTATCCCTGTCATAAACATTTTAACAGAATTTACAGAAGGTACCGGAATGATATCCTCTTTCAGGCACGAAGCAACGGAAAAAGGTACTATTAGCACCAGGACAAACACATATCTTATATTTTTCATATTATTCATTTTTAATTCAATATTTTATTAATACCCTTCATTTTGACTTAAAGTCGGATCTTTTTCGATTTCAGTCACCGGTACCGGTAGCAATAACTGGTATGCCTCTATTGGGCCGACACGGTTAATCAGATTGTCATAGTCAATTTTTGTCAGTAATGCGTAGCTGATTTTTTCAACAGCTTTCCCGGTTCTGACGAGGTCAAAATAACGATGCCCTTCGAAAGCCAGTTCCATTCTGCGTTCGTGCAGAATGACATCAATGGTAAGGGCATCAGGATTGGTTAATACCGGGACTCCCGCTCTCGTGCGAACCATGTTGATATATGTTAAAGCGTCGCTTTTTTGATTTATGAGCATCAATGCTTCGGCATACATGAGCAGCGCATCGGCATAACGGGTAATCGGATAATTGTAATCACAACCTGCAATGAGAGCGTAATTTTTAACATCGGCCGGAGCGGGAGTTAATTTCCTTGCCCAGGGCTGTAACGGCGGATTAGCGGCCGAAACTTTGCCGGAATCAACAGTTGCAGTATATCTTATTGTTTCACCACTGTTTACAAATTCCCGCATCAGGTTAAACTCTACTGCTACTTGCTGGTCGTATTTACTAGCGCACAATAAAGCTCCTATGTCAGGGCACATCCATCTGAAAAAATCACTCGATTGCCCTGCTGCTGTATTATAATTAACTTCGAAAACAGATTCCGAATTAAATTTATTGGCAGGCAGGAAAAAATTTTGAAAGTTTGAAAAAAGTGAATAATTCCCTCCGGCTTTATCAACGATCAATTTTCCCAGGGTTTCTGCTGCTTTTGAAGGATTATTCAGAGTCAGATAAACCTTCCCTAAAATCGTTAATGCGGCACCTGATGTAGCACGGGCTTCTTCACCTCTAAGTGCAATATCACCTTTTTTATAGCAGTTGGCAATTGCAAATTCAAGATCAGGAATAATGACACTGTTATAAATATCATCCACCGGAGTACGACCAATGCCGAATGCATTATTTGGATCATCGAAAGGAACAGTTACTTTAGGCACATCGCCGTAAAGACGCACCAGGTTAAAATACGATAAAGCACGAAGGAAACAAGCTTCACCCCGATAGGCTTTTATTAATGCTTCTTCAGTATCATTTATGGCTTTGTATTTATCGATAGCCGCGATGATGTTATTGCAATTCACAATCATTTTATAACCACTGGTCCAAAGGGGTGTAATCGAATTACTATTGGTTTTTAAGAAAAGATGAAAAACATTAGTCCAGTGAAGATCTTTAAGGTCATCAGACATCATCTCGACATTGAGTGGCAAATGATTAGCTTTTGTATAATAAATGCTTTGCAATGTTTTGTAACATCCTATCAAACCGCTCTTTATTTCCTTTGCATTTGTAAAATAGTTTCCAATTGAAAGATTATCTTCAGGTTGCCTGTCAACAAATTCTTCAGAACAGGCAAAAAACAGGGCCGTAATAGCCGACAGTGCAATATATTTTTTCATGATGGTTTCATATTAGGTTTTTGTTCAAATAGTTAAATTAATACCAAAACTAACTGTTCTGGACAAAGGATATGCACCACGGTCAAGTCCCTGTGAAGTTGGATTATCGCCCCTGGAATTGATTTCAGGATTGTATCCGGGGAATTTGGTAAATAACCATGCATTTTGAATATTCATGTAAAGGCGGGCATTTCCTAATTTCATTTTTTGAAGAATTGATCCGGGTAATGTGTATCCCAGGGTAACAAACTGAATATTCATATATGATCCTTTGAATATAAGTGCTCCGGATACATCATCACTAACATACTCCTTTCGGTTAGGGGCCGCATATTTTCCATCTGTTCTGTATGGTGTCCAGTAATTGTCAAAATAAAAGTATGTAACGTTCGTCTGACCATTGCCTTGTGCAATAGTACCATAACTTACCATGTTAATATCGCCACCCTGAGTTCCATTCATTTGAATTGTCAGGTCAAAGCCTTTGTATTCGAAATTGTTGGTCATTCCCCACGTAAAATCCGGGAAGGCTGAACCATTAACGGTGTAGTCGCTGGCGTCAAGTATTCCATCACCATTTACATCGGCTATTTTGGGCGAACCCGGAATCGAACGAGTCCTCCATTTTGCAGTGGTGGCGCCGAAAATAGGATGTGTCTTTACATCTTCCCAGTCATCAAAAGCGCCAAGATCAACCGGTCCATAAAGACAGGCCAACGGTCTGTTTTCGGTAGTGTAGGTACCATCACCGGCTAACGGACTCGTAATATCGAGTACACGATTACGAAAATAATAAAGATTAAAGCTGGTGGTCCATTTGAACTGGCGGGTCAGATTATGTGTAGTTAATACCCATTCAAATCCACGATTTCGCATCTTTGCAACGTTTGTCAGGTATGAACTAAACCCGGTAATGACAGGTAATGGCTTATTATAGAGCAAATCATCGGTCAACCTGTAAAAATAATCAACACTCAGGCTGATCCTGCTGTTCAGGAACTGAACGTCGGTGGCAATGCTCCAGTCTGTATTGGTTTCCCAGCCAAGCGATGAATTTGCAACTTTATTTGTCTCATAAGCAGAAGATACTGCAGATGTACTGCCTAAAACATAATTCAGTGCTCCTAAAGTGCTTATGGCGTTATAATTCCCAATACCTGAATTACCTGTTTTGCCCCAGCCTCCGCGAATTTTCCAATCGTTGATATATTGTTTCAGAGGATTAAAAAAGGTTTCGTCCGAAACGCGCCAGGCTAAGGATACTGAAGGAAATATCCCCCATTTCTGGTCTGATCCGAATTTAGAAGAGGCGTCTCTGCGTATGCTGCCCGTAAAATAGTACTTCCCGTCATAATTATACATAACGCGTCCAAAAGATCCGATAAGCGATTCGCTTGAACGGCCGGTACTGGCATCAGTTTGCGCATTCAAAACCGTAATGGCTTGATTTAAAGTATTGATTTGATCTACAGGAAAGTCATACTTCAGTATATAAGTACTTCTGTATTTTGCTTCCTCTGCCGAATAACCCGCCATTGCAGTAATAGCGTGTTTTCCGAATGTATTCTGATAAGTCAAAACGTTTTGCAGGTTCCAGTAAAAACGGGAAGTGATTGTGTTGGATCCCGTTGTTCTGTCAGTGAGAGTATACCTGGTCGCCGCTGTACTGGGGGAATAAGCATTTCTTTCCCATGAACGGAACTCATTGTGTAATTCCGATCTGAAAGTTAGTTTATCTGTGATCTTAATTTCTGCGAACAGGGTAGTCAGATTTCTTGCAGTCTGCCTGTTATCTGTTTTCAGATACACATGAAACGGATTTATTAACATGGTAAGATTCCAGTTCGTAAATTTAGACAATCTCTCCCCAATATAATAAGGGGTACCATCAGGATTAAACACAGGCTCAATCGGAGGTGCAAATATAGGAACCGTCAATGGATTCGTCAGATTACCCTGAGCTCCGGTACCATCGGATAACGCAGTGTTGAGTACACTTAAGTTTTCAAAGGAAGGGGCAAGATTCAATCCCACTTTGATACTCTTGCTTATTTTCGCGTCAATTTTGACACGGAAAGAAAATCGTTCGTATCCGGTAGTAGGAACTATTCCTTCCTGATCGTAATACCCGCTGGAAACCATGTATGAAATATTTTCAGTGCCACCTGTTGCTGAAAGTTGAAAATCACTTACTTTACCGGTTCTTGTAGTTGCATCCTGCCAGTCGGTATCATAAGGACTTTGGGAGATACTGTCCATTGTAGTGATCCAACGATAGTGGAGTGATTTAGGGTCCTTCATTGAAGCGGCATTTGGCGAGTACAGCCTCCAGTTTTCAATTCTGAGCTCGGGTGGGTCGGTCCACTGCCACAGAGGGGCATCAGGGTTATTTGTGCCAAGATTCGGATCTTCAACCAGATAGGCCGCTATACGGGCTTCCTCAAAATATTGTAAATAGTCTTGTTTATTCAGCACATCTACTTTATTAATCCTGTTCTGAAATCCGGAGCTTGCATTTACTGAAATAGTCGGTTTCCCGGTCTTCCCGCTTTTGGTAGTAATAAGAATAACACCATTGGAAGCCTGTGTACCATAAATAGCGCTTGAGGAGGCATCTTTTAATACTTCGACTGATTCAATATCGGCCGGATTAATGGAATTAAGCGGATTTTCATACTTGTCGAATCCGTCTTTCAACGGAAAGCCGTCAATTACAATTAGCGGGCTGGTAGCTGCATTAATAGAACCAATCCCGCGGATATTGATCTGTGAACCGCCTCCAGGGGCAGCATTAGTGTTGGTAATCCTCACACCTGCCATATTCCCGGAAATTGCCTGAGTAAAATTGGATATGGGTTTGTCTTTCAGACTCTCTGAAGAAACTGAAGAAATAGCGGTGGAAACATCCCTCTTTTTTATCGTACCATAACCAATCACAACAACCTCCTCCAGACCAATTGCCGATTCAGCCAAAGTTACATCGATCTGAGTCAGTGCGCCGATAATGATTTCCTGGGATTCCATCCCGATAAATGAGAAAGTCAGACTTTTTGATCCCTGAGGAACTTCAATACTGTATTTACCGTCAATATCAGTCATAGTACCCAGTGTTGTTCCGGTAATAACAACGTTTGCTCCAGGAACAGGTACTCCATTTTTGTCGGCAACAGTTCCGGTTATTTTCTGTTGTTGCTGAAATAATGTAAGTATTCCGGATTCTTCTTTTGAGGTCAATATGATCTGACGGTCGTAGACTGCAAATTTAACATCATCGTCAAAAATATTACTTAAGATATCTTTGATAGGCTGATTCTCCGCATTAATATATACTTTACGCTCTGTATTAATCACATTCTGATTGAATAAAAAATAGAATTCACTAACTTCTTCAATTTTATTGAGAACCTGTCCAACAGAGACATCCTTCATATTAAGGGAGATTTTTGTGTTTTGCGAATAACCTGGACCAGCTATCAGGTTAATTAATCCGCAAAAAAACAGAAAAACTGTGATTTTCATGGTTAGTAGAAATTTGTGCCAACTACTATATGGTTTAGGTAAGCCATAATAATCTAAGATTTTTTTCATACTTTTGTATTGTTAGGGTTAATAATAAGAATGTTTGAAGTACATGCAAAGACATTCAATTGACCATTAACCGGAGGAAAGGTGTCACTGCACTTTTCCTCTTTGTTTCCTGATCAACCATATGGAACTTCAAGTTTGTGTCATAGCTTAATTTTATTTGTTAATAATCAAATAATTTAATTATGAATTGTTGGTTTTGCCGGGAAGATGATTATTTTCTTCTTTGGAAACGATCCATCGGGTAGGGGATTTCGTTTTAATTCCCTGAAATCAATAGGAGAACTGAGCTTCAGTAATTTTAATATTTCATCTAAAGACTCATCCTGGAATGTTGCCCAGTACCGGTAATCCTGTAGCTCTGTGCCCTGAAGTTCAATATCGACTTTAAATACCTGTCCTATCTTTTTTACTGCTTCGCTAAGAGGTTCATTCCGAAAAATCAACTTTCCATCTTTCCAGGCAATATATTTATATACATCCTCATTCACGATGCTTTTTGTTTTTGTTTCTCTGTTATACTTCAAATGCTGATTGGGACAAAGTTCTGTAATTAAAGTAGGATTCTTTATATTATCTAATTCATGAACAAAGACTTTTCCTGAAACAAGAGTCACTTCAGTAACCGGGGTTAAATCAAATTCTTGAATATTAAACTTCGTTCCAGTCGCTTTAACCAGCAAAGTTGAAGTTTGAACAATAAACGGATTGGAAACATCACTTTTCACCTCAAAACAGGCTTCCCCTTTTAAATAAACATGGCGATTTTTATTATCGAATTTATCCGGATACCTCAAACTGCTACCTGAATTTAACCAAACCAGAGTGCTATCTGCCAGTTTTAAAGCTGAACGAGTACCAAACGCAGCATAAACCTCATTATAAACAGGTTCATTCAGAGAAGACGTTTTATGTGAATTTAGGTATAGTAATAAGATCGTACTAACGGCTAAAGGAAGAATTATTACTGCAGCAATTTTCTGCCAATAATACCATAGAGATCTCCCCGGAGATACTTCTGAAATCCTGTTAAGAACCTTCCCCAATGCTTCTGGTGTATTGATCATATTTGGATCTAGCTGTTTATCAGATACCTCCCATATGTTTTTTACTTGTTTAAAGTAACGCTTGTTTGTTTCTGAGCATTCAATCCATTCTCTCAATTGAGCAACTTCGCTTAAATCAGCTTCGTCTGAAAGATTCCTTGCTATTAAAGCTAAAATATCGTCCTGATGTTTTGTTCCCATTGTATGATAAAGACGTTTTATATTTGAAAAACCACAGTAAAATTCTTTTAAAAATTCATTATGTATAATTTAATCAGACATCTATTTTATTGATTCGTTTTTGTAAAATCACTATTTTCTCTTAATCGTCTATTATCTTAATTTTTGTCATCAACACTGATATTCATATTAATAACCATGGAGTGTTGCTCCCAGGAAAGAAATTAAATATTAATGAACATTTGAAAAAAGCCGATAAAGCCAATAAAAATTATCAAATATTCTTTTAAATGATTACGAAGGATTTGTAGTGCCTTACCAATGCGGACCTCGATGGTTCTTACAGAAACTCCCATTAATTCAGCAATTTCATGGTATTTTAATCCTTTGTATCTATTCATTTGAAACGCTTCTGATACTTCTGCCGGCAGCTTGCATAGTGCAGATTTTATTTGTTCCTGCAATTCCGAATAAAGCATGTAACTATCTGTATCATACTCAAATTTAGGTGAGCTATCAATTACATAATTATTATGGGATCGCATTATTTTATTATGCCGTAGCCAATTGATGCATTTATTCTGCACCATTTTCAGAAGATAGGATTTAAATGAAACATCGATTTTAACAGATTCATGCTTTTCCCAAAGCCTGACAAAAGTATCCTGAACGATTTCTTCTGCACTGTCCAGACTGTTAGTGAATCTCGCTGCAAACATTACGAGATCCTGATAATAGGCTGTAAAAATATTGGAAAATGCAGAAGAATCACCGGCTTTAAGTTTAGAAATCAGTACTTTCTCAACTAATGTCACAGCATTATTTGCCACTTTAGGGTTGTCGTTATTAACCAAAGATAAGAAATCCTCAAAATCTGGTGGTTGGGGAATCTCCATCTTCCTGGCTAGAGCATAGATTGTCATCTATAAATAATTAAAGATTATAATATATTTAAATATGTGAAATGCTAACCAGGCGATTAACATTTCACACTTTAACTAACCTTACTTAACCTAACCTAACCTCACCGACCTTATTCGATTATTATTTAATAAATATTACCTTTTTAGCATAATTGAATCATTTATCAACTTAATTTATCAGAAGACGTTTTAGAAAATAAATACCACATAAGAAATTTCATATTCTATAAAATTTATTGGTCCACTTAAATGGCCTAACATTTATATTACTCTTCAGATAATTCTTTATTCAAAAAGACTGAGTTGCAATTGTTTATAATTTACTGCCTTCGCTTCGTATTTCATGATAGTCCCAAAATGTACCTCACATTAAAATGATTGAGGAGATAAATGTATAGCTATGTACAACATAGAAGTCAGACAAAAGCTCCTGATCGCTTGAATTAGCCAGTAACCTTGACCATAGTTGGCCGGGGAAAATTGACCACCAAAGGCTGGAGTTAAATATTTGTTTTTTAGCTATATATACCATTTGCAATCTGACCAGCCAAATGTGGTCAATATGGCCGGCTTTTGCAACTGATAAGCATCTTTGGATGAGGCAATTACGATTCTCTCTTTTGGATTGACTTTTGTTTTATATATAAGTGTTACTTCTGAAACACCTTATATATTATTTGATTCAGATTCAGCTTTCATTTTGATAAAGTTTGGGCAAAAATAATGCAGTAAGTTTCTAAAAAACAGTTATTTAGAATTTATGATTATTGAATGAAATTATAGATATGGTGCAGTTAAAACCAGAACCATTTTAGCTAAGATGCACGAAATTAGCACATTATAAAATGGAATTCATTGCTAGTTGACGGATCGGCGGATTTTTCCCATCTCATCCCATAAAAAACCGACAAGATTTGGGGTGCCTTTAGAATATAACTGAAAGTAATCCCCAATTACTTGCAAAAAAAGTGTTTGCCTGGGCTTTGCTGGTTTCCTCCCGGGGATCACGACCTAACCTGAGTGAGGGCGTTATCCCCGTTAGTTCTCATGTACCCACTAAAAGTATTTATAATAAATTCAGAACAATTATCTATGCCTTATTGTTTATAATAGGACATATAGGATAATAAATAAAATGAAGAATATAAGTAAAATAATATTGTTGCTAGTATTGACAGGATTCTCATTATTGTCTGAAGGACAGGCATTTGAATTGTCAAAAACAGGTACAGCCGTAGTAATAAAAGGCACATCTTCGCTGCATGACTGGGAGATGAATCTGAAAGCATTCAATTCAGGTTTTCAGTTAAATCAGGAGGGATCGTCAATAAAAGCGCTTGAAAATGTCACATTCAGTTGTAAGGCAACTGATATCAAAAGCGAATATTCCCTGATGGACAAAAAAACTTATGATGCTCTGAAAGCTGATGATTTTCCGGAAATAAAATTCAGCAGTATATCAAGTACAGAGTTGGTTGCCGACGGTAGAAAAATCACAGGAATTCTCGAGGGCAAACTCCATGTTGCCGGAGAGATGCAGGATGTTACAATTCCGTTTAACGGAATTTTTACTGACAGTAAGACAATTAACATAATTGCTTCGACCGATCTGACCATGAGCAGTTTTAATATCACTCCTCCGACAGCAATGCTGGGAGCGCTCAAAACCGGTGATAAGATATCGGTTTCATTCTCACTGCAGTTTGTCCAGAGAATGCAACAGAACGATCATATTTCTGATAATTAATCATATAGAAACTAAACAGAACAATATTTAACCGCTTAAGAACTAAAAATTATGAGAAACGTCTTTGCAATTATTTGCACATTAATTATCTCCACAGGG
>Ga0154607_1240_pt1 | contig 10869 bp, 14 predicted proteins | sample Rifle2008BG13ft_FD_116036 | JGI IMG/M metagenome (GOLD analysis project Ga0154607, IMG submission 116036) | Bacteroidetes bacterium RBG_13_43_22 | reverse complement strand
AAAAGAGATTGCCAGAATTTCAAAAGCATTAAGCCATCCTGTTAGAGTTTATATTCTTCAAAAGCTCTCCAAGATGAATTCATGTTGTTACAGCGGTGATCTTGTTGACGAACTTCCGGTAGGTCGCTCCACTCTTTCTCAGCATTTAAAAGAATTGAAATATGCGGGATTGATACAGGGAGAGATTAATCCTCCTTATATAAAGTACTGTATTAACAGGGAAAACTGGGAAAAGGCAAAGAAGTTGCTTGATGATTTCCTTAATGATAACCAATCAGCAGATTTTTCATGTGACGAGACAAAAACTGCTGTTCATTTATAATTCTTTATCAGTAAATTACGTTTAAACATAACAATAACCAGACAATGGAAATAAAAATCTTAGGCCCTGGATGCGTAAGGTGTAAAACACTTGAAAAAGAAGTAATTAATACATTAGCAGAATTAAATATTGCTGCCAATGTAAGCAAGGTAGAGGATATAGTAAAAATTATGGAATATGGCATTATGCACACTCCCGGTTTGGTAATTAACGGAAAGGTTATTATGAGCGGGCGTATTCCATCACCTGCTGAAATGAAAGAGATTATATTAAAAAATCAATAAATCAATAATTTATGAAAACAGTTAGATTATTATTAGGAATTGCATTATTCATTCCCTTTTTATCCTGTAACGCTCAACCTGCAAAAAAAGAGGCTAAGACAACTGATAATCCTTCTGATAAAATTGAAGCCTACTATTTCCATTTCACTACCAGGTGCATGACCTGCAGAACAATAGAGGCAAGAGCAAAAGAAAATCTTGAAACTCTTTACCCAAATCAAATAAAACAAGGATTAATTACATTTCAGTCTGTTAACCTTGAAGAAGCTTCAAGTAAACCGCTGGCTGAGAGACTTGGAATTTCAGGTCAGACACTTTTGATAGTAAAGGGTGACCAGAAAATTAACCTTACCAACGAAGGATTTATGTACGCTGTGGCCAAACCCGAGAAATTCAAAGAGATAATCAACGAAAAAGTTGATGGCCTGCTGACCAAATAACTGAATGGAATTTCTCACAAACCTGTTAGATAACAGCACAATGCCGTGGTTAACGGCGTTGTTACTGGGTTTAATGACCGCAATAAGTCCCTGCCCTCTTGCTACAAATATCACTGCAATAGGATTTATCAGCAAAGATCTTGAGGATCGTAATAGGGTCTTTTTTAACGGATTATTCTATACTCTTGGCAGGGCTATAACCTATACTGCATTAGCATTAATCCTTTTCCTTGGAGCCGATCAGTTGAAATTTTCAGGTTTTTTTCAACGTTATGGTGAAAAAATTATTGGCCCGCTGCTGATTATAATCGGCTTATTCATGCTCGACATTTTCAGAATAAATTTTCCGGGATTCAGCAGGATGACATCAGGATTACAAAAAAGGAAGAAGTGGAGGTATATTGATGCTGTTTTACTTGGACTGGTATTTGCATTCGCATTTTGTCCTTACAGCGGTGTGCTCTATTTCGGAATGCTTGTCCCCCTGACCATAACCAGTGCATCCGGACTATACCTGCCTGTTGTTTTTGCGATAGCTACCGGAATTCCTGTAATAATTATTGCCTGGGTTCTTGCCTATACTGTTTCGGGGATAGGCAATGTTTATAACAAAATCAAATCCTTTGAACTCTGGTTCAGACGCATAATTGCAGTTTTATTCATTACAGTAGGTATCTATTATATAATTAAAATGTATATGACTTAAAGATTCCTCGCTGACGCTCGGAATGACACTGAAGTGTGGGGGGTGACAAGGCAAGAGGCGGCGGCACTTTCAGGCCGCCGCCTCTTACCATCCCTTCTACCAAAGTTGTCATTCCGAATGAATCCCGCTTTAGCGGGAGAAATGAGGAATCTCATTGTTTAAAAACCAAATTTTCAAATTAACTCGATGGAACTCAAAAAAGAATTAAAAATACTTGCATGGATAATTGTCTTTTTTGCATTCGCTTTTTTCCTGCCGATAGAAAACGCCCGTTTTAATACTGCAATTGCAGCGACATTGGATCTTGTAAAATGGTATGCACGTGAGCATTTTATATTATGCCTTCTTCCTGCATTTTTTATAGCAGGTGTAATTTCAGTTTTTGTCAGCCAGGCTTCTGTACTCAAATACTTTGGAGCACAGGCAAAGCAATGGGTTGCATACACGGTTGCCGCAGTATCAGGTACAATTCTGGCAGTATGTTCCTGTACTATACTCCCTCTGTTTTCAAGTATTCATAAACGTGGTGCAGGACTTGGTCCCGCAATAGCTTTTCTGTATTCAGGCCCTGCTATAAATATTCTCGCGATTATTCTAACAGCCCGAATATTAGGTTTTGAGATGGGTGTCGCCAGGATTGTTGGAGCCGTTTCATTCAGTGTCCTGATAGGATTATCGATGGCCTTAATATATCGCAAGGAGGAAAAGGTAAAAAAAGAAGAACAAATGAATATTACCGCTCCACCTGAAAAAAGACCAATGTGGCAGACAGCATTCCACTTTTTCACCCTGGTCCTGATACTTGTTTTTGCCAATTGGGGCAAACCTGCTGAAGGAGATACTTCAAGTACATGGTATCATATCTGGGCTAATAAATGGTATATCACTGGTTTCTTTGGACTGATGCTTGGATATTCATTGATCAAAATATTAAGAATCAAGTGGCAATGGGTTCTAGCTGCTGTTTTTATCACAGTTTTATCTGCTGTCTTATCTTCAACTTTTATTAATAACCAGAAGTTTATTCCTCTTATTCCTATGCTTGTTGCCATCATTTCACTGAGTGTCATAACTCTTTTGGATAAAAATGATGAAGAAAACAAGGCATGGACCATAGCAACATGGGACTTTGCAAAACTGATCATTCCGTTGCTTGCCCTGGGAGTTGTTGCTGCCGGGTTCCTTTTAGGATCAACCCATGATGGCAAGACGATCGCAGGGGTAATTCCAAATGAATGGATATCTGCTCTTGTCGGAGGAAATTCTGTCTTTTCAAATTTCTTTGCATCAGTAGTTGGTGCCTTCATGTATTTCGCCACCCTGACAGAGGTCCCGATTGTTCAGGGACTTTTGGCAGCAGGTATGGGTAAAGGACCAGCACTTGCTCTTCTTCTTGCAGGACCATCACTATCATTGCCAAGTATGCTTGTTATAGGTAAAGTAATGGGAACACAGAAGACTGTTGTTTATATGACCCTGGTTGTTGTTTTTTCAACAATTGCAGGTTTGATTTATGGCTCAATATTTTGAATCATAACCATTCATATTTATGGAACAATTTAAACATCTTGATGCAAAGACAATTGAGCTTGCCGGAATTGCAGCCTCAATTGCCGGAGGATGTCGTCCATGCCTTGATTATCATTTTAAAAGAGCAATTGAGGTTGGTTGTACTCTTGATCAGATTAAAGAGTCTGTTGAACTGGGCAAGATGATAAAACAGAGACCTATAAATGATATTTATGAACATGCAGAAAAACTCATAATAAATTCTAAAATTTGATCCTATGGTAAATCTTGAGAAAATCCGTGGTGTATTGTTGACTTCATTGTTATTCGTTGCTGTTAGCTGTAACTCCCAGTCTAAACCTGCAGCTGAAAATAAAGAGGCAGAAAATAAAGATATTAAATATAAAGTGACTTTTATAGAACTTGGTTCAGTACGTTGCATCCCATGTCAGCAGATGCAGCCGATAATGAAATCGATAAGAGAGAAATATCCAACTCAGGTAAATGTAGTGTTTCATGATGTATGGACAGAAGCAGGAGCTCCTTACGCTAAACAATACGGCATTGATGCAATTCCCACTCAGGTGTTTCTTGATAAAGACGGGAAAGAGTATTTCAGACATATTGGATTTTTCCCCGAAGAAGAACTAGTGAAAGTACTGAATCAGAAAGGAGTAAAGTAATTAATAAAGGCAGCCGTGAAACTGCTCATCATCTTTACGGTCGGATGCTTAGTTCTTTCCCTCATAGCCAATCGTAATAAAACATGGAATGGGATCAAGAAGGGAGTGACTATGTTTTTAAAACTGCTGCCCGTCCTGATAATAATGCTTGCACTGGTCAGCATTGTGCTATTTCTTATCCCTAACGAAACATTAGTTAAATATATGGGAGAAGGATCCGGGATTAAAGGCTGGGTAACCGCTGCTCTTATTGGATCAATCGCATTAATTCCGGGATTTATTGCATATCCTCTTTGCGGGATACTGATTGACAATGGTGTAGCATATTCAGTAATAGCTGTTTTTATAACAACCCTTATGATGACAGGGTTTCTCACGCTTCCTGTGGAAGCAAAGTTTTTTGGGTGGAAAGTAAGCGTGATAAGGAACCTGGTTAGCCTTGCTGCGGCATTATTTATCGGATTAATAATGGGATTTTTTCTATGAAAACCCTGAAGAAATACATATTCCCTATTGTTTTTTTGATCCTGATCGGATTATCATATTTGTTTGATTTTGCAGCAGGAAAGCAGGTAGGAAATAATTTCTGGATGTTTTTCAAGGAAATGATCCTGTTCCTCCCGCTTATGTTCATATTGATAGGGTTATTTGATGTCTGGGTCCCACGTGAAAAAACTGAACAACATATCGGCAGCGAGTCAGGATGGAAGGGGACAGGACTTGTCATCCTTCTTGCTACCCTGCAGGCAGGACCGCTTTACGGCGCTTTCCCTTTTGCTTATATCCTGTGGAAGAAAGGATGTTCAATTAAAAATATCTTCATTTATCTGGGTGCCTTTTCAACAATCAAAATTCCTATGATTACTTTTGAAATCGGTTTTCTTGGCCTTAAGTTTTCCCTTCTCCGGACCCTGATCACATTACCGGTTTTTGTATTGATCGGGTATCTCATGGAATGGTATTTAAAGGATAAGGATTTTGAAGTAAAACAACCATAAAACAGAATCTCATGAAAAAATATATTCTGCAGGAAATCTTTGATGGAATGGAGAAAAAGCCGTTGAATAAAGAAGTTTTTTGTACCACAGATCATTTGAAAGCGCAGGTTATACGCCTGGAAGCGGGTAACAGCATCCCTCCGTGTAAAATGGATAATGATGTTCTTTTTTGCTTTTTATCAGGCAAAGGAACAATTACTGTTGATGATGAAACTGAAGCAGTTGTTTCCGGCGACTGTGTGATCGTGCCTAAACAAGCCCGATCAAGAAGCATCCATGCAGAGACTGATTTAGAAATTCTTGGAGTTCAAAGTCTAAATTAATAATCTATATGATTCTAAGAAATTTAATAAACCAAAGATCCATTTACGGCTTTATTTTTTCAAACAACCCCATAAGCTTTGTTTTATAGATCTCAGTTATCTGCTGTTCATGTTCCCCTATCGGCTTAACCGGGATTAAATCAATTACTTCCGAAGAAGTTAGTCCTGTTTTATACATAAGGTTCAGAGAAGCAATAATGGTTTCATAAATTGATTTCTTGCTCTCTTCATCTGTGAGGCCTATTTTGCCGCCAATCTCTGCAAGTTCTCTCCACTGAAACCAGAAATAGGTAGGAAGCATTGCTGACATGATGGCATAGCTTTCAAGTTTTTCTTCAGAAACTTCAAATGTAGTGCCCAAAGTCTTTAACATATCAAGAACCACTTGTTTTTGTGAATGATCAAAACCAGATGCAAATGTCACCGGGTTGTATCCTTCGTTTATGTATGAAGTTGCATTCGGTATTAACCTTGCCAGATCATTTACATGACCAAGTTTTAATGAAAGTTTTGGTAGATTGATCTTTGGAGCCAAAGAGATTACAGTTGCCCCAGCTTTCACATCGTTTTTTATCAGTTCAAGGGTATCCATAACCATTGGCGGGTGAAGTGCAATGAAAACAATATCCTGACAGGCAGTGATTTTAGGTTCTGCAGATTCAATTTCCGGGAATTGCTTTTTAAGATTTGTAAGAACTTCGGGATTGGTGTCAGTGACAATAATCCTATCGAATTTCACATTCTTATTTTTAAAACCCTGCAGAAGGATCTTTGTAACCCTTCCGCCACCGATAAAACCAATTGAGTGTTTCATAGTATTTATTTTTTATAATCAAATTATCAATGATTTATAAATGAGTCTCAGGCTTTAATATATTGAACTGATCTTTAATTAAACAAATGATTGATATCAGAACACTTAATACGACTGACAGATCAAAGATTGTGTATGCTACCCTGACAATCTGATAAATCAGGTCAAACTTGATCATCATTAGTAATCCGGAAACAGCAGATAAAATTAAAAACAGAGCTTGAAGCTTGCTTAACAGTGAACCTGACGGATTCTCTTTTTTCATCCTGATCCAGGTAAATGCTCCCGCAAATAATGCGAGAATTGTTATTATGAAATGATTTGCATCAAGGGTTAACCTGTCGGGCAGTACGTAACTGTTTACATCGGGTTTCAGATAAACAAGAACAAGCCCAGCAATCAGCAAGCCGTAAACTATCAGAAGTTGTTGTGAGCTGACAGGGAAGAAATTCTGTTTTTTGTTTACATAACATGCAACTGACAGTAAAATGGTCAGGAGAAGAAAAATAATTGCCGGATACTCAAATGATTTTACAATCTGTTCCCTGAAGGCTGATAGTCCTACCATGAAGCCACCCATATCAAGCCTTTTATACTGAGGCTCCATCACCGGATTGGCGTCATCACCAAATGGATATTTTACCACTTGTGCATAAAACAGATCAGATTTAAAAGAATGGCAATCTGTACAACCATTGGCGCCCAACCCTGCTTTTGCAGGAAATACATCGTGGCTATATTTGTAAACTGATGCATAAGGCGATGATTCCCATGTCTCCTTTTTAAGTATTTTATAATCCGTGCCGTTAAGATACATCCTGTCATCATTCACCCATATAACCTTTTTCCCTGACAGGTCATACCCTAAATCAGTCAGATATGTAGTTACGGAATTAATAAATGCATCTATTTCCTCCGGGGAGTTGACTTCCGGTATTGTATCAGAATTATTGTCTGTAATTTTTCCCAGTTCAGGATATTTGGACTTATCTTTTCTGTGAGCAATCCACATGTTGTATATATCCTTCTGTTTAGGCTGGTTGAGACCTTTTTCTCCTTCTGTATAAATTCCCGGCCATGCACTATGGACTGCATTAACAGGAAATATCTGCCCTTTGTACTTTGCATACCGGGGGATGAATGGATCTGATGGCTGGTCTTTTGCGGTGAACATCGCAAGTTCACCATAATGGTTCCAGTAATTCATGACCTGGTCATAGAATGTCCAGACATATTTTTGAGGAGGAGAAATTTTTGCCCCCGGATTGTATATATCGCTTACCTGAACCAATGCAGATTTTACTTTTCTTTCGGGAATATGACATGCCTGGCATGAAAGCTTATCAAGATGAAGGTCAGGCAGCCATGAATGTTTTGCTACAGGAGCGTTAAGATAACCGGTTGTATGGCAATCGGTACATGTTCTCATGGTATTGTCCAGATCATTTCTTACCCATCCTGAAGGATCATCCCCTTTCCCGAACTGATGAACCTCTTTACCTTTTATTCTTTCATCAACTGCCATTGATCCAGCAGCATGACAATCAACACATTTGACTCCTTTTGCAATATGAACATCTGTAAATTCTGTAAATGAGGATCCTCTCTTTTTCCACTGTGGCTTTGAGTGACAATTAAGACAGGTTTCATTCCGGGGTTCCCTTACCAGGTGCATTGAAACCTTTCCATCGGGACCAAACTTTGCCAGGTTATATTTTACTTTAACATCAACCGTATCTTTGATTGACCCTTCCACGGCTGCCAATCCGGAACCAACAGTTGCCATCCATTTGAAATTGAATCTCGCCAGATGATCGTTTCTGCTCTTATAGTCATATTCAGGAAGATGGCACAGGTTACAGTCGGCTTCAATAACCCCTGAACGGTTCCAGTGAGCCTGGAAATAATCACCGTCAAAATTATTTGTTCCACCGGCAGTATATCCAAGTGAATCCATGTGTTTGTCATACTGGAATCCTTCCCTGTCATATTCCAGTGGTCCGCCTCCAGGATGGCAGGTTGCACATCCGTTTGTTATGAACGTGAATGAAGTCATATCCATCTCTTTAGAAGAAGAGTTGGTTTTCTTAGACAGATAATTGTAAAGAGGTGCTGGAGAACACCAGTTGCCCCCATAATTTCCGGGATTAGATACCCATTGATACCTTTCAGCTAAAATTCCTGAGGCTGCTTCATCTTTCCCCTGCTGGAAATGGAACCCTTCAGTTATCTTTTCATAATCATGGCATTTGCCGCAGGTTTGTTTTGGTGAATAGGGTGTTTCAGCGTTAATGCCATGCACAGGATCAATTGTATTCCCATCCTCATCATAAAGAAAAAACGGAGGACAAACACCCGACTGTGTAATTAATTCACGATCGGGAATAAGCGCTTTCTTGCTTTTAATTCTCATTCCGGTAAGCGATACAAAAATCAGAACCGCAAATACCAGTAAGAAAAGGAAAATCAGATTCTTCTTATTCATAAATATCTTATTTAATATTCTTCCTGTTGCCTGTTGCCCGTTGCCTGACGCCTTCTCTGGGTTTAAGCTGGCACATACATGAACCAGATAAACGGGCATTAATATCAGTTGTCAGAGGCAATCCATCCCTTTCCCAGTCAACTATTCCACCGGCCATATTTGCTACATTATCATATCCGTGTTCTGTCATAAAGAGAACACCCTCCCTGCTTTTCAGTCCTACAGCATCGGCAAATATCAGCGGTATATCATGCGGAAGCTGACTATATGTCTTTTTTAGTTCACTCAATGGCAGATACAAAACCTTCGGAACATTAAACATCTTGAAGCTGTTCATATAGGCTTCCCTTACATCAATAATTACAGCTTCCTTCCTGCATAATTCAAAGCTCTCCGATGGTGTCAGGTTTAATACACCATGTGAATTGAAGCCGGCATCAAAGAATATTCTCATCTTTCCGGACGAATTATTTATTCTTTTTTGGTTTTTCAGTCTTTGTCAGATCCTTGAAATATTTCCTCGCCAGCTTCCAGTTTTCAGCATTGATGCAGTATTTTATCCTGGGAGGCTCAAAGCTTCCCTGTATCAGTCCTGCGCTTTTAAGCTCACTCATGTGCTGTGATACTGTTGAATCGGCAAGGGGTATCTCCCTGGAGATCTCATTAAAGCAGCAAGCGTCAAGTGATGCCAGGTGACGAAGTATGGCTATTCTTGCAGGATGAGCCATAGCCTTGGCAAATCTTGCCAGCCTTATATCCTCTTTTGTAAACTTGTCTGTCTTTGAAGGAGCCATATCGGGTTTATTGTATTATTTACCTGATGATAATAAGAATAAAATGGTTATATCATGGCCATTTTCTGACTAAGGCACGTATTTAGTAAATATACGAAGAATTTTTTATAATTCCTATAGAAATAGTTTAAAAATATGGGGATTCCTCATTCCGCTACGCTTCATTCGGAATGACACGAGTAATTTATAAGGGAAAGAGCGGCGGCAATTTACCCGCGTAAATTGTCGCCGCTCACATACTCCGACCACTTGCCATGTCATTCCGAACAAAGTGAGGAATCTCCTTGGTTTATGCCACAGCTAAGTATCTTGTTTTGAACGATAAATCAACCTCAGCTTCTGAATATAGCTTTCGATGAAGTATTGCTTCTCCTTTGACCTGTACTGCATAATGAACCTGGGGTGTTCAAGAGGTTCTACCTTATTAAAGAACTTGTATTCAGTGTTTAGCTTTGAAAGAAAGCTGAAGTTTTTGCCTGTTCCGAGGCAGAAGCATATATCGCGGTTGATGCCGAATTCAAGCTGCCTGCTCAGTGATCCAATAATAAATACGTAAATAGCCTTAGTCAGTTCCCTGCTGTCATAGTAGTTGAAATTGATTTCTTTCCCCGTTTTGCTTTTCGATGTGAATCCCATGGGGCTGACCGAGCTGATAAAGAAATCTCCATAGAATTTTTCAGGTCCACCGTAATGGTCAATCATCTCATAGATGAATACTGAAGAAGTCTCATGGGTTTTCAATCCCGGTATTGACAATCCGCATTTTCCCTGCAGCCTTACCGTGTCTGTAAAGGGAATCCCTGTTGCTCCGGCGCCAAATCTTCCGGGATTGATGCCAAGGATCAGATGCCTCGGTTTGTCGTCACTGTAATATTTCCGGTAAAATTGCGAAACTGTTGAAAGCACTTTCTCGTTTTTCCTGAACGGATTCATTATTGAAATCCCTTCAGGTAGCGACCCTGTAAAATCAAGATCATTGCAGAAAGAGATTATCCTGTCCGCAAAGGAGCTCATCAGGGTTTAATTCTTCACGCAACGGACAGAATACTTGTTGATCTTTTCCGAACCATGGATATCCGGCATGTCGCTTTTTCTTGAGATGTCGACCACCGGGTGGTTGTTGAGAACAAGGTAGGAGAAGTATTCCGCTTCATTCTCGCTGTATTCTGTTGAAGTCCAGAAATAAGCGCTTTCGTCCATTTCAGTGAATGTCCCTTCATAATCCTGCATTCCGCCAAGCTTGATATCAAAAGACACCGGGCCGGATCCTGTTTTCTCCCAGGTTTCATTGACATCAAAATGATTTACCAGAGCCTGAAACTCAGCTCCGGAAGGCAGATGCCAGCCGTTTGGACAAGCTTTTACCGCTGTTTTCCAATCGTACAATACCCCGTAAGAAGGAACATTATCGAGGTCATTGTCAAAGTAGTATGCATCGTTCCCCGGAACAATGTACTTAAGATTTTCCGCCATCCAGATTGAACCGTCAACAGCAAGAGTCCTGTACGAGT
>Ga0154607_1166_pt2 | contig 10940 bp, 10 predicted proteins | sample Rifle2008BG13ft_FD_116036 | JGI IMG/M metagenome (GOLD analysis project Ga0154607, IMG submission 116036) | Bacteroidetes bacterium RBG_13_43_22 | reverse complement strand
GTAGGAAAATTACTTATTAAGCGCGAAAATGGTACGATAGTGTTATGTTTTAATTGTTCCTTTACTTTAAGTCCAAATCCTCTATCGGACTCCTCACTGTAACAAGATTGCGACGACTGACATGCGTGTATATCTCCGTTGTCCTGGTGTCCTTGTGACCAAGAAGCTCTTGTATGTATTTGATATCAAGACCGTTCTCGTGAAGATGCGTAGCATAACTGTGCCTCAGACTGTGAACCCCTACATCCTTGTCAATACCCGCCTTACGTAATGCATCCTTGAAAACCCTGTATACACTCTCCGATGAATACTTCCCTCCCGACTGCCCTTCAAATAAGTATATAACCGGCCGATAACTGCTTACATACTCATCAATCTTTAACCATACTTTTGCAGGAACAGGTACTATCCTGTCTACCATACCCTTCGCTTCAATAACACTCAAAATACCACGATCCCTGTCAAGATCACGCAACCTTATATTCGTTACTTCACTCCGCCTTAAACCACAGGAATAAATCATCCATAACATCAGCTTGTGCTTCAAATTATGAGGAGTATTAAGAATCCTTACTACTTCTTCCTTCGAAAATACCTTCGGCAATGAACGGCCAGTACGAGGTCTCCCGAGGTTTGAAATATTCACACTTCCGGTTCCATTAAGACCAAAGAACATCTTGATTGCAGAAACCATCTGACTCTGATATGAAGCAGAATAACTATTCGCAAAAACATAGTCATGAAAGAAATCAGATATGTCACTTTCAGTAATTTGCGATGGCTCCTTCTTGTCATAATATTTAAGGAATAATTCCAGCATACTTATATAAGCCTCCACAGTTTTATTGCTGTAACGATTCTCTTGCATAAAACGCCTTACATGCTCAATCCCTTTCAGCGCATCAGACCCGGGTATACGCTCCCTGATCCCTGATCCGCAATTAATGCGCTTCTCCCTGATCACCTCTGGCAACTCCGTTTTCTCAACACGAACATCAACACTTCTGTCCATAAAATAATCTGCCAGCGAATCAACAGTGATCTTTGACCACCTGAGAGACCATTCCTTCCTTGTCTCATCATAATACAACTTGCCGTAACTGCGCAATTCTCTGATCCAGTCACGATCATACTTACCAAGAAACCTTATCACAAGCCTTCCTGCTGATTCATTGATAGAAAAGCTGACCGGATCATAACCTCCTGGCCTGCCACGCCTTCCTGAAACCTTCCTGATCGTTACAGGCCCCGTAAATCCTTCCGGGAGTTCATTGTTATCCTCCTTGGTCTCAGGCACAGGAGCCGCCCGAACCTTTTCGGCAGCTTTCTTTTCTGATGGCAATGAAATCGCCGAAATATCAATATCAGCAGTATCCTTTAAAGAGTAAAGAATGCTTTTCAGTGTTGATTCATCACAGGGAACATGCCAGCAATTGTTTGTACTGCTGTATGTTGAACCTGCTATTGATCTTACCATGGCATTAATTGAATTATCAAAATCGAAATAAATGCCATACCTCCATTCATCCCGATGGAGAATTTTTTTGAGAAAGACTTTCTTTTTCATTTTTGCAGCGAGTTATATTTAAGAACTTTAGCACTTTTTAACCTGATATTTTAACTGGTAAACCAGCACCGAGCACCTGGCACTGAGTACCGTCTTTAACGATCCTTCACACACCTCACACTGAACCCCAAAGTTTTGTAATTGATGATGTCTGCCGTGTTATCTATTTTACCTGTTTCTTTAACAAGCATGTGATAATAAGCCATGTCCTTATTGTCCGATGCAGTAGCTGTCCACCAGTAACCCTTATCCTTAAGACCATGAGTTCCGCTGCAGAAACAATCACGCCCACCACCAGCGCGCGCTGAAAAACCACTCAGATTAGTTGCATCAGCATTCGGACTGTTCCAGTAAACCAATCCCGCCTCCTTCATCCTGCCTCCGGCTTTTTCTTCGCCGCCAAGATATTCTATCAAAGTGGTCCACTCTTCCTGAGTCGGTACATGCCATCCTAAAGGAGCTAACTTCCCTGAATTTACCGCATACCAGTTATAAAGCGCTCCATATGTATTCTTATTGTCAGCTTCATTGTTTGCATACCAGCAGTAACCGGGTGATGTAAGCCTTACCCACTCCGATCCAACCGTTACATTCGGAACAGGCGTACCGTCGTTAAGCTTTGTAGTTCTCAGGTTTTCTGCCATCCATGTCTGTGTGCCAACAACAACAATCCTGTAACTGTTCCCATCAATATCAGTTACCCGGTCTGTTATAGCATTTAATGTATCCGGTAGATTCAATAAAGATTCTCCCGGAGATTCATCTTTACTGCACCCTGCAATTAAAATCACCAGAAATACATTCAGCAACAATGAGGAATGCCTTATCACCTTCTTCTCTGTCAACTCAATCATAAATAAACCTCTCAACAATCAATACAAAAATATACATTTTACCTTTTACCCTGAAACCAGTAACCATTAAACCATTATACAATTATTTTCCCCCAGCTCCTGAAAAAGCATTGACTGCCTCATGACGGTTCCGGACATGCTGTTTCATATCTGCAACTGCCTGATTAAAAACATCAGGTGACGGCAGGAAAGTGTATCCGGCAACTTCTGCCTGCGCATACTCCCTTATCAGAGCAGATTGATTATCAATAATTTCATCAAATAACGAAATAGAAAAGGGATCCCCGATAAATGCTGCTGTAAAATTCCTGTAAATATCATTATAGGAATCATCACCAATCAGATACCTGATAAGAGGCCATCCGTCTGTAACTTCACTTAAAGGCAGACTGAGAGCTCCGCCTTCTTTTCCAGGCCGCAGAGACTCATTGTTATCCCACGGGATCCATGTCAGCTTTCCGGTGGCCGGATCATTATACAGGTAATAATTATGACTCATTTTTCCGTATGTATCCCAGTTCTGGATCACAGTATTCGCCGCCAGCCATTTCAGGAAATGATTGACTGCTAATACATTTTCAAGATCCGCTTTCCATGACTCATGTGCTGTTGTCCTTGAGCTGCTGTTTATTATATCATATAATGCCCTTATATCAGTGTAATCATTTTCTTCAAGATTCGTTTTCTTGTCATATCTCAGAATATTGTAAGTTCCATTTGAAAAAGTTGCCGCCGGTCCTTCCGGTTTATACAGATTTCCTCCTCCCTCGAACTGTGTTTCAATGACAGTATCATCAACTTCTTCGATAAGCGTGTAAAGCCCGAAATACTTTAAACCGTTACCGGTATCAATCCATACTTCACAGAAAGAAGTGTATGCAGAGGGGATCCCAAATGACCTGAAGAGATCTGATGCGGTTTTCTCACGCATCAGGCTCATATCATCAAATCCATTGGCAAGACTTAGCTGCTTGAAACCATAGAATCTCTGATCATCAATCTCCGGAAATTCATCTTCAAATTCGTCAAAATCAAGCTTGAACGAATACTTTCTGATATTCCTCCTGACACATTCTTTAAGACTGGAGTTGCCTTTATACCTGATCCCGACTTTGTACCACTCCCTTCCATTGAATTTAAATGAACATGAAACCCATGCCGGAGTCCAGGCTGAAGTGCCGGTCTTTATATAAGCAGCAAGGTCGTCCTGCATCTTTGCCCAGTCAGAAGAAGCAATAGTAATGTCAAACCTGAGAACCTCATCATCAGGAAAGACAACTGAATAATCAGGATCAGAATTGTTGCCATGTGTCCTGTCAGTCCAGTCTGATGTTTCAACGCCGGTGATTAAATCTTTCTTGCAGGCAGTAACAAGTACAAGTAAGAACAGTAATATGTAAAGCCGGCGATTTATTCTCATAGCGCCCTCCGCCCTGAGTCTTCTTAATGCAAAGCCCCGTCAGTCCCAAAAGCAATTATCAAGCAACAGATTGAACTATAAGACGATATAATGCTTTTGCCCGACTTTCATCTTCCACATTTATATAAAATTACACAAAATAAATGTCATAGGAACGGCATTGGCAAGAAAATAACACTTTGTTCAAAAACATAGCTGAAACTCTTAATTTTTCTCCCCCTGGCTCCTGGGGAGAGATGCCTCGCAGAGGCAGAGGGATGCTCCTTAATCCATGATCCTCTGGAAATGATTCTCCAGGTGCGCTCTCATCGCTGAGCGGAATTTCTCCGGGTCACCATGCTTCAGTACTTCAACAAGACCCTTGTGCGAGACATACCTTCTTCGTTTTATTGGTTTATTGATGAGACCGCTTTTGTAAGCATAATTGAAAAGGGGAAACAGAAGTGCCTGAAACCTGAAAAGACTGGAATTGCCGGTTATCTCATAGAGCTTTCCGTGAAACTTAATTTCATGTTCAACATCAAACAGAACATCATACGATTTATCAGGTTCCTTTGCAATCAGTTTCTCCAGTTTCCTGATATCTTCAGGAGTGATCTTCCTGAAAATAAAATCAGCGAGGCCGATATCAATGATGAGGCGTAATTCAAACAGGTCTCTGAGAGTGTTATTGTCCAGTATGCTGGGAATCATTGATTTGTGAAGGATGGAGAAAAGATCGGGACTCTTTATAACCGTTCCCTTATGTTTCCTGGCTTCAATTATATCAATCGTTTTGAGCCGGTTAAGCGATTCCCGGATCACGGTTCTGCTGACACCCATAGCCTGGGCAAGTTCAACTTCTTTCGGGATCGGGTCACCGGGCTTCAGTTCCTTCTTAATAAATATTTCAAGCAGTTTCCTTTCAACCTTGTCAACAAGATTGCTGGTATCGATTACTGCTAAATGTGCCTTTATTTCTGCTGCACTCATAATGGAATTTCATTAGATGAAAAGGCTGAAATTAACTATTTTTCCTGAAAAGGAAGACTGAATGAGTTTTAAAGACCAGATTTCAACTAAAATAACGAACTAAAAATATTTACAGTAGAGAACGCAAAGAATTATCTTCAAAGCTTCTTGCTTTGCGCCCTTTGCTTTAACTTAGCGTGCTTTGCGGTTGATTTTTTAAATGAAAAAGATTGTTTTAGACTATATTGACAGTAAGGAAAAGAAAGATTGAATAATGATCAGAAATGCAATTTTCACCTCAATTATTTTGGATAAGGAAAATTTAATTAATTTTGCCTCGCAATAAATGATGGTGTGGTAGTTCAGCTGGTTAGAATATCGGCCTGTCACGCCGAGGGTCGCGGGTTCGAGTCCCGTCCACACCGCAAGAAAAACATAAACCGGTTCGATAGAGCCGGTTTAGTGTTTTTCGCCACCGCTGCAGAGCAAACGGGACGAGCATTCCCGTCCGCACCGCAAGACTCAGGTATTCAAACGGATCCACCTTTATATCTAAGCCACCAGTAAAAAAACAGATCATTGAGAGTATATTTTTTATCGATAAGGGCGATAAACTCTTTATCTATAAGGCTTTTAACCGCAAGGCTTACAGAACTGGCTGCACCCAGATCATAAGTTGAAATGAAATCACTGGAGGTAGGATTCTGAACTCCTCCATTTAAAGCAATAGCACGAAGTATTCTGAACTGAAGAGGAGTCAGCAGATTAATGTAATTTGCATAAACTGCTTCATTTTCAGTAATTATTGTTAATAACATCCTGTTTACTTTCGCGCTATCAACTTTTTCATGTTCACCGAAGAGCCTGTTACACAGGTATTGTACATAGAATGTATGAACATCAGTAATTTCAAGTATTAAATCAACTGCAGAAGGATTAATCTTTAATTCACTCATTTCAAATCTTTCAAGAATGAATTGCTTATAATTATCAGCATCTATTTTGCCTATCTCCATCAGCTGAGTGCTATTAAAGAATGGACGGTCGGGTGTGGAAAAGATCCCTGTGAGAATATGTTTACGACTGCCTGAAAATATCAGGTTCGTGTTCGTAGTCTGCTGAATATGAGTTCTTAGTAAAGCTTCAGTATTCTTTTCCGGATAAGCAGCAACCGCCTGGAATTCATCAATAGCAATAATAAAATGATTTTTCTGCTCACGGAGGTACCGAAAAACTGTATCCAGAGAATCTTCAGCTTCCCTTTCATTGGAGACCGTCATACTTACAGATGGCTCACCGGTTATCGGATCAAGGCTTATTTTTGGTCTGACTGATGCCAGGTTTCTAAGAATCTTCTTTATGGCAGATTCATTCTTTGCCAGGGTTGTAAGCACTGACCTGCCAAAATATTCGGTGAATTCCTTTAATGAGCTGGTAGCTAGTATGTCTGTATAAACCGGAATGAATAGATTCTTATGCTTCCCGGTGTGAAACACATGCTTAATAAGCCCGGTTTTACCTATTCTCCTGGGGGAAAATACTGTAATATCCCTGTTGTTCCTTATAGCATCGAAAATTGATTCAGTTTCCTTCTCCCTGTCACAGAAGTAATTAGGGGAAATATACCCGGTTATTAAGAAAGGATTTGATTTCATAATATATGTTACATAAAATATGTAACGCAAGATATGGAATGTTTTGTGATTAAGCAAAAGAGTTGAGTATTTTTCTTACTCACAATACACCTTCTTCACTTCAAAAGCCTTTGGGTACCCCAGTTTTGCTGATTTGTTCAGATCAATGCATCCGCTCTCCTTCTGTCCCATGTCAATCCTGACCAGCCCGCGCCAGAAATATGCTTCACTTTTAGGTATTTTCCCGCCGTACCAGGCATCAATCACCATATTAAAATCTGCTATTGCCCCAACATAGTCCTGAAGCTTATATTTCGCTTCTCCCCTGGTGTTATAGTACCCCGGATCACCGCTGCCCTTTTCAATAGCCTTCGTAAAATCGACAATCGCCTCCCCGAACATTTTCAAATCAAACTTTGCCCATCCTCTTCTTACATAGGTATTGCCATCATACGTATTGATCTCCAGCGCCATGTCATAATCCTTAATTGCTCCCTCATAGTCGTGAAGATAGTATTTAGTCACTCCTCTGTTCTCCCAGGCTTCAATGAAAACAGAATCAAGTTTTATAGCTTCGGTAAAGCCGGCAATCGCTCCTGTGTAGTCTTTCCTGAAAACCTTATCCATGGCTAAATGATAGAGTTTCTCAGCTTTTATGTTATCTGTCTGACTGTACGCTGAATATGAGAAAAAGAATAATGTCAAAAAACAAAATATCGGCTTCATTATCTTTTTATTTCCGGAAAAGGTTCTCAATGCAATTTATCAATTACTTTCCATAAAGAAGTTCAACATAAATGTTTGTGTTTAAGGTTAAGAGAATGATGATGCGGGAAAACGAGCGATCCGGCAGGCTCAATCCTGTTCAGCCGGCTGTGGCTTGATATACAGGACATCCTCCTTCATCTGCACAACTTTTTCTTTCCGGTTTGCTATTATTACCCCAAGGGTGATAATGAGAACCAGAATAATAAATATCAGGAACGGAGGACTCTTGATCAACTCAATCATAAAGGAATTCTTTTTCATCAGAATCAGGTAAAATAAATTGAGTTACCAGACTATAAAATTATTAAACACTGATAATTAAAACAAATTTTTTATAAGGGTTTTTATTTCAGCAAATTGACTCATGAATTGCCCGCGGCAGGTTAAAGATGATTTTATTATTAAGGATTTCGGACTAAAGTCCGTAAGTGTCTCATTATCACTAACCCCAGGCTTAAGCCTGGGGTTAGTAAGCATCCCTTACGTAAGGGGCTTTAGCCCGGAATTTTTAATTACAGGTACTTTTCATAGCTTAGAGTAATATTAAGTTACTATCTTTGAAAATGCCATATTGAATATACCTGATGAGGCCATATATTTTAGCAGAAACCACCTGGAAAACGCTTAAGGATGCTCCGGTAGAACTTGCTGTTCTCCCATGGGGAGCTTTGGAAGCACACAACCTGCATCTTCCGTTCGGCACCGATAATATTGAAACTGAAAGAATAGCTGCTGAGGCTGCGCGGATGGCGTGGGAGAAAGGTGCAAAATTAATAGTACTGCCGGTAATACCATTCGGAGTGAATACAGGCCAGCTGGATATAAGGGTCAATATAAATATGAATCCGGGTACCCAGTTCGCCATTCTTAAGGATGTAGCAGATGTTCTTAACAGGCATGGGATCTTAAAGTTCCTGATTCTTAACGGGCACGGGGGAAATGATTTCAAACAGATGATCAGGGAGTTAGGTGTACTTTATCCCAAAATGCTGATAAGCACCTGCAACTGGTACCAGGCAGTGGAGAATTCTGATTTCTTTGAGAAAGGAGGCGGACATGCCGATGAGATGGAAACAAGCCTGATGCAGTTCCTTGCTCCGGAATTTGTCCTTCCTCTCAGTGAGGCTGGCAGGGGATCGGCTAAGAAATTCAGGATTAAAGCGCTGAATGATAAGTGGGCATGGTCGGAAAGAAAATGGTCACAAGTAACATCAGACTCCGGGATAGGAGATCCGTCAATGGCAAATCCTGAAAAAGGTCAAAAGTATTTCAATGCCGTGGTTTCAAAGGTCAGCGACCTGATGCTTGGATTGTCACAGGCAGATATCAATGATATGTACGAGTGATGTTACGACGGCTTGAAGAAGCTGAAATTCACCCCCCCGTAGTTTCGATGCTCGAAGAATGATTTATGATCGCTGAACCTCATATTCCTTGGGTGTTCCAGAATAAAAAATCCATCTTCCCTGATTACGCCTGAACCTGTTACAAGGTCAGGGATCTCCTTAAGCCAGGTAAGATCATAGGGAGGATCGGCAAAAACGATGTCATATTTTACCTTGCAGATCTTTAAATAAACCCTGACATCAATGTGTACAGGCTTTATATTATTGAACCCTATATCCTTTATTATACGTTTTATCCCTGCAAAATGTTTCACATCCATCTCAATAAGGTGCACCTCCTGCGCTCCCCGCGATGCAAATTCATAGCTTATGCTTCCTGTGCCGGCGAACAGATCAAGTACGCTAACTGATTCAAAATCAACGCGGTTATTAAGTATGTTGAACAGGCTTTCACGGGCAAAGTCGGTAGTCGGCCGCGCCTTGAACACGGAAGGAGGAACAATCCTTCTTCCCCTGTATTTTCCCCCGATTATCCGCAAAGTGCTGCAGTGAAAAGGTTAATGAACCTGTGAAGCTCTATATCGTTGAAAACATAACTGAAGGTGAAACTCCCTGCCGGACCGGTGAACTTAATGTCGCGGATATAAAGAGCAAAATTTGAATAAAGATCATCAAATTTCTCTGTCATTCCGCTGAAATGAAGAGTTTCGGTGTTCTGTATCCCCATATTCTTAAAGACATTCAGCGTGAAATAAAGAATATCGGATATATTCCTGTAAGTGAATGTATTGCTGAATTTAAGAGAGTTGTTTCTATATATGAACAGATTGAAAAACTCCCTTTCCACGTGAATATGAGGATAGAATCCGTCAACACTCCTGCTGCCCTGCGCCAGCTGACTCATCAGCGGACTGGTATGATGAAGCGGATGCGCAGCAGGATAGAACTTCGATGATATATCAACAATGGATTTTGAAGCAGAGAAAATGATATAGGCATCCGGCTCATTGATCCTGTTTACAAGTATAAGATCGTTCTCCTCCCTGAGGTGATTGAAAACGAAGTACTCTTCTTTTTTTGCGGGATCATAAAGAGGCGCCGGAATGAGTGTAAACCTGGATGAGGGGATGATTATATTAACCTTTTTATAATGCTTTGTCAGGAAGTCATCTTTGGTGATGATCTCATCAATCCTGTCAGGGGAAAGGTATTTATTGTCATCCGCTTCATGGGACCGGAGGAGAATATATTTATTCCGGAGCGTATCGAGGATGGTGAAGGCAAAACCGTCACGGCTCATCTGCACTGAAAGCTCATAGTTCTCAGTTGAGTTTATGTCAAGCGTCTCATCAAAAAGCTCCAGGAATGGCATCTGACCTGTATAATTTGTAAACAAATATAATAATATGTTATTAAACTCTAATCCTGTAAAGATCTTCTTTGTGTACCTTAGGGCGGTTAAAAAATTATTATGAGGGATACTATAATTTATAACAATCTTTGCAAGAACCTTGGTAATCCTCCGACAGATGACCAGTCGGAAGCACTCAGGAAGATCGCATTATATGTGACTGAGAACAGCAATGATGTCATTTTCCTTCTTACTGGCTATGCCGGTACCGGTAAAACAAGCGTTATCAGTTCGGTAGTCAGGACTCTTGATATCCTCAGAATGAGATCAGTGCTGATGGCACCGACAGGCAGAGCGGCAAAGGTGCTCGGATCATACTCGGGAAGACAGGCACTTACCATTCATAAGAAGATATACCGTCAGAAAACTTCAAAAGACGGAATGGGAAGCTTCATACTCGACAGAAACCTTCACAGGGATACATATTTTATTGTAGATGAGGCGTCCATGATATCAAATATATCATCAGACACTTCTCTGTTCGGAAGCGGCAGGCTGCTTGACGACCTGATAGAGTATGTCTATTCAGGTACCGACTGCAAGCTTATCCTTGTAGGCGATCCTGCCCAGCTGCCGCCTGTCGGTTCTGTACTGAGCCCGGCGCTTGACCCTGAAGCGCTTAAAGAATATGGCTTCGGACTCCGGACTGCCGAACTGAGGCAGGTTGTGAGGCAGAGCGAGACCTCCGGCGTCCTTATGAATGCGACCGGTGTAAGATTACAGATCTATGAAAATGACCTGGTCCACCCGTCACTTGATTGTAAGAATTTCAGGGATGTGATAAGGCTGAGCGGGGAGGAGCTTATTGAAGAACTGTCAGCTTCGTACGGAACATGCGGGCTTGAAGGGACAATAATCGTTGTCAATTCAAACAAGCAGGCAAACCGCTATAACCAGGGAATACGCAACAGGATATTCTTCAGGGAGGAAGAGATAAGTCCCGGAGATATGGTGATGATTGTGAAGAATAATTACTTTCTTCTGGAAGA
>Ga0154607_1220_pt4 | contig 10993 bp, 10 predicted proteins | sample Rifle2008BG13ft_FD_116036 | JGI IMG/M metagenome (GOLD analysis project Ga0154607, IMG submission 116036) | Bacteroidetes bacterium RBG_13_43_22 | reverse complement strand
GAATACTCAAGGTATTTCAGCACCTCTTCTCCTGTAAGCGATATAGTATAGAGCTTATTTTCGTATCTGTAGAGATTGAACATATCTCCCACAGTTACAGGACCTTTAGCTATCTCAACATCAAATGACAATGGTGCAGCAAAAGAGATATCTGCTCCAGTGATCTCAAGCTGGATTGAGTGGATAAAATCAGTAAAGGCAGATGATCCGAAGTACGAATCACGTGAGGTAATTTTTTCTGTTGAATTTCCTATTACCCTTGCGACATATTCCTTTATTGTTTTATCCTGTGATTCAAATCTGTCGAGGAATTCGGGATCAGGAGCAAAATCTTTTATTTCAACAAGTTCACCGGAAATTTTTTTTATCTTTTTTCCCGGAGAGAAATTTATATCTGCACGGGCAATAAACTCAGATCTGCTTCCGCCGTTAAGTATCAGAACAGTATCTCCCTGAATATTCACAAATTTTTCGTTAGCTGTTCTGTGATCATGTCCGCAGAAAATGATATCAAAACCAGGAACCTTCCAGGCGACGGCTGATGCCCCGTTTTCATTCATGGAAACATCCAGTTTGTATTCTTCATCCAGAGTACTCCATCCTGAATGAAACAGTCCTACCACCAGGTCAGGTTTCTGACTAAGTATTTCCGGCATCCAGATCAGTGCTGTTTCTACCATATCCCTGAATTCTATACCCGAGTACAGTTCCTCAGGGAGCCATGTTGGTATAGCAGGTGTCACAAGTCCCAGCACAGCAATTCTGATCTTATCTTTTTCCAGGATTATGTAAGGCTTAAAATACGGCTTCCCTGTTTCAGTGTCAACGGCATTTGCTGCAAGAAGGGGAAATCTGTATTCCCCTTTCAGCCTGTCGTACACCGCGTGTCCGGCTTCTATATCGTGATTGCCAACAGTGCAGGCATCATATCCCATCCAGTTCATTGCCTCAGATAAGAAATGCGGTGAAACCGTATCAATGAAATTATAATAGTAGACGGCAGGCTGTCCCTGCAGATTATCTCCGTTATCCAGAAGAAAAATTGCATCTTTCTGGCTTTTAAGCTTTTTCAGGTAAGTTGCTGTTCCGGCAAGTGAGACATCCAACGGTTTGTTTTCGATATAATCCCAAGGAAAGATTACCCCGTGAAGATCAGTGGTTTCAATGATGCTGATGGACTCTATTCCACTTTTCCTGCAGGCAGGAATGCATAATAATATCAGGATAAGCAAAAGATAAATTCGTGTGTTTCTGGTTTTCATAGTTCCTGTTTTCGAGTTATAAACATAGGAAAGAATATTCATTTTAACACATACCGGATATGGTTAATTCATTTGCACATGTTAAATGATATATTTGTATAATAAATCCCTGTATGGTTCTATCCGGCCTGGAAATATTACGTGATGAATTTCCGCTGAAACTGAAAGGCAAAAGAATTGGTGTATTATGTCATGCACCAAGCATTACCAGAGATTTTCGTCATATTACCCAAATAATATCTGAAAGGAATGATTGCAGATTGTCGGCGATTTTCGGACCACAGCACGGCATGTTCGGCCAGACACAGGATAATATGATTGAGTGGGAAGGCAACCTGCATCCGGTCTTTAAAATTCCGGTTTTCAGCTTATACGGTAAAAACCGTAAACCTTCAACCTCGATGCTGAAAGAAGTTGATGCGTTGCTGGTTGATTTGCAGGATGTCGGAGCAAGACTCTATACCTATATATGGACTGTAAAATTATGCATTGAAGCCTGTTCCGAAGCAGGTATTCCCGTATGGATGCTTGACCGTCCTAATCCGGTTGGCATGCTACCGTGTGATGGCCCTGTGCTTAAGGAGGAGTTTTTCACTTTTGTAGGAGGAGCTTCAATACCTCTCTGCCACCGAATGACAATCGGTGAAATGTCGTTATGGCTCAAGGAGAGATACTATCCGGGATGTGAATTAAATATTATCTGGATGAAAGGCTGGAGGCGAAATTCATTATTTTCCTCTTCAGGACTTCCATGGGTATTGCCTTCTCCGAACATGCCTTCCCTGCAAACAGCTCTCGTATATCCGGGAACTGTTCTTCTTGAAGCAGTTAATATATCTGAAGGCAGAGGAACGACTATTCCTTTCGAACTGTTCGGCGCGCCGTTCATTGATGCTGAAAAACTGAAGAAGACCCTCGATCAAAGGAATATTCCCGGATGTGCTTTCCGGATTCATCATTTTATTCCTACTTTCAATAAGTTTCAGGGAGAATTCTGCAACGGGATACAGATCCATGTTACTGAGCCTGAAAAATATTATCCTGTATCGACTTCCCTGGAAATATTTGATGCTATTATGGATATTTCGCCTGGCAAGCTGCAATTCAATCTGCCTCCGTATGAATATGAGTATGAGCTTATGCCTTTTGATATTCTGTCGGGAGATTCGGGAATGAGAAGATCCCTGCTGAACAGGACTCCGGTGAAGCTTGAAAAGGAACGATGGGCTGCTGAAATTGAGGTTTTCAGAAAAGAATTCAAGGCTGTTTGCGCCTACAAGGAATGATTGACAATAATATGCTGATCCTGAATGTTATTTAAAAAATAATGATAGTTTTTCTATCAATACTCCTGCATAAATAGGTTTAAGGATATAGTCATCAAATCCTGATGCAATCATGTTTTCCATATCACCTGAAATGCTATAAGCTGTCTGTGCAACTATCTTTATGTTTCTTCCCAGTTCCCTTATTTTCCTGGCGGAGGTATAGCCGTCCATTACCGGAAGCTGTATATCCATAAGGATTATGTCAATATCAGGATTATCTTCTGTCATACGGATAGCTTCAACTCCATCGCCCGCATTATAAAGAACAGCACCTGCCCTCTCCAGTATTTTATTCAGATAGAGCCTGCTTGAGAGATCATCTTCCACGACCAGTATTCTTTTCCCTTTAAGAGCCAGGTAATCCATTTCCTCGGTTTTTATTCATAAAGTCCTTCATCCCTGAGGAGAAGTAAAATAGCTGAGTGGGGCACAACAAAGAGTTTTTCATTATTGAATTCAATCTCAATGGCACTATTCTGCAGATAAACAGCCTGATCACCTTCTTTTGGCTGAAGAGGGACATATTTTGGCTCATCATTCCTGTTCTTCCAGGGCTCATCAGCGTCATTGACTGAAGGTATCGGGTATCCGGGACCAACTTTCAGAACGTATCCTATCTGAACCTTTTCATTTTCGTTGACTCCGGGCGGCAGGTAAAGACCGCTTTTTGTCTTTGACTGAGGGGTCTTGGGCTTAATAAGAATCCGGTCGCCAATAACGATCAGCTTCTGAAGATCCTTTTCATCCAGTAATACGTTCATATAATCCTCTCCTTAAAACAAAAATACCAATTTTTACAGAAAGTCTCAGAATGACAGGCAGATTTAATTAATATTGCAGTATTGAAGAAACGACTCAGAAATGGTATCTGGTGATATCTTTAAGACGATTAGATCTGTCTCCGGAGGAATCTATAAAGAAAAAGGCAGTAAATTCCTTGCATCCGCCTGGCCGGTTTCAAAGGAACATGAGATTAAATCAATTCTGGAGGATATCAGGAAGGAGCATCACGAGGCAAAGCACCACTGCTACGCGTACATGCTGGGACAGGAAGGTCTGTCATGGCGGACCAATGATGACGGCGAACCGTCAGGAACTGCGGGGAGACCTATTCTCGGGCAGATAAAATCACATGGTCTGACAAATGTCCTGATTGTTGTTTCAAGATATTTCGGAGGAACCCTGCTTGGTGTAAGCGGATTGATCAATGCATACAAAACAGCTGCAGCTTCAGCGCTGGCAAATGCTGAGATTATCGATCATATCATCCACGATTGGTATGAGGTAAGTTATCCCTATTCATCAATGAATGATGTAATGACGATAATCAAGGAGGAGAATATAACACAATCAGAGCACTCATTTGAACTCCAATGCAGAATAGTCTTAAGTTTCAGGTTGTCGTCCAGAGAAAGGATACTGAACCGGTTTTCCAGAGTCGAAGGGCTGACGCATAAGTTTTTATCATCCGGATAAATCTGAATAATCTTTTAAAGTTTTTAATTAATTATCAACATTAGTCCCTCTTGTTGTAATTGTTGAGTAATTTTGGAATCAGACAGGTATTATGCCTCATAATAGTGCCAATCTGATGAAAAACAGAAGTTTAGTTTCAATAGATGATTTCTCAAAAAAAGAAATCATTGATATTCTCGACCTGGCCGAGGAATTTGAGAAGCAACCGGTAAGAAAGCTGCTTGAAGGCAAAGTAATTGCCACCCTTTTCTTTGAACCTTCCACCCGGACCAGGTTGAGCTTTGAAAGTGCCATCAACAGGCTTGGAGGAAAAATTGTCGGGTTTTCAGATTCATCAAGCTCAAGTGTTACAAAGGGTGAAACACTTCATGATACGATCAAGATGGTCAGCAGCTACAGCGACCTTATCGTAATCCGTCATCCGGTTGAGGGAAGTGCCAGGTTTGCCAGTGAAGTTGCTTCAGTCCCTGTAATAAATGCCGGTGACGGAGCAAATCAGCATCCGACGCAAACAATGCTTGATCTTTATTCAATACGCAAAACCCAGGGGACACTTGATAATCTGAACATCTTTATGGTCGGTGACCTGAAATACGGCAGAACTGTACATTCGCTGATGATGGCTATGTCGAGATGGAACACGACATTTAATTTTATTTCACCGGAAGAACTTAAGATGCCGGACGAATTTAAACTGTACCTGGATAACATGGGACTCAAATATTACGAGCATTCTGATTTTTCCGACATAATTTCCAAAGCCGACATCATCTATATGACGAGGGTGCAAAAGGAAAGATTCTCAGATCCAATAGAATATGAAAAAGTAAAGAATGTTTATGTTCTGAAGAATGAGATGCTGAAAAATACAAAATCCAATATGCGTATCCTGCATCCTCTTCCAAGAGTTAATGAGATTCATACAGATGTTGATGCCAATCCTAAGGCTTATTATTTTGACCAGGCGCTCAACGGAGTATTCACACGCCAGGCTATTCTATGCACACTCTTAGGAATAAAATAAAGAAGTGAATCATGAAAGAACCTAAACAACTGGTTGTCAGTGCTATTCAGAACGGAACTGTAATTGACCATGTGCCGGCAAAACAACTATTCAAAGTAATCCAGATACTTGGACTGGATCACATAGATAATCAGATAACATTCGGGACAAATCTTGAAAGCAAGAAACTTGGGAGAAAAGCTATCATAAAGATATCCGAAAAATTCTTCAAGGATGATGATATAAACAGAATAGCCCTTGTAGCACCTGATGCAAAGCTGAATATCATAAGAGACTACGAGGTTGTGGAGAAAAAGGTGGTTGAAGTTCCCGACACTATTGTTGGCATTGCCAGATGCATGAATCCAAAATGCATTACAAATTTTGAGCATGTAGTTACCCGGTTCAGGGTGGTATCAAAGAAAAGTGTCGCTCTGAAATGCCACTTCTGCGAAAAGATTACTGATCAGGAGAATCTGCAAATAATTTGATTGGGCTAAAGCCCATACCTCATCTCAACCTGTCTAAAGATTCCACAAGGGTTTCATCCTTCTTCATTCCCCTGTAAGCCAGGTACAAACAGACTACCATCAAGAGGGGAAGGATCAATTTGATGGTTAGGACAATACTTGCTTCATACCTGCTCATTATGTAAAAAGAACCTGCAACAACTGTAACTATCAGTAATATTGCCAGAATCAGCAAGCCAATTGTCAGTTGCATCTGAAGCTTTCTGTTCTTAAAGAGGAAAATCACTGCCAGGGAAAGTATTGTTATCAGAAGTATTAAGATTATCAATGGGAATAATTTCCCCGGAAGCTCAGGAGTTGATTCTTCCACATATCTTACAAGACCACTGTATTTCATAGTTATTAAGTTTCCTGAACTATCAGTGAATTTAATAATATTTCCGCTCAGGAATAAAACAGAGAAAAGAGTTGTCAGTAAAAGGTAAATTGATTGAATTCGCTGGATCATATTTTCATTATTTGACGATGTAAAAATAGCTGGTTTCTCTTAAACCGGAAAATATTAAAACAAAGAACTGATATCAGATGTTTTATATTTATTTAACACATTTTTCAGAATTCAGGTGATTCAATGATACTCAAATTTTCTACATTTGCAGGCTGACTATCAGATGATTTATTAACTGAGCTATAACTATTTAGAAACCAATAAGCAAATAAAAATATATTCCTTTTCCATGAATAAAAAGCTAAGGCTGATAATTACGATCCTGTTAATTCTTTTACTGACAGGGATTATCTTTTACCCAAAAGTCAAATCATTGTTTGCTTCAAAATCAAAAGGTCCGGGAAGTTCAGGTCAGATGGCTGTGAGAGGTCCGGGCGGATCCAATCCAGGATCCGGAGGTATGCAAGGACGGCAGCTCCTCAATGTAAGCGGATTCCTTATTAAACCTGCACAGATGAGTGAGATGATAAACAGTACCGGCACATTGAGACCAGATGAAGAGGTAGAGCTTTCCTTCGAGACTTCAGGTAAAATAGTGAACATAAATTTCACTGAAGGAACAAGGGTTAAGGAGGGAGACCTTCTTGCGAAGATCAACGATAAACCTCTTCAGGCACAGCTGCAGAAATTGCAGGCACAGAAGAAGCTTGTGGAGGAGAAGGAATTCCGTCAGCGCAGTCTTCTTGAAAAGGATGCAATAAGCCAGGAAAGCTATGACCAGATCGTTACTGAGCTTCAGACTATTGAAGCAGATATAAATCTGATAAAGGCACGTATCTACGAAACAGAACTGCGTGCTCCTTTTGACGGGATAGTCGGATTGCGCTACCTGAGCGAAGGAGCTTATGCAAATCCTTCAGCTAAAATAGCAAGGCTTATAAAGATGAGTCCAATCAAGCTTGAATTCGCGATCCCGGAACGATATATGGATGAAGTAAATATAGGGTATCCTGTCACCTTTAAAATGGACGGCAGCAACAATATTTACCAGGCAAATGTTTATGCAGTTGATCCTAAAATAGAAATGAATACGAGGTCAATAGTTATCAGGGCTCTGTACCCGAACAGGAACGAAGAGCTTAAATCGGGGCGTTATGCTGCCGTTTCACTTCTGCTCTCAAAGATTGAAAACACTATTGCGATACCTACGGAAGCACTTGTTCCCGAAATGGAAGGGGAATTGGTTTATGTCTACAGGAAAGGCAGGGCATCTGTGGTCAGGGTCAACACGGGTTTACGCACTGAATCGCTTATCCAGATCACATCAGGGCTACAATTTGGTGACACTCTGCTCACTTCAGGCATTCTGCAGCTCAGGGAGAGTCTGCCGGTTGTGCTGGACACATTGATAATTAACCAGTAATCAGCCAAAACCACAAAAATGAGCCTATCATCAACAAGTATAAACAAACCTGTTCTTACTACTGTATTTGCTATCGTCATTCTCCTGTTTGGTATAGTAGGATTTACATTCCTGGGTATACGAGAATTTCCCAGTGTAGATCCTGCAATAATTACTGTCAGTACATCATACCCTGGAGCAAATTCAGATGTAATTGAAACACAGATAACTGAACCTCTTGAACAATCTATCAACGGTATCCCCGGTGTAAGAACACTGACCAGTGTCAGTCGTCAGGGAGGCAGTAACATAACTGTAGAATTTGAACTTTCGGTTGATCTCGAGACAGCAGCTAATGATGTCAGGGATAAAGTCTCACAGGCTCAGCGCAGGTTACCCAGAGACTGTGATCCTCCGACAGTCACCAAAGCAGATGCTGATGCAAATCCTATCCTCTTCCTGACTGTGGAAAGTCAGAAAAGATCGCTGCTGGAACTATCTGAAATTGCAGACCTGACTCTGAAAGAACAGCTTCAGACTGTTTCCGGAGTAAGCGCTATAAATATTTTTGGTGAGAAGCGTTATGCTATGCGTTTATGGATCGATCCGGTGAAGCTTGCAGGATATGAGCTGACACCCATGGATGTCAGAAATGCCATTAACCGTGAAAATGTCGAATTGCCATCCGGTGCCATTGAAGGTACTACAACCCAGTTGACCATAAGGACTCTGGGACTGATGACGACGCCGAAAGAATTTAATGATCTGATTATTAAACAATCAGGTGATCTGATTGTAAGATTCCAGGATATAGGAAGAGCTGAACTGGGACCTGAAGATATAAGGGGAATCCTGAAGAATGATGGCGTGCCATTGGTTCAGATTGCAGTTATACCGCAGCCAGGATCCAATCACATTGAAATAGTTGATGAGATATTCAGGCGTCTCACTTATATTCAAAAAGACCTTCCTGAAGATGTCAAGGTCAATATCAATTATGATAATACCGATTACATCCGTTCCTCAATTACTGAAGTTGAGAATACCATTTTTATTGCATTTGCACTTGTTGTGGTAATTATTTATTTCTTTCTCCGAAGCTGGCGGGCAACTATAATTCCGATACTTGTTATTCCTGTTTCGCTTGTAGGTTCATTTTTTATAATGTACCTCGCGGGATTTACAATAAATGTACTAACACTCCTGGCTATGGTGCTTGCAATCGGGATTGTGGTTGATGATGCAATTGTGGTTATGGAGAATATCTATGTCAAGATTGAATCAGGGATGAGCCCCCTTGAAGCAGGTATGAAAGGATCGAAGGAGATTTACTTTGCCATTATCTCGACAACAATAACTCTGGTGTCAGTCTTTTTCCCTATCGTTTTTCTACAGGGCATTACCGGGCGGCTTTTCAGGGAGTTTGGTATAGTGATGGCGGGAACTGTAACAATTTCTGCATTTCTTGCGCTTTCGCTGACTCCAATGGTTTCGACCAAACTACTGAGGCAGGAAAAAGCACATACATGGTTCTACAGGAAAACCGAACGTTTTTTTCAGAGTCTGAACAACTGGTACAGGAATACACTGAATTCATTTCTTAGCCATCGCATTTATGCTTTCGTGATCCTGGTTGTTGTAGTTGGATTTATATTTATTCTCTGGAATACAATTCCGGCAGAGATGGCTCCACTGGAAGATCGTTCCCAGGTAACTGTAAACATGTCGGCAACTGAAGGAGCTACCTATGAATACATGCTGGCATACGCAGATGATCTTGCTGAACTTATTGAAGAAACAGTTCCGGAACGAATCAGATATACGACGATGGTGAGAGGAGGAACTTTTGCCAACATCAGAATCATGCTTGAAAAACCTGATAAAAGAGCACGTACTCAACAGGAAATTGCCGACAGGCTGTCGGTAGCTCTTAGAAGCAAAACAAAAGCAAGGGCATTTGTCGTACAGCAATCGACTTTCGGCAGCCGCAGGATGGGTATGCCTGTTCAGTATGTTCTTCAGGCAACCTCAATTGAGAAGCTGAGAGAAGTTCTTCCTGAATTCATGAACAAGGTCAATGACAGTGAAATTCTTCAGATGGCTGATGTGAACCTGAAATTTTCAAAACCAGAACTCAGGATTCATATAAACCGTGACAAAGCAACGACACTTGGTGTATCTACACAGAATATCGGACAAACTCTTCAGCTTGCCTTAAGCGGTCAGCGTTTCGGGTATTTTTTCATGAACGGGAAACAGTACCAGATTCTCGGGGAGCTTGCACGTTCGGACCGGAATAAACCATTGGATCTTAAGTCGTTATATGTCAGAAATGACCGTGGCGAAATGATCCAGTTCGATAATCTTGTTACACTCTCAGAAGAGACAGCGCCTCCGCAGCTTTACAGGTACAACAGGTTTGTAGCGGCAACAATATCTGCCGGTCTTGCCCCTGGAAAAACTATAAGTGAAGGTATTGAAGAAATGGACAGGATTGCTGATGAGGTTCTTGATGATTCTTTCCGGACAGCCCTGGCTGGTGATTCAAAAGATTTCCAGGAGAGCTCATCAAGTCTTATGTTCGCCTTCATGCTTGCCCTGATCCTGATCTTCCTCGTTCTTGCTGCCCAGTTTGAAAGCTTTAAAGATCCGCTGATTGTGATGATGACGGTTCCTCTTGCACTTACGGGGGCACTTCTTTTTATGTGGTATTTCGATGTGACGATGAATATTTTCAGCCAGATAGGATTAATCATGCTTATAGGTTTGGTATCGAAAAATGGAATTCTTCTTGTTGAATTTGCAAACCAGAGGAAAAAAGCAGGAATGTCAAAAATTGATGCTATTAAATATGCAGCTGCCGCACGATTTCGTCCGATTCTGATGACCAGCCTGGCGACTATACTGGGTATTTCGCCCTTAGCTCTTGGTTTTGGTGAGGGCGCACAGAGCAGAATAGCGATGGGTATAGCAGTTGTAGGCGGAATGATTTTCGCTACATTCCTTACCCTGTTTGTTGTACCGGCAATTTATACTTACGTGTCAAGTGAATCCAAAAAGAAATCTGATGAAAATAAAATTGCTGTTTCTTAGTCTGACTGCTTTTGTTTTCAGCATTACTGTTCAGGGTCAGGTAGTCTACTCTCTTAATGATTGTATTAAGACCAGCCTTGATAACAACTTTTCACTTCTGATCACAAGGAACAGTGAAGAAATTGCAAAGAATAATTTTACTCCGGGCAATGCAGGGTTTATGCCAACCCTTGATCTGAGCGGAAGACATTCAGGTACCCTTAACAATAATGCTTACAACTACACAGACGGCACACATGCTTCAGCTTCGGATATATTCAATACAACATCATCTGCAGGGCTTGGACTTGGTCTGACGATATTCAACGGTTTTAATGTACAGACCACATATAAAAAGCTTAACGAGTTAAAGCAGCTTGGAGAACTAAACACCCAGATGGCTGTAGAAAACCTTGTATCCAGCATTGTATCAGCATATTACAATTACATAAACCAGGTCCAGCTGCTTAATAATCTCAAATACGCCTTAACCTTGTCCAAGGAACGTCTCAGGATCGATGAGGAGCGTTAT
>Ga0154607_1005_pt1 | contig 11078 bp, 9 predicted proteins | sample Rifle2008BG13ft_FD_116036 | JGI IMG/M metagenome (GOLD analysis project Ga0154607, IMG submission 116036) | Bacteroidetes bacterium RBG_13_43_22 | reverse complement strand
ACAGCAGAAATTTTAATCTGCCTGATGAAGAAATTGCCTTCCTGGACGAACCTGTTGAGGTCTCTCCCGAAAAGAACTATTTTCAGGTTAGAAAAGACACGGTCAGGTTGAAAAAGCCGCCGGTAAAAAGTGCTGACACAGCTGTTATGAAAGGAGAATACAGGCTTATTCTCTTTCAGCATGAAAAAACCATGCACTATCTCTCGTCCTCTGCCAGGAATCTGCCATACCTTCTTACCTATTCTCTTTCTTTACCTCCGGGAGAAGAAGTATTTGATATTACGATTCCCGGCATTTCAGATGATTCATACTTTGTGGAGAGGAGCAGGAACAACGATACGATCGAAGTATGGCTTACTGACAGCTCACTGTATTCCTCGCAGCTGATAAATACGATTATCTCATATCCCTATACTGATACTTTGGGTTTAACTGCCGGCAGGACAGATACAGTAACCATGCGTTATGTGGCGGCCCGTTCATCAAGAACGAAGGTTAAACCGGAACCCTTCAGCGTCAGGTCAAACCTGTCAGCAGGCGCATTAAGACCGGGTGACAGGATTATCTTTAAATCAGAGACGCCATTAAAAAATCCGGATACTTCCAGGATAAGGATCTATGAATTAAAAGGAACTGAAAGAATCAAAATTCCCTACACCTTTGTCAGGGACAGCACCAGTTCACGCAGGATCACCATGAATACAGAAATTATCCAGGGGAGGAACTATCTGTTTATAGCTGATTCTGCTGCTTTCGGGAATATATATGGTGCATATTCTGATTCTGTCGGGACTAAAATCTCCATGAGAGAAGAGGCTTCTTTCGGAAAGCTTGTGCTCAACATTAAAGGCTATGAAGGCGGCAGGATAATCCAGCTTCTTGACAAGAATGAAAAACCAGTAAGGGAAATAAAGATGAACAGGGAAGGCAAAACAGAATTTCCATATCTTGACAAAGGGACATACCGCCTGAGGGTGATATATGATTACAACAATGACGGAAAATGGAACACAGGAAATTATAATTTCGGAATACAGCCGGAACCTGTTTCATTTTATCCCCGGGAAATTGAAATAAAGGAAGACTGGGTAATGGACCAGGACTGGGACATAACAGCAAGGAATAATAAAAAGTTGAAAAACATAACCCGGCCCAGCCAGGGTAGATAGAAGTAATACATTAATAATTAAAACTTTATAAAAATGAAAAAAGTAGTTGCAGGTGTTGACATTGGCGGAACAAATACTCGATTCGGCCTTGTAGATGAAAAAGGAAAGGTGTTGTCTGAAAACAATTTCAAGACCACGGATTATCCAAAGATCAATGATTTTGTCACCGCGCTCTGTGCCGGGATCAAAAAGCTCACAGCAGCCAGCAGGGAGTACAGGCTTATGGGAATAGGCATCGGAGCCCCTGACGCAAACTATCACAGGGGAACCATTGAGCATGCTCCCAACCTTGCATGGAAAGGCATTGTTCCTCTTGCCGATCTTATCAAAAAGAAAATAAATGTACCTGTGGTTGTTACTAATGATGCCAATGCTGCCGCAATGGGCGAAATGATTTTTGGCGTTGCAAAGAAGATGAAGGATTTTATTGTGCTGACTCTTGGTACGGGACTGGGAAGCGGCATTGTTATTGACGGCCAGATGGTGTACGGTCACACCGGCTTCGCGGGAGAACTTGGACACATGACAGTTGTCCCTGGTGGAAGAGAATGCGGCTGCGGACGCAAAGGATGCTTTGAAGCTTATGCATCAGCCACCGGCCTGGTAAAGACTGTAATTGAGCTCATGAGCGAAATGAGGGACGAAAGCCCGCTGAGGGATATTCCCGTCTCAAAGCTTACATCAAAGAAAATTGCCGAAGCAGCTGCCAAAAAAGATCCGGTAGCTGTTAAGGCGATGAACAAAACAGCTGAAATACTCGGATTCGGGATAATAAATGCTGTGGTATTTTCAAGTCCAGAGGCAATAATATTGTTCGGCGGACTCGCAAATGCAGGGGAAATGCTGTTTGCACCGACAAGAAAGTATCTGAAGGAGAACAACTATGTACTGATGAAAGATACAGTGAAGATACTTGCGTCAGGCATTCCTGAAAGCAAAGGCGCAGTCATGGGCTCAGCTGCTCTTATCTGGAACGACCTGAAGAAATAAACTGGCAAAAACCCCCTTTCTTATTTCCCCCAAGGGGGAAAGCCTGCCCCGCTTCGGCGGGGGCTGGGAAGGAGGTATTTCATTTAAAGCTATCAAGTTGCAGATGAACGCAATTATTGTTAAGAAGCTTCAATTTGATACTTTGTTTCCTGATCCTGACACTGTGTCAGATAAACTTGACAAGATAAGAATCAGGAACAAAATTGATAAGATCAACTGGAATAACTATCCCTATAAGCCTGATGTTTCATTTTCGATAGGCTATACCGAAAATGAAATTCTTATTAAATATTATATCACCGAGAACTGTTTCAAAGCCGAAAAAACAGACACCAACCAGGAGGTATATGAAGATTCCTGTGTTGAATTCTTCGTATCTCCGGGCGATGACGGAATCTATTACAATATTGAATTCAACGGTATCGGCACCTGCCTGATGGGAGCAGGAACAGGAAGAAGTGACAGAAAAAGGTTGAATCCTGATGTCATTGCATCAATAAGAAGAAAAACATCAGCGGGAAATAAACCCGTAAAAGAAAAAGAAGGAATATTCTCATGGACATTAACTGTTGCTGTACCTTTTAAAGTTTTTATTTATCATAACATAAACGACCCGGAAGGCAGAACCTTCAGAGCTAACTTTTACAAATGCGGCGATAAACTGAATGTTCCTCACTATCTTACCTGGAATCCTGTGGATACAATCAAACCTGATTTTCACAGGCCGGAATACTTCGGGAGATTGACATTTGTATAATTAACTGAAAATACAATGAACAAGCTGTTTTTGTATCAGTTAATTGTATATTTACATTTGTAAGGGGTTTACCGGAAGAAAATGGCAAAAAAAAAGCTTGCTGTAGGTATTGATATAGGCGGGACAAATACAGTTTTTGGCTATGTCGACAGGGAAGGCAATATTATAGCTGAGGACAGGATGGCTACCTGCTGCTTTGAGAAAGCGGAAGGATTTGTTGCTGCACTGTACGGCAATATAGTCAGAACAGGAAAAAAGATAGGGCAGGGATTTGATCTTCAGGGCTTCGGGATAGGGGCTCCGATGGGCAATATAAACAAGGGAACAATAGAATATTCAGCAGCTCTTCCCTGGAAAGGAATAATCCCTCTTTCGGATATTTTTCATAGGCATACTGACCTGCCGGTTATTGTCACCAATGATGCAAATGCTGCTGCCGTAGGGGAGATGATCTACGGAGGGGCAAAGAAAATGAGAAATTTTGTGGTTATCACACTTGGCACCGGACTGGGAAGCGGTTTTGTTGTCGACGGGAAGCTGTTATACGGGCATGGCGGTTTTGCGGGAGAATTAGGGCATACGCCGATTCGGATGGAACACTCGGAGCGTGAATGCGGGTGCGGTAAGAAAGGATGCCTTGAAACCTATGTTTCAGCAACAGGACTCAAAAGAACCTTTATCAAGATACTTGCTGACAGTCGTCAGCCAAATGAATTCAGAAATAAAAGCTTTGATGAGATTGACGCCGAAATGATCTTCAAAGCAGCAAAAAAAGGCGATAAGCTTGCAATTAAAGCCTTTGAGCATACGGGGAAAATACTTGGATATAAGCTGGCTGATGTCGTGTCGCACACTGAACCGGAAGCAATTTTCCTTTTCGGTGGTCTGGCAATGGCCGGAGACCTTATTTTCAAGCCGGCAAAAAAGTCTATGGAGGAATACCTGTTAAGCATTTACACAAATAAGGTCAAACTGCTTCCTTCAAAGCTTAATGCCAGGAACGCTGCTGTTCTTGGTGCAAGTTCCCTCGTATGGTCAAAAATTGAAATATGATACAAAATTTAATGACGAAACAAATGGCAAATTTCAGCGAAATATTGAATCATATCCTGGGTGTCATCTTCATAATTATTATTTTTTCACTGGCATATGCCTATCTCCGGCCTCACCAGCTTCATAAACGAAGACTTGTTTCTACTCTCCTGCTGAAGATAAGCTATCTTTTCTATCTGCTTATTCTTCTGATCATTGTTTACCTGTCAGCACTGGTGAAAGGCGGTCTGGAAGATGTGTTTATGGGAATAGAGTTTTTTGCATTCCTGGTGGTTCTGTTTGTTCCCACAATCGGAATACTTGCCCGGAAGCTCGGACATTTCGCAAAAAAACGCGAAGGGTATAATTATTTCTTTACAACAGTAAATATACTTTCAACCATAGTAATACTGATAATGTTCTTTATTTAAGGGCACAGCAGCTTCTCCCTGAATTCAAAAAGAAGTATTTCTTCCGGCTGTAATTGTTTTTCAAGTCGTAACTTTGATATTATTAACTTAAAACAAAAACTTATGATCAAGGAACGTTTAGTTGGCTATATCGAACAAAGCATCAGGCAGAACTGGTCCATAGAGGCTTTGTCGAACTACAGGGAGACTGGACTGACCTATAAGCAGATTGCCGAGCATATGCTGAAATTTCATATCTTTTTCAGGGAGACAGGAGTGAAGGAAGGAGATAAAATAGCGCTTGTTGGCAGGAACTCTGCCTACTGGTGTATTGTTTATCTTGCTACAGTAACCTATGGTGCAGTGGTTGTACCTATTCTTCCCGATTTCAAGCCAGAAGACCTTATAAATCTCATTAACCATTCCGATGCGCAGCTTCTTATTGTTGACGATAAGATCTTTGAAACACTCGATTGTTCACGGATGCCTGAGGTTACATGTGTTATTTCGCTTGATACATTCAAAATGATCGTTTCAGGTAATGACAGGAACAAGGAAGCCTGGTCATCAGTAGATGAAAAATATTCAAAAACATATCCCGACCTTAAGCCCGAGAATATCAAATTCTCTGATGTTACAAACGACAAGCTGGCTGTGATAAGCTATACGGGAGGAACCACCGGGTTTTCCAAAGGGGTTATGATTACACACAACAGCCTTGCTGCCAATGTGAGGTTCGCACAAAACAATATGCCCCTTAAACCCGGTGATCCTCTTGTTTCATTCCTTCCCCTGGCCCATACATACGGGTGTGCATTCGAATTCCTGTTTCCATTTACATACGGATGCCATATCACAATCCTTTCAAAAACACCCTCGCCTGCAATTATAGTTCAGGCTTTCCAGGAAATACGGCCAAGACTGATCCTGTCAGTGCCTCTGGTTATTGAAAAGGTATTCAAGAAAAAGCTGCTTCCTGTCATAAACAAACCTCTTATGAAAATCATGCTGGCAATTCCCGGCGTGAATAAAATACTTCACAAAAAAATAAGACTGACGCTTGAAGAATCTTTTGGCGGAAAATTCAAGGAGATCGTAATCGGGGGTGCCGCTTTTAATCCGCAAGCTGAATCTTTTTTCAAGAAGATCAACTTCAGATTCTCCGTGGGATATGGTATGACAGAATGCGGTCCGCTCATAAGTTATGCTTCATGGGATACGACAAAGCTTGGAGCATCCGGACGTCCTGTAGATACGCTGGAGGTTAAGATCGATTCACCAGATCCCCGGAACCATATAGGAGAAATAATACTGCGCGGCGAAAATGTAATGCTTGGATATTACAAAAATGAAAAAGCCACAAAGGAAATAATTGATGAAAACGGATGGATGCATACAGGTGATCTCGGGGTAATGGATGAAGAAGGGAATATTTTCATAAAGGGCAGAAGCAAGGCAATGATACTCGGACCTTCAGGGAAGAATATATTTCCTGAAGAGATCGAAGCTGTCTTCAACAATATGGATTATATAGCCGAATCACTGGTCATATCAGAGGACAATAAACTGGTTGCATTGATTTATCCTGATTATGAAGTGATAAAAAGGGACAATATATCCGAAGAACAGCTGACAAAAATCATTGAAGAAGCCAGGAAGAAAGTAAATGAACAGATACCTGAATTCATGGTTGTTCATAAGATAAGGATACATCCTGAAGAGTTCGCAAAAACACCGAAGAGAAGTATTAAAAGGTTCTTATATACCAAGGAATGAAATTATATGCAGTAATAGTTGCGGGAGGAACCGGCAAACGGATGCACGCCGAAATCCCGAAACAATACCTGGAAATAGCCGGGAAACCTGTATTGATGCATACCCTTGAAAGATTCAAGTCTTTTAGTGAAGATATTGAAATAATCACAGTCCTTCCTGAAAACCAGCTGAGATTCTGGGGCGAATTGCAGAAGAAATATTCATTTTACGTACCTCACACACTGGTAAAAGGAGGAAAAGCCAGGTTTTTTTCCGTCAGGAACGGATTAAGATTTGTTGAGACTCCCGGACTGGTTGCCATACATGACGGAGTAAGACCGTTTGTATCAGTTGAAACCATAAAAAGATGTTTCGAAACTGCAGGAAAACTTGGTAACGCGATACCGGTGATTTCGCCTTCCGACACTTTAAGGATGGTAACCGATAAAGGCAGCAAACCCATTAACAGGTTGCAGGTAAAGCAGGTACAGACTCCCCAGGTATTTGATGCAGAGCTTATTAAGAAAGCATACCTTCAGGAATACATTCCGGAATTTACCGACGATGCAACGGTTCTTGAAAAGACAGGAGTAAAAATCAATATTGTTGAAGGGAACCGTGAAAATATCAAGATCACAAATCCTGAAGATCTGATTATTTCAACAGCACTGCTGCCTGTTGTCAACTGATCTGCTGAAAACCAATCAAATCAAAAAAAATGAAAACGAGAGCAATTTTATTCATTCTTCTTATGATCGCGTTCACAGGCTGCGCTGAACTTCTGAACGTTCTTCAGTCCGTCAGCGGACCTTTGCCACTTACTGAAACCGAGGTAGTAAACGGCCTGAAGGAGGCTCTTACGACAGGTGCTAAAAATGCTGCAGGCAAACTGGCAATCGAAAACGGATATTACGGAGATGCAGCGCTTAAGATCCTTCTTCCTGATGAAGCCAGAATGATAGTTGATAATATTTCAAAGATTCCCGGAGGCGACCAGCTTCTCGAGGATGTTATACTCAGAATAAACAGGGCAGCAGAAGATGCAGCAAAGGAGGTTGCCCCGATCTTTGTAAACAGTATAACTCAAATGACCATTCAGGACGCTTTCGGGATCCTTAACGGATCCGATAATGCTGCCACTGTGTATCTGAAAAACACCACCTACAGCGAATTATACAATTTATATAAGCCAAAAATACAGGCATCGACAGAAAAGAAGATAATTGGCAGTATTTCAACAAAAAACTCCTGGGAAACTCTCACGTCAAAATGGAACAGTGTGGCAAATTCGGTTGCGGGTAAACTGGCAAACCTGAAACCGGTAAACACAAACCTGGATGATTTTCTTACGACAAAGGCCCTGGCAGGCATGTTCTCAAAAGTCGAAACCGAAGAGCTGAAGATCAGAAAAGAAGTTTCCGCCAGGGTGACGCCGCTTCTTCAGAGAGTATTTGGAAGTCTTGACAACAAATCGGCAAACTGAAATAAAGTTCGGATGTTTGAAAGAAGCGTTCTGGATTTTCACGGACTTGAAGTAAAAGTATCGGATCATGCTAACGAGGGGATACTTGATATTCTGAATCATGCTGTGCAGGGATCGGAGGGGGGAATCAGATTTTCACTCCAGAACATTGCATCACGCATTTCAGCGTATGAAAACCAGATAAGATTTGTTTCCCTGTACAAGAAGAATAAAATAACGGGAACAGTAGGAGCATGCTTCCGGATTTCCGGACAGGGAGCCCTGCGCTATCCTTCAACATATATAAGATATCTTGCATTCCAGTCAACGTACCAGTCGGACATAAACTGGCGAAAACGGGAGAAAGTTGTAATAAAACCGGAATCAGATGATTCATTCAAGCAGAAAACACTGGAGATTTTCAGTAAGCCTCATCTCCTGGAACTTCCTGATGTTTTTGAAAAAGACAAGCATATAATGTATGCATTTATTGAAAGCATGAATGAAAGATCAAAAAATCTGGTTCACCAGGCAGGATATGAATACATAAGATCTTTTCTTACAGTTGCTTTCAGTCGTTTTTCACCGGAAAGCGATAAACGTGTTTCCAGGCTGACAGACACAGAAAAAGTAAAAATGAATGATCTCCTGAAAGATTATTACAGGGATTATGCTTTCTTTTCCACGGATTATGCTTTTTATGGCAACAGATACTATGTTCTGAAGGAAAACGGCGAAATAATCGCCGGGGTTTGTGCGATTCCGACAAAATACAAGGTTTATGATATGCCAGGTATCTGGGGCTGGGTGATGACCAGAATCCTGCCAGATATTCCGTATTTCAGGAGATTATTCAGGCCGGGCGAATTTAAATATCTTGTCTTTGATGCAATTTACTGCAAGAAGGGCAGGGAACCGGTTCTTGCAGACCTGTTTGAATCAGCATGCGCTGCTGAAGGTTTCCATACAGGACTGACATGGCTTGACGACAGGAGTGAGCTTTATGATAAGCTTAGGACAGAAGTCAAAATGGGTGCCCTGAACAGGATGCTGAATGCAAAACCAGGACTTGTTTACACGAAATTCATCAACCTGACTCAGGAGGAAAAGGACAGGTTTTATGATTCTCCGGCATATGTATCGGGATTTGACTTTTCATAGAGAGTTATCATAAATAAGATTTTTGTTATTTTTGTCATCCCCACGGGTTGTTAGCTCAGTTGGTTTAGAGCATTACCTTGACAGGGTAGGGGCCACTGGTTCGAATCCAGTACAACCCACACAAAAAAGAGCGAGAGTGAGAGCGGGAGCGAGCATTCCCCCTCTTTTTCTCATTCTCACTCCCACACTCTCTCTGGATTTGTGTTTAAATTCACCATATTCTTGCTCTGTCATTCCTGAGCGAAGCCTCCCTGGATTGTAATGAACCTTTATCGTTTTTTTCCATAAAAAGCATAAAAAATCAATTTTGTAACATCAACAGGGTCAATTATATATAAAAAAATGACTACAAACATAGTCATTTTTATTAAAAAATATTTGCATGACTATAAAAATAGTCGTAACTTTGTAATGATGGATTGAAAATAAAGGCTGAAGGCATAAGGCTTATGGCGAAAGGAAGAAAATACTCATTTTTACCTTACGCCCTTCGCCTTACACCCTATGCCATTAAAAAAACATTGATTATTATGCAGTTAACTAAAGCAGAAGAACAGGTAATGCAGATACTGTGGGAGATGGAGGAAGGTCTGGTCAAAGATATCCGTGACCGGTTCACGGATCCCAAACCTGCAAGGAACACCGTATCCACAGTAGTCAGGGTTCTGGAAAAAAAGGGTTTTGTAGGTCATAAAGCCTACAGCAACGTTCACAACTATTTCCCGGTTGTCTCGAAAAAAGAGTATTCGAAAAAACAGCTTATCGGACTTATGGAGAGTTATTTTGACAACTCTTTTCCTGCGATGGCATCATTCTTTGCAAAGGAAAACGATCTTTCTATCAAGGATCTTGATAAACTTCTTGATGATACGAGAAAAGAGATTAAAAGAAACAAAAAGAAAAAGTAATGGAAGCTTTTACAGGTTACCTACTGAGATCTGTTGCATGGCTCACAGGCTTTGCACTTGTGTATCTGCTTTTTTTAAGAAATGAGAGGTTCTTCCAGCTAAAAAGGGCATATCTTATGACCGGGATCCTTGTGTCATTGATTTTACCCCTCATTTCAGTTCATTACCAGGTTGAAGTACCGGCACCTGCAGTAAGTAATTTCAGCACCCCGGACACAAATATATCTGCAAGTTCAGCAATACCTGCGACCAGCCAGGGAAAGCCGATTGATTACAAAATCATCCTTCTTGGTCTTTATATATCAGGAATAATCTTCCTTGGTTACAGGATAGTACACCATTTAGTATTAATACGTAAAACAATAAACAAAGCGAATATAAACAGTATTGGTCCTGCCAAGCTGGTCAGAGTTTCCTTATTCCCTGCATCATTCTCATTTTTCAATTATGTTTTTATCAATCCATCGGTGGATGAGGCGGAAGTAAGGGAGATAATGAATCACGAGCTCGTTCATGTGAAACAGAAACACTGGCTGGACCTGTTCCTTGTTGAGATGCTTCGTTTGTTTCAATGGATAAATCCCTTTGTATGGATTTATACTGGTTTTATCAGGCTGAATAATGAATACCTGGCCGATGAGATGGCGCTGCAGCGGACATCAAATCCGGGTAATTACAAAGCTGCCCTTATGAACCAGCTTTTCAGGTCACCAGTTATAAGCCTGTCGAATTCATTCAATTATTCACTTAACAAAAAACGATTCGAAATGATGAAAAGAATAATCACATCACCTTACAGGAGACTTAAGGTGCTGCTGGTTCTTCCGGTATTTGCTGTAGTTTTATATGCATTTGCAGAACCGGAATACCACTACACTGCATCAAATGATAATACAGATCAGATCACTACGATACCGGCGATACGTGATATTACAGTAACGGGATCCGGAACAGATACTCAAGTACCAGGATCCATAAATATCAGAAATGTAAATGACGGAACTATTCCGGATACGCTGATAATTATTGACGGGGTAATCACTGACAAGAAAAACTTTGATGGGCTAAGTCCTGCAGACATAGCCTCAATAAGTGTCCGGAAAGATCCGGCTGCAACAGCGCCTTACGGAGAAAAAGGTAAAAACGGAGTTATAATTATTACAACAAAAAAGTCACTCCAGAAACCTGTCAAAGGAGTAGTCGTTGACAAAGAGGGGAAACCTCTTCAGGGGACTTATATTACAAGCACAGGAACTTCCGGAAATGCCAGGATGTCAGAAACGGGTTCTGACGGGCGGTTTGTAATCGAAGCTGTCCAGCCTGATGCATCTCTGCTGTTTTTTTGCAGGGGATATAAACAACTGACACTTAAACCTGATTTCAATGCTGAGATGAAAGTAATAATGGAAGTGGATCCGGAATATAAAGCACCTG
>Ga0154607_1132_pt6 | contig 11228 bp, 8 predicted proteins | sample Rifle2008BG13ft_FD_116036 | JGI IMG/M metagenome (GOLD analysis project Ga0154607, IMG submission 116036) | Bacteroidetes bacterium RBG_13_43_22 | reverse complement strand
GATACCATTTACTTCACTCTTGACGGATCTGAGCCTTCGCAGGATGATTCGCTCTATACAAAGCCTGTTAAGATTGCTAAAGATTGTGTGGTGAGGGCAAGATCACTCAATTTTCAAAAACTTCCGGGAGCGGTTTCCACAAATACATACTTCACCAGAAAACATTCTTTACCTGTAGTATGCATAAGCACGAATCCAGAAAACTTCTGGGATTATTACACAGGCATTTACGTTTTGGGCCCGAATGCATCAGGTGAAAATCCAAATTTTGGGGCCAACTTCTGGCAGGACTGGGAAAGAAAAGCCTATATGGAGTTTTATGATATCAATGGAATCAGGCAGATCGAGCAGGGTATAGGGATCAAGATCTTCGGAGGCTGGTCGCGCGCTCATCCTCAAAAATCCCTGGCGCTGTTTGCCCGAAGTCAATATGGCAAAGGTTCATTTGAGTATAAGTTTTTCAGGGATAAGGCTATTGAAAAATTTGAATCCCTTGTTCTCAGAAATGGAGGCAATGACTGGAACCAGGGCATAATCAGGGATGGACTGACCTCGGTACTGGCAGGTGATATGGATATAGACCGGATGGCTTTTCAACCCACAGTGGTATATTTAAACGGTGAATACTGGGGAATCCTTAATTTACGTGAAAAGGTAAACACAAATTACATTGCAGAGAACCATGATGTGAATCCTGATGATGTGAACCTTCTTGAAAATAGTGCAAATATTATTGACGGTACAAACACATCCTATCTTCAGATGGTCAGTTTTCTGAATTCGAATACACTTGAGACTGAAGCGAAGTACCTTCAGGTCAGCAACAAAATAGATTTAAACAATTTCATTCAGTATCAGTTAACTGAGATTTATGTTAATAACAAAGACTGGCCTGGAAACAACATCAAATACTGGAATACGAATGAACCAGGAAGTCTTTGGAGATGGATAATTTACGATACTGATTTCGGTTTCTCTATCTGGTCAAATTCAGCATATACATACAACACCCTTGAGTTTGCACTGGCCACAAACGGACCCGACTGGCCTAATCCTCCATGGTCAACATTACTGCTAAGAAGGATGTTGTCAAATCCTGGCTTCAAAAGGGAGTTTGTAAACCAGTATGCTGACAGATTAAACACCACTTTCTATTCTGACAGGGTAATTTTTGTCGTCGATTCACTTAAGCAATTTTATGTTCCTGAAATAAACGATCATCTTACCCGCTGGGGACTGAGTTACAGCAACTGGCTGAACAACCTTGAAAACATAAAGAACTATGCCATCAACAGACCGGCATATTGCAGAAACCATATGAAATCGGTACTTGGGTTATCCGGAACTATGTTAATAAGGATTTATATCAACAACGTGGGTTTGGGGAAAGTCAGGATTAATTCAATTATACCTGATACTTACCCTTTCTTCGGTACCTACTTTGAAGGAGTACCTGTAAAACTGACAGCAATTCCAACTCCGGGAAATAAGTTTCTGTACTGGGAAAACAGCGGATTTGTCTCAAATTCAAGGACAATAGACTACGATATGACAGCAAGTGGAACATTCCTGGCTGTATTCGGTACTGCTAATAGTACTGATAATAAAATAGTTATAAATGAAATCAATTATAACTCTTCTCCTGATAAAGATTCAAAAGACTGGATTGAGCTTTATAATTCAGGAAGTACATCTGTAAACCTTAAAGGCTGGATCATCAGTGATGCAGGTCCGGAATCTGGCTTCATTATCACTTCCGACATAATACTTGCCCCGGGGACTCTTGTTGTTATTTGCCGCGAAACTGATGCATTCAGTCGTATCTATCCAAAAATCAAAAATAAAACCGGTGATTTGAATTTCGGCCTCAGCAGTTCGGGGGATGAAATAAAGCTGTTTGATCCTCAGGGAAATCTTATTGATTTTGTTAAATACAGTTCCAGCTCACCCTGGCCGACTGATGCAAACGGAACAGGAGCATCCATTGAGCTTACTGATCCATTTATGGATAATAATCTGGGAGAAAACTGGAAATCCAGATATAATGGAGGTACACCCGGAGAAAGGAACTTCATGACTGATATCCATACACCGGATGAAAATTCATCTTCGGGATGTGCCATAAGCTGCTTCCCAAATCCATTCCGTGATTTCACTACACTCAGCATTGAAGTAACCATACCTGGAAGATACAAGCTTGAGACTTATGATCTGCAGGGCAGATCACTCAAAATACTTGCAGACAAGGTTTTTGAACCCGGACAATACTTTCTGGAATGGGATGGCAAAGATTCTTTCGGCAGGCTGGCTAAAAGCGGCATTTACATTATAAGGCTTTCCGGAGCCAACATAAACCATAACCTTAAAATCATTTATCTGGAGTAAGTAATAATTGTCAAAAAAAGGATGTTTGTTTTTAATGTATATGTGCCTGTCAGGATCAGGATTTTGAGATTTCAGCAATACGTTTCATGATTATCCTGCCTCTGGCTACAATCCCTGCTGCAGAAACCTCTCCCTGAAGCATATTTATTGTTATTGCAAGCTCATTGGCCAATCCGGGATATATAAGTGCAAGCTTGTAGATGATTTCCATTGAATAGGCCTTGATTGCAATAGCTGAAAAACCCGAATTAAGAGCTTTAAAACAATGTTCCGCAAGTATCCCATGGTGACGCTCGCTTATTTTTTGAAGATCTGTCAGGGAAAGAATCCTTAAGAAAGAGCGTTGAGTGCTTTCATTATCAATCCCGTTTAGTTCTTCAGTGATTTTCTCAAGATGAGGATAGATCAGCTCAGGATATTTATCACATACCTTTGAAAGGGTCCACGAAGCACGGAAAGCAAGCTTCCTGTCAGGGCTATATGAATAATCGAGGAGCTTCTGAAAAAGAACAGGATTTTCTCCGGCTGAAGCCGCCACCCATTCAGCTTCCTGCATGCTCATCATGTTGTTGATCATTTTCTGAAGATCCTTGTCAACTGTCTCAGATTGCTCTGTCTCTGATTCCCGGTTCTTCGCAGCTGGCTTATTACCTGTCATTCCCAGGTACCGGCTGGCCACAATGATATCTGCCTCACAGAAATCCACTGATCCAAGGGTTTCGGCAGGTATCCATTTGAAATCTTCGTGTTCCGACAATACCGGCAGTTCATCAAGAGTATCACATAAAAAGGGGATGAGCCTGATCTTTTTGTGTCCATAATCATGAACAACCGGTTCGGATTTGCTGCATATGATCACCTCCATGGAGAGTTCCTCCCTGATTTCGCGGATTATGCATTCTTCTTCAGTCTCCCTTTTTCTGAGTTTGCCTCCGGGAAATTCCCATTTGAAAGGATGATCTGTTTTTTCACCCCTCTGCACAATGAGAATCTCGTTATCCTCATTTCTTATTATGGCGCATGTAACCCGGATCATAAAGCTGTCATGATGAAATATCCTCGTAAAGCGGGATCACCAGCAGAAAATCATGTTTATTCTGCTCATAGTCAATTTTACAAGCATAATGAACCATTCCGTTTGTAACTATAAGGTAAGGCACTTTGAATCCCATGTTATAACATACAACCTGGTCAAAAACGTTATCGTCAATCTTAACTTCAGATGCCTTGCATTCCACTATCAGAACGGGCTCTCCCGCCCTGTTATGAACCAGCACATCAACCCGCTTCCGCAGATTGTTGAATCCCGACATTACTTCAATTCCGATAAGACCGGGAGGATATTTGCCTTCATGTATCAGGTACTGAACAAAATTCTGCCTTACCCATTCCTCAGAAGTGAGCTTCACATATTTCTTCCGGATTGGATCGAAAATCATTTCAGATCCTTCTGCCCCTGTGATCCTGAATGAATATTCCGGCAGATTTAACTGTTTCAACTTTGTTTTGTACTTTTGATGACTTGATTATACATAACAAATATATTGAGATAAATTTAATTGAACTTATAATTTAAATAACAGGTCAATCGGCTTCTCCCTAAATCCCTCCCCCAGGAGGGAGGGACTTGAAAGATTTTCGAATCAGTCCCCCTCTCTCCTGGGAGAGGGGGATGCAGGGGGTGAGGTAGGATTATAAAAAGGTCAAATAATTATTATAGAAATATTATGAAAACCAAAGAGGAAATTGTTAATAACTGGCTTCCAAGATATACAGGTAAGGAGCTGAACTCATTCGGCAAGTATTTCCTTCTTACCAACTTCATGTATTATGTTGAGCTCTTTGCGAAATGGAATAATGTTGAGATAGAAGGCAAGAACAGGAACATGCCGAATGCCACAGCAGACGGCATGACCATTATCAACTTCGGAATGGGAAGTCCCAATGCTGCAACAATAATGGACCTTTTAAGCGCTGTTGAACCCAAAGCCGTTCTCTTTCTTGGAAAGTGCGGAGGACTTAAGAAGAAGAATATGGTGGGCGACCTCATACTTCCCATTGCAGCTATCAGAAGCGACGGAACATCAAACGATTATCTGCCGAATGAGGTTCCGGCACTTCCTGCATTCAGGCTGCAGAGTGCAATATCGGCTGCGATAATAAGATACAAAATGGAATACTGGACAGGCACCGTATATACTACGAACAGAAGGGTCTGGGAATATGATGCCAGGTTCAAGAAATACCTTGTCAAAACCAGGGCAATGGCAATTGACATGGAGACAGCAACTATCTTTACCGTCGGATTTGCAAACGAAATCCCGACAGGAGCCCTTCTGCTGGTATCTGATCAGCCGATGATATCAACAGGCATAAAAACGGCGGCCAGCGACCGCAGGGTAACAGGCAAATATGCTGAAACACATCTTAAGATAGGCATAGATGCCCTGAGGGAAATAAAGGATAACCGCATATCAGTTAAACATCTGAGGTTCTAGGATGGCAGCCACCTATGAAGAGATAATCTCCGATCTGAAGAAAAGGATCTTCAAGCCGGTCTATTTTCTTGCCGGGGAAGAGCCTTATTATATTGACCTCATAACAGATTATATCGAGGAAAAGATTCTCCCTGAAGCTGAAAAATCATTCAACCAGGTAATCCTGTACGGGGAAGATACTACTGTTCCGGCAATTATTGATGCCTCACGAAGATTCCCGATGATGTCGAGCCACCAGGTGGTGGTAGTGAAAGAAGCGCAGACACTAAAGAAAATTGAAGACCTGATCTATTATGTTGAGAAACCTCTCCTGTCAACTATCCTGGTTATAAATTATAAATACAGGGTAATTGATAAAAGGACAAAGTTCTATAAAGCGCTGGAGAGCCAGGCAGTATATTTTGAATCACCTCGTTTGCGCGATTACCAGGTGCCTTCCTGGATAGAAAAGTATCTAATGGCTCAGGGGATCAGGACTGATCCGAATGCAAGCGCAATGCTCACAGAGTACCTCGGAACCGATCTTCATAAAATCGTAAATGAGCTTAAAAAGCTGATAATCACACTCCCTCCGGGCAAGCCTGTCATAACTACTTCATTGATTGAGAAAAATATCGGCATAAGCAAGGATTATAACAATTTTGAACTGCAGAAGGCTGTTGGTGAAAAGAACATCCTGAAAGCCAATATGATAGTCCACTACTTTGCTAATAATCCGAAGGACAATCCGATAACACTTTCAATTGCATCACTTTTCAGTTACTTCAGCAAGCTGCTCACATATCATTATCTTCCTGATAAGTCAAAAAACAACGTTGCTGCTTCCCTGAAAATCAATCCGTACTTCGTAAGGGACTACGAGGTTTCAGCATCAAAATACAATGCTGCAAAGACAGTACAGATCATCAGTCTCCTGCGAACCTATGATATGAAGTCAAAAGGTTACGGTGATACGAGCAGCGAGCCGGGTGACTTGCTGAAGGAACTGGTATTTAAGATATTACATATATAAAGTTCCCCCTTTGAAGGGGGTCAGGGGGATGTTATTAGAGTTAGTTCATATCCGGCGACTCCGGGAAATCAGCCCACATGCGGTACTTGTTATTAAGTCCCCTCAGAACTCTTTTCCATGTGTTTTCAACCGGATTATTAAGAACAATATCCGTTTTGACTTTGGCAATAACCCAGGAGTTTTCCTTAAGTTCTCTTTCCAGCTGTCCGGCTGACCAGCCTGAATAGCCAAGGAAAAATCTTATCTGTGAATTATCAAGTTTCCCTTTTTTAATAAGGTTCCTGATAAAATCTATATCACCTCCCCAGTATATGTTTTCATCAACAAGTACGCTTTTCGGTATCCTTTCACCAAGGTTATGGAGGTAATGAAGAGTATCCGGGGCAACAGGACCACCCATGCTGAGGTATTCTTCCCAGCCGTCAAATCCTGAAATTGCATCACAAACCTTTATTTCGAGCTTTTTATTGAGGATGAATCCAACTGATCCTTCCGGGTTATGGTCAGCGAGATACACTATTGTACGGTTAAAAAAGGTGTCAGGGAGAAAGGGTTCAGAAATCAGTATCTTCCCCTTTTCCGGTATTTTATCCTCGGGCAATATTGTAAACAGGTCAAGCTCCGGTTTCATAAGGATGGCAATTTACAAATTTTTGTGAATAAGTCCCCCAGAGTATTAATGCCCTTTCATTTGATAAAATTATTGAAAAAAACTTTATAAATAATTAAGCAAATTCATAATGTAAATTGATTATTATCATATTTTTGCCCGGATTTCTAACATAGTCATGCAAAAGAGTACACTCAGGATAATAGGAAATAAAGCTATTCTCAACAACAGGGAAAGGATGTGTGAAACAGCTGAAGAATTGCTTGACAGTGAAAAATTCAGGATAGTGCTTGATCACTGCCTTGATCACCTCCGGGCAAAGAAATCGCCGATCATGAACATTTTTCCTGACGGAGCATCAGGTGAACCTGAGGTGAATGATCTCGTCAGAACCCTCATTCTGCTTTTCAAATATGAAGCCTCTGTCATTCCGCATATTTACAGTCAGTCGGCAGGTTTTCTAAAGGACCTTAAGCTGCTGAACAGCTTTATAGAATATCTGTATGACTACTGGAGGCATTTCGACCGTTTCATAATCAATGATTCCGAGGGTGACCGTCTTGATAAAAGGCCATACCGCACCTTCAATGAGACTATTGAACACCTGACACATCTGATCAGGACTGTTTACAGGCATACACAGGAGAATATCACCGGAAGCCATCCTGCTGTTTACAGGCAGGTAACAGCAGGCGCGGAAATGGCAGTAATTTCCCTGCCAAAAGATATCCCTTATCCTGACCTGAGATACAGGAAACTGAACAGTATACAGGTTATCCGTCAGGTACTGATCTATCCTCCCCTTGTCATTCAGCAACCGATGAACAAACGGACCGGACATTTCAAACGCATATCACAAAATCCCGTCGATCTGTCAGAGTTCATTCCTGAAGACTGGCTCTGTTATCCTTTAAAAGCCGGGAAGCTTATAATAATGGTTTACTTTCATCTTTCATTCATTGAACTCGGACTTTCAATGTGCAACCTGTTCCAGATAGCAGATGATGCAGACCTGGAAAAGAAACCTGATGCCATCTTTATTTACGGCATGCAGGGGAATGTTCTTGAAGGGCTTTCAGAATTTTCAACTGTGTTCTGTGAAGACGCAGCCAACGGGATCTTTGTCGGGGCTGTTCCCGGCAAACCAGAATTCGGCTATTTCGGTTACCTGAAGAAAATGATACTCACGCTTCATAATTCAATCATTATGAAGACAGGTAAGATGCCATTCCACGGGGCTATGGTGAAGATACTGCTTCGCGGTGACCGGGAGGCTACAGTGCTTATGATTGGCGATACCGGAGCCGGTAAATCAGAAACACTTGAAGCATTCAGGGTCCTTGGCGACAAGCAGATCCGCGAGCTTACTGTTGTCGCCGATGATATGGGTTCAATAGAACTTGATCCGGAAGGATTCCCTGTCGGATACGGTACAGAGATAGGTGCATTCCTGAGGCTTGACGACCTTCAGCCTGGATATGCATATGGTCATCTTGACAGATCCATAATCATGAATCCAAGCCAGGTAAATGCCAGAATCGTTTTACCGGTCACAACATTTGCTGACGTAGTTAAGGGACACAGGATTGAATATATACTTTACGCAAATAATTATGAGCAGATTGATTCCGCCCATCCGATTATTGAAAAATTCGGATCAGCAGTTCAGGCGCTTGAAGTGTTCCGCAACGGAGCTGTAATGAGCAAGGGAACAACAACGACCAGTGGACTCGTTAATTCGTATTTCGCAAATATTTTCGGACCTCCTGAATACAGGGAACTGCATGAAAATATTGCATTAAGGTATTTTGAATCCTTTTTCAGAAACAATGTTTTTGTAGGTCAGATGCGGACACGGCTTGGAATACCAGGTTATGAAACCACCGGACCCGGGGAGGCTGCAACGGAACTGCTGAAAATAATTGGGAAATAATAAAAAACATGTACTCATCCCCCCTGCCCTCCCGCTTCGCTGTTGCTTCGCGGGACAAGCTCTTCTCTACTAAAGCAAAGAAGGGGGAGAAATCCTTCTATATAACAGATAATCAATTCGGAATAGATTTCTTCTCCCTCTTTGCTTCAGCAGAGAGGGAGAAAGCCTGAGCGAAGCGAAGGAAGAGGGTGAGTACATGAGCATTTTTAATACTTAGCAGGAACTGCCTCTTTCATTATTTCAAATACCGCATCGAAAATATCCTCGGCATTCGGCTTGGAGAAATAGTCGCCGTCGGTAGTATAAGCCGGCCGGTGCTCCTTGGCGGTAAGTGTCCTTGGAGGAGCGTCAAGGAACTGCCAGCCTCCGTGTTTTTCTATAACTTCCTGCATCATGAAGGCAGTTGTGCCTCCCGGGACATCCTCATCAAGGAACAGTATCCTGCTGGTCTTTTTAAGTGAATCAAGAACTGTTCTGCCGGTATCAAACGGAACAAGAGTCTGTACATCAATTAATTCCACAGAAATACCATGTGCGGCGAGCTGCCTTACAGCTTCTGCCGCGATCCTGACTGTTGAGCCGTAAGTTACAAGGGTAAGATCAGTTCCATGGCTGAGAATCTCCGGGACTCCCAGCGGGAGACGGTAATCTCCGATATTATCAGGCATCTTCTCTTTAAGCCTGTATCCGTTGAGAGGCTCAATGACTATCGCAGGATCATTGCCTTCAAGAAGCGTATTGTAAAATCCTGCTGCCCTTGTCATATCCCTGGGTACACAAACATAAACGCCTCTTACAGAGTTGACAAGCATGCTCATTGGAGATCCTGAGTGCCATATACCCTCAAGCCTGTGCCCCCTTGTTGAAATAATAAGAGGTGCTATCATTCTTCCGGCTGTCCTGTAATGGGTGGTTGCAAGGTCATCACTGAGGATCTGAATTGCATACATCAGGTAATCGAGGTACTGGATCTCGGCTATTGGTCTCATCCCTCTGAGGGCAAGACCGATACCCTGCCCCAGGATAGTAGCTTCGCGTATACCTGTGTCTGTTATCCTCAGCTCTCCGAATTTTTTCTGCAATCCTTCAAGCGACTGGTTGACACCTCCTATATGGCCTGTATCCTCTCCGAATGTCACAAGCAGCGGATACTTTGCAAACAGTCTGTCATAATTATCACGCAGTATCTGACGGCCTGGCACTTCAGGAGAGTTCGAGGAATAAACCGGCGGAACAGGCTTTACATTGAGCACTGATGATGGAGTTTCGTTGTAAAGAAACTTATCGTAGCTTATTGAGGCATCTTCGTAGTTGCGCTTCAGCCAGCCATGAAGCTCCTCCTTCAGATTGTCCGCCTTGTTGCATGTTTCACAAACATTTCTCAGAATCTTTCTGGCAGCCATGAAATTATCCTTGCGGATAGGCGAAATAACCTTGGTCAGATCTTCAGTAACATCATTGACTGTTGCTTCTTTAGACTCTTCGTGGCATGTGCAGCTGCGGTCCCTGATAATCTTAACCAGGGCATCTCTTTCAATCCTTATTGGATTCTGGAACATCTCCCATCCTTTTTTCCTTGATTCCTTTGCTACTTCTTCAGCTTCGCCGGCAATCTTGTCAAGCTCTTCTGAAGATGCAATTCCCCCATCAATGATCCATCCCCTCATCTTCCTTATCGGATCATATTCCTCTTCCCATTTCAGCCTTTCCTCATTTTTGTATCTTTCGTGTGATCCTGATGTTGAGTGTCCCAGAGGTTGTGTCACTTCTTCAATATGGAACAAAACAGGTATGTGGTCTCTGCGGCAGATCGCTATTCCTTCTTCATACATCTTGATCAGACCGGGATAGTCCCAGCCTTTACCTTTATATATAAGTATACCGGGACGAGCCGGTTCACTTTCAAAGCCTTTCAGAATATCAGAGATGCTTCCTTTGGTTGTCTGGTATTTTTTCGGGACCGATATTCCATAACCGTCATCGTAAACTGATACTGCCATAGGAACCTGAAGAACTCCCGCAGCATTCATAGTTTCCCAGAAGTGTCCTTCCGATGTGCTTGCATCTCCTATGGAACCGAAAGCTACTTCGTCCCCCCTGACAGAAAGAGTTTTAAACTGATGCAGTTCTTTATTCTGCCGGAATAATTTTGAAGCATAAGCCAGCCCCAGAAGCCTTGGCATCTGACCTGCAGTAGGAGATATATCAGATGATGAATTCTTCTGTTTTGTAAGGTCACGCCAGGTACCGTCAGAATTAATGTTAGGAACTGAAAAATGGTTGTTGAATACCCTTCCTCCGCTTCCGGGATTTATTTCCCTGTCGGTATTCCCGTAAAGCTGATGGAAAAATTCAAGGGAATTATAGAGCCCCATTGCCATCATCCAGGTTTGATCCCTGTAGTATCCTGATCTCCAGTCTCCTTCCCTGAACTGCTTTGCCATTGCGATCTGAATTATCTCCTTGCCGTCGCCGAAAATTCCGAATTTTGCCTTACCTGAAAGCACTTCCCTTCTTCCTGTAATGCTCAGATTACGGCTAAGGTTTGCCAGCCGGAAATCGGCAAGGATAGTTTTCTTGTTCATATATTGATCTGATAATCTGTCACTTTGCTTCATAACTGCTTGTAAGTCTGATATTTTCTGTCTATTCCTGAACAATAAACAATTTTTTACCTCAGATGTTTAATAATTAGAGATTAAATGATGAGTATCTTTGGGAATTAATACCCCCCCAGGGGGGCAGGTGAATTAACCCTTTCCCCCTTGGGGGAAATTAGAAAGGGGGTAC
>Ga0154607_1041_pt3 | contig 11324 bp, 10 predicted proteins | sample Rifle2008BG13ft_FD_116036 | JGI IMG/M metagenome (GOLD analysis project Ga0154607, IMG submission 116036) | Bacteroidetes bacterium RBG_13_43_22 | reverse complement strand
GTAATAGGGCATTATTGAGGCGGTTCCTGCAGTGAAAGCTGCTTCAAATGGTATCAGGTGGTAATTGAAATTGTTACCCGGATATATCTGCCCTTTTGCTATCGGGAAATGAGGATCAATTCCTTCTTTCTGCGGCCCTCCGCCTGAGAAATGTTTTGTCATGCAGGCAACGCTGTTAGTGCCGAGGCTGTCACCCTGATAGCCTTTTACATAGGCATAAGTGAGCTTTGCTGAAAGCCTGGCATCTTCTCCAAATGTCCCGTTGATACGGCCCCATCTTGGTTCGGTAGCCAGGTCAGCCATGGGATGCAATGCGATCCTTATTCCTACAGCCGTATACTCCTGCCGCGATATATAAGCAAACTGCCATGTGAGAAGTGAATCTCCAATTGCAGCCAGTCCAAGCGGTTCAGGCCATAAGGAAAATTCCCCTGCAAAGGCACCTGACAAAACGTTTTCGCTGAAGTGGTTACGAGGATCAGAAGCTATTGAAACAGGAATACCAAGCCTTGTCTTTTCTGCAAGCTTCTGCAGGTTATTGTACCAGGCTGCCATCTCCCTCTTTGTTGTTCCAAAGAATATATTATAGTGATTTATATTCTTGCCAAACAACATGAGTGAGGTTCCGGGACTCATCAATGAGAAAATATCATTCAGCGAAGGTTTTTCCGAAATTGAACCATCTTTCCCGACGGTAACAGGCGGAATGAACATCATTCCGGCTTTTTCCTCGAGGCTCATCTGCAACAGCAAATCATTCACCCTGTTTTCCACGGATTGTCTTGAATCTTCATAGATATCAAGATTGCCATTCTTGTTGAGGTCCCTGTAGCTGAATCCGTTAACAGTCAAAACCTTAACTTCAGGACCTGCCAGTGCCATGTATTTCCTGGCATTAGCGTTCCCTTTAAGCGAAATCCATAATGTGGTTATAAGAGCCAGGATCAGGATCAATCCGATAAGAGATCCCAGGGTATAAAGCAAAATCTTAATAAACTTCCTCATGCTGAAGTGTTTTCAGGTCTAAAATCTCAATATTTTTATTTACAAGCCATTACTCCCCTGAAATAACCGATTGATTCTGCAATACCTGCGAGCGGATCATTCATGTCCTTTTCAAACTCCAGGCTGCATTTACCGGTATAACTGATCTTCCTTAAAGCCTCAACAACTTTTGGAATATCAATTATTCCCCTTCCCATTTCAATAGTCTGGCCTTCTTTTGAAGCTTTGTCTACATCCTTGATATGAAGATCGAAAATGCGCGTTTTATATTTCATAATGTCTGAGGCAGGATCCTGTCCGTCGCGAATTGTATGACCTATATCGATGCATATCCCTATTCTGGGATCCAGATCCTTTACATGATTCCATATGTCAGCAGCATTAGGGAAAAGAGTATTATCTGGTCCGTGATTATGGATTGCAAGACGGAAATCATACTCCTTTATCTTCTTCTCCACATGCGGAAGAAGCTCATAATCCGGAGCTCCTACAATCATTTTCACTCCTGCCATCTTCGCGTACTCAAAAGCCTGATCAACAGACTCCTGTGTTTTCATGTATATTACTCCGACCGTATATACATTGATACCTGCACTTTTGAATTTTCCGATCACCTCATTTATCTTCTCCTGTGTACTGTTAAGCGGCATATGAAAATCCTTAAGCGAAAGATTTGTTACCCCTGCCCTCTTCATAATTTCAATGGTCTTCTCAACACTTAACCGTGTAAAGGTGTATCCTGCCATTCCAATTTCGAAACCATCTGGAACAGTTGTCTTCTTAACCGGGACCATTGGAACGGAATAACTGTGGACCGAAGGGATACCTGCAGCCAGAATTCCTGTTCCGGCTACCTTAATAAACTGACGACGTGATTTCATAATATCTATTTTTTAACAACCATATCATTTTCAATCAGCCTGCTGTTGTACGACTGAATTACTGCCCTGAGCTTCTCTTCCATGACCTGGGTGAGTTCAGGTTCTTTATCCAGCACATCTGTCTGAAGGAACCTGTCAAGTTTAAAATTATACAATCCTACTGGTTTATTATCAATCATTTCAAGAATATGATCCTTCATATAAATCTGGTACGTGCTGCCATTTGTATTAAAGGCAAACGATTCATAAGATTCATCGAACAGATCATTGCCAAAAGCAATAAATTCTTCATCATAACCCAGGTAATTGAGAATGGTGGGCATGATATCAATCTGCTGGGCTATCCTGTTCTTCATCCCTTTTAACGAACTGCCCGGCTTATAGAAAATTACCGGTATGCTGTAAACACCAAAATCGTTCTGATACTCCTTATGCAATGTCTCATTGGTATGATCTGCAGTAATTACAAAAAGAGTATTGCTGAACCATGAAGATGAAGACATTTTTTCAAAGAGCTGCTTTAGTGCATAATCGGTATATCCGACAACTTCAACAATCGGAGCCGGATCTTTTTTAAACTTATTCTTATATTTCTCCGGCACTTCAAAAGGATGATGCGAAGAAACTGAAAATAATGAGGCGAGAAAGGGCTCAGGGAAAGTGTTAAGCTTATCTGCAAAAAACATGAAGAATGGTTCATCCCACACACCCCACATCCCGTCGAAATCATCCTTGCCTGGATACTGATCCATTCCTACATAGTTTTCGAATCCCGACATCCTGGCGAATGAATCAAATCCCATTGATCCGTTAGGCGCACCATGGAAAAAAGCAGTGTAATATCCTTTTTTCTTAAGCAGGGAGGCAATTCCGTTTATCTGGTTATTAGCGTAATGCGATATTATATAAGGTGTTTCAAGTGATGGCAGGGAAGCGAATATTGAAGGCATGGCATCAATGGATTTCCTTCCGTTGCCCAGGGAAACCTCAAAAGTCAGGCTCTCCCTTAACAATGAATCAATGAAAGGAGTATAACCAGTATATGTCCCTCCTTCAAGATCCTTGTTCAGAGAGCCAATGTATTCACGGGCAAAGCTTTCGAGTATTATCACTACGACATTTTCGCGTGTAAATGGTTTATCACCCGAAGGAATGTAATGCGGATTATAAATAGCTTTAAGACTTTCGCTGTCGTAGAACTCATATTTCTCCAATGCTTTTTTACCTGAAGTCCTTAAAAGGCTGAAGGGAGTATTAAGGACTATTGCAACATTCCTTGGATTTTCCACATAACGTGCTGCATTACTGATTGTTATTGGGCGTGTTGAATGCTTATAACCACCTCTTACACCTCCGATGGCAAGGGCAGCAACCAGTGGAATTGCCAGGATATTTATACTGTAATAGACTATTTTGTTTGAAGGTTCAGGTTTGATTACTCTGACCTTATTATAAAGGTAAACCATCAGAATCCAGAGCAGAATGCAGAAAAGTGTAACCTGCCAGTAATCAACCAGGAACCTGAAGAAGAGTCTGGTATTGTTGGTTTCGTTTTCAAACGTCCTGAATACATCTGCTGTGGCGCGTTTAAAGACAAACCTGTAATATACAAAGTCAGCTGAGTTTACTGCTAAAGCAATTCCGTTTGTAATGAAGAAAAGATACTTCATTATTCGCTGGTATATCTCATTATACCTTATGTCGAACGGAATAACATTCAACAGAATAAAAAGGCTGTTTACATAAATTGTGGCAGAAAGGTCGAAAAGCAATCCACCTTTCATAATTGAAAGGAATTCACCGGATGCAATACCCGGGAACATCTTAAAATTCAGCAGATAGAAGCCGATACGGCTGATTGAAAACAGGAACATTACAAGTAATATCCTGTATAATAATACTACGAGAATATTTCTGGAAAAGATCCAGTTCTTCATTGACGGCTGATAGACATTACACTTTATACTTCACCCCGGGCGGGTACTGATTGCCCGGGAAAAGTGCATAAATGTATAAAAACTATTGTTCGCTGTCAAGAGCGAAAAAGAAAGCGCAAGACGATGATGGAATAATGCCACATCGCCTGGCGCATAATATTTGTGAAAATCAAGCTATACTGTATCCTTTTCTATATCTTCAAGAAGCTCTTTAAGATCTTTATTTTCAAACTCATCCAGAAACTTGGATGCCGTCTTTTTTGCTCCAAGTCCAATGAAGAAAAACAGTACCAGTAGTGCAGCAAGAACAATGGTCAGGATCTTTGAGGTCTGGGGTTTTGCCTTCAGCGCCTCAACCAGTCCGTGATAAAGAAGGTAGAGGGCAAAAAGGTTTACTGCCAGTGATACGATCGAGCCTGCAGTGAGATTCAGTCCGGATATAAATCCGAGCAAAGCACCGATTGGCATTATGACCATTAAAGATGCTGTCACTCTGGTATTTGCTTCAAAATCAGTGCTGCCCTTGCATATAGCTGAAATAATAAGCAGTATCACTGCTCCGATGAACAGCCCGATAACAGCACCTATTACATACCAGACAAACATCATGACTCCTACTGCACCCCCTAATATGCCAACTGATCCGCCAATCTTCAGCAAACCCCAGATCAGGGCTATAAGACCGGCGATCACACCATAGATCACTGCCTTGATCAAAGGTTCTGCAATACCTCCCGTCGTTTTCATAGTCGAGAAGTAGGATTTAGGCTTTACAAGGACATCAATTGAATCCTTGATAAAAGAATTGAAATTAAAACTAGATTCGCTCATAGGATTAACATTTAAAAAGGTTAGAACTAATTATTTCTTTTTCGATCAGGTATTTAAAAACTCCAAGTTATAAAAAAAAAGATTCTCAGGCCTGGTTTGTCCGGAAATTATTCGAGATATGTATAACCATACAGTCCGGAGCGGTAGTTCGAGAGGAATTCCTTTCCTTCCTTCAGAGTAATTATTCCGCTTTTTACCGAGGTTGTTACCCACGTTTCAACAGTCCGGACCATTTTTTTGGCATTATACTGCACATAGTCAAGCACTTCAGCAACTGATTCACCGTCAATAACCTGGTCAATCCTGTAGCCATCCTCATCCACAGAAACGTGTACAGCGTTTGTATCACCGAAAAGGTTATGAAGATCTCCCAGTATTTCCTGGTAAGCACCGACAAGGAAAACACCCATATAATATGGTTCCCTGCCTCTCATCGGGTGAACGGGAAGGAAATGCGGCGAGTTGCGTGTTGCAATGAAATTATCAATCTTGCCATCCGAATCACAGGTGATATCCTGTATGGTAGCTGCAACTGTCGGCTCTTCGTTCAGCCGGTGGATAGGCATTATGGGGAATATCTGGTCAATTGCCCATGCATCCGGGAGTGACTGGAAAAGAGAGAAGTTACAGAAATATTTATCAGACAGTATCCGTGAAATCTGCCTGAGTTCGTCGGGCACATGTTTGGTGCTGTTGACTATCATAAAGACTTTCCGTGCAATAGACCAGAAAAGACGTTCAATCTGTGCCCTTGTTTTCAGATCAATAAGTCCGAGGCTGAACCTGTCAAGCGCTTCCTCCCTTATCTGTTGTGCATCATGCCATGTCTCAAGCATCCTGGGCTGATTGACATTTTCCCAGAGAGCATACAGCTCTTTTACAAGTTCATGGTCATGCTCATTTACGTCCTCTTCAGGATCCCATGATGACATCGTTGCAGTCTCAAGCACTTCAAATACAAGAACAGAATGGTGAGCTGCAAGAGAACGCCCCGATTCGGTTATTACATTCGGGTGCGGAATATTGTTTTTGTTGCTCGCATCGACAAAAGTGCTCACTGAGTCATTTACATACTCCTGAAGCGTATAATTGACGCTGCTCTCACTATTTGACGAGCCTGTACCGTCATAATCAACTCCAAGTCCGCCTCCGATATCAACAAACTCCACGTTGAATCCCAGCTTGCGAAGCTGCACATAGAACTGTGAAGCTTCACGCAAGGCTACTTTTATTCTCCTGATCTTTGTCACCTGGCTCCCGATATGAAAATGGATCAGCCTGAGACTTGATCTCATTTTATTCCTTTCCAGGAAGTCAATGGCATCAAGCAGCTCGCTTGAAGTAAGCCCGAATTTGCTGTTATCACCTCCTGAGTCCTCCCATTTGCCGCTGCCAACGCTCGCAAGCTTTATCCGGATACCAAGGTTGGGCTTCACTTTCAGACGTTTTGCTATTGAAGCAATCAGCTTCAGTTCATTGGGCTTTTCAACCACAAGGAAAATCCGTTTGCCCATTTTCTGCGCAAGCAGGGCAAGCTCAATATAGTCCTCATCCTTGTAGCCATTGCAGATTATGAGTGATTCAGGATCAGTGTTTATTGCTATCACTGCATGAAGCTCAGGTTTCGAACCTGCTTCAAGCCCGATGTTGAATTTCTTGCCATGACTGACAATCTCCTCAACAACAGGACGCATCTGGTTTACCTTTATCGGATAGATTATGAAATTCTGGGCTTTGTATCCATACTCCTCCGAAGCTGACCTGAAACAGTTTGAAATACTTATAATGCGGTCATCAAGAATATCCGGAAACCTTATAAGCACAGGAGTTGACACATCTGCAAGAATCAGCTCATCAAGCAGTTCCTTCAGATCAACAGAGACGGCATTATTACGGGGAGTGACAGTGATATGTCCTTTATTATTTATTGAAAAATAGTTTACACCCCAACCGTTTATATTATATAATTCCGCTGAATCTTCAATACGCCATTTTCTCATGCCGATTCTTTTAACAAGGTGTTTACTGAATTTTTTGCAATGTTATTAAAATAACATGAATATCAGATGGATTTGGGGTAATTTTTGTCCTGCAGTCTTGTTGTCTTAAAGTCTGGAAGTCTGTTTGACTGTTCGTTTGTTTAATGTAAATTTGTTCAATTAATAATGAAAAGACAGAAGAAATGACATTATCTCTGACAAAAAAGTATTTAGCAATAACTATAATTGTTCTTTTTACACTTATTCCTGTTAAAGTAACAGGACAGGAATATGCGATCGGAGCTGATCTTTCATTTTTAAAAAGTGCTGAAGACAGAGGATTTGCTTTCAGGGAAAATGATTCCATGAAGAAGGGGCTGCTGATCTTCAGGGACCATGGTTATAACTGGATAAGGCTTCGTCTGTTTAATTCGCCGACGACACTTCCAAACAACCTTGAATACACCATAAAGCTTGCCAGAGATGCAAAAGAACTGGGATTCAAATTTCTGCTTGATTACCATTATTCCGACACATGGGCTGATCCGGGCAAGCAGTATATTCCGAAAGCATGGGAAAAGATGTCGCATAATGAACTTGTAAAGGCAGTTTATGATTATACAAGCGAAACAATAAAAGCTTTCAGGAATGCAGGTGCTATGCCGGAAATGGTACAGATCGGAAATGAAGTTATAAACGGTATGCTCTGGCCTGATGGCAGGCTCCCGGAAAACGAGGCCGGTCAACCCGTGATTACTTTGATGAACAGGGAAACGTATTACCTGTAATTACAGTATTTGACAAATATACCCGAAAATAATCTGGATTAAATTCTCCCCCTCACCCCTTCTAATTCAGTGGGATTGTCTTCATTTCAACTGGTGAATTCACCTTATATACCGGATATTGATAATACCCTGCTCCCCATTGTGGTACAAGATAACGGTCGAAGAAATTCCATGTGAGAAGGCCGTCATTTGATTGCGGTTCAAGCAGGTAAGCAGCCAGATTAGCCAGCGGCTGTGCAGTTCTTACAACAAGAGTTCCGGCAGGGAATTCTATCTTTTCGCTGATGAACTTTCCCTTTATTTTATTTGTATAATGACCCTGGTTCAGGCGTGATGAACCTTCCAGTCCGCTCAAATCAAATCTATCGACTTCCAGGTTAGCGTCTGATGACATTCTTTCCAGCTTAATACCATGGATTATGAGGAGGTCGGCCACATTCTGATCATTGATCTTCATCAGGTAGGCAAAAGGGAATTTTACACTCTTCTCCGGGAAGAAATCTATATAATACGGAACTGTTACATCTTTCTGCCTGTCGGTTCTCCTGAATGGCGGCCAGACATCAGGATCATTTAATGGTTCAACTTCATAGGTTTTTATGGTAACCTTCTCAGGCAGGGGACGAACAGCATATTCTATTGCAAATGAATCTGTTACAGATGGACTAATTCCGCGCCGGATAGTTTTTGCATCGACTTCTCTCAACAAGTTCTTAATCTCATCCTTGTTAGCTGATACATAATCTGCAAGAGACTTAATTAAGAAATAGCACCCCAGAACACGCGATTTATAATCGGCATGAACATAGTTTTCATTCAGTATCCCCAGCCTGTTGCGAAGTCCGAAATAATTTGTCATATACCTTGGATCTGCAGCATCATAAAACCAGCCTTCCTCAGGTTTCATCATATTTTTGAATTCACCGTAATAGCAGTTCCCGGTTTCATATTTTTTCAGGAGTATTGAGGACATTTCAGGGATCATTTTATCCCTCATATAATGTATAAGCGAGTTATCACCTGCAGGATTTACCATCCATGTAAATGTTACAGGCTCCACATGGTATGAACCATCGGTTGTGTGGCAATCCATGAAAACAGACGGATCCCATTCATTGAACACCTTTTTGATAACACCCCTGATCTCTGGTGATTCAGCTTTCATTGCATCCCTGTTAAGGTCGAGGAACTGCCCGTTATACCTTACCCCGACACCATTTACCGGTCCCTCCTGGTTGGTCCTGTTCGCTGGATTTATCTTCTCATTTCCATCCGGATTGACATTCGGACAGATAAGAAGGATCATGTGTTTCAGCAGGTCAGGATTTTTTTCAGAGAGCAGATCCCTGGCAAACATCAATGATGCTTCCTTTCCCTCAACTTCACCCGCATGTATATTTGCCTGGATATAGACAACAATCCGATCATCTTTTTCAGGCAGTAATGGTGATTTCGGAAGAGGATTCCCGATTATCAGCAGAGGTATGCCGCGCCCTTCTGTCGAAATTGCTATTGTTTCCACCCTGATCAGCCTGGATGATGTCTTAAGCTGCCCGATAAAATTCATCACATCATCGTACTTTGAAGTGGATTTGAAATCTGAACTCTCAGCTACTGTGAGGAGTTTCCCCTGTCCGGAAATACTGAGACAGGACAATAAAACCGCGGTGCCCGCAATAAGAATTCTTTTCATGAAAGACTATATTTTTATACAAAATAAATTTAAGAATATTTTTACCGATCACATATGAACAAAATGCTATTCCTGATTGTTACCGGATTATATTTGAATATTTGAATAATAATAACTATTTTAGCGCCCTTAATTTTAAAACATTACATCATGAACAAAGGAACAGTAAAATTTTACAATGTATCAAAAAGATTCGGCTTCATTAAAGATGCAGATTCGGACAATGAATATTTTGTACATGCGTCTGGTCTGATCGATAAGATCAAAGATAATGATGAAGTAACTTTCGAACTTGCGGAAGGCAAAAAAGGTCTGAATGCAGTTAACGTGAAACTGGCTCAATAGATAATCAGCGAGATCGTTGTTAAAGCCGTCGTGATCCGACGGCTTTTTTTATAAAAAAAACTTGCAGGACACAGGGACCTGCAAGCAATAAGTCATAAGAAGCCGTTTATATTCTTGAATCAGTTTACTTATTTTTTCTTGGCGGCTTTCTTGATTTTCTTAACAACCCGTTTTTCTTTCAGAGTTTTCTTGGGTGCTTTTTTTACTTTTGGTTGTGCTTTTGCTTTTTCTTTTGCCATAGCTGTAGATTTAAATTAAACTCTATCAAATTTAGACAATTCATCAAAAGCAAATTATCAAGTTTTTAACAGTTAAATAATCATTTGAAATTATTTGCAGCTTCTTCATCAAGAAGCCAGTTCGTGCTTCCGTTATTCGAATTAATATGTGCAGCCGGAAACATTGCAGAATTCTCATTTTTGCTGAATATCTCATTCATAATCTTTGCCTTTTTCCCCCCTGTTACAAGAATAAAAATCTCTCCCGCATTGTTAATAACTTTCCCTGTGAGTGTAATTCTTCTTTGTCCTGATACAGGATGAACAGCAGTGTCGCAGAATTTTTTAACTGAAAATAGTTTTGTATTACCTGGAAAAATTGATGCTGTGTGCCCGTCATCTCCCATACCCAGAATCATAATATTAAAAGAAGGAAGATGGTTTTTCTGTAAAGTATATTTCATTATTTCAGCGGAATATCTTTCAGCCTCTTTAACCGGATCGGCTTCACCACGTATCCGGTGAATGTTTTTCTTCGGAATTTTTATTCTGCTGAGCAGAAACCGGTTTGTCATACCAAAATTACTTTCAGGATCATCTGGCGGTACACAACGTTCATCCACCCAGAATAAATGAACATAATTCCAGTCAACTGATTGTGAATATTTTTCAGCAAGCAGCGAGAATAAAAGTTTTGGAGTGTTGCCGCCTGAGAGAGCAACGGTTATATATTCATTTTTTTCTGCTGCCTTGTTTATACTTTTTGCCAGGTCACTGGCAAAAGATTCTGCAAGATCCTGCGGTGTTGGAAATATTTTGATTGATCGATTCATATCTGCTTATAATTCACAGTATGAACCGTCATCAGTAAGATTCTTGCAAGGGTACCGCCATGTGAGCCCGCAGCCTTCAATAAGGTCATTTGCATTTGCCGGACCCCAGGTACCTGCAGGATAGCCATATACCTTTATCTCTTGATTATTTGTCCATGCTTTCTGGACAGGTTCAATGAATTTCCATGCTGTTTCAACCTCATCATCACGTGAGAAGAGTGTTGAATCACCAATCATTACATCGTACAGGAGTCTTTCATACGCAGAAGGCACCCTGATATCAGCCAGATCCTTGTAATGGAAATCCATATTTACATTCTTGACATTGAATCCTGAGCCTGGTTCCTTCATGTCAAATTTCAGGAGAATGCCTTCATCCGGCTGTATCCTGATGACAAGCTGGTTGGATGTCAATACACCCTCAGGTCTTTGAAACAGATGATGGGGTGTCCTCTTGAAATAAATGACAATTTCGGTTACCCGTGTAGGCATCCGCTTTCCTGTCCTGAGATAAAACGGGACACCGCCCCATCTCCAGTTATTAATAAAAAATTTCATTGCCACATAGGTTTCAGTTCTTGACTCCCTGTCAACACCGTTTTCGAACCTGTAGCCGTTCACACATTCTCCCCTTATTGTCGAACCTGTATATTGTCCCCTTATCACCTGCTTCGGAACATCTTCTTCCCTGATCGGCTGAAGCGACTGGAATACTTTTAATATTTCATTTCTGATGGAATCCGGTTCCAGTGATGACGGAGGTTCCATTGCAGTCAATCCTGCCATCTGTAAAAGATGATTCTGCACCATATCC
>Ga0154607_1042_pt1 | contig 11392 bp, 6 predicted proteins | sample Rifle2008BG13ft_FD_116036 | JGI IMG/M metagenome (GOLD analysis project Ga0154607, IMG submission 116036) | Bacteroidetes bacterium RBG_13_43_22 | reverse complement strand
CGTAAATTTATAGAGTACATACATATAAAACATAATAATCCCATGACAGATCGGGATACAATTATGGAACAGGCCCTGGTGAGGCTCCGGTCCATACAGTCGCTGGCTGAATTTAAAGCTTCAAGAGAAGAATTGATTGACCTTATCGGTAAGATCATGACATCTGCCATTGATCTTCTGAAAGCTTTTCTTGATAAAATGACTTCAATGTCACCGGAGGATCAGGCAGCAGGGGCAGCCAGGTTCCAGGATGAAAATTTCCTGATCAGCGCCGATGTCATGCAGGAGGTTGAGCGTCTCAACAATATTCCCAAGGGCAAGAAATATGCAGAATCATTTTCTCTTGAGCTTGAAGAAATAATGAAACCTCAGATGGAAGAGTTCGAACAGCAGATGGGTAAGCTGATGGAAAACCTTATGGGAGGAATGTTCGGTGGAATCACAGAAGCTATGGCTCAGGCTTTCAGTGCAGGTGCGCAGGAGACTGCAACTGAAAGTGAAGCGGAATTTGTTTTCGATGAAGATAATCCCGATATGCTTTATTTTCTGTATGCCCTGGGCCTTTATTCAATGAAGTCGCTCTCTGATCTTGAGGCAGGCAAGGATTCGCTTGTTGAGAACCTGGAAATGGAGATTGACATGCACAAGTCAAACCTGGATATGTATTTCATGCCGGGCACGGAGGTAGCCTGGGAAGACGACAAGCGTAGAATATCTGAGATACAGAGACTTATTGATCGTCTTTTCCCTGAGTTGGAAATACAGCTCACGCGCATTTCAGATGTTTCAGGTTCTGGCGGAGCTGTCGGTAAGATTAAAGATGAGGTTATAAGCCGTCTTGAACCAAAGATGACTGACCTGAAAGATTGTCTCGCTGCAAAGAGGAAGGAATGGCCGCAGCAGGGATACTGATCGAGGATCGTATCATGCAATCGTGCAATCGTTTGAGGATTTATACTTTCAATCTTCTTCTTTTTGCTGTCCTACGATCTATCGGGACGATTCCCGGTGGCACCACATAAAAAAGAGCGAGAGTGAGAGCGAGAGCGAGCACAATCGCTCTTTTTTCTCACACTCACTCTCACACTCACACTTATTTATCCTGTAAGATCAACGTCTTGCGGGTTTTTGTTTTGAAGAGGGTGACGGGATTGTTGACTGTTTTTATAACACACACATAATCATGCAGATACGGAACTAAAATCAATCCTTTGGCTTCCTACTCATATTTTAGAATATCAACAGGATTTGAGTTAGCCGCTTTAAGGGTTTGAGAAAGAACTGTCAAAATGCCTGTTATGAACACAATTATGATGCCGGTGAAGAGAGTGCCTGCGCCAAATGTAACATGGAAAGCTAGAAACTTAAGCCAGACTGAATTTAATAAATATGCAAGCGGAGCAGCTATAACAGCGGCAATTATCAGCATTATCATAAATGTCCTGCCAATGAGCAGTGCAACACTTTGTGATTGTGAACCAAAAACCTTTCTGACGCCAACCTCCTTCAGCCTTGTCTGAATGCTGTAAGTTGCCATTCCAAAAAGTCCAAGACATGCTACAACTATTGCCAGTATTGTTGCAAAGCCAACTGTATATAAAACATCTCCAAACAGTCCATAGTAATCCTTTATCTCATACTCAAGGAATGAACCGTCAAGATCATGATATGGATCAATTGAAGTCCAGATATCCTTGAATTTAGCCAGGGTGGCTTCCCTGTCCGGTGAATTGATCCTGAGAACTGCAATTCTGTATTGCTCAGGATTCATCCTTAAGATAAGCGGTTTAAGAGGCAGAAACAGCGCAACATATTTATAATTATCTACCACACCTATGACCCTGACAGGCACAGTATCATAAATTAATATGGTTTGCCCTACTGCATCCTGCAAGGATCTAAATTTAAAATAATCAACTGCCTTTCTGTTTATAACCACTAAACTGGTATTGGGGATAGGATCTTTTGGAAAATCTTCACCGGCAATAATTTTTATCCCCATAGTACTTAGGTAGTTTGGATCGACAGAAAAATAGGCAGCATCGTATGATTCATCCTCAGGCTTGATTTTTATGCTGGTACCCCAATAATTGCCAATCCCCGGAATATGTGATCCTGCCGAAATTGAAGCGACCTCCGGCAACTGGCTGAATTGATCCTTAACCTTGGAGAACTGCTGTCCATTAAGCCTGATGTCATAGACAATATCTCTGTCAAAACCCAGCTCACTGCTTAACATAAAACTCATCTGCCTGTATAATAAAATAATTGATATTATAAAAATAATAGAGAATGTGTACTGGGTCACAAGCAATATCTTTCTGAAGGTAACTCTCTTCAATATCCTGATGTTTGAAGAAGCTTTAAATACTTTAACAGGATTTATAGATGATACATATATTGCAGGAATCAGGCCGGCAAGTAACCCGGTTGTAAGGGCAAAGATGAAGTAGGCCAGGTAGGTTGTAAGATTCTGATGCGGATCAATCTTCAGCATTGTCATAAATCTCATTCCGCAAAATGCAGGAACAAGTAATTGAAGAATTATAAATGCAAAGAAAAGCGAGATCAATGCAAGGAGAACTGCTTCTGTCAGAATCTGTGAGACAAGCTGACCTCTTGACGCTCCAAAGGATTTTCGTATTCCGTATTCTTTTGCCCTCATGAGAGATCGTGCAATTGAAAGGCTTGTATAATTGAAAGCTGCCGAAAGCATAATCACAATAGCAAGCCCTGCAAAGAAGATTACAAATGCCTTCGGCAGGAACATTCCGTTTTCGTTTGCAAGCAATGGTCCCGGAACAATCTTCGAAATTGGAGTACTGTAAAATGAAATATTTACCTTCCCGTTTTCAGGATATTTTAGTTTCCCGATATTTACCAGTGCAGAGTCCAGATCACTTTGCCTGGCATTTTCATTAAGCAATATGTACACAAAGCTTGAGCCAAATTCTTCCCAATTATCAGTAATATCACCAATCTTATTTTCTTTTTCCATAACCGGAAGCGTTGCAGCTGATACAAGAGCTTCAAACTGAATATGAGATTTTTGCTCCATTTTTGGAATGATACCTGTTACTTTTAAGTTACCGTATCTCTCGAAGATTATCATTTTTCCAACAGGATCATTATTCCCAAAAAATTTATTTGCCACCTCCTCTGTTAAAACTATTGAATTAGGTTCATCAAGGGGGTTTGATGCCAGGTTGCTCTTTAGTTTGAAATTAAAAAGGTTGAAAAATGAAGAAGTTGCAAAGAAACCTGAAACCTGGAATCTTTTTTCATCACAGATACCTTCTCCCTTAAAATTGTTATACAGAGCAACTACATCCTCCACGAAAGGATAATTGTCTTTCAACTCCTTTGCAAGGGGCCAGGTGGTTGTTGCATATTTACTAATCGCTATCTTACTCAGATTATCTTTCGATTGAATTCTATATATGCGGTCGCGATTCTTATGAAAGTTGTCATAGGAAAGCTGATCCTGTACAACTAAAATAATAAGCATGCACACGGCAAGACTTATTGATAGTCCGAAAACATTGATAATGGAAAAGTTTCTGTATTTCAGAATATTCCTGATTGCTGTCAGAAAGTAACTTTTGATCATGGTAATGAGGTTTTAATGTTTTTAATCTTAAATACAAATTCACCTCTTCCTCTATGTTTTTTGACGATTAAAATAATCGTTAGTTACATTCTTCCAGCCTGTAACCTTTGTTTTAAAGACGGCATGTTAATACAATAGCTGCATATCATTTATTTTGTTTGTTATATGGTTAGAAACAAAAAAGTAACAAAAACGAAGTTTTTCTAATTTGTCAGTGTGGACTTATTTTCTGAAATAAACATAGAATCAACCCAATAGATGGAAGAGTTACCATTTCCCGGCTTGTTAAACATTTCTTCCAACAGTGAAAAGGTCAGTTCCTTTGGCCATTTTTCCTTCTCAGGTATCCTTGAGGACATGAAGAAGAAGTACTTACCGTCGGGAGACACGTATGGTGAAAATTCAAGACCACTCGCTGTATTTATTTTATTCCCCATATTAATAGGTTCGGTCCATGTATCGTCAGGATTCCGGTATACCAGGTAATAATCAGTGCCTCCAAAAGTATCTTTTCTTCCATTCACCGGGACTATTAAATACTTTTCATCAGGATCAACAAAAGCATTATACTGAGTCAATCCGGAGTTTACCTGTGGCGGAAGCTTTTCAGGTTCCTGATATTTTCCATCAATCATTTCAGAACGGAAAATATAACTAATGCGGCTTTCTTTCTCTGATCTCGTAAAATATAGAGTACCCTCTTTTGTAACAGAAGGGAAGAATTCCGAAGATTCTGAATTGACAGGTTCACCCAGATTATAAGGTTCACTCCATTCATTGCCAATTCTATCCATCACCCAGATATCTTCATCTACTGCAGTTTCATTCCTTGACAGATCAGGTCGGTTTGAAAGAAAAAAGAACTTTTTCCCATCAGGAGATATGCATGGTTCCAGATTCATATACAGTGGATTCTTCATATGTTCCATCACTTCAGGTTGAGTCCATGTGCCATCTATCTCTTTGGTCACCAGAATAGTAGCAAAGGTATAATTAGCGAGGGAAATGCAGAAATAGATCTCCTTACCATCAGGTGTTATGGCTATGTCGCGTGTAGACATACCGGTTGAGACAATTCCCGGGGCAAAGACTTCCGGTACATCTCCTGGTGTTTTCTGGCCCAGATATGTGCCAGTTGAAACTAAGAATCCCACTTGTGGAGAATTTGTACATTCTGCAATTAATAACAATAGTGACACAAAGATTAAATTCTTCTTCATTTTGCTTTTTTATTGGTTATCAGATCAGGTTGCTTTATATAGTATATTTAATAAAAATAATCAATTAGATCTTAAACAGACAATTTGTTTTTTGTTTGTTCAACAGATGATTCTGTAACATTTACTCAATTCCCATTTATAGGCCGATCAAATAACTTTATAAATACTTTTATGGTGTCTGTGACACATCATCCTAAAGTACAAATTCTGCAAGATCAATAATCTGCGGGATTTTGTAATTCAGAGGGTGACGCCTTCCTGCCGGTAAGCAGGGAGGCTGTGACCAGAAAAGCTCTTCTGTTTCGAGCAGAGTCACGGCACACAACTAGGGCCGAGCGTTTAGAAATTGCCCTGTGGGCAATTTTAGCACCGCGTCTTCGGCTGCCGAAGGAAGGAGCCGGTCTGCAGCGTGGAGCGAAGCATGCCATGCCCCGACGAAGCGAAGCGAAGACGGGGGCGCAATTTTTGCAGTCCAGGTACAAGGTTTTGTGAGCATTACGAGTGTCGCGGTACAAGGTGTGAACGAAGCCAGAAATTTGTCACCTTCTAAAAATCTTAAGGACATGCACTGGAGCGTTGTCAGGGTTTGGCAACGTATTAAAAGCCGTATTAAAAGCAGTATTAAATGCAAAAACCGTGACAAGTTTATTTACTTTTGTCCGTGTTAGCTGCTGGGCTGTTTTTCTTTTAGGGTAATAAGAGTATAGCTTGTGCTTCTTCCACCTGAAGGATTTTTTTGGAGAATTTTCTTATTTACGAGGGCTTGTATATCTCTGAGGGCAGTATCTTGAGAACACTTCGCAATCTTCGCCCATTTTGAAGTTGTCAATTGACCTGTAAAATTATCTAATAATTTGTTTATCAGTAGAATTTGTCTATTGTTAAGGTTTTCGGAAGCGAATTTTGTCCAAAATTTATGCTTGTATAGAACTTTTGAAAGAATAATATCTGATGAATTTAGAGCATTCTCTATGCATTTTAAATACCAAACCAGCCATTCAGTTATATCAAGAGTCCCTTTTTGTATTTTTTCTAGAATTTTATAATAATCTTTTCTTTCTGATCTTATTTGTGCAGACATGCTATAAAACCTTTGGGGTGCATTGTCTGATCTGGTGAGTAACATTTCTGATAGGGCACGAGCAATTCTTCCGTTACCGTCTTCAAAGGGATGTATAGTAATAAACCATAAATGAGCTATTGCAGATTTTAATATTAAGTCCTCTTCAGATCTTTTATTAAACCATGAAAGAAATGTTTTCATTTCTTTTTTAATATCTTCTGCAGGAGGGGCTTGATAATGTACTTTCTCTTTTCCCAAAGCTCCCGAGACAACCTGCATGGGTCCAGTTGAATCATCTCTCCACCTGCCCACAATTATTTTATACATACCACTTCGACCTGAAGGAAACAATGCTGAATGCCAGCCAAATAGCCTATCAGGCGTCATGACTTCTTTATAGTTCTGTGTCGCGTTTATCATCATTTCTACTATTCCATCTACATTTCTGTCGGATGGTATGAGTCCTGAAACTTCTATTCCTAACCTTCTTGCTATTGAGGATCGAACTTGATCAAGGTTTAAAATCTGGCCTTCAATTTCAGATGTTTTTATTACTTCAGTGGTCAAGGTTTCCAATGCAGCCTCATTTCTAAGCTTAAACCCTAAAGCCTCCATTTTTCCTACCAACTTTCCCTGCAAGTGTCTAACAGTAGAAAGAGGTAAAATAAGAGACTTACTGTCCCACCTAAAGTTCGGCCAATCAGATTGTTGGTAAATATATATTTTCATTCTCCGCGATATTTGCGGTAAATATATGAACTAATCTCCGCAATTAAAAATAATATCCGCACAATCTGCGGTGATTGTCCACTTTATTCTCCGCATAGAAGTGCCCCGCCTTGCAGCTGACCCCGGCAATAGGGCCGAGCGTGAAGTCCCGACATGTCATGTCGGGATAGCGAGGAGCCAGTCTGCAGGGGTGGAGGTGTTGCTGAGCGCCTTGCCCTGACCGAGCATTGCGAGCTTCAGGAGTCCGGGTTTGTCTTGCTTTATAAAGCTGTTTAAGTAGTAGAAATTCAATGCAAAAACCGTGACAAGTTTTTTTTATTGTCCGTGTTGTGTGTAGTGCCAGTTTTATTTTTTATTCCGGGCTTTTAATCGATTCTCAATAGAAATAAAGAGATTGTGTACCCGTCTAATTTCCGGTGTCATTTCATTCTTGACCTTAATTGTCTTGATACCTGGAATAATTGCTAAAAGAATAATTAAATAAAAAGGTAGTTGAATAAGATTATTTGAAATCAATTTAGAATTCACAAAAGCAGTAACAGCAAGAAGAATTAATCCAGAAATCAATCCTGGAGAATATGCTTTGAGTTGAATTGTCCAGACTATGTGTTGGAAAACATTTAATAGAATGAAGCCAGATAAAAAACAGATAATCAGACTAAAAAGGAAAGTAGTTTGAAAAAAAATAGCAACTGATGTAAGTAGAAATCCAGCAATACAAAAAGTAAGAATATGCAGATGTATGCTGAAATTTGTCGATGGTGGCAAGTTAACGTAATACTTTTTGTAGCAATTTAAAATGTTCCATTCTTCCAATTCGTGGATGCTAAAAAAAATTGGTACTGCCCAAACAAAGTTTATTGGATTCATAATGTCGGAATTTATCTGATGATAAGCGTTTTAGGGTTAAGATGGCATTGCATACAACTCATTTTTATACACAAAACTTACCTTTTAAAATATTAGAATAGCATTAATAAGTTTACTTTTCTTCAATTATAATTATGAAATACTACCGTTCCGTCAGCTACAATACATCGGCTTCAGGCAACGGGCGTCCCGCCTACAGTAAACCTTCGGCGGGCAAAGCAGGTATCGGGACGGCTACCGGTGAGCAACATCCGGCATGGAATGCAGTTTGTCGTCCCGCTCCGCAGGACTCTGTCTGTCGCTATATGACGTCTTTCCGCCTTATGACGGAAAGACGTGCGAAGCACAAACCGCCCCAAGGGCGACGGGTGTCAGAACCTTATGTTATAGGCTATTGACGGCAAAACCGGGAACAGAGTATATTTTTTTAAGATGGTTATATCCTTCCTTCCGTGAATATCATCATTCCCGTAATAAACAAAGAAGACATTTTTATGATTGTAAATGTTATAGACATTTAAACTCCATGTGCGGTAATAGTGCTTTTTCTGTTTATGAAAGTTTATTCCTATATCCATCCGGTGATAAGCAGGCAACCTGTAGTTATTGCGGTTTTTAAAATACTGTATCCTCAGAAATGAATTGTTTATGGATCCAAGCGGTTCGTATACCTGTGAAATTATGGTGAACATATCTCCCGAACTGAATTCCCATGTAAGACTGGCATCAATGTTTTCTGTTATTTTCCGGTTTATCAGCAACGACAGGTCGTGCCTCCGGTCATACTTATACGGATACCATTCCCCGAAGCTTATATCTTCAAACTTCCTCTGACTCCAGGCAAGAGTGTAACCCAGCCAGCCTGTTGTTTTGCCCGAACTCTTCTGAAGTAATATCTCGATACCATAGGTTCTTCCCCTGCCATTTGTCTCAACTTTACTCTCCCAGTTACTGTTATCGAGGAAACTGCTGCCTTCACTGTATTCGATAATATCATTCATTGTCTTGTAATAGGCCTCGATACTGAATTCCAAACTGTTTGTGAAGGTATAAACAGATCCGAAAGTCACCTGGTCAGATGTTTCCGGACTGATTTTTGCAGTGCACGGGACCCACAGATCAGTAGAAAAGGTCACTCTTGAGCTGGTAAGAAGATGCACATATTGCTTCATCCTTGAATATGCAGCCTTCAGTGTAATCCGGTCTGTCAGAAGGTAACGTCCGGATAAACGAGGTTCAAGTGAACCATAAAATTTATCTTCCACCAGGAATCCGGAAAACCGGAGTCCGGCATTTACCTTTAACCTGCTGTTCAGCTCAATTTCATCTTCAATGTAACCAGATGTCTCAAGTGCGTTTACCCTGAAGGTGTTTTTTGTCGCCAGGGAGGTGTCTGCAGAACTTTTTACAAGGGAAACAAGGGCATTAGGAGTGAATATGTGATAAACAGCCCCGGCTCCGAATTTGATAGTGTGTCCTGTAACCGGCTGATAATCAAAATCAGATTTTATTGACACATCGCTGATGCCCGAGTGAAATTCCGATTCATAATTCTCGTTCCTTACATAGTCGCTTTTAAGGTTTGTTTCCGAATTATAAAAGTATTTATCATCATAGTAGTTATAGTTACTGTAATTTATGCTTGAATTACAGAAGAGTTTGTTGTTAATTATCCGGTTCCACCTGAGGCATGATGTTATGTTGCCCCAGCCATAGAACTGATCTTCATCAATATTGTACCTGTAATCGCCTGTTATCGTTTCGCTGCTTGTGCTGATACCATGAATCCTGTCTCTCCCGGAGTAAAGGCTGAAATAAATCCTGTTCTTTTCAGAAAAAATAAAATTGACTTTTGCTGTCACATCATAGAAATTATATACTGGCAGGTCCTTTTTCTTCAGGAAGCCTGCAATAACCAGGTCAATCCATGTGCTCCTTGCAGAAATAAGGTACGATGATTTGTCTCTGATAACCGGTCCCTCTATCATCAGCTTTGAAGAGACAGGACTGATGGAACCTTCAGCATGAGTTTCCTTAATATTGCCTTCTTTCATACTGATATCGACAATGGATGAAAGTCTGCCCCCATACCTGGCCGGGAAACCTCCCTTTATCAGAGAGACGTTTTTTATTGCATCGGGATTGAATATTGAAACAAATCCAAAAAGGTGACCGGGATTATATACTGTAATACCGTCCAGAAATATCATGGTCTGATCCGGTCCTCCTCCCCTGACATAAAGTCCGCCTGTACCTTCTGTCCCTGACTGAACTCCCGGAAGAAGCTGAAGCGCTTTAAGGATATCTGTTTCGCCCATCAGCATGGGCATGCTTTTAATTGTTGCCAACGGCATATTTACGGTGCTGATTTCTGAACTCCTTAATCCCCGCCTGCTGTCTTTTATGATGACCTCATCAAGAGTAATTGGTCCCGGATTCATTTTAACAGTAAAGATTGTATCGTTCAGCAAAGTAACCCGGATGCTTTTTGTATCATATCCCAGGTAACTGCATGCAATCTGAAAATGTTTATTCTTTGATTTTAATGTAAAATACCCATAAGCATTACTATAACAGCCGTTCCCGGATACAGAATCATACAGGATTGCGCCGATCAGTCTTTCACCTGTGCCCGAGTCTTCAACGTAGCCATTTATTGTATGGTACTGGCCTGACAGAGAAACTCCGTTTATCAATAATAAAAGTATGAAAGCTGATATTTTAATCCTGTTTTTCATACTAATAGATAGGCGGATTATAGTGCACAGGAATGACAATGGTTGAATCTATTGATGCCGAAGCTCCGGAGAAAATACCTGTTCCATTTGATATATTGGAGTATACCTGGACTGGTTCTGAAAAAATATCATTTCTTTTGATCAGCTGGTTAAAGTAAGAGTTCGCATATTTATAATATTCCTCGTTGATTGAATAAAGCCGTATGTAAGCCGTTCTATTTGTTATTTTTTCGCCTGCCGGAGGGTATGCCCGGTCATTGAACCATGCCGGCCAGACATATACTTTCAGTTCATATATACTGCCATTGCATGCATCGTCAGCGATAAATATCTCATTGACCCAGATCTCCTTATCCTCATTTTCCAGCGAAATTGATCCCGGAGTGCTATGGTTTATTCTCATATATACTGCATTATTGTTGGGGCAGAAGAAATAAGCCTGATATTTAACAGTTTCAGTCGTTCGCCCGAAGGGATATGATACATAATGATCAGTAAGTCCGTATCTGTCTATGCTTAGCTTATAATAGTTCCCAGTCTGAATCGGGTCTTCGAATCTTACAGTACATTCAAGAACTTTATAAATGTTGCCGCCATTATTAATATATGTTGTGTTTGTATCAACCGATAAGATCGGAATGGATTTGGGAATTACAGTGGCAGAAGTAATTATCTCGAAACCGAGAACTTCAATCCTGATCTGATAGGTGTTTTCTGATATGGGTTTGTAGCCATTCAGAGATATATAATCCCCTGTTATACGGTTGTTAAATTTTTGTTCCCTGTAAATAAGATTTTCTGAAAGACCGTCATCATTTGTCAGTATCACAGATGCATTCCTCACTATAGTAATTGTATCAGACGATATCTTGTTGGGCAGGCTTTCAGTGACCGCCATACTGACTGATTCATCGTCTTTTAATATGCAATTTACAGTAAGTATCGGGGAAGAATCAGGAATATCAAGATTAAGGTCAGATTCGCATGCCTCAGCAATAAGTATCAGCAGTAAGAAGATTCCGATCAGATAATTTCTGAATCTAATCCAGGTAATCATAGGTTTGGAGGTAGTATAAAGTAATAAACTAATTATCAAGATTATATTGCATCAAACTTTATGCCATAATAACAAATTTATAACGTGAAATTTAACTATGTAAAA
>Ga0154607_1049_pt1 | contig 11396 bp, 8 predicted proteins | sample Rifle2008BG13ft_FD_116036 | JGI IMG/M metagenome (GOLD analysis project Ga0154607, IMG submission 116036) | Bacteroidetes bacterium RBG_13_43_22 | reverse complement strand
TGCATATTCAGCATTTCCAATCACCAGTGCCAGACGTTTTTCCGTTATGCCCGTCTGAAATCTTATCGTCCTGCGCTCCGACATTTCACTGCCTGCCAGATTTATAGCATTTATAATCACATTGTTATCTCCCTCTTTAAGGAGCACCGATTTGGTAAACCGGTAGTTGCAGTCACCTGCCTGCGGAGTGGAAAAAACTGTTTCACTTGCCCATTGCGCACCATTCACATATATCTGTGCTTCTTTAAGCGGCGCTGCGGATTTGATACACGCCTCAACAATTATCATGTCGGAACTGACGCTTGTATTCTGCTCAAAAGGAATAGCCCAGGTGATTACAGGTTTGCTTGCAGGAGGATTTGTCAGAAGACGGTCGTCCGACCTGATTGTACCGACGCTGTTGGTTACTGAAAGATAAACCGTGTTATCTCCGGGCTGCAGATTGATTGTTTTCTTAATAGAATATTCGCCCTGTATGCCGGACGGAAGCGCCAGGTTTGTCTCCTCAGATCCAATACCGTTCACGTAGACCAATACTGATTGAAGCTTATCAGCCGATTTAACGGTTGCCCTTATTTCAGCCGAATTCTGGTTAATTGAAGTAGACGGTCTTGAAGGACTTACCCAGGTAACGACAGGCGCAACAGCTGGTGCTGCAGGTGTCTCAGTTACGGCAGCAGGAATTATAACAGGCTCAGTCTTGATTATTTCAGGGGCAGGGGGGACCTCCTTTTCGGCAACTACGGTTTCAGTGATCTTTTTATCCTCCTGTTGTTTTATTTCAGGTGGAGGGGAAACTTGTTTATCGGCCACAATGGTTTCAGGAACCTTTTTGTCCTCTGTCACAGCAGGACTTACCTGAATGTTTTCTGAAACAACTCCCGGCACATAGGTAACGTTTCTTCTGGATGAATAACCTGTTCCTCTCGCATTAGCGGCAGTAAGAATTAAACTGTTTTCTCCACTTTTCAGGGAAACGTCCTGTTCAAGGATATATTTTTCATTATTAACCCTGGTAATTCCTTCTTGCTTTTCAGCCAGAACTGCGCCATTTAGATTTATAGCAGAATTCTGCAGATCAAAACTGGTTATTATCTCCGCTTTGATTTTTACTGTCCCGGTCCCATCAGTCGAAGTGACAGAAGAAGGGGAGATCCAGTTTATTATAGGCTCAGGCTGACAGATGATTGTACGTCTTCCCGAGCTTGCAGTTCCAAAAGAATTCTTGGCCTCAACAAAAAATGTGTTCTGTCCTGCCCTGAGCGGTATAAGGCTCCTGAGGACATACGTGATACTGTCTTTCTGGTCAGGTATCTTCGCTGATTCGTTTGCCAGAACAGCTCCGTTCTGAATTACCCTGATTGCCTGTAATTTAGTGCGGGAAACAATCTCGGCGGTGAAAAGAATAATGCCGGAATTATTAAGACTGTCTGTTGAGATAATTGTCACAACCGGCTTTGAACCAGATGAATAATTTAAGCTTCTTGAATCTGAAGTGGTTGTTCCCCTGATATTTGATGCTGTAATGAAAAAGGTATTTTTTGTTGCCAGAGCATCCTGCAATGTCCTTTCAAAAACATATGTCCCGTCATTCATCCTTGTCAGTTCACCATCCTTTGGAGGTAATATGGTTCCATTCAGGTTTAACCTGACATTCTGCAGATCAAGAAATGACCTGATCTCTGCCTTGATATTCACCGTCCCGGTACTTGTTTCCGAACTGACAGCGGCAGGTGACAACCATGATATGAATGGTTCACTCTGGCTGACGATATTATGTGTTTCGGAACTTGAGGTGCCCAGTGCATTTTTTACTTCGATGTAAATAGTATTAAGACCTTTCCTGAGAGGAACATTGGTTCCTATGATGTATGTTATGCTGTCTTTCTGTTCAGGCTTCATCATAGTTTCACTGACTGCAGTTACTTCATTATTTACTATCCTGAATGTCTGCAATGGCGTGTAGGAGACTATCTCTGCACGAACCAGGCTGACGCCCGAATTATTCAGGCTGTCCCTCGACGAAGGCGAAATAACAGTAATGACAGGCTCTGAGCCGAAATTTATGGTTCTTGTGGCTGATTTGATTGCCCCTTTTGCATTACCTGCTGAAATAAAAATAAGGTTTTTACCTGGCTTAAGCTGTACAGCTTTTTCAAACAGGTACGTATCGTTCTTCAGAGGCTTTATCCCTGACTTCTCATCAGATGAAGTAAAGCTTCCATTTACATTTATTCTGACGTTTTGCAGCGGGAAGATAGTTTTGATTTCAGTCCTTATATTTAATGTTCCGGATTTGGCGGCCATATTGTCTGAAGCGGGTAAGAGCCATGTTATAAAAGGTTCGCTGTGGCTGTTAATAGTGCGTTTTTCCGAGACTGCTGTTCCCAGGGCGTTTTTTACCTCAACATAAACAGTATTGAATCCTTTCTTAAGCGGCAGGTTGCTTCCCAGTATAAAGGTAGAACTGTCTTTCTTTTCCGGAGTAGTTCCTTTTTCATCAAGGACAGGTATGCCGTTATGGTATATTTTATATGCCAGCAAGGGGGTGGATGATTGGATCTCCGCTATGAGAGTAACCAGACCTGAGTTATTGATGCTGTCCTCTGCCACAGGATTTGTCAGGATGATTACGGGAGGAATTCCGAAATTGATTATCCTGGCAACCGATTTTGTCACTCCTTTACCGTTGTTCGCGGAAAAGTAAACGGTATTCTTCCCTGCCCTGAGCTGAATCCTCTTTTCAAAAGTATAGGTGTTTTCTCCCTTCGGCACAATTCCTGCAGTTTCCCTTGACGATTCCGCACCATTGATATTCACACTAAAATCCTGAATAGGGTAGAAGGTTTTTATCTCAGCCCTGATGTTCACCACCCCTGACATGATATTTGCGTTTTGCGAAGCCGGGGAAAGCCAGGTGATAAAGGGCTCAAGATGACTATTGATGGTCCGCGTTTCCGAATATACCATGCCCCCGGAATTCTTTGCTTCAACGCTTATTGTATTGATGCCTTTTCTAAGGGGAACAAAGCTGCTGATAACATATGTTTTCTCATCTTTCTTTTCAGGTTTCATCATTGCCTCATTGACAACGGTTCCTGAGTTGTGAATGATCCTGAAAGCCTGCAACGGCTCAGCGGAAATTATTTCCGCACTTACAGTGATAACCCCCGTGTTATTCAGACTATCTGCGGATAACGGGGAGACAACTGTAATGACTGGTGGAGAAACAACCTGCTGCCCTGCAAGCGGACACACTGAAAGAATAACAAATATCAGGCTGTAAAACCTGACAATGCCTTTAAAACCGGCTTTGATATTCATATTTACATCCTTTATTACCTATTAATAATCATGAGCACCCGGATCCCTGTCAGATTCTTCAGGTAATCACCAGGTAATCATAATATCAAAATTACAAGTAAATTATCAATAATCAAAAAGCACGTACACCGGCCAATATCCGGTTTCTAAAAATAAGCTATATTTGATACTTTCATAAACACAGGATAATGAACTGGATCGACCTGATTATTATCATCATTCTGGGTATTGCCCTCTTCAGGGGATTTACCGAGGGTTTTGTAAAGGAAGTGGCTTCACTGGCAGCTCTCATCGTTGGTATCTGGGGTGCTATAAGATTTTCAAGCTTCACTGCGATGAAACTCTATGAGTGGTTCGATATGACAGGGCAGTATGTTGGAATAATCTCATTTCTGGTTACATTCGGAGTGATCGTTGTACTGATCAATTTTGCAGGTATACTGGTTGATAAGTTAGTAGATGCAGTCGCACTTAGTTTTCTGAACAGGCTCCTTGGCATAGTTTTCGGTTTGTTTAAATCAGTCCTGATACTCAGTGTTTTCTTTGTTATATTGAATGCAATAGATACGCGCAAGCCTTTCCTTCCCAGGGAGAAAATTGAGGAATCAATGCTGTACAATCCGATTTCTGATATCGCTCCTGCACTTTTTCCGATAATCGGCGAGGGTGATTTTATGAAAAGCTTTGACAGGTTTAAGAAAAGACCTCAATCCGAACCGGAGCCTGAACCGGAGCAGAAACCGGAAGAAGTTGCCATTTAACCCTCTTTGTTATATTTGCAGGTCGGAAAATAGAGTATTATGAATTTTACTGAAGAATTAAAATGGAGAGGCATGATACATGATATCATGCCGGGGACGGAGGAACTGCTTAAGAAGGAAATGACCAGGGGATATATCGGATTTGATCCAACCGCTGATTCTCTTCATCTTGGTCATATGGTTCAGGTTATGACTCTGGTTCATTTCCAGCGTACCGGACACGTTCCCATAGCACTGGTGGGAGGCGCAACAGGAATGATAGGCGATCCTTCAGGCAGATCCGAGGAAAGAAATCTGCTTGATGAAGAGACTCTCCGCAAAAACCAGGAGGGAATAAAAAAACAGCTTTCAAAATTTCTGGATTTTCAGTCGGATAAGCAAAACAGGGCTATCATGGTTAATAACTATGACTGGATGAAGGAATACTCTTTTCTTGGGTTTATACGGGATATAGGGAAACATATTACAGTTAATTACATGATGGCAAAGGATTCGGTAAAGAAAAGACTTGGATCTGATGCCGGCGAAGGAATGTCATTCACTGAGTTCTCATACCAGCTTGTTCAGGGAACGGATTTCCTGCACCTGTTCATTAAATACGGGTGCAAGCTGCAGATGGGAGGTTCCGACCAGTGGGGCAATATCATTACAGGGACCGAATTGATACGCCGTAAAACCGGAGGAGAAGCCTTCGCACTCACAAGTCCCCTGATAACAAAATCAGACGGATCAAAGTTTGGCAAGACCGAAACCGGTAATGTATGGCTCGATCCTGAAAAGACAAGCCCTTATCATTTTTACCAGTTCTGGCTGAATGTATCGGATGATGACGCAGCAAAATACATTAAGATCTTCACGCTGCTCAAACGTAATGAAATTGAAGACCTTATTGAAGAACATAATAAATCTCCTCATGAAAGGATTCTGCAAAAGCGTCTTGCTGAGGAAATGACCATAATGGTTCATTCACATGATGAGCTTAATGCAGCCATTGAAGCATCACAGATACTGTTCGGAAAGGGAACCACGGATTCACTCATACGAATGAATGAGAAAACCTTTCTTTCAGTATTTGAAGGCGTTCCGTCATTTGATATAAAAAAGGAGATTATTGAAGGAGGGGTGACATTTACCGAACTTTGTGCGGGACATGCACAGGTATTTGCCTCAAAAAGTGAACTGAAGAGGATGACAGAAGGAGGTGGTGTAAGCCTTAATAAGGTAAAGGTTGAAAATCCGGAAATGAGAATAACCGGGGAACAATTGCTGAACAATAAGTATCTGCTTGTTCAGAAAGGCAAAAAGAACTATTTCCTGATCAGGATTATCTGACCGCTACCTGAGATCAGCGGCGATTATAGAGACATCATCAAAAAGATACGGATTCGAGTTATCCGGGATCCCCAGGAACTTTATCATTGCCTGTATATTATCAAGAACAGGCTCTTTATTTGAGATATGCCGTATTATCTCTCCTGTTCCGATATCTTTCCCGTTGTCATCCTTTAATTCTGAAAGCCCGTCGGTATAGCAAACTATTTTGGTATAACCCTTTACCGGTATCTCAACCTTTTTCACAGAAGGGATCTCATCAAGCATTCCGATGCCGACACAACAAGCCGGGAGGTGATTTACCTCACCGGAAACAGTATTATAAAGGACAGGAGGATTGTGAGCGGCATTTACATACTCAAGCATTTTATTCTTATGGTCATAGCGGGCAACATAGAAAGTGATGAATTTTTCACCTGCTGCGTTTGAAACTACAATTGAATTGAGCTTATTGATGAGCAGTTCAAGGTCAATTTCTGCAGTGAAAAGCGCCCGGAGGCTTGCCTGGAAGTTTGACATCAGTATGGCAGCAGAAATACCCTTGCCTGATACATCGGCGATGCAAAATCCGGTTTTCGTCTCTGACAGCCGGAGACAGTCATAATAATCTCCCCCCACCTCATAATGCGGGTGATAAAAGCCATTCACTATTATTTCAGGATTCCTGGGCATCTGGCGGTTCTCCGGAATAAGCATCTTTTGCATCCTTGCTGCAAGCTCAAGCTCTTTCTTCAGGGCTTCCTGGCGGAGACTCTCCTTATGGAGCCTGATGTTTTCAATTGCCACGATTATGATGCTTGATATTGTCTGGATGAAATTCAGATGCCTGATTACCGGACTCATTCCTTCTCCCTCTTCTTCAATATCGCCTATGAACAGAAAAGCAAGATGGACATTATTGTTGAAAACCGGAACAATGATATCGACCATTTCAAAATCCATATCTGCTGATACATAGGTGATATCATCATAACCGAGAAGGCGTTCTTCAACGTTGATATTCTCATAACTTTTAGGGAACCCTCCGTTGAGAAGGCAGCCCCATGTTTCGGAACGATTGAAAATGAGGATTTTGCCTATTCCGAGATTGTCCCTGAGAATTGATTCGTACTTGGCAAGAAGCACCTCGGTCGGCAGGTTGGCATTGATCGATAATGTTATATCGAGCAGCGAATCCAGCTTGAATTTGGATATCTTGAGCCTGTCGTTCGGGATCTTTTTGCTTTCCATTACGGGGTTCAATTCTTAACCCGTTCCATATAGGTCCGGTTGTGGGTATCAATTTTTATCTTATCTCCGGTGTTTATAAAAAGAGGGACCATTATTGTGCTTCCGTTTTCCATTTTTGCCTGCTTATAGGCGTTAGTGGCTGTGTCTCCCTTAAGGCCTTTCTCTGAATAAACAACCTCCATTATAACAAACTGAGGAAGCTCAACGGACAGAACAGTCTCTGTATCAGCATGTACGACAATCTCAACATTTTGTCCTTCCTTCAGAAACTCGGGATAATCAATCATTACATTCTCAACATGTATCTGTTCAAATGTTTCCAGGTGCATGAAGTAATAACCGATATCATCTTTGTACAGATACTGGTAGGGCCTTCTTTCCACACGTGCCACATTTACCTTTACCCCTGACGAAAATGTATTGTCAATGACCCTTCCTGTCTTCAGGTTTCTGAGCTTGGTCCTTACAAATGCCGGTCCTTTTCCGGGCTTTACATGTTGAAACTGAACAATGGAATAGAGATCGTTATTGAATTCAATTACCAGCCCGTTCCTGAAATCTGCCGTACTTGCCATAAATAAAATTAATTACTTTTTAAACTATTTCTTTTTAATATCCAGGGGATATAGCAGACCTTCATAATCCTGCATATCTACCATAAATGACCCCACAAAGATATCAAAACGAATTTTAACCGGTAAAAAATTTTTATCATCCGAAAACCAGAATGAAACATCATCCTCGGTTTTGAAGAGTCTCCCTTTTTCTGTTACGGGATTAAACTTATGGCATTTTATTTTTCCTGCTTTGGTTTTAACCTCTTCAGTGCCCAGGTACTTCATTTTGATGGGATACAGCTCATCAGTAAACCATGTCATGACGGTGATCATCTCTCCCTTGTTTATTTTATCGATACCCGGGAAGATCTGATTCCTGTACCAGTAAAAGCACGAAACAATATCATGGATGCCCTGCGGCGCAATATGTATGCCTGTAAGGTCGCTTGCCAGTATAGCTGAATCCTTTCTTGTTTTATGATCGAATGTCACCTCGTTATACCTCCTGTACCTGCCTTCGCTTATATTGCGTACTGAAAGAACCGGAAGTTCGGTTTTCGGATCAATATAACTTTCGTAAATATCATAGACCTTGAAAACGGCATCAGCGAGACCCGTGGTTCTTCCGACCATAATTGAGTGCCAGAGTTCCTTTCCGTCCAGTATTTCCTTCTTCAGTTCAAGGGATGCGATACCTCCTGTGACTACTCCGTAATGAACAAGGTAGGTAACCTTCTCCCCGGCCTGATATGATCCTGCCTGCCCGGTACCCCGTACAGGCAGAACGGAAAGAATCCCCAAAACCAAAATCAGCTTCTTCATGGTAAATAAATCACAGGCAATTTACGGGCCAATTATTTCACAGGATGTTTTTAACAGGTTTGGTAGTCAAAAAATCCTTGAGGTAAAACGGTTCAAAATATGCTGTATTTTCAAAACAGCGTTCCTTAAGCAGGTCGTATGCTGGCTTTTGCATAAATGATGCAGATATTGTGAAATCTTCATCAAAGAATATATTATCACGTTTTACAATATCCCTGCATTTTATGCTGCCGTCACCAAAAAAGAAAATCCTCTGCGGGCCGGGTATGTCATTGAAAGAATCCCTGCTGATAATCTCTGCTCTTATGCTCTTCACGATGTTTCCGGAAATGTCTAAAACAGAGTAATACACCTCCATCCGGCGTGCATCAAGCATAGGGCAGAAAAGATCCGTCTCCTGCAGGTCACCTTTTGAAGAAATAAAACCATGGAACATTGAGCATGTTGTGTCGATCCCGATCAGCGGTATTGAGGCTGCATAAGCCATTCCTTTTGCAACTGAAACACCGATTCTCAGTCCGGTGTATGATCCGGGGCCTTTGCTGACAGCAACTGCATCAAGATCAGAAGCAAGGATGCCTGCCTCTTTAAGCATATGCTGAATATAAACCGTCAGAACTGAAGCATGTGATCTGTCTTCCGCACTTTCTTTCACCGAAATCACCCTGCTGCTGTCGCATAATGCAACAGAACAGAGGGATGTTGCTGTTTCAAGGCAGATGATCATTTTTCCTGAAAAGAGAACCTTATCTCTACTTCTCCTTATAAAGGTCTTCTTTCTTTACAATTTCAACCAGTGTGCTGTCAGATAATTTCTTGCTGATAGCGCTGAAAGGTGCTGAAATTACACGGGCGCTATCCTCAACTCCGGATAATATTTCAATGTAATTATTGTCCTGGATCCCGGTTTTAACATCTCTGGCAAGAGCATATTCCCCGTCAGTCATAAATACAAGTGTACGGATTTCCTCCTCACCCGATTTGGAAGTAATATTAGTGGTATCCGTGCGTGTAGTAACAGACTGAATAGGTACGGTGATTATATCTTTTTTTGATTCTGTCTGGATATCGACTGTCGCCGACATTCCCGGACGGAAAGGATTATTCCCGTTAACAGCCAGCTTTTCGTATGATTCAGGAAGGATAAAGATCTTCACATCAAAATTGGTTATCTGGTCGGCCGACATGCCGGTTGTCTTTGCCGAATTTGCTATTTCAGTTACAACCCCCCTGAATTTATCGTCGAGATAAGCATCAACCTCAATTATGGCTGTATCTCCAAGGGTTACCCTGACGATATCGTTTTCATTCACTTCAACCTGTGCCTCCATTCGCGACAGATCAGCAATACGCAATATATCTGTACCGGCCATCAGGTTTGTTCCGGCCACCCTTTCTCCCAGCTCAACAAGCAGCATTGATACAGTTCCTGACATTGGAGCATAAATTGAAGTTTTAATGAGGGTTTCATTTGCTTCCTTGAGAGATGCTTCAGCGCTTGTTATGGAAAATTTAGCAGCATCCACTTCTGCTTTTGCGACATTATATGAAGCTTCAGCCTGTTCGTATTCCGATTTGGAAATAGTTTGTTCCTCGTAAAGCTGCTTTGTGCGATTATATGCTAACTCAGTCTGCTTGAACTGCGCTTCAGTCTGTGCCAGGCGGGCACGGGCTGAGCTGATTGCAGCAACCGAACGGTCGCGTTGTGAAATATATACATCGGGTCTTATCCTTAGAAGAAGCTCTCCTCTTTCAACCTGATCACCTTCCTTGACGTTAAGTTCGACAATTTCACCCGAAACATCAGGTGTGATCTTCACCTCTTTTTCGGGTTGTATCTTGCCATTGGCGGTAATTGTTTCGGTAATCATACGTTTTTCCGCATATTCAACTGCAACCTTTACCGAAACGGCTTTTCCGAACCATCCGGCTTTCTTGCCGACAATTGCAAAGATCAGGAGCACAACAACGGCAATGATGAGAATCTTTAATATCTTATTACTTTTCATAATATTAAAACTTAAAATATTTTTACTGGTTTAAATTAAGAGGTAAGCCTTTATAGAAATCAAGAACCTTGGTTTTGAAAATGAATTCATATTTTGCCTGCGACATATCTGACTGGGTATTCAGAAGCTGTGTTTTGGCAGCATTATAATCAACAGGTGTGACCATGCCAACGTTAAATTTCTGCTCTGTATACCGGAATGATTCTTCCATTGAAGCAACTGCCTTCACGCTTGCGGTGTATTTCTTAAGGGAAGCGACAGCATCAGCGTAAGCCTGCTGTATGCTCTTGTAAAGCTGTTTTTTAGCTGCCTCGAGAGCATATTCAGAGTTTTCAATGCCAAGCCTGGAATTGCTGATATTCTTGTTTACCTGCCAGCCGTTCAGTATCGGAATACTCAGTGAAAAACCCAGTCCCAGGTTCTTGTAGTTTTTTATCTGTTCTTCAAATTCAATATTGGATGTGTCGTTAAAGACATAACTATACCTTGTTCCGAACGAATGACTTGAAGTGAGCCTCGGCGACCTGCCGCCTCTGGCAATTTTAAGATCATATTCTGCTGATGTAAGTCTTAATTCGGCACTCCTGATCTCAGGCCTGTTTTTGGATGCCACAGAATATATTTCTTCTATTTTACCGGTGATTACCGAGCCCGTATCTACACTGATCCGGGGCATCACTATCTCGAATCCTTCCGGCGTTGCCAGTTCAAGCATCTGAGTCAGTGTCAGATACGAGATATCAAGCTGGTTTTTCATATTGATAGACTGAAGCTCTTCCTGGGCAGCCTGGGCTTCAATCTGAAGGAGGTTACCACGTGCAGAACTTCCTGCATCAACAAGCTTCCTTGTCTTATCTATCTGCTGTCTGGTTATCAGGAGCTGATTGTTTGTCGCATTGAGAAGTTCCTTATTTAGAAGTATCTGCAAATATGCCAGGGCAATATTCAGGGAGATATTGTCTTTGATATTTTGCAGATCCTCCTGGCTCGCAAGCAGCTCATACTTGTTTTTCTTAATAGTGTTATAGTTGATCAGCCCGTTGAATATGGTTAAATTACCACCCAGACTGAAATTATCGTAAAGAGTGTTATGATCAACATATTTGTACTCAAGAAAATTGAGAGCCCTGCCAAAGGTATAATCATGGCTTACATTACCGCTCAATGTAGGAAGGAGCTTCAGTTTGGCCAGGTCAAGGGCATTCTTCTGGTATTCTGTCTGTATCACCTGCTGCTTGATCTGGATATTGTTGTCAATTGCATAGAGTATGCACTCTTCAAGCGACCAGAGTTTTTCCTGCGCCCTGGCAAAACCGGAAGAAACTGAAAGGAAGACGATTATGAGAAAAAGTATCTTTTTC
>Ga0154607_1155_pt3 | contig 11531 bp, 10 predicted proteins | sample Rifle2008BG13ft_FD_116036 | JGI IMG/M metagenome (GOLD analysis project Ga0154607, IMG submission 116036) | Bacteroidetes bacterium RBG_13_43_22 | reverse complement strand
TGATGAGAATTGCTCCAGATTATCAGCTATCTGAGCTGATCTCTGCCTTATTTCTTCATCAATACCTTCATTTGAGGCGATCCGTTTCAGGGACGGTATCAACCCGATATCTTTATTGTTTTCCGAGTGGTCAAGTATTTTTTCAAGGAACCACCTGTTTCGATATTTTTCGAGGCAGCTATAATCACCTGAGATGAGATTGAGATAATTGTCTTCAAACACCTGATCCGCTGAAAATCTGCCTTTCATAACAGCTTTATCTGGCTTGATGGTATCTTCGGCTGTTGTTTCTCCTCCTGATTCAAGGGCTTTTTTTATTGATCTCCTGTATTCCGAGTAGAGCTTAACAGCTATAAATATCCAGATGATTGTAATTACCAATAACACCCAGGAAAAATGGATGAGTTTAATAAAGCTCAGTATTCCAAGTCCCGCCAATATAAGTCCGGATGACAGAGCCGCTATTTCGTTCACAGTTCCGTCCATTGTTGACTGAACTCCATAACGTATCTTTTCATCTATCGTCTGATAGATGACCTTGAATGAAGGTGATTCAATTGAATCTTTAAGTGACTTTGAAAACAGACGGCTCAGCGCAAGTAGCATGAAGAAAAGCATGAATCCGCTTGTTGCGGGTGTGAATCCCATCAGCATCCCAATCAGTATCGCTACAAGGGTAAATGCCGCAACCAGAACAGGTGAGACTGCAAGACAGGTCCGCAATCCATAATTCTTTATCAGGTAAGAAAATACCAGCAGCTTGATAAGCAGGGTGAAAATCATCATACTGCCTGTGAAGAGACCAAGAAAACGGGCCATATCATCTTCTGCCGGATATTGCTCCCTTGTAACTGCCATGAAAGAATACTGGACGAAAAAGGCAGTCATTACTGAAATTGCTATAAAAACTGCCATTATCCTTGTATAGGAATCTGAACGTACGAGAGATATAACAGAAGTCTTCTTTTCCTTTGTTTCCGTACCATTCTCACCTTTGCCTGCTGCAAGCTGAAATCGCCTGCCGATTATGATCTGTAATATACTTCCTATGAGTACTGCCGCAGCACTAATAATCAGAATATTACTGGCCTGAAAACTGAAAGAAAGAAGAACCGGTATAGCATAACAGCTCAGAATTATACCCACCACCATTCCGGCATCAACCAGTCCGAACAGACGTTTCCCCTGACGGAGTGTGAATAACCGGCCTGTTGTGCCCCAGAAACCGAGCATTGCAAGAATATTGAGCGGACCGAGCATAATAAAAACCAGGAAAATCACCCATTTTGCGGGATTCAGAAGAAGCAGGATCCAGAGAAACAGTGTAAGCAGGGTAACAAATATAAGGTTCAGAATTGCAAAATTCCTGAAGTGCATCCGTGTCTGCAATCCTGTATAGAGCGACGTGAGGATGATTCCTGCCAGGCCGGAGACAACATATCCCCTTGCCATCATCTTTTCGTCAAATATTGAGAGAAACAGAGAATGGGCACTTATGTCAAAGGCGCCAAAAAAAATGCCTAGAAAAACAGATTGTGCAAGCAGCATTGACACCATCGACTCCTCTCCTGGTTCAATTCCAAGGAGTTTGAACAATCTGTCGCGCATAAAAATTTTCCCGTTAATATTAAAAGCACAATAAAGTTAGCAATTAATATCATTCAAGATGTTTACAACTGCTTTTTTTTCGAATTCAAATAAAGAGAAGTCAGTTTCAGTTAATCGGGGAAAACCTTATACGATAAAGGTTTAATGAGGTATTTCATCTCTGATCTTTGAGCATATAAGATTTATATCCAGATCAATTCCCTCAACTATAAAATGAGCCTTGCTGTACCATTTCTCGCGGTAAGCAAGCTTTTCTTCAATAAAATAAATCAGTTTGTCATCGGGTACATTTTTCAGTAACGGCCTTTCACCGGAAGAATTCAGAAGCCGCTGAGTAAGTTGCCCCGGACTCATCTTAAGGTAAATTGTCAATCCTGTTTCAAGCATGAATTCCAGATTATCACCATGACATGGAGTACCGCCGCCTGTTGATACAACAGTTTCCGACAGACAGCCCAAACTCTTCAGTACTTCTGATTCGACAGTGCGAAAATGATCCTCGCCATCCTGTGAAAATATCTGCGGGATTGTTTTACCGGCCCGTTCCTCAATTTTCCTGTCAAGGTCGATGAATGTCCATCCTAATGCTGATGCAAGCTTTTTTCCTGCGGTTGATTTACCGCTTCCCATAAAACCGATTATATATACCAGTCTTTTTTCAGGCATTATAGTTCGAGCTTCATCTGGGCAGGATCCTCATGTGCCGGAGCAGATGGTTCTTCATCATCATTTTCCACTTTAGCCGGTGCACTCTCTTTCTTTAAGACAGGTTCAAGTTCCTGTATATTTTCGACAGTAAAGCTTGTAAGTCTCTTGCCTTTAGCCTTGTAACTCTTCACTCCTATGAATTCGGCAACTTCAATTATCTCGGTATCCCGGTTCTTGTGCTTGCCTCCGAAATGGATTTCAAACCTGGGGTATTCAACTTCCGTTATGCTTATAAGTCTCGATTCGGGATGTTCATTGATAAAGCAGAGCGGTTTTTCTGACTCCTCGATCATGAACCGTTTCAGGTAATAGTATTTCTGTTCAGCATCCCAGTAAACTGCCGAGTACACCTTGCCGGACCTGTATTTCTCAATTACCAGTATATTCTCCTCAAAATGATTCGACAAGTCAAAACCTGTATGCCTGAAGAATCCGTTCTTCGTAATGACCACGATTTTATCATCGGCACTGAATTCACCAAGATATGTTCCTCTCCCGTCAACATTAAGCCTGAAGACGGAATCATCGAACCATATCTTCCTCCCGCCGAGTGTGGAGAGACCTTTTTCCTTCAGCATTATTTTATGAACAGCATTCTTTGTGAGTATATTACCCATTGAGGACTTACCCTTGATGTTAAGCTGTCCGAAGTCAAATTCAAAAACCAGTTTCTTAAGACGGGCTTTAGGCTTATGATGAACTTTGATCATTTCGGCCTCGCCATTTGGATTGGCGCTGAAGTACACTATTTTTGAACCGGGAGTGCCCCGTGTCAGGTTGTACTCTTTATCGCGGGTGAGGCCGGTTATCGCGCATCGTTTCGCCAGAAGGGGTCCATCCTTGCCATCCTGGTAAACGATATTGAAAATTGTACGTTCATCATTTTTAAGGAACACCTGGGCGTGGATAATGTCGTTCCCCACAAAAACCTTTTCCGCAACTCTGGTTATCAGGTAAACCCCGTCTTTCCTTATAACCAGGATATCATCAATATCGGAGCAATCACATACAAACTCATCCTTTTTCAGGCTTGTCCCTAAAAATCCTTCCTTATAATTGATATACAACTTTGCGTTGCTGGCGATGACTTTGGTTGCCTGGATGGTATCAAAGCTCCTGATCTCGGTTCTTCTTTCCCTTCCTTTGCCGTATTTTTTCTTTATCTGCTTGAAATAATTTATAGTGAACGGCACAATATTTTTAAGGTGGTTTTTCACCTCTTCAAGTTCTGCTTCAATACCCTTTATTTGCTCGTTTGCCTTCTTTGAATCGTATTTTGAGATCCTCTTGATCTTTATTTCCGTGAGCTTTATTATATCCTCTTCCGTTATTTCCCTCAGCAATTTCTTTTTATAAGGTTTCAGTCCTTCGTCAATAGCCTTTATGACAGCTCCCCATGTTTCGCACTCCTCAATATCGCGGTAAATCCTTTTCTCGATAAAGATCTTTTCGAGCGACGACATGTGCCACTCCTCCTGCAATTCCTTCCTGCGTATCTCAAGCTCAGCCTTCAGCAGTCCGACTGTTCTGTCGGCGGAGTGTTTAAGAATTGTGCTTACTCCCATGAATGAAGGCTTGTTGCCGTTAATCACACAGGTGTTCGGTGAAATGGAATATTCGCAATCGGTAAGCGCATAGAGAGCATCAATGGTCTTGTCGGGAGATACTCCTGGCATGAGGTGTACTACAATTTCCACATTGGCTGATGTATTATCATCAATTCTCCTGATCTTGATCTTTCCTTTTTCATTGGCTTTGATAATGGTTTCAATCAGCGTTGAGGTTGTTTTTCCAAAAGGTATCTCGGTGATCACCAGTGTTTTCTTGTCGATCTTCTCAATTTTCGCCCTCACCTTGACAATCCCGCCTCTCTGTCCATCATTGTATTTTGAAACATCTATCAGCCCTCCAGTCGGAAAATCGGGATAGATAACAAAATTCTTCCCCTGGAGATATTCAATTGTAGCATCTATCAGTTCAATAAAATTATGAGGCAGTATTTTTGAAGCAAGCCCGACTGCAATCCCTTCCACACCCATTGCCAGGAGCAGGGGAAATTTGACAGGGAGAGTAACAGGTTCCTTATTTCTTCCGTCGTAGGAAAGTTTCCATTCTGTGGTTTTCGGATTGAACACCACATCAAGAGCAAATTTTGAGAGTCGCGCCTCGATGTACCTGGGGGCTGCCGCGCCGTCACCGGTAAGAACGTTGCCCCAGTTCCCCTGGGTATCGATAAGCAGCTCCTTTTGTCCCATCTGTACGAGAGCATCGCCTATTGAAGCATCCCCGTGAGGATGGAACTGCATCGTATGTCCTATTATGTTGGCCACCTTGCTGAAACGTCCGTCATCCATCCGCTTCATCGAATGGAGTATACGTTTCTGAACGGGTTTCAGTCCGTCAAAAAGATCAGGAACGGCACGCTCAAGAATAACATATGAAGCATAATCCAGGAACCAGTCCTGGTACATACCAGAAAGAGCTGTTACGGTATGAAGAGCTGCTGGTCCTTCCGGTACCTCATCTCCGCCTTCAATACCGTCAATATCAAGATCCATTTCTTCCATAAACAAACTTCTGACTTTCAGGGAATCTCTCAGACCCCTTCTTCAACCTTATCCTCTTCGACTCTCAGGTTTTCAATTATAAAATCCTGTCTTTCAGGAGTATTCTTACCCATATAGAATTCAAGATAGCCATTCACGGCATCTGTTTTCTTCATCCTCACCGGCTCAAGCCGCATATCCTTTCCGATAAAGTGCTTAAACTCATCCGGCGAAATTTCGCCCAGTCCCTTGAACCGTGTGATCTCCGGATTTGGTCCGAGATCCTTTATTGCCTTCGCTTTCTCTTCCGGGGAATAACAATACCTGGTCTCCTTTTTGTTTCTTACCCTGAACAAAGGTGTCTGCAGAATGTAAACATGTCCCTTTCTGACCAGATCAGGGAAAAACTGCAGGAAAAAAGTAAGCAAAAGAAGCCTGATATGCATTCCGTCAACATCTGCATCGGTTGCTATCACAACATTATTATACCTGAGGTTTTCAATTCCATCTTCGATGTCAAGGGCTGCCTGGAGCAGATTGAATTCCTCGTTTTCATATACTATTTTCTTTGTAAGACCGAATGAGTTGAGCGGTTTCCCCCTGAGGCTGAAGACAGCCTGTGTTTCAACATTTCTTGATTTGGTTATTGAGCCGCTTGCTGAATCTCCTTCTGTTATGAAGATGGTAGAACCGAGTTTATCGGGATCACTTGTATTGTAATGGATCCTGCAATCCCTCAGCTTCTTATTATGCAGACTCACTTTCCTGGCTCTCTCCCTTGCAAGCTTCTGGATCGAGGATATTGCTTTCCTCTCTTTCTCGGAATCCTGGATTTTCTTCAGTAAAATTCCGGCTGTGTCGGGATTCTTGTGAAGAAAATCATCGAGTTGTTTCTTGATGAAGTCAGTGATAAACGTCCTGACGGAAGGTCCTTCCGGGCCCATATCCTTTGAACCAAGCTTTGTCTTGGTCTGCGATTCAAATATCGGTTCCTCGATTTTTACGCTAATTGCTGCAATGATTGATGATCGAATATCTGCAGGATCGTAATCCTTTTTATAGAATTCCCTGATAGTTTTTACAATTGCTTCCTTAAATGCTATCAGGTGCGAACCGCCCTGTGTGGTGTGCTGACCGTTGACAAAGCTGTAATAATCTTCTCCGTACTGAAGTCCGTGAGTGAATGCAACCTCAATGTCGTCTCCATTCAGATGGATAAGAGGATAGAGACCCTCCTTGCTCATATTCTCATTCAGAAGATCAGCAAGCCCGTTCCTTGATAAGAATTTGTTCCCGTTAAAATTGATTACCAGTCCTGAATTGAGGTATACGTAGTTTTTAAGCAGGGAATCCACGTATTCCGATATATAAAAGTAGTTGCCGAACATCCCTTCATCAGGCTGGAAGATCACCTCACAGCCATTTTCCTCGCTGGTGGATTTCAGCGCATGATCCCTGACAGTCAGTCCGTGCCCAAATTCAGTGACTTTTATTTGTCCGTCGCGTATTGACCTTATAATGAATCTTGAAGAGAGTGCATTTACTGCCTTTACCCCGACACCGTTCAGTCCTACTGATTTCTTGAAGGCTTTTGAATCATACTTTGCACCGGTATTCATCTTTGCCACGGCATCGACGACCTTGCCCAGCGGTATACCGCGTCCGTAGTCGCGTACCCTTACCTCCTTGCCTATGATTGACACATCGATTTTCTTGCCGAAACCCATCATGTACTCATCAACAGCATTATCCATCACCTCTTTCAGCAGAACATAGATACCATCATCCTGTGACGAGCCATCACCCAGTTTGCCAATATACATGCCTGGTCTCAGACGGATATGCTCTCTCCATTCAAGGGTCTTAATATGTTCCTCAGAATATCCAACAACCGTCATTTTTCGGAATTTTTGCGCAAATATAGTCAAATAGACCTGTCGCCATTTGTCAATTTTTCAACAATGCACCGGAATTTTATCCCCTCCGGTATGACAAAAAGACAGCGGTAAAAATATCAATCTGATTGAATGATAATTACATCTGACGCTGAACTGTTGAAAAAGAGATCAGAAAATAACAGCATAGATCTTCAGGACTGATCGCTTCCTGTTATAATCAGAATATTTAAGATCAAAATCCCAGATCCATTCCTCATTCACCTGTCCTTCCGGCAAGGGAATGAATGTAGTTTTATTTTCTGATGTATTCCCCCTGACATCAGTATAAACCTGGGCAGTATCAGTTATGAGAAGAAACTTGTGTTTCATAAGGAACCTCATATGGCTCTTCTGGACCTCTTCCCTGAAATGTTCAAAATCGGCTTCCGTTGCTCTGGATTTTGCTTTCAGCAGTTTCAGAGGCAGGTATTCCAGCTGCGTGAGAAGATTCAGGGAAAGCACCAGTCCCGGATCCTCCTCCGGACTGTAATCAGGAATAACAATCTTATCCAGTGAGGGGAGTTTGTTCAGGAAAATTCGTTTTCCTGCAATCTTCCAGACCTCTTCGATCAATCCTCCTGTAACATCCTCTTCTAACAGCCTGATCTTTTTCATCCCTTCGGTCTGGCGATAAACATCCGGAGGATGTATTATATCGATCAGAACTATTTCATCAGCTCTTTCGAGCATCTCTGAAAGAGGAAGCTCAAGCAGCCAACCGCTGCCCAGTGCTGTAATTTTCTTAGGTTTATAAAGATCAATTGCCTTCAGGATCAGTCTCCTGCACTTCTCCTGGTGAGTTTCCCATCCTCCCTCCTGATGAATATGACGATGAATAAAACCATGCTGGTAATCATAATATCTCATCCTGTTCAGGATCCTCCTGTACGAATCATTGTGAGTCATTTCCCGGAGGTTTCGTTTCTTAGATTTTTCAAAGCTTCCGTCATCATCTGCTGGAATTTCATTGCCAGCTCATCAGGATTACCTGTTCCGAATGATTCAGGCTGTACCGGATCAAGTACTCTTATTGTTATCCTGTGGAATCCTCCGAAAATGAGTCCGTGCTTTGGAAGAATGCCTCCCGTGCCATCCATCAGCACGGGTAGTATGGGTTTATCAGCAGATATTGCCAGCTGGAACGCTCCTCTTTTGAAGAATGCGATCTCCCTGTCAGCCGATCGTGTGCCTTCGGGAAAAATCATTATTGAAATATCCCTTTTAAGACACTTGTATGATTCTTCAAGCATTTTTTCCTTGCTCTCCTTGTCACCTCTGTCAACTGTTATGTAATCAGCCATTTTCAGATACCATCCCAGCACCGGGACCTTGTTGTTCTCTATTTTGGATATCCACTTGAAGCGGTACCTCAGGCAGTTGACCAGAAGGATATCAAGTATCGACTGATGATTTGAGATAATTACATAAGTTCTTCCCGGAACAGCTTTTTTCCTTCCTTCAACCTTTATTTTCCATATCGGTATAAGATATGAAATGATTACCGCCTGGTAAATGAGCATCCAGTGGACTATAGTTCTGTTCCTGTCGAATGGCAGCACTATCAGCCATACGATTAAAGTCACAGGGAAGAACACGATCAAAAATGCTATTCCCACAAGCCACACCGCAATTGATTTCAGAATATCCATTCAACTATTTTCCAATTTAAACGGCTCTGTGTAACAGAGAAAACATATCTGGTTTTAAAAGAATTTATAAATTACTGATCCTGTTATTTTAAAATCCTCCTTTTTAAAAACTTCAATCATATCCTTTACCATGTGCCTGCAGCTGACAAGCTTTCTTGAAACATCAATCATTTCACCCGATCCTTCCATCTCACATTCATGAATTATTCCTCCTTTCACGAATAACCTGCAGAAATGCTTTTTACCATTGAATTCGAACTTGTTAATGAAATAATAATCAGGGCCATAAGCATAGTTCCAATCCCATGTCCGGTATTTTGACTTCTCGAGAGACTGTATCTCAGCCTTATCTTCATTATTCAGCTCGGCCAGTGAGTTACCCTTCTGCCCAAGAAAAAACTCCAGCATTCTTTTTCTGAAATCAATAATGCCATTCACATTCCCTGCAATCTCCTTAATGTTCATTACCGGCGACGGATTTGAGTCGACTGCCTTCGTCGAATAGTTTGACCTGTCCTTTCTGAGTGATCCTTTCAGATCATCAAGCAGTGTGCTGAACAGAAGTGTGCCATGATGCAGGACCTTCTCACGGTGAATGTGCTCTGCATTCCCTGATATTTTCAGTCCGTTGACTTTCAGGTCATTCTTCCCTTCAAATTCTGCCCTGATGCCTAATGTCGCAAGAAATTCTATCACAGGAAGAGTATATTTCCTGAAATCAACCTGTCTTCCCTTTGAGCTGTTAAGGATAAAAGTGAAATTAAGATTGCCGAAGTCGTGGTAAACCGTACCTCCCCCCGATATCCGTCTTATAACAGGGATTGCCTTTTCATAAATAAATCTGGTATCGGCTTCCCTGTGAGCCACCTGATGTTTTCCGATTATGACTGAAGGACTGTTTATACCAAGAATCAGGTACTCATTCTGTTTGTTCTTAAGGAGATATTCATCAACCGCCAGGTTGAAATATGGATTGGTTGTATTCAGATTCAGGCAAAGCATAAATGAATTATTTATTATAATATGGTCCTTTGCCAAGCAACTTAATGTCAGCAACTTCATATAACTTGTAAACACTCCATCCGATCAGTGCGCCGACAACTGAACCGCAAATTACATCACCCGGATAGTGAACGCCGAGATATATCCTGCTGTATCCTATTATTGCAGCCCAGAGGATAATACTGATCGTGAACCATCTTTTTCTTATGAACATAATGCTCATCAACGCTACATTAAATGCGTTGGATGCGTGTGATGACACAAATCCGTATAATCCTCCGCATTCGCCATTGACCAGGTGTACAATCCCCTGCAGAGCAGGTTCATGGCAGGGTCTAAGACGGTGGAACACGTTCTTGAAAGCCTGAACCGATAACTGGTCAGCAAGGGTTGCCGCTATTATTATGAATAATAGTATTACCGGGAATTTCCTTTTATGTTTGTATCCTATCCAGACGAGGATTGCCAGGTAAAGGGGAAACCAGATGATTTTTCCGCTTATGGCATACATAATATTATCCCAGAATGGAGAGTTGAGGGAGTTAAGAAACAGAAAAAGCTGCTGGTCAAGTTGCTCAAGCATAATATCCCGGGTTAATCATTCATTACTTTCCATAGCATATCTTTCAGTGTTGAGATCCCGTATCCTGTTACTGACGAAATGAATACTCTCGGCAGCCCGGGAAGGTCCCTGCGTATTTCTTCCATCAGCTCCTCATCAAGGAGGTCAGACTTTGAAATTGCCAGAACACGCTTTTTGTCGAGCAGTTCAGGATTGTACATTTTCAGTTCATTGATAAGAATCTCGTACTCTTCCCTGATGTTCTTACTGTCTGCCGGAATCACAAAAAGCAGTATTGAGTTCCGTTCAATATGCCTTAAAAACCTGATCCCCAATCCTTTCCCTTCATGTGCTCCCTCAATTATTCCGGGAATATCGGCCATTACAAACGATTTATCGTTCCTGTAGCTTACAATACCCAGGTTTGGGGTAAGTGTTGTGAAAGGATAATCAGCAATCTTCGGCTTTGCTGCCGACACGACAGAAAGAAGTGTTGATTTTCCTGCATTGGGAAAGCCGACAAGACCCACATCAGCAAGTATTTTAAGCTCCAGGATGAACCAGTCTTCAATCCCCGGCTCACCTGGCTGTGCGTACCGGGGTGTCTGGTTTGTGGAAGATTTGAAGTGAGTGTTGCCGAGTCCTCCTCTACCTCCCTTTACAAGGATCTTTTCTTCTCCATTTTCCGTTATTTCAAAGATAAGCTGTTCCTTTTCGGCTGTTTTAGCAACTGTCCCCAGCGGGACCTCAATGATAATATCGCTGCCGTCGGCACCGGTTGACTGCTGCGAACCTCCTCTTTCTCCGTTACCGGCAAAAATATGGCGTTTGTATTTCAGGTGAAGGAGAGTCCACATCTGGTTATTTCCTCTGACGATCACATGTCCTCCCCGTCCGCCATCGCCGCCATCAGGGCCTCCCTTAGGAATGAATTTCTCCCTTCGCAGATGCGCAGAGCCTGCGCCTCCGTTCCCGGAACGGCAGAAGATCTTTATGTAATCTACAAAGTTGGAGTCAGGCATTTATTTTATATTTTACAAAAACCATGAGTTAATAAGAAAAAGAAGGGGAGAAGAGGAGAAGAGGAGAAGAGGTGAACGGGGAAATGAACGATTTTTTCTCCTTTTCTCCTTTTCTCCCTTTCACCCCTTCCCCTCTTTTATCCATCATGTCCTCTTACATAAGTTTCCTCATATACCCTGAGAGTCTCCCGAAAATATCTTCTATACTGCCCATTCCATTGACCGGCTGATAGATGCCTCTTTTGCGGCAATAATTGATAATAGGTTCTGTTTTCTCTCTGTACACATCGATCCTGTTCTCAATTACTTTCGGGTCCCGGTCATCAGGACGGCCTGATTGATCGGCTCTCAGCGTGAGTCTTTTAAACAGCTCATCATGATCGACTTCAAGAACGAGCATGCTGTTGATCTTCATATTTCTTTTCTTCAGCATCTTTTCGAGCGCAACAGTCTGATCAACTGTCCGTGGAAATCCATCGAACAGAAACCCTGCGCTG
>Ga0154607_1032_pt1 | contig 11532 bp, 10 predicted proteins | sample Rifle2008BG13ft_FD_116036 | JGI IMG/M metagenome (GOLD analysis project Ga0154607, IMG submission 116036) | Bacteroidetes bacterium RBG_13_43_22 | reverse complement strand
CAAACAGCTCAAACAGGATAGCTATAGTTATACCTTGTCACAGGGTTATTGGATCTGATGGCAGCCTTGTTGGCTACGGAGGAGGGCTGCAAAGAAAAAAATGGCTGATCGATCATGAAAGGAAATACTCAGGACAGGCCGTTGATCTCGATTTGTTCTGACACATAACTCACTATTATATCATTAAAACATATACAATGAAAATACCTGATAATCAGAAATACTTTCTGTTGTTTTCTTTTTTGCTGATCCTCGTCCTTCTTTCAGGATGTGCCGGCAGCGAAGTGGTTGACCAGTGTCTGACCGGTCATGAATATGGTTTTTTCGGAGGTCTTTGGCATGGATTCATCGCTCCGTTTGACTTTATAGGAATGCTTTTCAATGATGACATAACCATGTATGCACAGAATAATAACGGAGGTCTGTATGCACTGGGATTTCTGCTTGGCAGCGGCGGCTGGGGCTTTTTCGGAGGCAGGGGGATAAGGCGCGTACAGCATTCAAGGGTTAATTTCCAGTCGCAGAAGTTTGATAATGCAGAAATAGTTGAATAAGCTAAAAACCTCACCCCAAACCTCCCGCTATCGCGGGACAGGCTCTCTCCCGGGGGAGAGGGGCTTGATAAAACTGAATAATTTGGATAACATCTAAAATAATGGTTTATCTCGGAAAGTCCAGAGTAAAAGATATGTTTGTGAACGCAAAGTCACAACTTTTCATGTTTGCCAGGGAGATGCGAAAGAATCCGACTGAAGCTGAAAAAATACTGTGGGAACATCTTAGAAAAATGCGTTCAGAAGGATTAATATTTCGCAGACAACACCCAATAGATTTATTTATCGCTGATTTTTACTGTCACAAAATAAAACTGGTCATTGAAGTTGATGGAGAAGTTCATGACGAAAGTCTGGCTCAAGAATATGATGATGGGCGTTCAGGAGAGTTAGAGAGATACGGTATCAAAGTAATTCGATTTAATAATGAAGAAATCCTACCCCTCGCCCTCCGGGAGAGGGGGACAGGAGGGGGTGAGGTTGATAGACTAAAGAGGAGGAATGAGAGGGTGAGGTTATGCATCTACAGAGAATAAATCATATTATAATGAAAAAAATTTTTATTACAATTTTGCTTGCTCTTTCTGCCAGTTGTCTGTCACAGAATAAAGAGATGATCTATCTCTGGCCCGCGAAGGTGCCTGGAGAATTGAAGGAAAAACAACTTCCTGTACCCGACACAGCAAGAAAGGATGATGTCCTCAGGTATGCCGAAGTTACCAATCCGGCAATTGAAGTTTGGCAGGCAGATCCGAAGCTTAATAACGGAGGTGCCGTAATTGTTTGTCCGGGAGGAGCTTACAGGATCCTTGCCTGGGATAAGGAGGGCACTGAAATAGCTGCCTGGCTTAATACCCTGGGTTATTCAGCATTTGTTCTTCAGTACAGGGTGCCTGATAAAAAAGAAGGAGCCCTGCAGGATGCGCAAAGGGCGTTAAAAGTGGTCAGGCATTCAGCTGCCCGATGGAAAATCGATCCTGACAAAGTCGGCATCATGGGTTTCTCAGCCGGAGGAAGCCTGAGCGCCAGGACAAGTACGCTTTTTTTCAGGAAGACTTATTCTCCGGTTGATGTTGCTGACAGTCTCTCCTGCCGCCCCGCTTTTGCAATGCTCATTTACCCTGCCTATCTCGACCAGGGGGAAAACAGATCACTGACACCCGAGCTTCTGCTGACTAAAGAAACACCTCCGATATTTATTTTTCAGACTGCTGACGACAGTTACGGGAACAGCGCTCTGGTAATGGCCACTGCCCTCAGAGATGCAAAGCTCCCGGTTGAGCTTCATGTTCTGCCAACCGGAGGACACGGATACGGATTAAGGCCTGCCGGTATTGCTTCAACTGCATGGCCTGAGCTGGCGGAAAACTGGATGGATAGAATATTGCATCCCAAAAAATAGTAACTTTACTTAAACCTGTTAACCATTAAACCTTTAAACCATTATAACATGACTGAACATAATGACACCCACGAATGCTGCCCGGAATTTAATCCGAAACTATGGGATTACGTTACCCATAACTGGAACGAAAAACCTTTTATAAGGGACAATATCAGGCAGTTTTTCCACATGCCTCTGCCATCCCAGATGGGGAAGATTATTGGCAGGATGTGGAAGAAAGCCCAGGATGCAGGAGCTGCACCGGAGATGAAAGATTTTCTGCTGCTGGCATATGATCCGTCACCATGGAAGAGCGAGCTTTATATGAGCGTGACAAAGGAAGTGCCGGGTGCTGAAAATGTCAGGTTTACAGGTACTTTTATCAGCAAGGTGTTTGATGGTCCTTACAATCATGTCCCGAAATACCTGAACGAATTCCGCAGGTACCTGGTCCTGAAGGATTTAAAAGCAAAGAAATATTATTTCTATTTCACATACTGTCCGAAATGCGCAAAGAAATACGGGCATAACTATATCGTTGCTTTTGCTGAGATCTGATAATCTGACACATAATTAATTTATTGCTATTCAGAAATTAATCGAATATATATTTTTATTATATGGCACTATTCAATGACAGACGAAAAGGATGGATAATCATATCCTCCCTCCTGCTTGCATTTGCAGGTTTGCTGCTTGTAAATTGTTCCGGGCCTTCAAAAAACACCGGAGCAGATCTTGAGTCAGGCTTTCAGGATCCTCCTGAAAGTGCAAAACCGCGTGTCTGGTGGCACTGGATGAACGGAAATATTACAAAAGAAGGGATTCGCGCTGACCTCGAATGGATGCATCGCGTTGGCATCGGTGGATTCCAGAACTTTGACGCTTCGCTGATGACACCGCAGATAGTTGAGAAACGTCTGGTTTACATGACCCCTGAGTGGAAAGATGCTTTCAGTTTCACTGCAAGGCTGGCTGATTCCCTGGGACTGGAGATGGCTATTGCCGGTTCTCCTGGATGGAGCGAGAGCGGCGGACCCTGGGTGACGCCTGCACAGGCTATGAAGAAATTCGTATGGAGCGAAACAATGATCGAAGGAGGAAAACCTTTTTCAGGGGCACTGCCAAAACCTCCCTCTGCAACAGGTGTATTCCAGAACATTGCGTCAGGAGGAAGATTTTCATTGACCGGCGGACCAGAAGCGCCTGACCCTGAATTTTACGCAGATGCCGCTGTAGTAGCTTATCGTTTGCCGGATAACGATAAACCACTGTCATCACTACAGCCAAAGGTCACCTCCAGCGGAGGAAAATTCACTCTTAAGGATCTCACCGATGGCGATCTGGCAAATGCTTCTCTCCTGCCCTATACAAAACCGGGTGAAAAAGCATGGATACAATTTGAGTTCAGCAAGCCTGAAACAATGCAGGCTCTGACAATCGTCGGCGGTGGCTCAGGAGGCATGTTTGGATTTGGTGCTGATCCTGATTACCGTACCCTGGAAGCAAGCGATGATGGAAAAGAATTCCATAATGTAATAAACATCCGCAGCGGCGGTGTCGGACAGAAAACTCTGACATTCAATCCTGTAACAGCAAAGTACTTTCGCTTTACATGGCTGACCCCGCTTCCCCGGCCGGCAGTTTCGATTGGCAGCATGTTCGGTATAAATACCAGGAATACTCCCCAGTTACCTGCCGGAACAAAGGTCGCCGAGCTGGTACTGCATACGGTTTCACGTGTAAACCGTTTTGAAGAAAAAGCAGCGTTTGCGACCGCAACTGACCTGTATTCAGCCCTCACTCCTGAGATAAAACCTGATGAAGCTGTGAGCAAATCAGCTGTTATTGACATTACCTCCAATATGAAGCCTGACGGTACTCTTGAATGGACTCCGCCTGCCGGCAACTGGATGGTGATCCGCCTGGGTTATTCACTTACAGGTCATAAAAACTCACCGGCTTCACCCGAAGCAACAGGTCTTGAAGTTGACAAGCTGAGCGCAGAACATGTAAAAGCATATTTCAATAACTACCTCGATCAGTATAAAGATGCCACGGGCGGACTGATGGGACAGAAAGGATTGCAATACATGATCACTGACAGCTGGGAAGCCGGTGTTCAGAACTGGACAGATAATATGATCGCTGATTTCGCCAGCCTGAGAGGTTATGATATTAAGCCATGGATACCGGTCCTGACAGGACACATTGTAGGGAGCGCTGAAGAGAGCGAGCGTTTCCTGTGGGATTTCCGGAAAACCATCGGAGATCTTACAACAATAAATCATTATGATCAGCTTACAGAAATTCTGAAAGAACGCGGCATGGGAAGATATACTGAGTCACACGAAGGCGGACGTGCCTTCATTGGCGATGGTATGGATGTGAAACGCAATGCTGCAATACCAATGAGTGCAACATGGACACCGGGAGGATTTGACCGTGGTACTGAGGTGGCTCCCAGGTATAAAGCAGATGTCCGCGAATCAGCTTCCGTAGCTCATATTTACGGACAAAACCTTGTTGCTGCTGAATCTATGACCGCTATAGGAACGGCATGGGCATGGTCGCCTGAGACATTAAAGCCGACAGCTGATATGGAAATGGCTAACGGACTGAACCGTTTTGTCATTCATACTTCTGTCCACCAGCCTGTGAATGATAAAATCCCGGGGCTCGGGCTGGGTCCGTTCGGACAGTGGTTCACCCGCCACGAGACATGGGCTGAACAGGCAAAACCCTGGACAACATACCTTGCACGAAGCTGCTATATGCTCCAGCAGGGAAAATTCGTAGCCGATATACTTTATTTTTACGGTGAAGACAATAATATTACAGCGCTGTTCAACGATAACCTTCCGCCTGTACCTGAAGGTTATAATTATGATTTCATCAATGCTGATGCCCTGGTTAATCTTCTGGCTGTTGACAAAGACCGGATTATTACGCCAAGCGGTATGACTTACCGGGTGCTGGCACTCGATCCAAACAGCAGATACATGTCGCTGCCTGTGCTTCGTAAGATTCGCGACATGGTGAATGCCGGAGCTGTCATTTCAGGAGCTAAACCGGTAAATACTCCAAGCCTCAGTGACGATCCGGGTGAGTTCCGGTCGATAGCCGGTCAGCTATGGTCAAACGAAAATGGCGTCAATAGTGTCGGTAAAGGAAAGATCTATTCCGGACAACCATTGGCAGAGGTAATGAAATCACTTGATGTAGCTCCTGATTTTATTTTTACCAGGCCGCAGGAAAATACAAACCTGTTGTTTGTTCATCGGAAACTGGATAATATCGATTTTTACTGGATTAACAACCGCAACAGCAGGTTTGAAGATATTGAAGCAACATTTCGTACTTCAGGCAGAAGCGCTGAAATATGGTATCCCGAGACCGGGAAAATTGAAGAGGCTTCCTATTCCATTGAAGGTGGTTTTACAAAAGTTCCTCTTCACCTGACGCCTGATGATGCAGTGTTTGTTGTATTCCGCAATAAGGCAAAAGAACAAAACCGTTCATTGCCTCAGACAACTGAAAATCTGATTGCCTCTGCTGAGGGTTCGTGGGAAATAAGCTTCCAGCCCGATCGTGGTGCACCTGAAAGATTATCAATTGATGCTCTTGCAGCATGGAATGAAAATCCTGATCCGGGAGTGAAATATTTCTCAGGTACGGGAGTTTATTCCAGAACCATTAAGGCTGATGAAGGATGGTTCAGGGAGGACGAAAAAATATATATTGATCTTGGCGATGTCAGGAATCTTGCAGAAGTGATTGTCAATGGTAAATCTCTCGGAATCCTGTGGAAGAAACCATTCAGGACAGAGATAACTGATGCACTGAAAACAGGTGAAAACAGCATCGAAATAAAGGTTACAAATCTGTGGGTAAACAGGCTTATAGGCGATCAGCAACCAGGTATCAGCTCAAAAATCACATATACAACCATCCCATTTTATCAGGCTGATTCACGGTTGTTTCCATCAGGATTGCTGGGTCCGGTGAAGATCCTGGGTTTATCATCAAAATAATATCAGAATGGCATTATTGTTCAAGTCCCCGTCCATTTTAAAGGCAGCAGGGAATAAAGAAAAAATCATTAAGGAATATATAGGAAATGTGAACAGCAGGACATCAGAAGCAAGCATTGCGCTGATGAAAAGTCCTGAAGGATGGGAAGAACCTGGTCAGACACCCGATTTTAATGAATATACTGTTGTACTGAAAGGCAACCTTAAGATTAAAACCAAAAAGGAGGAGATAATTGTGTCAGCCGGAGAAGCTGTAATGACAATGAAAGGAGAATGGGTAAAATACAGCACACCGTTGAAAGGAGGAGCTGAATATATTGCTGTCTGTGTCCCGGCTTTTACTCCGTCTTCAGTCCACCGTGATGAATAGGATTATGAGGAAATATCACCTTTTATCATTTTTGCTGATTATTCCGGTGTGGACATCTCTTAATTCTCAGGATACAGTCAAAATGAGATCCGAATATCTGCCTGACATTGATGGTATTATCAAAACAAAAGTTGAATTCGACCTTGATAATTCAAAAATGCGTTTTGATGTCAGGAATGCCAGGTTCGGAGTAACAGGAAAGATCAACGATTTTATGTCCTATAGGGCTCAGATTGACATTAACGACGAGGGGAAATCGAAGATGCTGGATGCATATATAAAGGTAACTCCCTTTCCCAATCTTGATATTTTTCTTGGACAGAGAAAGCTGCCCTTTTCATCTGACTATTTGAGGAATCCTATTGAGAATATCTTTGCCAACAGATCATTTCTTACAAAATACATCAATGACGGGATGCGTGATATCGGCTTATTTGCTGACTATAAATTACCTTCGGATATCCCTCTCGAGATATTCCTGGGTGCAGGAAACGGAACCGGAGGCAATAATCCCCAATGGATCAGCAGGCCGAATCTGATAGGAAGACTGATTGCCGGGCCCTTTAAAGGACTGAGGATTGCAGGAAATATCCTTTTCGGGGAAAAGGAATTTCGTGAAGATATGTCTATGACCGGTGTAGAAGCACGTTATTCAACCGGTGCATTTTTTATTGAATCGGAATATATTAGGAGAAGCTGGACAGATACTTTGACACTGCGTCAGCAAGATGATGGTATTTACATCCACTCGTATTACAATTTCACTGTTGATAATAAAGTATTCAGGCTGATCACCCCAACTGCCAGGTGGGATTTTATAGGCAAATCTGTGTTGGGGAATGAGGTTGATGCAAACAGGATCACCCTTGGAGTAAATTTTGGCTTTGAAGCAAAACAGTTTTATTCTGAACTGAGACTGAATTATGAAAACTATTTTAAAAGCAGCCTGCCGGTTCACACAGATAAATTTACAATTGAACTTGTCGGTCGTTTCTGATGAAAAAACAGCTTAATCTGAATAAGAGACTCATTGTTAATAAATTAACAATACTACTATTGCCGGTAGTTATTCTGATTATGACTGCCGGGAGGATTTTCGGACAGGATGAATCCGTTACTTTCAGTGTTTCGATGGAAAATCCGAATAACCATTATTATCATGTCAATATGTATTATAATGGTGCTGTAACTCCGATAGTTAATTTTAAGCTGCCTTCATGGACACCGGGATATTACCTGATACTTGATTATGCCAAAAACGTTATAAGCTTTAAGGCCGAATCGGGAAATGGTAATCCTCTTAAATGGAAAAAGAGCGCGAAAAACATCTGGCAGGTTGAGACAGACGGATCACATTCAATTCAGATCAGCTATGATGTATATGCATTCAGGGTCTCGGTTGCTGAACCGTTTCTTGACGATGGCAGGGCATTTATTGCACCTGCCGGAGTATTCATGTATGTGGAAGGGAAACTGAATCTGCCCTGCACTGTAACTCTCAATCCATATAAGACTTTTAAAACAATATCTACAGGTCTTGATCCGGTGGAAGGAAAAATAAATACATATTATTCTCCTGATTTTGACGTACTTTATGACAGCCCGATGCTGGCTGGGAACCAGGAACTGCTGACTTTTGATGTCCGGGGAATAAAACATACAATAGCAATTGAGAATCCCGGCCCATTTGACAGGGAAAAGATAATCAGCGATCATAAAAAAATGGTTGAAGCTGCCGTTTCATTCATCGGCGAGATCCCATACAGGCATTATACCTTTATTGTTATGAACAGGGGTATGGGAGGACTTGAGCATCTGAATTCAATGGCTGTTTTTACCAATACCGCGACATTCGGACAGGAAGATGGATATGACCGCTGGCTGAGTTTCGTTGCACATGAGTTCTTTCATCTGTACAATGTCAAACGGATCAGACCTATCGAGCTCGGACCATTCAATTACGACAGGGAAAACTACACAACAATGCTCTGGTTATCAGAAGGTTTTACTGTATATTATGAATATCTCGTTCTCAATAGGGCTGACCTGATGAGTCGTGACAAGGTTCTTAAGGAATTGAGTTCAGTAATCCGTAGCTATGAGAATGTGCCAGGTCATTTATTCCAGTCTGCCGCTGAATCAAGTTTTGATACCTGGATACAGTTCTTTAACAGATCTGAAAATGCCTCAAATACTACGATCTCTTATTATGATAAGGGATGTGCTATCGGATTGCTTCTCGACCTCAGAATCAGATATGAATCGAAGAATCAGAAATCTCTTGAGGATGTAATGAGACAAGTGTACCAGGTTTATTACAAAGAGAAGAAAAGAGGTTTTACAGAAGCTGAGTTCCGCGAAGCATGTGAAAAAACAGCCGGTGTCGAACTTGATGAAATCTTTGATATTTATGTCCCGACTGTTAAGGAAATCGACTATAAGAAATACCTTGGATACGCCGGACTAAGAATCGATATTGAGCCTTTTGAAGCAACCGGTGCATGGCTTGGTATAACCACGCGGATGGAAGGAAATAATCTGGTGATTACAAGGTCGGAGTGGAGTTCCCCGGCATATAAGGCAGGATTAAGCGCCCAGGATATAATAAAAGATATCAACGGGGAAAAAGCATCGATTGAGCTGCTTAATAAAATATCCGAATCAGGAAAACCGGGAGATAAAATAACAATGACCGTGACTCACCGCAGTATAACAAACACAGTGGAAATTGTACCTGAAAAAAAGATCACAAGGACTTTTGAGATCAGAATAAATCCAGACATCACCCCTGATCAGAAAGAGATACTTGATAAATGGTTAAAATAAGATACTGAACGACTATTCTCCTGTTTTCAGCGGTGCAACATCTGAATTTTAATTTTAAATTTTTATTGTCTTTTGTATGCTAAAACACTATTGTTAATACATTAAAATACAATCCTTTAATAAAAGATTCCGGTGCGCTGCACCTTTATTCTCTACATCAAACATTTATTTCTACAAATATTATGGTGCTCCGCACCTGTTAAATCTGTTAAATGCAGCAGAGCTGCAAAATATTTGTAGAAAAGCAATTGAATAATACCTCCATAGGTGCAGAGCACCGGAATATCTAATCCCAATCATAAATATCACTGAAGAATTCAAACAGGTATTCCTCTTTAAATTCTACATTATTCTTTTCCAGCATATCAAAATATTCTTCTTTGAATGACTTTTTTCTATGATGTTTTTCCTGGGATAAAATATATTTTGCCACTGAGTCTATTTGTGAGTGGGAATGAGTAAAAGCGCCATAACCTTTCTGCCATTCAAACCTAAATTTAGAAAGCCTTTTCACTTTTATCAATGAGTTGGATGATGTTTTAATTTCTTCAACCAGATCTGGTATTAATTGATTTACATTATATCCCAGCAATATATGAATATGATCTGTCATTGAACCGATCGCCAGCATTTTATGCCGGTGGTTTTGTACAATTCCTGTAATATACATTCCCAATTCATCTTTCCATTCTTTTCTTATAAGGGCATCGCGATTTTTTACTGCAAATACCAGATGGAAATAACACTGAGTATAAGTGTTTGCCATTGTGTTTAATATTTTAACTTTAGAAGAAACATGTCATAAAGATAGTTTGCAACACCCAAATCTGGAAATCAATTCCCCGTAATAGAGGGCTTCAGAGGCTATTCTTAAAAAGTGCTTAAAACAGGAGAAAGAGATACTTGATAAATGGTTAAAATAAGATACTGAACGACTATTCTTTCCTGGTCTTCTTCTTCTGGATCCAGTATTTAATAATAAGGTAGGCTGCAAAACCAACTCCGAGTACTATCATAATATCTCCCAGGTAAGGAAATATCTTATCCCTTATCTCATACACATAATATCCGATTACTGCCAGGATAACATTCCATATCCCTGCCCCTATGAAAGTATAGAGCATAAAATCGCGAAGGTTCATTTTGGACAGGCCGGCGGGTATTGAGATCAGGTGACGGACTCCCGGTACAAGGCGGCCGATGAATGTTGACGATTTCCCGTTTCTTTTAAAATACTCTTCCGCATGAATGACCTTCTCTTCGGTTAGAAGAAATACTCTTCCAATCTTTGAACCGGCAAATTTATATACAAGCGGACGGCCCAGGAAATATGCAAGGGTATAATTGATGAGCGCACCGCTGAGTGCGCCAATAGTTCCGAAAAGGATGACAAGCAGAATATTCAGTTCTCCCTGTGCTGCTTTATATGCGGCAAATGGCACAACAAGCTCCGAAGGCAATGGCATAAAGGTACTTTCAATTGCCATCAGCAGGGCAACAGTAAAATAGTTCAGATTGGCCATGTACCAATCGAGGAGAGTCTGAAAAAACTCCATCTGTTCAGAATTTCATTTTAGGCGTCAAAGATAACCAACATTTTGACAAATCATCCTCCCTGTACAATCAGGCTCAGACATGCTCTTCCTACTTTCTGAAATTCAGGATAATAACATTTACTGATTCAGGTTCAATACTGACAATGACCTTTCCGGAGGAAACTGTCAACTGTTTTGTTTCAGGATATATTAACCGTGGCTGCATGACAGAGTTGAAATCAGATAACCCTTGAGCTTTAAGTGTTTCCAGTTCACCATTTTTCAGGAATGAAAGTCCTGAAAGGTTCAGCCTTACAGGTATTAAGGAGGTTGAAGTATTGACAAGTTTTATATACACTTTAGCACCAGGTTTATCTATTGTTGCGCTTGCATACAGGCTGTCAGATCCTGTAAGCGGTTTCCCTTCACTGAGCACAGGTATTACCTGAGTTCCCCTGTGTGATGAAAACAATTTCTGGACATAGTAATTCGGCGTGCCTGTCACATTAAGATTGTCAAACCAGATCAGGTCGGGGCGCCATTGCCATGCATCAACATGAGCCAGCAGGGGGGCATAGGAGGCCATATGGACGACATCTGCATTTCTTTCCAGTCCGGTCATGAAAGCTGCTTCCGACAGCGCGCTCAGCCAGTTGTTCCGCGATTCCGGAGCCTCAGCATCCTTGCCGTGAGCAGCATATTCCCCTGCAAATACTTTTATTCCGTTCCTGTCGTAATTGTCATACCTCTGTGCATTTTTCTGGAACCAGGCTGGAGGCATATAATAATGCTCATCGATAAGCTCAGGTCCAAGCTTCTTCAGTTCTTC
>Ga0154607_1237_pt1 | contig 11613 bp, 8 predicted proteins | sample Rifle2008BG13ft_FD_116036 | JGI IMG/M metagenome (GOLD analysis project Ga0154607, IMG submission 116036) | Bacteroidetes bacterium RBG_13_43_22 | reverse complement strand
ACCGTAACCTTTTTGCCATTCAAATTTAAATTTAGATAACCTTTTATCTTTAATCCATGCATTGGTTGATGTTTTAATTTCTTCAACCAAATCTGGTATTAGCTGATTCACATTATATCCGATTAAGATATGTATATGGTCGGGCATTGAAGCTATTGCCAGCATTTTATGCCGATGGTTCCGGACAATTCCTGTAGTATACATTTCCATTTCATTCTTCCATTCTTTTCTTATCAGGGCATTGCGGTTTTTTACTGCAAATACCAGATGGAAATAACATTGAGTATAAGTATTAGCCATTGCATTTAATAATTTATTTTTCGTAATAACATACTATAAAGATAGCTTGCAACACACAACTTACCTTTATTGTCCGTGTCAGGTGCTTACTGTTTTTAAATAGTCACCCGTAGTCATGACAGGGATTTCAGAGTTTTTATAGTCCTTAATATTTCTGGTTATTATTACAGAAATCTTTTTGTTGTCAATTGCACAGATGTACTGAATGCTATCATCGAAGTCGTGGAATCCTGAATTGATAGCCTTTTTAATAGTCTGTTCCTCTACTTTAAGAATATTTAGCATCTTAGATAAACTGTCAAGTTTTGAGATTACTTTACTATGGGTTTCTATTTTTCTGAGAACATAGTATAAGTTGCTAAAAGTCAAGGAAGAGGAATAGCCTCTCAACTTCTTTTGTTCTATTAATGTAAATATAATAGCAGCTTCTCTTGAGTGTGGCTTTCTATCAATGAGAAAGTCTATAATGATATCTGTGTCAATGAATAAGTTTGTCATGTTACAGGTATTTCTTTGCCAGATATTCAGCCTTTTCCTTTTTATAATCAAAATCCTCCGGTAAAGATATGCAGCCAAGTAAAGATTTTACCCTGGGTGTATATTCAGAATCTTCAACTGAAGTATTCTTCGTCAGGAGTTTGAGGTAGTTCTCAACCAAATCTGAAAGACTTCTTCCTTTACTCCTTGCATAAATTTTTGCTCTACGAGCTACATCTTTATCAATGCTTAATGTTAATTTTGCGTCCATTCTACGTAGTAAATATATTACAAATATACGTAAGATCTATTGAAATTGCAATATTTTCTTCTGAAAGTTTCAAATTGTAAACGGCGTTCTGAGCTGGCACCTGACTACCCTTTATACAGAGGTATTTTGTTATATGTATATGGCTGTTATTCAGGAGAGAAGCCGGAGGCCTCAAAGTCCAATATCCCCGGTGATATCCGGGGTAGAATAGGAAAAGTATTATTCAACCCCGGAAGGTGGTTGAATGAATTATTGTGTTATCACTTATATTCAACGCCTCCGGCGTTGTTCCTAAGTTATTTGCCCTTACCATGGATGTTACCATGGATATTGGAATTGGACGTCTTTGACGTCTGAGTCATCACATTACATAATCTCAGACAAGGATGTGTATAAAGAATAGTTATTGTCTAAGGGAAGCGTTAAGAAAACGATGAGTGAGTTCAGATTTCAACAAATTCCGCTATTTTTTCAAAAAGTTGTTTTTTGTTTATCGGTTTAGTGAGATAACCATCACATCCTGCTTCCAGGGCTTTGTCTTCATCACCTGTCATGGCATATGCTGTAATAGCTATTATCGGGACATTTCTTTTAATATCCTTTATTTGTCGCGTGGCCTCAAGACCATCCATCACAGGCATCTTTATATCCATAAGTATCAGACCGATATCAGGGTTTTGCTGAAATTTTTCTAATGCTTCTTTACCATCTGAAGCATGAATAATTTCTGCTGACATGTTTTTCCTAAGCAGAGCCTTAAGATAAAAGAAGTTGATTTCTTCATCCTCGGCAACCAGAATAGATTTGATGGTTTTATTTCTGTTTTGCGAATCTGTCCTGATAACAGAATGATGGATTTCATTTTCTTTTGCCTGAGGAATAGTAAAGAAAACGCTTGATCCTTTTCCAATTTCAGACTCAATCCGGAACTTTCCTCCAAGGAGTTCAACCAGTCCCTTTGAAATAGGCAGGCCAAGTCCGCTTCCAGCAGTCTCCTTTAAAGGTCCGCGATCTTCCTTGACAAAAAGCTCGAAGATATTGTCCAAAAACTCTTTACCTATTCCAATGCCGGTATCTTTCACGAAAAACTCAAATTCATTATTCAGGATTTCATACCCATATTGAATACTCCCTTTTTCTGTAAACTTTATTGCGTTGCTCAGCAGATGTGACATGATTTTATTTAAAACCTCCGGATCTGAATTGACTGATAATTTATCGGAATGTTTCGGCATTTTTAATAATAATTCAAGCTTTCCGGTTGAACATATCGCCATATATTTCCCTGAGAGCTCCATCATAATCTGTTCAGGTATAAAATCTTTTCTTTTCAAGACCATGTTACCAGAGGTGATCAATGAGATATCCATATAATTTGTAATGGTATCCAGCAGGCGGTCGCTGCTTTCGAAAAGCATTGAATGGGACAGTTTCTTTTCTTCTTCAGAGAGGTCGGTCTGAGTTATTATTTCAGCAAAGCCCAGGATGCCGTTCAACGGTGTACGAACCTCATGTGAGATATTGTTCAGGAATGCGGTTTTAAGTCTGTCACTTTGCTCGGCTTTTTCCTTGGCTCTGATCAATTCTTCCTCATTCTTCTTCCTGTCTGTTATATCCTGGAATATTTCAAGCATAGCCTTTTTACCCTTGTACATCATACCGGTATGACTAATCTCAAATATCCTGTTTCCAAGAACTCCATATGACTCATATGTTTCTGTCTTACCGATTGTTATACCTCTTGTCAGAGGGCAATTGGGACATTGTTTTTTATTATCACGGTACAACTCCCAGCATTTCCCTCCGATTGCCTTATCTCCGAAAACTCTTTTAAAACTATCATTGAGAAATAAAATAGTACCCTCTTCGTCGACAATATCCATACCAAAGGGAATGGTTTTTAGCAAAGATCCACTGAAGGCAAAACTTTGCTGTAGTTCCTCTTCTGTCTTCTTGCGTTCTGTGATGTCCCTTGCTAAACCCAATACCAGAGTTTTATTTTTTACTTTTACCGGATGAGTAACTATTTCAACTGTAACTTTTGATCCGTCTTTCCGGTTTAATTCAAATTCATCCGGGCCGGTGCCTTGCCCTAATGCATTCTTAACTAATAGTTTAGCCGCTCTGGGTAATTGTTTAAGAGACAGGAGTTTTAATTTCAGGAAACTCTTTCCGATTAACTCATTTCTATTGTAGCCCATCAATTTTTCAGCAGCAATATTGCCGTCGATAAAATTTCCTTTAAGGTCGTTCAGATAATATGCATCCGGCGCGTAATCAAATAATATCTTCAACCTTTCTTCTGAACTTTTCAGTTTATCCTCCATCAGCTTGCGTTCGGTGATATCGCGGGCAATACCCTGAAAACCAATTATTTCTTTTCCCTTATAATATGGTACTGACAAAACCTCTACAAAGTATGCAAATCCATCCTTCCCTTTTACTTCATATTCTGCATTAGTATTTGTGCTTTCTCCCTTCATGATAGTCATTAATCTCTGCTTATGCATAGAATGATATTGTTCAGGTACAATATCCTGTATTGTCATGGTAAGGAGTTCTTCTTCAGTGTATTTGAGGTTATCACAAATAGCCTTGTTAGCTGATAAGAATTTTCCGGACAAATCAATAACGAAAATTCCATCAGGACTTTGTGTTACCAGTTGCCGGTATTTTGTTTCGCTTTCAATCAGTGCTTTTTCTGCCTGCTTACCTTCGGTTATGTCAGTAATAGTTCCAATATATCCGCTTACTTCATTACCAATCATTTCCGGAACAGCTTTACCTATAATCCAGATTATACTCCCGTCAGGTCTTAGAAAACGGTATTCAGCTTTGGATATTTTTTGAGATTTAAAATCTAAGGACCAGCTTTCTTTAAGTTTGTTTCTGTCTTCGGGATGAACTGCATTGAGCCAACCCCCACCCATGACTTCATCAAGCGATAAACCTGTCAGTTCTAAGTATTTGGGATTTACGTAAGTGGTATTGCCATCAGGATCAGTCCTGAAAATACCGACCGGTGAAACCTGGGCCAGAGTTTGAAATATGTGCTGACTCTTTTGTAAATCTTCCTCAGCCCGCTTGCGATCAGTAATGTCCATTGTGACAAAGGTCACTCCTTTCTTAAGGTCATCTTTATCAAGAGGAACCGAACTCAAAAGTATGTTTATAATTCTGCCATCTTTACATTTAAAACGTGTCTCTACTGATCCTGTACCTTTTTCTGCAATCTGCCCGTATTTATCAATCCCTACACTTTCATATTCTTCATTTGTCGCATAAACCATTACAGCGTTTTTACCTATAAGTTCCTTACGGGTAAAGCCTGTCATTGTACAGAAAGTGTCATTTACTTCCATAAAGACCCGGTTAACAACCAGGCCAATACCGACAGGAGCCGCACTGAAAATACTTTGAAGCTTCTCCTCATTTTCCTTTAATAAGAGGTCGGCAGCCTTTTTTTCAATCTGTACCCTGTGTCGTTCCAGAGCCTCTTTTACTGCAAAAGGGAGCCTGGTCATTTGCTCCTTAATAATATAATCATCTGCTCCGGCTTTCAGGCATTTAACTGCTGTCTCTTCATTTATCGAGCCGGTGTAAAGGATAAACGGTACTGACGCATCAAACTCACGCGCATCAGTGAGCGCCTGCATACCATTATAGGATGGCATCATATAATCGGAAATGATTATATCAGGCCTGAAATCATTAAGGGCTTTGATGAATTCGGCCCTTGTATCGACCCTTGTATGTTCAAACCTCAGCCCTTCCTTCCGCAGTTGCAGAATTGCCAGATCGGCATCTGAAGGGACATCTTCAGCAAATAGTATCCTTAATAGGTTTTTATTTATCATTTTAAAAGGATTTTAATATCCGGTTGCTTGTTCAGGAGAAGCCAGTAAAAGCCTATATTCTTAACCGATTCAATAAATTTATCAAAATCAACAGGTTTTACGATATAGCTGTTCACTCCCAGCCGGTAGCTCTCAATCATATCACTCTCTTCATTGGAAGAGGTGAGTACCACAATAGGAATAAGTTTCATCACCGGATCAGCTTTAATCAGCTTAAGCAGCTCGAGTCCATCTATTTTCGGCAATTTAAGGTCGAGAAGTATCAATTTAGGTATATTCAGCCCTCCGTCGGCTTTATATGGTCCACGTGCAAAAATATAATCAATGGCTTCCTCGCCATCGCATACTCTGATTACATTATTGGCAAGATTGTTTTCCTTCAATGCCCTGAGGGCAAGTTCTGCATCATTAGGATTGTCCTCAACCAGCAGGATTTCGACTTCGTTATTCATTGTGTTTATTCTTTAAATTGTTGGACTATATATCTTTGCTTCTTCACCGGCAAGCTAAAATAAAACGTCGCCCCTATCCCCTCTTCCCCTTCAGCCCAAACTTTTCCACCATGACGGTTAATAATGCGCTGAACAATAGCCAACCCCACGCCTGTGCCTTCAAAATCATCTGATTTATGTAACCGCTGAAAAACCCCAAATAACTTATCAGAATATTGCGGATTAAACCCAACCCCGTTGTCCTTAACATAATATACATTAAAATCGTCTTCAGTATAGCCACTGATTTTAATTATCGGCTTCTTTTTCTTTGAAGAAAACTTAATTGCATTTGCAGTCAGGTTGGACCACACCTGTTTAATATATGTCGGATCGGCATTTGCTCCGGGCAGCGGATCGACCGTCAAACTTATTCTATCCATAACATCCTGTGCCGCTGACTCTCTGAACATTGAGATTGCCATTTGAGTCATATCGATACCGGAGAAATTCATTTCGCTCCTTGTGACCCTTGACAGGGACAGCAGGTCAGTAATTAGCTGATCCATTTTTTGTGTGTTGCTCCGGATCAGGTTAAGGAGCCGCTTACCTTCAGAGTCAATCTTATTTTCATAATCCTCCAGAATGAATTTAGAGAATCCGTCAACAGCACGCAGAGGGGCACGAAGGTCGTGTGAGACCGAATAGGCAAAGGCTTCAAGTTCCTTATTGGCTGTTTCAAGCTGGGAAGTACGTTCAATAACACGTTGTTCAAGTTGTTTATTAAGGCTGAGTATTTCTTTTTCCGCCTGCTTGCGCTCAGTAATATCCCTGGCAATTGCCATTACATTTGACACTTTCCCTTGTTGCATAATAGGGACAAGACAGGTCTCATAAGTTCTTATTGCATTATTGTCACCATAAGCAGAATATTCAAATATTTGATTTTTTCGTGTTTCGATGCACTCTTCAAATTTCTTCTGATAAAACTCTTTCCATTCATCAGGAATGAACTCGAGATGGCTTTTCCCGATAGTATCTTTTTCAGAGAATCCCTCTGCGTAATGATTCAGAAAAAGAAACCTCCCCTCGCAGTCGACAAGCCCGATATATTCCGGCATAGTCAGTACAAGAGTTCTCCATCTTTCTTCGCTTTCCTTAAGTCTGTTTGCAATCTGATTACTTAATTTAATCTCTTCAGCAAGATCTGAGGTGCGATCCCCCACCAGTGATTCCAGCCGTTCGTTCAATAATTTTAATTCTTCCTGGGTTTGAATGAGCAGCTCATTCTGATGAATAGCACTTTCATAAATATCAAGCATCAGTCTAATAACATTCTGCTGTTCTGCCTGGATAAACCGTTTTTTTCCTTTGAAGAGAATTTGTGTACTAAAGGGTACTTTTTCTTTGTACACTACATTTTCCCTGGAAAGAATTCTTTCGACATGAGTAAGCAGATAATTTTCATTGTAAGGTTTGGTAATAAAACTGTCTGCCCCGCAGGAAAGTCCTTCAATGATTTCCTCCGGATCGGCCAGTATTGTAAGTAGTATCACAGGAATATTCTCTGTATTTTTATTTGATTTGATTTTTTTGCAAAGCTCGTACCCGTTCACCTCCGGCATCATAATATCAGAGATAACCAAAGACGGCTTATGCTTTGAAAGCCGATCCATTGCCAGCTTCCCATTTTGGGCAACTGAAACTTTATAATGTTGACTTTCCAGCAGATGCTTAATCTGAGTTGCCTGGGTAAGACTATCCTCAACAACAAGTATTTCCATACTTTTTTGGACGGCACTTTTTCTTTTTGTTGTCATTTCAGTTTTTATATTAAGCTTTCTGTTATAAAATATTTTGTAACTAATCAGTTGCATTTCAGATTTATTATTCCGCATTCCGAAATTCGCAATCCGCAATCACATTGACTTCCAAATTACAGTTTCAATCCCACTACAGTTATGTCGTCAACCTGTTCTCCACTACCTTTCCAGATATGGTAAGTATCCAGGAGCATTTTTTTCTGAACCTCCAAAGGATGCTTATGAATCTTTAACAGTGCTTGTTTAAATTGAGCCCGCAGGAATTTTTTCTCTTCCTGTCCGCCAAACTGATCGACAAATCCATCAGTAAAAAGATAAACAAGATCATCAGGTCTGGTTTTTATTTCCTGACGTGAAAAATCAAAAATATTATTCTGGTAAGATAATGTCATTCTGTCTCCCATGAATTCAATGATTTTATTGTCGCGAATGAGATACATGGGATTAAATGCTCCCGAATAAACCAGTGTTCTGTTTGTCAGGTCATAACTGATTAATGAGCCATCCATTCCATCTTTCACCTCGAGATAAGTACCTTTCTGACCCAACGCCTCAATAATTTTTTCTCTCAACCGGGTTAGAATCAGGTGAGGGGTGTCAATTCTTTCTCTTATCACTGTTTCATTTAACAATGTGACTCCCAGAATACTCATGAATGCTCCGGGAATCCCATGACCTGTGCAATCAAAAACACCGGCCAGCAACTTATTGTCAATTCTGTGAAACCAGTAGAAGTCACCACTGACAATATCCTTTGGCAGGATAAGACAAAACTGCTCAGGGAAAAAGTCTGATCCATCCATAGATGCTTTCAGAACTGCAGCCTGAATTGTATGAGCATAATCTATACTGTATTTTATAAGTTTGTTTTTGTCTTCAATCTCTTTCAGATTCTTAGCAATTTCATCCCTGTTCCTTTTGATTTCGATTTGTGTTTTAACCCTGGCAATCAGCTCCTTCTGATTAAAGGGTTTTATGACATAATCAACAGCACCGAGATCAAATCCTTTAATGATACTTTCCGTATCAACCTTGGCAGTAAGGAATATTACCGGGATTTTTTGTTTAACCGGATCACTTTTAATGATCCTGCATACTTCGAAACCGTCCATCCCGGGCATCATTACATCCAGAAGAATAAGATCAAACTCAGTCTGCTCAATCCAATCAAGAGCTGAATTCCCATCTAAAGCAAATTCCACCTTGTATTCTTCATTTTGCAAATAGTTTCCAAGGATCTGAAGATTCTTCGGATTATCATCTACGATCAATATCAGCGGTTCTGTTATCATTTGTTTCCTGTCAGATATTTTTTAACCAATAAGTCCGGAGACAATTTGATTCCGGATTTCGGATTTGAGATTTCGGATTTATTTTTCCGCAATCCGCATTCCGCAATCCGCAATCACATTGACTCCCGACTCCCGACTTCAATTTTTTTCTACAATTTTCCGAGTTTTGTGACTGCATTTTCCATCCTTTTAATAATCTCTTTAAATTGGTCGTTAATATTTGAATCATTACTCTTCCCAATTAACTTTTCAATCTCCTTTATCGATGTACTAAGCTCAAGACAAATATCTTTCTGAACATAACTTTGATTTTTATCGAACTCTATCAATTTTGCATTCAGATCGCTTGTTTCTACGCCCCTCGGTCTGTCAACGCTCACTTTCAGCCAGTTATCAATCTTTTTTCCCAGCCATTCATTAATTTTTTCGAGCTTTTCGGTTTTCGATTTAAGATCGAGCTGGGTCTTGACTCTTGCAAGCAGCTCTCTGGTATCAAATGGCTTGGTGACATAATCCTGTGCCCCGACCTCAAATCCTTTCAGAATACTTTCCCTTTCAGATTCAGCCGAAAGAAATATTATAGGTATCCCGCACATCCCATTATCTGAGCGGATTCTTTTACATACCTCAAATCCGTTCATTCCGGGCATGTTTAAATCCAGCAAAATAAGGTCAAACCGCCTGTTTTTTAACCATTCAAGAGTTGATTCTCCATTTACAGCGAATTCAATTTCATATTTTTCCTCCTGCAACAGTTTGCCTAAAACCTGAAGGTTCTGCGGGTTGTCATCAACTAACAGGATGACAGTACCGGGTGGATGTACCTTATCCATATTCTTAAGTCTTATTACTTTTTACATCTTTTAATAATTCGACAATTCCGGGGTATTTCCTTATCAGATTTAATATAGCCTCAATATTGAAACTATCTGCAGCATTTACTAATTCTTCTCCGTACCCGGTAATAATAGCCGCTTTGTGGTTTTTGCCCAGCTTTATTAATTGATTTCCGAAATCCCTGACTTCACCTATCGGTTGCCTTATTCCAAATGTCATCCAGACATCTTTAAATTGAGTATCAAGGGAATGAATTAAGCCCGGAAGATCAGATACTTCTTTAGTGAAACCCGTTTCCGCTACAGATTGAACCGACCGGGTAGCTCTGATTGACTTATATGGCAGATTATTCATAAGCATGAGGTACAATTCTGTGACCTGAACAGGCTTTATCAGTAAGCCTGTAAATTCGCTCTCGCGGATCCGGTCTCTCTGAGCTTTCATAACTGAAGCAGAATAGGCGATCACGGGAATATGCTTCAGTCCTTTATTGCTTTTAAGTTTTCTTAATAAGTCAAAACCATCAAGTACCGGCATCCTTATATCGGTAATAATAAGATCCGGAACTATTTTTTTAGCAAGAGAAAATGCTTCCTTCCCATCTTCAGCCTGAACAATCTTTATGTTTGTTTTACTCAGGGCATCAATCAGGTATTTCCGGTTATGTTCAACATCGTCGGCGACAATTATTGTTGCCTTTTCGAAAATAATATCCCCGGGATCAAGTTGAATTTCCTCACTCCTTTTTTCAAAGTCCCTCAAATAAGAAACTTCAGGAATCTTAATTTTAAATGTGCTTCCTCTATGCAGATGAGAATCAAGTTCAATGGTCCCGTTCATAAGTTGCACAAGTCGTTGAGTAATTGCCAGTCCCAGACCGGTTCCGCCGTATTTTTTTACATTCTGTCTCTGACCCTGAACAAACGGATTAAATATTCCCTCCTTCATATCCCGCGAAATTCCAATGCCGGTATCAGTAACCTCAATTATAAGATCAATGAATTCTTCAGTTTTATTCTTAGAATATTTGATGATTTGCGGATTTTCAGTATATACCTTTAATTTGATGCTTCCCTTTTCGGTGAATTTCACTGCGTTCCCGATAAGGTTAAGAATGATCTGACGCAATCTGGCATCATCGATATAGATACCTGCAGGTGTACCTGATGAAATATCCATAATAAATTTCAGTCCTTTTTCAGATAATCTTAATGAAAAGATCCGTTCGAATTCTGAAAAGAAAGATTGTGAATTCATAAATTCGAACTGCAGCTCCAGCTTCCCTGCTTCAATCTTTGACAGATCGAGAATGTCGTTAATCAGTGTAAGGAGGCTTCTTCCGCTTGATTTGATCGATTCAAGATAGTCCCTCTGGGTTTTATCCTCAAGCATAAAACCTAACAGCTCGGCATAGCCTAATACTGCATTCATAGGGGTCCGTATCTCATGGCTCATATTGGCAAGAAATTCACTTTTCGCTTTGTTGGCTGCATCGAGCTGAGCGGTACGCTCATTTATACGTTGCTCCAGTTCCGCATTGAAAGCACGGATTTTCTCTTCATCTTTTTTAAGCTCTCTTGTTCTCTCCTCAACCAGGTCTTCCAGCCTTTCATTCAATAGTCTCAATTCATCCCGGGTTTTTATAAGCTCATTATTCTGATGAATTGCCCCCTGATAAATGTTGAGAAGCAGCTTAATTACTTTTTGCGTTCCGGTACGGATCAACCTTTTCTTCCCTCCGTATATAATTTCTGTACCCTTTGTATCTCTTTTAGCTTCCGGAATTATTTTTTCTGAAAGTATTTTTTTAATGTTGGAAATAAGATATTCTTTATCGTATGGTTTGGTTATAAAACTATCGGCTCCGCACGAAAGTCCCTCAATTACCTCTTCGGGATCGGAAAGTGAGGTCAATAAGATCACAGGAATATCTTCAGTGCGTTCATCCGATTTTATTTTTTCACAGAGTTCAAATCCGTTCATCTCAGGCATTACGATATCCGAAATGACCAATGATGGTTTATATTTTAAAAGCCAGGCCAAAGCCTGCTGTCCATTTTGGGTGACCTCTGCTTTGTATTGATGACTTTCGAGCAGATATTTTATCTGGGCAGCCTGTGTGGCGCTGTCTTCAACAATTAAGATATCTGTCGCGGAACCTGAAGTTTTTACTTTTTTGCTCATAGTCTGTTATTTTGAGCCTGATTTTGCAAGAATTTCAGCGATCTTCTCCGGAGATAAAGCCTGATCGGCCGCTCCTATCCTGAGCGCCTCACCGGGCATACCGAATATAACAGAACTCTCTTCATTCTGAACTACAGTAAG
>Ga0154607_1140_pt2 | contig 12011 bp, 10 predicted proteins | sample Rifle2008BG13ft_FD_116036 | JGI IMG/M metagenome (GOLD analysis project Ga0154607, IMG submission 116036) | Bacteroidetes bacterium RBG_13_43_22 | reverse complement strand
TATACTCCCCGGCTCATCCATGCAATGGTAAGCATTATCGGCAACGGTCTTTACCAGGTGGTATTCGGATCACGGATCCTTGGAAAGGGAGCATTGCGGGGAGGCATGCCGGTATATAAATATCTTGCCAACAGGTTTCTCACCTTTGTACAAAACCTGCTTATGAATCAGAAGCTGTCGGAGTATCATACCGGGTACCGTGCCTATTCAGCCGAAGTACTAAAGAGAATAAGATATGCTGAAAACTCTGATGATTTCATTTTTGACAATGAGATTGTCGCACAGATATTCTATAACGGATACGAGATATCAGAGATCACCTGTCCGACGAAATATAACAGCGAAGCCTCAAGCATCAGTTTTATGCACAGCATTAAATACGGACTTGGAGTTTTGCGCGTCTCCTTCCTTTATTTCCTGGCAAAAGCAGGAATTTATAAATGGAAACGCCTGGCTGGTTGAAAAACACGGAACAGGAGATTCTTGTTTTTCAGGTCTGCTATAATTTTGATATTAACTCTTCCCCTGTAAGCTTGAATTTCCAGGGTTCTTCAGGCTGAACAGCATAGACTACGTCCCCGGATTTGAGTCCTTCCTTAATGACTATATTCTTATCGTTCATTTCACCAACGATCACTACCTGCTTATTACCTCTTTTTGTATAAACAAACGGTATGCTGTCTGCTCCTGTATTGATGCATTCAGTAGGGACATAAACAGCATCAGCAATGGTATTGATAACGATCTTATTCCACGTGGTCATGGAAGGACGAAGCTCCATGTCTGTTCCGTCAATCTTTATGAGCGTCTCGAACATTTTCGCATCTGAATTAGGCAGCACTTCTCCGATGTTGGCAACACTTGTTACAATACCGGTGTATACCTTTGACGGAAGGGCATCAACTGTGATAACAACTTTTTGTCCGGTTTTTACTTTGTTCACTTCGATCTCGCTCACATAAGTCTGTGAGATCATTGATGTAAGATCAGGAAGCGTGGCAACAGTCCTGTCAAAAGGATTAACTGACGATCCTGCCTTTCTTTTCGTTCCGTTCCAGTCTTCCTTATAGATCACAATGCCGTCAGAAGGAGCAGTTATTGTGAATTGCGCCAGGAACTCCTGAAGGGCATTCGCCAGGTCTGTACCGTCTTCAAGAGCCAGCTTTGTCTGGTTAATATCAGCCAGTGCCTGGGCTTTTCTCAGGTCATAGTTTTTCTTCAGCTGTTCAAGTCCGCGTTGAGCTTTGTTAAGACTTATCTCAGCCTGGCGAATTGTTGCCGGAGGTTCATATTTTGATTCAGCAAGAGTGATTTCGGCTTCTTCCACAACGAATTTCTGGTTTTTTATGTCGTCCCTGAGGTCAGTTAGCGTGACAGCAGTGTCAAGAATTTTCATTTCAAGATTAGCCTTTAATGTCGTCAGGCTTTCCAGTGCATCTTTAAGAGTATTATCATATTCGGTTCTGTCGAGCCGGGCAATATAATCCCCTTTTTTTACCATAGTACCTTCAGTCACGATGTCCTGGATCTCAAAATCCATGGCATGCATTCTACCGTGACCACCAGATCCTCCCCGGCTTCCTCCGAAATTCTGGCTGCTGAAGATCTCAGGGCCTTTTATATCAATAGATCTTTCGGCAAGCAGTTCACCGGCATTGGAGACAGATATTTCAAAAATCCCCCTTTTTGCTTCCACAAATGTTTTTTCCTTGTCATTCCCGGAGGCTACCCTGTTGATTATGAACATAGCCAGCGTGATGGCAGCAGCAACAATAACGGTAATGATTAACGTCCTTTTCATAATATGGCCATAGTTATCTAATCATTAGACAATTGAAAGCGAATTTTATTCCATTGAAATATAATGTAAAGATATGAAAATTGCTTGTTGCTTGTTGCTTGTTGCTTGTTGCTTGTTGCTTGTTGCTTGTTGCTTGTTGCAAGAATATTTAGTATCTTTAAAGTTCGTTGGTTTTTCGTGCTAAATCGAATAAAATGAGTAGTTATAAAGATTTGGAGATCTATAAGATAGCTTATGAGCTGGCAAAGAAAGTTCATTATGCTTCTTTAAAGCTGCCTTCATTTGAGCTCCATGAACAGGGCAGCCAGGTTCGCAGGTCATCAAAAAGTGTTAAGGACCAGATAGCTGAAGGATATGGTAGAAGAAGGTATAAACCTGAATTCATAAAGTTTCTGACTTATTCACAATCGTCCTGTGACGAAGCCACGAGCCAGATAGAGATGATCATTGACCTTTATCCTGATCTCAAAGATTTTACCGGACTGCTTCCTGAATATGAAATTCTTGGAAAGAAAATCAATATGTTTATCCAGTATGTCGAGATCAGCTGGAAAAGATAATCGAACCAGCAACCAGGAACCAGCAACCAGGAACCATTTACTGGTATTGTCTCATATTATTGGTATATTTGTATAAATCATTAAATTTCAACTAATGGAAGATAATAACTTCAACCGTTACCAAAGACTACCAGACTGGAAAAAGTATTTACCGCTTGTCAGGTATCTTTTTTTCGGCATCGTACTGATCATCCTTCTGTGGATGACATTCTTCCAGGTGAGGCCTGAAGAGGTTGGTGTGATCACCCGATTCGGGAGATACATACGCCAGGAGGAATCCGGACTGCATCTCAAGATACCGGTACTTGAAAGAGTATATAAGGTAGCAGTAGAGAGGCAGAACAAGGAAGAATTTGGCTTTCGCACCATCAGCAGCGGGATACAGTCGCAGTATACAAAAAAAGGCACCGCTGATGAATCCCTCATGCTCTCCGGCGATCTCAACCTGGCCGATGTGGAATGGGTGGTACAGTACCGGATCAGTGACGCGTACAAATTCCTTTTCAAGGTAAGGGAACCAGTAACGACAATGCGCGATATCTCTGAAGCCTGCATGCGGCAGATAGTAGGCGACCGAACCGTAAATGAGGTGCTTACAGTGGGCAGGATCGAGATAGCGACCAGCGTTCTGGAGGAGATACAGAAATTATGTACTGAATATTCCCTGGGTATTAAGATAGAGCAGGTGGTTTTGCAGGATATTAACCCTCCGGATCCGGTTAAGGATGCATTCAATGCCGTGAACCAGGCACAGCAGGAAAAGGAGACCCTCATAAACCAGGCCAGATCGGAATACAACAAGGTCATTCCAAAGGCCAGGGGACAGGCAGAAGAAACCGTTCAGAAAGCTGAAGGATATGCTGCTGAACGTGTGAACAATGCTCTCGGTGAAGCTGCAAGATTCAATGCCCTGTACAGGGAATACATCAAGGCTCCTGAAGTTACTAAACGAAGGCTCTACCTGGAGACAATGGCAAGCGTGATCCCCAAAATAGGGAACAAGATCATTATGGATGAGGAGGGAAGCAATGTACTGCCTCTTCTTCAGATGCAGATGAAAAACAAGTAAAAACAGGGAATCATGAACTACAAGAAACTTATTATACAGCTTACCATAGCAATAGTTGCCCTGATCCTAATCATTGAAACGGTTTTCAAGGTAAAGGAAACAGAACAGGTTGTGATAACTCAGTTTGGAAAACCCATCGGAGAAGCAAAGACCACTCCCGGACTCAAGATCAAAGTGCCTTTTATACAGAAGACAAACTACTTTGAAAAGAGATATATGGAATGGGACGGCGATCCGAACCAGGTTCCTACAAAGGACAAGAAGTTCATATATGTCGATACTTACGCCAGGTGGCAGATCACTGATCCGCTGCAGTTCTTCAAGAGGCTTACCGATGAAAGAGGCGCCATTTCAAGAATTGCAGATATCCTTGACGGTGAGACCCGCGATTATATAGCAAACCATGATCTTGAGGAAGTCGTACGAAGCGTGAACAGAATACCGATACCATCCGGTTCGATCGGAGAAGAGGTAGGGGACACACTTTCTGATATCACTGAAGGCAGGCTCAATATACAGGCCAGGATACTTAAATCATCAAATGAAAGAGCCAGCGATCTTGGTATCATCATCCTGGATGTCAGGCTGAAACATATCAACTACGTAACGGAAGTGCAGACACAGGTATATGAAAGGATGAAGAGCGAGAGGTTCAGGATTGCCGAGAAATTCAGGTCGGAAGGACAGGGAGAAGCTTCAAAGATCAATGGCGAGAGGGAACGTGACCTGAAGACCATTCAGTCGGAAGCTTACAGGAAGGCTGAAGAGATAAGGGGTCTGGCTGATGCCAGGGCAACGGCAATCTATGCAGCTGCATATAACCAGTCGGCTGCATCAAGGGACCTGTACAACTTTGTCAAATCGATGGAGACATTTGAAAAGACATTTGACACTACGACCACAATAATACTGTCAACGAAGAGCGAATTGTATAAATATCTTATTGATTTCGAATAGACAGAATCAGTGGACTCTTCCTCACCTGTATTATTACAGCCGGAAATCAGTTTCCCCTGACATCAGATAAACTTGTTATAAATTGAATGTATAAGTATATTTAACCATCACAGCCCTGGAATAATAAACCGGCAGGCTGGGTATCTCGCGGGTCAGGTCAGTATTACGGCCTTCGTTGAAAACAATATACAGATCATTTCCTTCTTTCGGATTATATCTTATCCTGAGATTTGTAATAATCTCATGCACCGATTTATTATACTGAATAAATGCGTTCACTGAGAATTTTGTGTTCAGCATATAAAGAGCCTTGAGACCGACAATATGATTGGTCCAGGATATATTTCTTTTGCTTACTCTCACATGATCGAAATTGTAGGTTCCGCCAAGCTCAAAATGTTTTGATATATTCCACATCGGTTCAAGCCTGACAGAAAGTCTGTTACCATCGTAATATTGACCCGCCTGTATCATGCCCATTACATAAGCCGGATTTGACATCGGTGTGCTGAACAGGCTCCAGGTGCTGAAATAAGAATAATCACCGGGTTTGAAATAAAGTTCATTCGCACTTACTTCAAGACTGTCTCTGAGATGCTCCCTGTTGTATACAACATTAAACTCCAGCATCGACTGGTTCTTTGTCTGGAACGACCAGCCGGTGAAATTTGTCAGTATCATTAATGATCCGTCATCAAGATAAGATCTGTAAAATAACCTGGTCTGAGGAGAATGCATATAAATTTTTGAGCTTTCACCCGGTATAAATCCGTATGTAAGTTCTCCTCTTACTGATGCATAGTTATCCATCATCTCAAAACCGACCCCGGGATTGAACTGTTCACCTGAATATGAATAGCCAAGTTCATAACCAAGTCCTTTCATTGAACGTCTCTGCCAATTGATCATAAACATGGCAGGATCCTTCACCGAATTTATATCCAGGCTGTCCTCAAATGTCTGGCTCCACTTGACATCCAGGTAATCTTCACCGAAAACCCTGAAAATACCGTCAACGCCATATGCAAGGTTGTATGAACCATCTGTTCCGAGCCGGCTTGTAGCCATTGCTCCTATATAGGTATTGTCATTTATTACCTGCCGCCGCATCCTTAATACACCGAAATTTTCTGAAGGCAGAATCCTGGTTCGTGATCCTGAGGAATTCTTCTGCCAGAGAGGGGCAGTCTGCATATCCATCAGCCCAACATCCCATTTGTTCAGCCGTCCTGTAAGCCTGGCGCCTCCCAGGATCCTGACGGGATTGCCATTATCGCTGAGACCTATACGGCGGCTGTAGAACAGGTTATTGTTTCCTCCCATATTGAAATCAAAAACGCTGGCACGTTCAAGAAAGAACAATCTTTTTTCCGGAAAATATAGTGAATAACGTGTAAGGTTTACCTGCTGGTCGTCTGCTTCAACCTGGGCAAAATCAGTATTAGCTGTGAGATCGAGAACAAGATTGCTGGTTATACCGTATTTGACATCCAGCCCGGCTTCAAAAACAGGATCACCAGATCTGACATATTCTGTTTCATCCTCATTAAGATTATATGTGCTTTCGAAACCGGCCAAAGCGTATGGGGCTATATAAAGTGGTTTGTCCGGTTTAATTCCGCGAAAAACTATCTCCTGTGCCTGTGAAGGTTTCATTACTGAGAACTGTCCCCAGTTGGGAGGTATTGCAGGGTAAAGGTCGGTTTCGTTTTTAGCGGGGATCCACCTCTGAATGATTATCCCCATCCTCACTTCACCATTTATCTCCTGGAAACGGAGACTTGAAAGAGGTACCCTTATTTCAGTGCACCAGCCTCCGGAATTCTTATTTGTCAGCACATCCCAGAAAGTGTTCCAGCTCAGGTTTATAGGCTCCTGATCGGGCTGGTTGACTACAGCATCCCTCTGAACGCCTGCATCAAAACGCAAACCGTCAGGTGATGTGAAAAACATCAATCCGTTCTCTTTATCATTATAGGTATCAAGAGTAAATCCCAGCCAGTCACCGCCCATTCCCATAAAATCTCTTTTATAGCTGGCCGATATTATCATTGATGTATCCTTATAGTAAAGCCATGCGCCGGCATACAAATATTTATCATCATATGTTATGCGGATATCAGTATCTTCGGTAGGTTCCTTTCCAAAAACAGGAGCAAACATTATAAGCTTTATCGGTTCGATTGAATTCCAGGCTTCCTCGTCAGGAATACCGTCAAATATTATCGGATGTGATAGCTTGTTGATTACCGGTGCCTGCTTGCGGGATGTTAATGAGTCAGATTGCCCTTTTACAGGAAAGGGAATACATATAAGGAAGAACAGAATTGGCAGGGATCTGAGGTTCATTTCACTGGCACATTTATTTTCAGGTTGCCAAAGGTATTAAAAATCTGAAAAAAACAACACCCGGACGGATATCAGATCTTCACAGGAGATAGTTCAGCACCTGTCCGGCCTCTTCCAACTTTTTCCTAACCTCTTCATAGTGAATATCCTGTACTGACTTATTCTTTTCCACAGCCATTGAAGCCATTGTGCCGGCACTCTGGCCGAGTATCATGAAAACAGGCTCCATCCTGATAGAACCAAAAGCGATATGTGAACTCGAAACACAAACAGGAACAAGCAGATTAAGGCACTCTTCCTTTTTTGGCATTATCGCTCCCATATCGATCTGGTAAGGCCGGTCAGGACTTACACCCAGATCACCTTCATTCTGGACAAATCCCTCAGGAGTAACATACCTCTGGACATTATGGGAATCCATTGTATATGAGCCCATTCCAACTGGCCTGGGCAACTCTCTTTTCCCAAGAACATCATTTTCCGTCATAACATATTCCCCGATCATCCTCCTGGCTTCCCTGACATAAATGTTGTAAGGCCAGTTGCCGTTATCCATGAATTCATCCTTAGCGTAGCCCCATTTATTCATGGTTTCTCTTACATCTGCCGGAATACGAATGTCGGTTGTCATAAAATACAGCAATCCCTTCTGGTATGTCTCATGTTCCCGGATAATTTCCCTCCTTCTTTCATAAGAAGCATCCGGGTAATCCCAGTTCATACCAATATTATCATAACTGAAAGGACCATGGTTGTTCACGTCAGTCTTGAGATTAGGAACAGGGTCGTATTTCCCAAAAAATTCATTCCACCTTGTTTCTGATAATCTTACAAGAAGTTCATAGCGGGTTGAATCATATCCTTCAGGTTTTGTTATGGGCACTTTATTTTCCGGGTGCTGTGTAAGGCAGAGCCTGAAACAGTATGCCTGGATCTTCTTATCTCCCGTGCCTTTATCTCCGGGCACCTCCGATGAAATCCCCGGAAGGAGTCCGCTTGAAGGATCACCCGGAATTTTATAGGGATCGATATTATCCTTGAACCAGTGACCATGATGGAACACTCCTTTCTGGACTCCGTTCCATGTTTCATTGTATACGCTGTTTGCCTCGCGTCCGACAGTATAACTTACTCCTGCCGCAGCCATCAGGTCTCCCTCATATGTGGCATCTATAAATACCTTTCCCCTGAATGTTTTCCCTCTGAGCGTCTCAATCGAAACAACAGATCTGTTCTTCTTTATAACTCCTGTCTCCCTGTTCAGCCATTCATTCCTGAAAACAGTTATTTTATTATCAGAGATCATTTTTTCAAAAGCCTCTTCCGCCACATGCGGTTCAAAGATCCACTGAGTTCTTTTTTCCCCGTCAACAGCCGGATTGCCCTGACCCCTGTTCCCGTATTCCGATTGTTTCTGCCAGTTCCATGATTCAGGCTTCTGATAATGATTGAAGATCAGTTGGTAAAATTCTCTGGCAAGACCGCCGATGACCTCTTTATTGCCGGTGTCGGTAAATCCTAATCCTGATGAGGATAATCCCCCGAGATGCTTATCAGGTGAAATCATGATTACCGACTTTCCCATCCTGCTGACCTGTACGGCAGCGCTTACTGCTGCTGATGTACCTCCATAAACGATTACATCAGCTCTATATTTGTTATCACCCGGTTCATTGCTGCATTTATTGAATAAAAGCAGGAAAACCAGGAATACAAATGAAAATATTCTCACTTTCACAGGCATGATTTATAACGATCATTTTTTAGGAAACCAGGGAATGAATGCGCTGGTTTTTTCAATATACTCTTTGTACTGAGGTTTTTGATCCTTAAGACTTTTCTCAAGAAGTGCCACTCCTGAAACTTTTATTATCAGAAGAGTCATTAAAACAGATCCCAGTGCCGGCAGCCAGGTTCCGGCAGCCAGACATATAAAACCATATCCCCACCATACTGATGAATCACCAAAATAATTAGGATGCCTTGTATACTTCCAGAATCCTGTATCCAGTACTTTTCCTTTGTTAGCCGGATCTGATTTGAAAGCTGCAAGCTGCCAGTCTCCTCCCGCTTCAAAAGCGAAACCGATAAACCAAAAACCAATGCCAGTCCAGTCAATGATGTTTAAGGATTTCTCACTGCCATAATACTGTGCTCCAAGAAGAGGCGCTGAAATAAGCCACATCAGAAATCCCTGTAAAAGAAATGTCTGAAAGAAGCTTATCCACCAGTATCTTTTTTCACCGTAATTCTGACGGAACTGTTTATACCTGAAATCCTCGCCTTTGCCATAATTCCTTAAAGTGAGATATCCGGAAAGCCTCAATCCCCACACAGAGACCAGGATGGCAAGGATAATTTTTCTTATATCATTCCCATCGCTCCGGAAAAAGTAAAACCATGAAACAAGCACAAAACCAAATCCCCAGAAGAGGTCAACTATGCTGACATTTTTTATGAAAACGCTGACTATCCATAAAAAAGTCATCATTGTCATGATAACTGCAAATGCCTGCAAATAAATCTGGAGGAATGTAATGCTATTCATAGAGAAGAGCGACTGAAGCAGCACCAACACCTGAATTGGCTCCGATAACCGGTGATATATTTACAACGGAGACAGGCTTTTTACCGGTGAAAGTTTCCATTTTTTCAGAGTACCATTCTGCTGCATCTTTATTATTTGCGTGGAGAACAATGTAGTTCCATATTATCTTCGCGGGACTTTCTGTCCTGATATGGTTCATCACCTTCTCCATGTTCGATTTCTGGTTAAAAGCCTTATCGAATACTATTGCCTTTCCGGTTTCGTCAAGAGATACTATCGGATTAATGTTAAGCAATCGTGCCAGCAATCCTTTTACTGCAGAAACCCTTCCTCCGCGGACCATGTATTTCAAAGTTCTGACGCTCACAAATATCTTTGCCTTGCTGATCCATTTTTCCGTCATTACCACGATCTGATCATGTGGCAAACCTGCTTCAATAGCTTGTGCAGCCCGGAGGATGATCAATCCCAGTGCACCTGAAAGATTCCTTGAATTCAGGACAGAAACCGGCTTATTAAATTCGCTGCTGACAGATCTTGCCGCCTTCAGGCTGCTGTTGTAGGTACCGCTAAGTTTATCGCTGAGATGAATTGCTATTATTGAGTCGTAGTTTGAAGCCAGGTGAGAGTAGAGATTTACAAATGCAGCTTCATTAACCTGTGAAGATTTCGGAAAATCGCTGGTTTCATCCAGCAGTTTATAAAACTGTTCAGGTTTGATCGTGACCTTATCGAGATAATGGTTTTCACCAAAATTAATGTTAATCGGCAGCATGTTAATCTGGTAATGATCGATAAGTTCCTGTGAAAGATCACATGTGGAATCTGTAACGAGGGCAATGTTCCATTTCCTGTCATAGACAGCCTGGCTCTGCCGGATCATATCATCGGCTTTCTGGAATGAAAGTGTTCCTGCATAACGTAATTCATCAAAAAGCTCCGCAGGCGTATTTGTATGTACGTGAAGCCTTTTTATCTTTTCGGACCCGGCAACAACAACTGAATCCCCGTATTTTGCCAGAGTACTTTTCAGGGCAGTGCTGTCAAGCGAGCTGTTCTTTATAACTGCTTCGGTGCAATACCTGAAATCAACATTCTCAGCTATTACTTCCTCGATTCTCGCAAATGACGATGTTTCTGATTTTGAGAGGATAAGCTCTTTTATGTTCCTTGACTGGATAAATTCAATGATCCCTTCGACAAAAAGAACAAATCCTTTTGCCCCGGCATCAACGACATTGTTTTTTGCCAGGATCTTCAGCTTTGACTTTGTTTCAATCAGTGATTTCCTGAGGATCTCATATGAACTTACCATCAGGTGATTGAAATCACTGAATTTATGCCATGTCTGATATATATATTCTGCCCATTCCTTGATGACCGTAAGCATAGTGCCTTCAACAGGATTTGCGACAGCTTCATAAACGTACTTTACCGACCGTTGTATGCTTTCTGCGAACTGCTTCAGCGTGATGGATTTATGATCTCCTGTTTCAACGCTAAGGCCGTAGAAGAACTGGGCAAATATTATCCCTGAATTTCCCCTGGCTCCAAGAAGCGTTGCTTCAGCGATCCTGTCTGCTGTTATTTTGTATGATCTGTGCGGATGGATTGATTCTATGACTGATCTTATTGTGGAAGCCAGGTTGGTTCCTGTGTCTCCGTCATTGACGGGGAACACATTAATCCTGTTAAGCTCAATCTGGTTTTCAATAACTTTTTTTGCCCCGGCAATGAATGTGTAATAAAGATTACGGCCATCCATTATTTCCATCGGAGCGGGAACAGGTGTCATTCTTTTCTTTAATTAAGGATGCAAAGTTACATAATTATTAACAGTCAGATTTGATTATTGTTTCTGATAGACTCTTACCCAATCGACTTCAAAGGTGATTGGGGAGGGGCTTTTTGACGGATCGCCTCCGTTTGCTCCGATGGCAAGGTTCAGGAGAAGATAGTGCGGCTGCAGAAATGGATTGAAGCCGTCAGGATTAACGGTTTCAGCAAGCCTGATGTCGTTAAGCAGCTGATTATCAAGAAAAAGCCTGATTGACAGGCTATCCCAGTCCATTCTCCATACATGGAATTTCTTTACCCATTCCGGATCTTTGGCTGTAAAATCAGATAGTGGTTTTTTAAGGTCATCCCATTTTGCCACAAATTGTTTCCCGGTTCCCCAGGCAAAATTGGCAAGTATTGAAGGCATGCCATTGATCCTGTAAAACTCCATTATGTCAATTTCACCGCCAGAAGGCCATCCGCCTGAAATGCCGAGTGTCCATATTGCCGGCCAGGAACCGCTTGCAGTATCGATCCTGGCACGTATCTCAAAACGTCCGAATTTCCAATGATGAAGCCCTCTTGTCTGTATGCTGGAAGATGTATATTCAGTATACTGCCCTGACTTCCTCCAGTCGCTGCTTCCTGCTATATAATATGGATTTTTGATCTTCTGCCTTCTTCCTTCTATAATCAGCAAACCGCCTGTGCACCTTGCATTGTCAGGCTGATACCATTGAAGTTCCTGGTTTCTTACATATCCTATCTCATATCTCCAAGATGAGGGATGAGGTTTGCCTTCTTCATTGAATTCCTCGTTCCATACAAGGTTCATACCGGCTACAGTTGCCGGAGAACTGAAATCAGGCCTTAAGGGATCAGCTTTCTGCGCAGAAAGTATGCAGGAAAAACTTATAAGAAAAATCAGAGTGATTACTTTATTCATTT
>Ga0154607_1153_pt1 | contig 12120 bp, 6 predicted proteins | sample Rifle2008BG13ft_FD_116036 | JGI IMG/M metagenome (GOLD analysis project Ga0154607, IMG submission 116036) | Bacteroidetes bacterium RBG_13_43_22 | reverse complement strand
CCGGAAATAGTGTTAATGACCTTACATCATTCAAAATAGGGCCAAAGACAGCTATGATACTGGAGTTGAAATAGAATCACCGTTATCTGATAAGGCAATTATCTCACATTTTATTTAAGACCGCACCTTAAATTTATACCTTTACTGGTAAACTTTTTGCTGACGATTTACACACTGATGTAATATGCAAGAATGAAACTTCGAATCACTTACAAACAAAAAAATATACTATGAAAAAAGCATCTTATTTCTTGATTTTGCTGATTTTTATCGGATGTCAATCAGTACCATCAGAGGAATGGAATTTCAGATCATTTTATAAACCCAAAGAAAATCCAATAATCCAGGCAGATTCATCTTTTAGCTTTGTTGATCCGGTTAAGAACGAGGTGGTGAAATGGCAGAAGGCTGATGTTTTTAATCCTGCGGCCATTGTCAAAGACAATAAGATATATTTACTTATCCGGTGTGAGGATAATCCAATCGCCCATTTGGGCGGAAGGACTTCCAGAATTGGTTTGGCGTATAGCGATGATGGGATACATTTCACCAAATACCCGACACCCGTTTTATATCCGGATTCAAGTGAATACATGGTATACGATTTTCCAGGAGGATGTGAAGATCCCAGAATTGTTCAAGTCGGCGATTCGTTATATATGCTAACATATACTTCCTGGAATTATAAGATTGCCCGCCTGAGTGTGGCATTTTCAAAGGATTTGATAGTTTGGGAAAAGGAAGGGCCTGCATTCGCAAAAGCCTATGATGGAAAGTTTTTAAACACATGGTCAAAATCAGGTTCTGTTGTTACTAAACTGGAAAATAACAGACAGATTGCTGCACAAATAGATGGAAAATACTGGATGTATTGGGGAGAGCAGTTTATCAACCTTGCCTGGTCAGATAACCTCATCGACTGGAATCCTTTATTGGATGAAAAAGGAGAACTTATAAAACTAATTGAACCACGCCCAAAAAAATTTGACAGTAACCTTGTTGAATGCGGGCCTCCCGCATTAATGACCAGTGAAGGAATTGTCTTGTTCTATAATGGTAAAAATGCTGAAGGAGAAAATGCTGATAATTCTCTGCCTGAATCTACATATTCGGTAGGGAAAGTTGTTTTTGATATAAACAATCTTGAAAAAGTAATCTACCGTTCTGATACTTGCTTGCTAAAGCCCACCTTACCTCACGAAGTTTCCGGACAATATTTGGCGGGAACTACTTTTGCTGAGGGACTTGTTTATTTTAAATCAAAATGGTTTCTTTATTACGGAACAGCTGATTCTTATGTTGGTGTTGCAATTTCAGATTTGAATGGAAAGAAGTGATTAATTGAAACCTAAATACTATGAAAAGAATTAAAACTACACTGAAAAGAAGTATTTCGGAGATAGCATCAGGGGAAGCTTTATTAATTAAAAATATTGCTGCAGGTATATTATTTCTTGTGATTTTAAGCCTGTCATCATATGTTTCAGATCGTTCAGAATGGCGGCAGCTGTTCAACGGAAAGGATCTGACCGGATGGAAACATGCAGGACCGGGAGAGCAATATGTAGAAGATGGCTTGATTAAGTCACATGGCGGTATGGGCCTGTTATACTGGCCTGGAGAAAAATTCGGGAATTGTGTCATCAGGGTGGTTTTCAGAATGCGCGACGAAAACAGTAATTCAGGAGTTTTTATACGTGTCCCGATTGAACCCCGTGAGGAATGGATGCCTGTTCATTATGGCTATGAAGTTCAGATTGACAATAAACCGGAACTGTCTGATGAAGATGAGTATCATTACACAGGCACACTTTATTCACTTACAAAACCATTAGCAAAAACCGGGAAACCGGGACCTGAATGGAATACGATGGAGATTACCCTCGATGGCTCGCGTACCATCGTTTTTCTGAACGGCATAAAAGTAACAGATTATAAAGAAGGAGATCCGGTACCTGAGCGTAAGTTTGATTTTGAGCCGTACCGCGGGCCTCGCCCCGATTTGGGATACATAGGTGTGCAAAATCATAGTTATAAAGACGTTGTATTCTTCAAAGAAATTGCCGTTAAATCCCTAAAGAAGAAAAGCAAATAAATTGAAATTCATTGTTATTTAACATATTAAGAATAATAACATGAAAACAATCAAAGAAGAATCAAAAAATTCCCATGAGATCTCCAGACGGAATTTTGTCAAAACGGCAGCATCAGGGGCAGCAGCTTTTACTATAGTTCCAAGTTTCACAGTAAGTTGCATGGGACATGTTGCCCCGAGCGATAAATTGCTTATTGCAGCAATCGGGTGCGGAGGTGAAGGAAGCGATGACATTCGTCACTACGCAAATACCCCAAAGAAAAATGCGGAAATAGCTTTTCTCTGCGATGTTGATGACAGGCAGGCTGCTTACAAAAGAAAAGAATTTCCTAAAGCAAAATTCTATTACGACTGGCGGGAAATGTTTGACAGGGAAAGTAAAAATTTTGATGCTGTCTCAGTAGCTATCCCCGATCATAATCATGCGATTGCAGGACTGGCCGCTATGCAGCTTAAAAAACACCTGTACCTTCAAAAACCATTAACTCATGATATCTATGAAGCCCGTATTCTGACAGAAGCATCTGAAAAATATAAGGTTGTTACCCAAATGGGCGACCAGGGAGCATCATGCGATGGGATGCGTACATTAAGGGAATGGATTGAAGCTGATGTTCTTGGAGAGATTGAAAAGGTTTATTGCTGGACTGACCGGCCGGTATGGCCGCAGGGAATTCCCTGGCCTGCTGCCCGTCCTTCAATTCCGCCAGAACTAAAATGGGATCTCTGGCTGGGAACTGCTGAAGAAACCGAATATATTGATAATCTGGTACCATTTAACTGGAGAGGCTGGTGGAGATTTGGTACCGGAGCGCTTGGCGATATGGGTTGTCATATTATGGGGCCACCATTTAAATTGCTGGGGCTTGGGTATCCTACTGAAGTTTCCTGCAGCGCAAGCACTGTTTATAGCGGCATTTTCATTGAAGGCATATATCCCGAAAGCGGACCAGTATCCAGTTCAATACGCTTCAGATATCGATTAAAAAATGGTAAAGACCTTGATCTTTACTGGATGGATGGAGGAATAACCCCGGAACGTCCGTATGAAATAGAACCGGATCTTAATATGAATAATGTTATGGCAGATTGGCCCGGTCTTAATGATTACGAAGGGGGTACCCTTTTTATTGGCACAAAAGGGAAGGCAGCCTGCGGCTGGGGAGGCCGTAACCCGATCCTGCTGCCGCTTTCCAGGAATAAAGAGATCAATGTTCCAAAAAAATATCCAAGGGTAGAGGGAGATATGGATGGTCACTGGTGGCAGTGGATTGATGCCTGTATTGCAGGGTACGGAAATGCCGAGGTTGATTCTCCGTTTGTCGGATATGCCGGCCCTCTGACCGAAACTGTGCTAATGGGCAACTTACTCCTGAGAAGCTTCAATATCCGTGAAAAGATAAAACGCACAGATCCGGTTTATGGCGACATGGAAGGGTACATTTTCCCTGGCCGTTACATCAGCTATAAATGGGATGGGGAGAATATGAAAATAACAAATTTTGAACAGGCTAATCAGTTTGTCAGAAGAGAGTATAGAAAGGGATGGGGGGAGTTAAAGATTTGAATATCTGCAGATCTCCGTTGTTTACTGCAGCTACCAGATAATGTTTATCCAGCACCTTAATATCGAGGATTTTCCTGGCATCTCCTTTTACTATAAAGCCACTTTGCAATGGCATTAATGCATTATATCCATGAATTGTATCACCCATTAAAATCCAGCCATAACTTGCATCATAACGACCAATAGAGGGGCTTACTTCATAGTTGTTCCCGACCAGGACAATGTCTCTCTTGCCATCCAGATTGAGATCATCAACCAGAATATCGCGAACCGGGGAAAACTGAACTTCTACCGGAAGCTTATCTATTTTAAAAGTTCCATCCCCGTTATTCATAAATAAACAGCTTTCGAACAACACTGCTCTTTTTAAAATGGATCGTTCTATTGAGTTCTTCCCAAAAATATCCACAGCAGTTTTTCCTCCAAAATCAGAATAATCAGGGAACATTTTCCCCAAACCGGTAATCTGGCTGACCATCTCATCCAGAGAAGCCACAGGGTAACTGATACCATTCTGATAAGAACAGATGATCTGATCTACGGCTCCATTATTATCAAAATCATTTAAGTACATTTCTACCGGTTCATCTACTGATGCCTTTAATATCGAGTTGAGTCCTAAATTTCCTCCTATTAAATCCATATCACCATCCTGATCAATATCATTGACGTGTATGCAGTTCCACCATCCTGAGGTTTCATCCAGTCCTGCAGTGCTGGTCACATCGGTAAAATGACCATTATTATTTTGAAATACGCAGATCTTCATCCATTCACCAACCAGTACCAAATCCGGGTCACTGTCCTGATCATAATCAATCCAGCACGCATCAGTAACCATACCAATATTTTTAAGCTCAGCAGCCTTAAAATCTGTCACAACCTTAAAATACCCATTGCCATCATTTTCAAGCAGAAACTGTTCAGGTGACACTCCATAAGCACCAGGAACAGATCTGGAACCCACAAACAAATCCAGATCACCGTCCTTGTCAAAATCGCATGGTCGTACACATGAACCGTTGTGGGATATGAATGGCAATGCTCCTTTTTCGCTCTTATTAAATCTCCCTTTTCCATCATTTATAAGCAGCAGATCACTCAGCAACGGATTTCCGGCAGGTACTTCATTACCTCCTCTTACTATATAAAGATCCATATCACCATCTTCATCAGCATCAAAAAAAATTGCATCCACATCATCAGTATAATGGGGGTCTTTAAAAAGTGGCATATCTAAAGGTCTGAAAGCACCGTTATTTTGCTGAATGAAAATTTCAGATTTTTGCCCTTTAGCTCCACCCACAAATATATCTTCCAATCCATCACCGTTTATGTCACCGACAGTCAGCGGAGGACCCTCAGCTGATAAGCTATGAGGAATAAGGCGCTCTCGGTAAAAATCGACATAGCTGTCTTCGCTGTGCCTGAATTCCAGACCAGGGATAATAACAGGAGAAAGGAGATTCGTAATTTCTTCATTGTCATTATTTTTTCTAACAGACTTTGAAGTGTTTATCATTTCAAGAGTAATAAACTTATCAGTCTGAACATCTCTGATGGTCTGTTCCGAATGATCCGTCCAGCGTACGACAATTGAATCAATCAGCTTTACCGCTCCCGTCCCAAAATGCAATACTTCGGATGTTGAAGATAAAAATCCCCTGACAGGAAATAGCTCGGCAACCTGTTTTTGACCATTATAGAATAATGTAACTCTGGAGCCTATCCCTTTGGTATTCAGTCCGTTCCCCTTTAATTTCACAGACAGGAAATGGTTCTCCGAGTTTGATGAAGAATTATTCCTGAAAATAAATGCGTAATCATTGATATTATTTACAATAAGATCAAGATCTCCATCATTGTCAAGATCAGCATAAGTTGATCCGTTTGAATATGACCGCTTATCGAAGCCCCATTCGCGGGCCATATTTGTGAAAGTAAGATCACCGTTGTTTTTAAAAATATAATTGACATTCGCATACAAAGGCATCTTCTCGTACAATACCATGTCAGGCACATCGCTGTTATCCTGCAATGGAGCATACCTGTTGCCTCCGGTCAGGAATTTAACATAATCCAGATCATTTGCTCTTCTGTATATACCGTTAGTGATAAACAGATCTTTCCATCCGTCATTATCCACATCACAAAACAGGGGTGACCAGCTCCAGTCAGTAGAATAAACTCCGGCCAATAATCCGATTTCACTGAAAATTCCTCCTCCCAGATTAAGTTGCAAAGTATTACGTACAAACTGGTAATTGTAGCCATATTGCCGCTTTAATTCAAAGAGCTCGTAGTCGTCTTCCCCTCCCGATTGTTTCCTGATTTTTTCCTCGTCCGGCAGCATGTCCAGGACTATTACATCGAGGAGACCATCATTGTTGAAATCTCCGATATCATTACCCATTGACGATCTGCTTGTATGAGCAATAAATTCTGTCAGCCGCTCTGAAAAAGAACCATTACCGTTGTTAATATACAGATAATCGTTCTCGTGAAAATCATTTGATACATAGATATCCGGGAAACCATCGTTATTGATATCACTGATGTTCACTCCAAGGCCATAGCCAATCTGACTGCTGTATATACCCGCATATCGGGTGACATCGTGAAAAACATGTTTCCCATCAACCTCATCATTTCTATATAGCCTGTCGCCAGCACGTTCATCTAAATCATAACGCAAAGTGACACCACCATAACTACGTGAAGTATGGACCGAATGGTTAAGAAGGTACATATCAAGATCTCCATCCATATCGTAGTCAAAAAAAGCTGCCTGGGTAGAAAAACCCTGGAAATCAAGCCCGTAATCGCTGGCAGCTTCTTTGAAGGTCAGGTTGCCCTGATTAATGAATAATTGATTTTTGCCATGATAGGTCTTGTAATTCCCTACCTGGCAAACATAAATATCCAGGAAACCATCCCCATTCACGTCTGCCATTGTTACACCGGTTTTCCAGTCACCCTTTCCGGCAAGTCCTGCTGCATCAGTGATGTCCTCAAATCTCAGATTTCCTTTGTTCAGGTATAGTTTATTGGATTGTTGATTTGAAGTGAAATAAAGGTCAATCAGGCCATCGTTGTTTATATCTCCTGCGGCGACTCCTGCACCATTATTGAAATAAAGATATTCTATGATATTAGATTGTTCTGTTTCTGTCAGCTCGTTTATGAAATCAACATGAGTGGATGATGGAGATAAAAGAGAAAACAAATAATCTTTTTCTTTTTCCTCAGATTTACAGGAAAAAACAAGTAAAGGCATTAGCAAGATTAAACCTGGATTTTTCATTTGGAAGCTTCACCAGCCTGGAATGTTAAAACCTGCAAAGAATCGTTGCTCCGGGCGACCAACAGTAATCTGCCTCCGGAGGTATTAACTTCCTTGAAATCCCTTATTTCTCCCTTAAGGCGAAATCCTGATAATTTCGCCGGAATGTTTTTAAAACCTCCCTTGCCGTCACCTGTTAAAAATGATCCATAACTGGCATCATAGCGTCCCACTTCGGGTTTTACATTGTAAAGATTGCCACCGAGCAGAATGTCAGGATTACCATCTGAGTTATAGTCTCCAACGCTTGCCGCAAAAACTGATGAGAATTGCACCTCAGGCGGCAAAGGCTTTCTGGAAAAATGCCCTGATCCTTCATTCAGAAACAGGGAGGTTTCCAGAAGAAATGCATTCAGATGGATAGAATTATTTAAAAGTTCCGGCGAAAATATATCTGTAATCTGTTGATCTTTATACATTTCATATTTTGGATATTTTCTCCCTAATCCTGGTATCTGTCTGGTCAAATCATGTTTTAAGGCTATCGGATATGAAGTATCACCATCAAAGGAACAAATTATTTGTTCGATGCTTCCATTCAGATCAAAATCGTTTACATACATGCTCACCGGTTTTTCGATTGTTGCTTTAAACCTCGAGTTCAATCCGTGATTTCCGGCTATAAAATCCACATCACCATCACCATCAAAATCACCAGCGGCCAGGCAATTCCACCATCCCTCTGTTTTATCGGAACCAAAAGCATCCTTTTTTTCTTTAAATTTACCACTTTCGTTTATAAACACTTTTAATGGCATCCATTCACCTGCCAGGATAATATCCAGATCACTATCTCCGTCCACGTCTTCCCACAACATATCGCGTACCATACCAACATTCTGCAATTCCGGGGCAATCTGAGGAGTCACATCTGTGAAATTCCCTTTGCCATCATTCCATAGTAAATAACCATTGCATGGTACTCCGTAGGCAAATGGTTTAAGGCGAATACCGACAAACAATTCCATCACTCCGTCTCTATTAAAGTCTGCCGGTCGTACACAGGAACTACTCTCATATTTTCCTGCAGGTAAAACCTGGTCGGATTTGACAAGTTTTCCTTTGCCTGCATTTATATACAAACGATCGCTTAATGCTGATGAACTCTCTGGTAATTCATTGCCTCCACTGGCAACATACAGATCCAGATCGCCATCACCATCTGCATCGAACATAGCGCAATCCATCTCCTCCGATATCTTATCTTCTTCAAACAAAAGCTTGTCAATCGATTCAAACGTACCATTCTTATGTTGTATCATCAAAGCACCAGGTTGTCCTTTAGCACCACATATATATATATCCTCAAGCCCATCTCCATTTACATCTCCTTTGCACATTCTTGGCCCTTCGGTCGACATCATCTGGTAGAGCAATTGTTCCCGCTCAAAATCATTAAAATCGCTCTCTTTATGAACGAAATTTATCAAGTTATTCTTACTTATATCTTCAAAATAATCATTCCTGGAACTTATAGAATCTACTAGGTGCAGTGATATTTTCATCGCGTCTTCCTGATATAAAGTCAGAATCTGATCTGTTTTTACATTGGTCAAAATTGTAATGTGGTCATCAGGCCATTCAACAATCAGGGAGTCCACCATTTTTAACGGGCCAAGACCCAGGTTGGGGCGGGGATCGACTGTGGATAAATATCCTCGCATCGGCATTTGCTCCAGGTATACAAACTTCCCTTCATGTTTGACCGTAACTTTGGAGCCAATTGCTGCAGTATTTCCGGGTTTGCCTTTTAAAATTACTTTCAGATAGTGATTGTCGGGTAACTGTTGATTTGTTTCGTTACGGTAAATAAACATTGGCATATTCACATTGTTTACAACCAGGTCCAAATCTCCATCGTTATCAAGATCACCATAGACTGATCCGTTTGAGAAACTTGGGGCATCCAGGCCCCAGGCAGTTGCTACATTTTGAAATCTGTATTCTCCTGTATTTTTAAAGGCATAATTGGGGATTTTAACAGATGGAATAGCATCAATAAGTGTTTTATAATCCACATTGTTGCCTGATACAATAGATAGGACCATATCCCGGTTTGAAAAGAATTGAATATAATCCTGATCAGTAAGGTCCTTATAAATACCATTTGCCTCATAAATATCCTTCAGGCCATCATTGTCGAGATCCGCAATCAAAGCACCCCACGACCAATCGGTGGCAGATACTCCGGCCAGCCTCCCGATTTCGCTGAAAGTACCGTCAGCATTGTTTAATTGCAGTACATTTCTTGTAAACTGGGAGTGGTAACCATTATCGAGGCTGAATTTGTAATTTTCCCAATTATCAAATGTTGTTTTCGTTTTTAAACGTTCGTTGTGCTCGGGAAGCATATCAGTTGCAAAAATCTCAGGATAATGATCATTATTCAGGTCGGCCATATCTCCCCCCATTGATGCGGCTGAAATGGATCTCATCATATCTACCAAAGATTCCTTAAAAGTACCATCATGATTATTTATATAGATGTAATCGCGTTCAAAAAAATCATTTGCCACATAAATATCCATCCAGCCATCCTGATTAATATCACCGACTGTAACACCCAAACCAAATGCTATTGTGCTTCCATAAATACCAGCTGCGACACTAACATCGGTAAATTTGTTTCCATCGTTTCTGAAAAGCTTATGCCCCCCCAGAGAATCACGGACAAAACGTTGATTCTCTTTAAGATTAAAACTGCCAATTGCTTTTGGAAAATTTTTCAAAAGATACATGTCAAGATCACCGTCCTTGTCGTAGTCAAAAAATACCCCCTGGGTAGAATTGCCGTGTTCATTTATTCCATATTCTTTTGCTTTTTCCGAGAAGGTAAGATCACTATTATTAATATACAATTCATTTTTGCTTTGATCTCCATCTGCATTTCCTGATTTACATACATATATGTCAGTCCACCCGTCTCCATTTACATCGACAAGGCTGACACCCGTGGACCATCCTTCGCCTTCAATGCCTGCCCGATTCGATATATCTTCAAACCTGAAATTTCCCTTATTCAGATAGAGCATGTTAGTACCCATATTAGATACCATAAATATATCTATCAGACCATCATTATTCACGTCGCCTAAAGCCACACCTCCTCCATTGTAGAAATTACGGAAGGTATAAACATTGAACTTCTTTTTAAGTTGAGTGTCGTAATCTAATTGATTTACAAAATCAGCATGTGTAACAGAAGCGGGCAGAAGTGTAAATATTTTATTCACTGACTTCTCCCCTGACTGTTTTCCACAAGCATAAAAGAACAATGGCATCAATAGCCAGATAAACTTTATTAAAACTCTGTTTGAATTCAATGATCGGATCATCCTATTTTTTTTCTAACTTTTTGGAGATATCTTTTTGAATATCTCCTATTTTGGAGGTGGAATCGTTTAACTCCTTTTTTACCAGCATGTCTGTATATACTGCCCACACGTGCAAATCATCTTCTTTAAATATTGAGATACGTCTGTTCCCGTTCACCTTAATATAAGCAGTCCCCCTTTCAGGATGCTTCACTTCAATATATCCCTCTCCATACATCTTCCTGAACCAATTCAGTACATCAATCTGGAGACTATCGGAAGATAACTTTTTATTCCATGGGGCCCATCCATTGTAAGAAAATCGTACCGGCATCTCATATATTTTGCCCTGCACAAATTCCGGATAAAAATCCATAATACCAGGATATTTCAATTCATTTTTTATTTGATATTCAACCGTCGTATTCCGTGGACCTTGTCTGATCACACCTTGCTGGTTAAGCACCCAACAACGGGTATAGAATTCCTTTTCAGGCATCCCAAGGTATAACCCCATGAACAATGAATCATATCTTGCTCCGCTGGCAAGCTCCTGCTTCAATATTTTGTTGTATTTTGCTTTTGGTGAACATCCGGAAATGATACATCCGGAAATCAGGATTGGCATGAGCCATAAAATTATTGTCTTCATAGTTTTTTTTCAATATTTATAAAACTGTAAATTATCATTATTTCTTGCAACTGTAATTATGCGGCTTCCTTTAATATTGAAAATCTTCAGATCACGTATCTCTCCTTTAATGCAAAAACCCGATATCCCGGGGGAAACAGACAGCCATGTACCTCCAGCGTTTCCTTTCAGAAAAAGACCATAACTCGCATCATATATTCCTGTCTCCGGTTTGCCCCTGTACTGGTTCCCTCCGATAAGGATGTCACATATTCCATCATGATCAAAATCATCAGCGGCTATTGCATAAACAGGTGAATACTGGGCTTCAAGCGGGAGAGGGGCTAAATGAAATGATCCTCTTCCTGTGTTGATCATGACACAACTCTCCATAATCCGTGCATATAACTTAACTGAGCGTTGCAACACTTCAGGTGAAAAAATATCCTCAATGGTCGCCTCCTTATAATCATCAAACTTCATAAATTTTTGTTTAAGGGAAGGAATTTGTTTTACCATATCATCCTTCATTGCTAAAGGATACGATTTATCACCGTTGTAAGTACAGATGATCTGTTCAATGGTGCCATTAAGATCAAAATCATTCATATACATTGTAACAGGCTTCTTTTCAGAAGCTTTAAAACGTGAATTCAATCCATGATTACCCAGTATAAAGTCCACATTTCCGTCTCCGTCCAAATCTTTTGCAGCAATCGTATGCCACCAGCCTTCCGTATTTGATAAACCAGACTTTTCAGACTGATCTGTAAAGATCCCATGATCATTAATAAATATCTTTACAGGCATCCAGTCGCCCACTATCAACATGTCCAGATTTCCATCATTTTCTACATCGGCCCATGTCATATCCGTAATCATGCCAATTTCTGTCAATCCGGGTGCAGCTTTTCCTGTTATATCTGAAAAATTACCGTGTCCATCATTATTCAGCAAATAACCATTTACCGGCAGGCCATAAGCAAACGGGAGTAAACGAATACCGACAAACAAGTCAATATCACCATCTTTGTCAAAATCTGCAGGTTGCACACAGGAAGTGCTCTCATATTTTCCCGCAGGTAAAATCTGCCCCGATCTGATAAATTCTCCTTTGCCATTGTTTATATACAATCGATCGCTCAAAGCCGATGAACTCGATGGAAATTC
>Ga0154607_1194_pt1 | contig 12122 bp, 14 predicted proteins | sample Rifle2008BG13ft_FD_116036 | JGI IMG/M metagenome (GOLD analysis project Ga0154607, IMG submission 116036) | Bacteroidetes bacterium RBG_13_43_22 | reverse complement strand
TTTCAGGATTTTGCTTTCAATCCGCTTACGAAAGCAAGCTTTCAACGCGTCTGAAAACAAAACCCTGCCGCTTACGCGGACAGGGCTTTCTCTTTTGTCGGGGTGGTAGGATTCGAACCTGCGACCCTCTGGTCAGATTACAGAGGGCGAATTATTTGTAATTAACAGATAATGAATTATTGGAAGCTGATAGTACCTTCCTGCGGAAATAATATTTGAGAAATAAACAGAATGCCTTTTGTTCGCTTCATGTGATAGGTTTATTTTGCCTGCCTGGCTAAGAAAATGTGAATTAAAATTAATTGTAATTATCTTAATAATATTGTTGATATATTTACGGCTTGTTAATATCTTTGATACTATAATAAGATCATATTTCATGTCGAAAAAGCAAATAATATCTGGACAGTGGGTCAGCGGTAAGAATAGAATAAAATGTAGTCTGCCTCTAATTATTTTCGAAGAAGATAATAATGTTATAACATATTGTCCGGCGTTAGATTTGAGTGGTTACGGATCCAATGAAGAAGAAGCAAAAAAGTCTTTTGAAGTAACTCTTTCAGAATATTTCAAGTATACTGTCAATAAGAAAACACTTGCCGAAGATCTTAAAAAGCACGGTTGGATTATTAGGAAAGACCTTAAGAAAGAACCAATACCTCCGACTTTAGAAAATTTACTTCAGAGCAATGATGAGTTTAGCAGGATTTTTAATACATATGATATCCAGACAAGACATACTACAATTAATATTCCTGCATTAGTTTAATGACCCCATCTATTAAGAATGTCAGCATAAAAGACTTCAAGTGTTTTCTATCACACCACGGATTAAAACAGATACGGATATCAAGTGGTCATGAGGTGTGGAGTGGGAAAGAGCTTACAAGACCGGTTATTTTTCAAACGAATAAAGATCCAATACCCCTTTTTATTGTTAAAAGCAATCTCAAAACAATGGGAATGACTTTAACAGACCTCCGTAATTATTTAAACTCACAGAGTTAGTTTTTATAATCACTTATTGTAAAAATAAATCAAAGGGCTGATCTCTTAATAAAATCCATTATAACACAAACTATCCCTTCGGAAATCAGCTCTGGGGGCTTTTGCTTTATAACTGATTTCAGGGATTTCGTAACTTTGACTAAAATGTGAAATCATGAATAGAAACATCTTTTTATTTTCATTTTTGGTGCTTTTATTTTCCTGTTCTTCCCCTTGAAGACAAGGCAAAAAAAGCTATTAGGGAAAATTTAAAATTGACTTTGCACGATTTTAAAAGTTATGAACCTGTTCAGTTTGGATCAATTGAAGTTGCTATGTCCAGTTATGAAGATTTGGCAATAGTTGGTAAGTATATTGATAAAGTAAATGATTTTTTAGATACTTACAAAGAATATCGTGACAAAGCAGACAGTTATGATTATGTCCCCAGTTTATATAAGAAATACAGTGACATGGCAAGTAGTGTCTTAGATAGTACAAAAATATACATGGAGAAAATAGATTCTATTAAATTACACTATGTACCAGAGGCTATCGGCTGGAAACTAACACATTCATTCAGGGCTAAAACCCTTTGGGGAAATTTTGGAATAGATCAATATTTATTTGTTTTGAATAAAGACTTAACAAAAGTTATTGAAGTGGTTGATTTAACAGAAGAATAATCATCATTTAGTTTGTCATTAATATCTCTGAAAAATGGCCAGTTTTAAAACTTATGGTACAAATGTGGGAAAATAAAAAACACAATTAGTTGATTAACAGCTAACTGAGTCTTAAAATTGTCGGGGTGGCAGGATTATTTCATGATCCTGGTATGGTAGATAACAAAAGAAAAAGTCCTGTCATTCGCTGCGCTCATTTTCAGGGTTTTGCTTTCAATCCGCTTACGAAAGCAAGCTTTCAATGCGTCTTGAAAACAAAACCCTGCCGCTTACGCGGACAGGGTTTTCTCTTTTGTCGGGGTGGCAGGATTCGAACCTGCGACCCTCTGGTCCCAAACCAGATGCGCTAACCGGGCTGCGCTACACCCCGAAAATGGTGCCGCAAAAATATAACGACTTTTTTGAAATTCATAACTTATATTAAAATTAATGAATTTCAATTCATTCAGAATCCCGTTTTCTTTGAAATATAACAGTTTAATCATCCCTGATAACTTATTTATAATTAACTGTAACTACAGAAAATGCGCAATAACTATATATTTATGATTTTGATAGTATGAGGATCACCGGAACCAGCGGCAGGGTTTTGTTTTCAACCGGCTTCCTGTTCCATCTAAAACTCGTAACTTGGAGTCATGAAAAAACTATTGCCATTGATATTTATCTGCATGCTTTCTGATTCATGCCAGAAAGAATATTGCTGGCGATGCGAGACTATTTCAAAAATAACGAAGGTTGTAATTGACACTGAGGAATATTGCGACAAAACCGAGAAAGAGATAGCTGAAATAGAAGACGAGCTTCCAATAATAAGTGTTTATTATAAGAAATGCATCAGATACATGAAATAAGTAAAACCATGGTTGAACATCCATGCAGCATAATTGTTATAAAGACAAAAACACGAAAACAATTATGAAAACAGGAAAACTCATAAGCTTTTTAACATTTATAATGATATCGTTGCCGGTATTATCGCAGAGAGACGGATTTTACAGCTTCAGGGTAAAGACACTTGAAGGTGAGGATTTTGACTTTACCACCCTGAAAGGCAAGAAGGTAATGATCGTAAATACTGCCTCAAAATGCGGTTACACACCTCAGTATGAGGATCTTGAAAACCTGTACCAGGAGTACGGACAGAAACTTGTAATAATCGGATTCCCTGCAAACAACTTCGCAAACCAGGAACCGGGATCGGCATTTGAAATAAGGCAGTTCTGCAGTGAAAAGTATGGTGTGAGCTTTCCCCTGATGGAGAAGATCTCAGTCAGGGGCGATGATATACACCCTCTTTATAAATGGCTCACATCAAAGGAGAAGAATGGTGTGATGGATTCAGAGGTGAAATGGAACTTCCAGAAATACCTTATAGACGAAAACGGTAAACTGGTAGATGTGCTCTATTCAAAGGAAAAACCGGGATCGGAAAAAGTGATGACCTGGTTATCTTCAAAATAAGAGACAACTAATCGAAACTGATCTTTTTAAAACTGGCGAGATTCATAGCTCTCCTGTGATATAACCTTTTACCTGCCTTGTCACCTCTCGCATCACAGATGCGGCTCAGCCCAAAACAGCAATATGCAGAAAACTCATTGCCATAGTTGCCGAAAGCAGAGAGGTCGTTCAGCGCTTTGTCGTAGAGTCCGGCGGCGCGGTTAATGTTCTTGTACTTCTTTTCCTGGACAATTCCGTCAAACACATTCACCTGGGTGCAGTAGTAGGCATGTTCAGATTCTTCCTTTGATAATTCAAGCTGCTTTTCCGCTTCATCATATCTTTCCAGCAGGAGAAGGTTCTTGATATGCAGCGCTTTGAAGAACAGGTTTTCAGGATAAAGATCTGTCAGAGATCCGGTGTATTTCAATGCAGTCTGATAATTGTTCTCATAATTCGTATAGATCCAGGATAGTATGGAACTGGCTTCAGCCCTGAGCAAAATTGATTTTTGCGCACAGATATTAAGCTCATTCAGTCCTGTCTCAAGGTTACCCGGCGGAAAGAGCACTGCAACCGGCTTATAGACAGGATGAAATTTGGGGTATGCGTCGCGGTAATAATTATAGATTCCGGTGAAATAATAGAGGTCGGCATATACACTGTTGAATTCAAACGACTTCATGATATGCCTGTAAGTGCTTGATGCCAGGGGAATAACATCCCGGCTCATATGGTTATCGGCATAAAAAACCAGCAGCAAACCCCGGGCACTGACACCTGCCAGCAGAGCTTCAGCCTCGTACTGTTTTGAATATGGCTCTTTATCACATAGTTCGAAGCATTTTCTCATGTCTTCTTCAAAAACTATCATTTCCGGTGAAGCGGGAAGAAGGGGATAGTTCTTCCAGTACATTATTAATCCATGCAGAAGATAAGCCACCGGATGTCCGGTGTATGATCTGCTGATCTCATTGTACATTTCTTCTGCCTTGTTAAACCTGAGGCTGTAAATATCATCTATCCCCGATCTGATGATTGTCAGATAAGTGCTGTCACTAAGGATCTGTGATTCAGCAGGATCAAGCTGATACAAGAGGATTATCAGGAATATTGCAGAATATTTAAGCCGCCGTTTCATTTTACAGGATGAAGGGGATAAACATCTTTGTCTCCTTCATATAGTCGGTATACAGGGCGCCGAATCTGGGCATCATCTCTTTTTCTTCAATTCTCGCTGTAATATAGACGGCTATTAAATTGATTATCCCGGCAATGATCTGAAAAAGCCCTAAGTCCTTGAACATGATCCCTGTTCCAAGAAGAAGCAGAGAAAAGTAAAGAGGATGACGTATATAGCGGTAAATTCCTGATTTAACAAGTACAGTGGTGTTTTCCAGTGATTCAACTGATTTGCCTTTTCGTTTCAATAGCAGAAAACCGGCCACCGCCGGGTAAATTGATCCGAAGAGCAGCAGCCATGAAATGATCTGATTCCATGACAGCAGATCGTTGAACCACAATTTATAATTCAGAAGAAACAATATGAAAATACTCTCAAAGGAGAAGAACCTTGAAATGCCGTGGTACCTTTTATCCCTTATTGAGATGAACCAGGAGAAAATGACTATTATAAGAGTACCTGTAATAAGAACAATGTAATTCATTATTTGTCAGCAGTTTTATTGATGAATATTCTTCAGGTAATTATATACCTCAACCTGTGAGCGGTATTCTTTCTTACCCGGCTTGACGAAATTATTTGAAAGTAAGGAATCAAGCTTTCGGGCTTTAACGTTGTCGTTCCACAGGATATTGAATATATCTTTAAGTTCATTCTTAAGGTTCTTGTCAAAAACCGGACAGGTGACTTCAATCCGGTGATCGAGGTTGCGGGTCATCAGGTCGGCTGATGATATGAAAACTTCCTCCCTGCCTCCGTTGCGGAAAATCATGAACCGGCTGTGCTCAAGGAACCTGTCAACAATTCCGACTGCCTTAATGTTTTCGCTCATCTCCTTTATTCCCGGTACAAGCGAGTTCATTCCTCTGACGATAATCTTGATATTCACACCTGCCGAGCTTGCTTCATACAGATTATTTATTATCTCAGCATCTGTAATATTATTCAGCTTTAGATGTATATATGCCTTCTTCCCGGCTTTGGCATTTTTAATTTCATTCTCTATCAGAAGATTTATTTTATTCCTCAGGGAAAAAGGAGAGAGGACAAGGTGATAGTAATTGTCCTTTTTATAATTGACATTAAAGAAGTTAAACGCTTTATGAACTTCATTGGTTATTTTAAGTTCGGTTGTCATAAGCAGGCAGTCAGTGTAGACCCTGGCGGTATCCTCATTGAAGTTACCCGTTCCTATTGCTGCATAGCGTTGTGTGACATCTCCCTTCACACGTGTAATGAGCAGCAGTTTAGAATGCACCTTAAGCCCCGGAACTCCGTAAATAACCTTTACTCCTTCATCCATCAGCTTGTTTCCCCACAGTATGTTTGCCTCCTCATCGAACCTTGCCTGCAGTTCAACTACAGTGGTCACGCTTTTGCCGTTCCTTGCAGCATTCATCAGTGCATTGATGACGCTTGAATTCCGTGCAAGCCTGTAAAGAGTTATCTGTATGGAGGTTACATAAGGATCAATTGATGCTTCCCTGAGCAGATCTATAAAATGATCAAACGAATGGTATGGGAAGTGAAGCATTATATCTTTCTTCTTGAGAGCGGACAGTATGCTTTTACCGGTTTGAATATCACTGTGGAGCACCGAAACCAGAGGTTCATGATAGAACTTTTTCTTCCCGAGGTTTGGGAACCTCATGAAATCCTTGAAATTATGGTACCTCTCGGCAGGTATCACCACATCGTCGGGACCGAAATTCAGCTTCTTCTTGAGGATCTTCAGAAGATCGTCAGGCATTTTACGGTCATAGATAAACCTTACAGGCGTGCCAAGCTTCCGCTGGTGAAGGCTTCTGGAAAGCTTCTCTATATAGCTCTCAGAGATATCATCAACTATCTCAAGCTCAGCGTCTTTAGTAAGTTTGATAGTGTAAGCGGACACTTCATCAAAATCAAAAATGAAAAAGATATCCTTCAGTCCGTATCTGATAATATCATCAAGGTAAATTATGTATTTCTCCTCTTCAATTTCCGGAAGAACAATAAATCTGGGGAGCAGGGTGTTGGGTATCTCCAGCAATGCATAACGCTTATCGTCTGTTTTCTTCTTACGGAGCATGATTGCCAGGAAAATGGCATCATCAGTCAGATTGGGAAGATCGGTATCCGGTTCAATAAGGAATGGCATCAGCCTCGATCTTACTTCTGAAATAAAAAAATTCCTTACAAATTCCGATTGCTCGGTGTTTAACTGCTTCTCATTGATAATGTGTATTTTATGCTTATCAAGCTCCTGTATTAATGAAGAATAGATCTTTTCGAATCTGGAATTCTGGAGGAGCACGATTTCATGTATCTTTTTAAGAGTGGCTTTAGGACTATACCCGAGGATCTCCTTTGATTTTTCCCCGAATTGCGTAAGTCTCTTCAAAGTTGCTACCCTTACCCTGAAGAATTCATCAAGGTTGTTTGAATAGATACCAAGGAACTTAAACCTTTCAATAAGAGGTACCTCCTTGTTCTCAGCTTCCTGGAGAACCCGTTCATTAAAAGAAAGCCAGCTGAGCTCTTTCGGAATAAACGTTTTGCCCATACTTATTTTTCAGGTTTAAGAAAATACTCCAGCTTGCCGATATCAGTCTTTAGCTCTGACCATGTTCTGATCGGGAAAGAGATGCATACGATACTTGTTTTTGTCAGAAACTCGCAGCCGTCTTTGCACAGGCGGTCAGGTATCTCGGTGAATGAAGGATTATGTCCGAAAAGAGTCACGGTATCATTTTCATCACCGATAGATTCAAGCATATTAAAAAGGATCTTTAATCCCGAATTGAAATAGATGCTGCTTTCAATCCTTACATTTTCATATTTTATCCGGAATTCACCTGCAAAAATATAAGCTGTCTCAAGGGCTCTGAAAGCAGGGCTTGTTATCATAAGTCCCGGATCAGATTCTTTTCCCCTGAACTTTTTTGCCATCTGCCTTACAATGATTTTCCCCTTGACAGTCAGGGATCTTTCAAAATCAGTGATCCCTGAAGCCTGGTCCTCCGCTCTTCCGTGCCGGACAAAAATCAGTTTTTTCATCTATATAAAAAGTGTAAATCTGACACTTATTTGTTATATTCCAAAACTCGTTCCCGGGTTCTGAGCCTGTATCACACGCGGATCGTCAGGTTCATTAAGCTACTGTTCTTGCTCTTTTTTAATAATGATCTGCCTGGGATAAGCAAATTTAGCTTTTTAACTGTGATATTCCCATATTTTGCCGTTATTATTTAAAATACGTAACTTTAGTCGCCGCGTTAATTAATAAGCCTTCATTCAGCAATGGAACCTGATTATGTGAAACTTAAGGAGGTAAAACCTGCGCTTGCAGGGTATATCAGGGACTCTCAGATCCTGCTGGGTAAAGCACCTGTCCCTGATGATGTGACTGTTCACGACGTACGGGTGCTTATGAAAAAGGCGCGTGCAATTATGCGGCTGATAGCCAGCCAGGTAGATAAGGAATCATATGACCGTGAATATGGTGCTTTCAGGGAAGTTGGCCGTATAATGTGTTCATGGCGTGAAACATCGGTTCACAGGAAAACGCTGAAAGATCTGAGGAAAAAGAAACCAGGAGTTTTCTCATCTCTCCAGGGCAATAAAAAGATTGAAGAGCTGATGCAGAAAGCTGAACCTCCGGCAGAACCATCGGTGAACATGAAAACCGATCTCGTTAAGATAAACGACCTGCTTAATAAGGCCGGTTTCAGGATCCGTTTCCAGAGTATGAATAGCCTTGATGCAAAACTGCTTCTTAATGAGCTTGATAACTCATACAAAATAGTAGTTGACAAATACCTTGCTGCCAGGAATAATATGAAAACCGAAAACCTTCATGAGTTCAGGAAGAAGGCAAAGGATTTTCTTTACCAGCTTTATTTCTTCCGGCCTCTAAATCCGGGAGTGGTAAAAGCACTGGAAAAAAAGCTTGATGCTATCACCCAGAATCTCGGCAAGTGCAACGATCTTGCCCAATTAATCAGAACACTCGGGTATAAGTACTCTGGTTCAGTTAATACACCGGCTCTTGATGAACTTATTGTCATAATCCGCCAGGAGCAGGACAAGTATCTTTCTAAAGTATGGCCAGTGACTTATAAGATCTTTTGTCCGGGACAGAAGCTTGTTAATATCCTTGGCTTCCGGATACTGATGATTTAAGCCGGAATCAATCAGTCAAGATCAAACCATTTTGAGTATCCCTGGCACTCTTTTTCGCGGAAGGTTCTGTGATAATACTCGTTTGTATGATTATCATAGATGTAATCTTTTCCCCATTCTTTGGCCATATCAACGGTTTCCCCTATAGCATTAATTATGAAGAACAATTCATTATTGCTCATCGTGGGATGCAACGAGAGCCTTACCCATCCGGGTTTCAGGGAAAGGTCACCGGCTTCAACCCTGTCTGTTATCTCCTTTGAAAGCTTAAAATCGACATTCAGGAGAAAATGACCGTATGTTCCGGCGCAGGAACAACCACCCCTTACCTGTATCCCGTACCTGTCGTTCAGCAATTTCGTGAAGAGATTATGATGAATACTATCGACATAGAATGAGAATATTCCAAGTCTGTCAGTAATATTATCAGCAAGTATATGAAGTCCTTTTATTCTCTTTAATTCATTGAAAGCTAATTTAATAAGCTCCTTCTCCCTTTCATGTATCTTTAAAGGATCCATCTGTTCCTTCAGGCTGACCGCCATTGCTGCCCTGATACCCTGAATGAATCCAGGAGTCCCTCCATCCTCCTTGACTTCGATATCGCTTATATAGCTGTGACCTCCCCACCTGTTTGTCCATTTTACTGTACCGCCTCCCGGAGTGTCAGGTATCTGATTCTTATATAGCTTTTTACTGAAGACAAGAACGCCGGCGCTGCCTGGTCCACCCAGGAACTTATGAGGCGAAAAGAATATGGCATCAAGCTGTTTTGTTCTGTCATCCGGATGCATGTTTATCTCTATATATGGGGCAGAAGCAGCAAAATCAACGAAACAGAATCCCCCGTGTTCGTGCATTATCCGGGCAAGTTCATAATAGGGAGGGAAATAGCCGGTCACATTTGAACATGCTGAAAATGAACCTATTAACAGAGGGCGATTATTGTACTTAACTATTTCGCGGCGTAATACATCGGGATCTACTGTCAGGTCATCAGCCGGTTCAAGCAACACAACGTCAGCAAGTGTTTCGTACCATGATGTGTGATTTGAATGGTGCTCAGTATGTGTCAGGAATACCACCGGTTTGTTTTTGTTGGGAATGTCTTTACAGTTATTGAAATCGCCTTTTGTGAAAGCGCAGTACTGAATTGCCCGTTCCGGGACCTTAAGTCCAAGGATCCTCTGGAGCTTTGCTATTGCGGAAGTCATCCCGGTGCCTGTAAATAATAACACGTCGTCATCATCAGCATTTACGTGCTGTTTTACTATTTTATGCGCCAGGTGGTAGGCTGTGGTCATCGCAATGCCTGTTGAAGAAGACTCTGAATGGGTATTGCCTACCATGGGTCCAACCTCGTTAAGGATTTTTTCCTCTATAGGTCCGTAGAGTCTTCCGCTTGCGATCCAATCGGCATAGATAAGCTTTTTTATTCCGCAGGGGGTTTCTATTTCTGCATCCGCACCAACAATATTCCTGCGGAACCGGCTGAAGTATTTTTCAAGGTCGGTCATAAAAGAATATAATCCTTAATCGGTATAAAATTAAGGATTAAAAACGAATTAAGTTTTGAACTATATCTGAGATCAGGTGAAAATGATCTGTGAACCTTCTCCGCCTGCAAGTCCGTAGAATTCGCCAACAGTCAGCACTCCGCTTACAAGTTCGCTGAGGTCTTCCTTCTTGAATTTGAACATATCCATTGCAAGCTTGCATGCATATATTTTACCGCCGCCTGCAGTAATAAGGTCAAGAAACTCGCTTACAGGAGGAATATCGAGTTGCGCCATCTGACTCTTCATCATCCATGAGGTAAATGCTTCCATACCCGGGATCACTCCAAGCAGGGTTGGCATCCTCAGCCCGCCAGGAAGCCTGAGTGCAGGATTACCGACAACTCCGGTATGCAGTTTATCCATCCTGGTTTTTACTATTGCATCCAGACCAAAGAAAGTGAAGAAAATATTTGTCTCTATACCTTCCATTACTGCTCCATTGCCCATAACAAGGGTTGCATAGACATCCTCAATAGCGCCTTTGGCGCAGATGATATTGACTTTTTTAATCGGATATTTCTGTTCCATTTTATTTGATTTTAAAGGTTAAATACAACTGGCTGGTTTAGGTATACCTGCAATTTTTGTTGCTTTTTTAAGAGGTGCACCCGGAAACAGCTGATAGAATGTTTTGACATCAATAATTCCTGAGTGGTTGATACTCCTGATGGAAAGAGCTTCACCACCCAGATGTCTTTTGCGCAGAAATTCTATTATTGCGTAATGCTGATCGGTGAGGGTTATGCCTTCTTCCTTTGCAATTTCAGCAGCTATCTCTTTTGTCCATTGTGACGGATTGGTGAAATATCCTTCCTCATTGACATCAACTGTAACGCCTGCATAAGTTTTTTGTGCCATAGTATTGAAGTTTTAGATTTATAATTTTTAGTTCTTAGTCTGCTATTTTACCTTTCATTGACATCCTGGAAGGAATCGGGATCCATCTTCCCCTCAGCAGAAGATTCCAGTACATCCATTTGAAAAAAAGTTTTCCCCAGTGATTTATCCGACTCTCTTTCAACAATGAAAAAGGTCCTATTCCCGGGACAGGGAACACGCCAGGCAGCGGTTCTGTATCATAATTGAAATCGATGAGTATCCCTTTGCCATGACCAGTTTCAATGTAACAGTTGGAATGGCCGTCAAATGAAGCTTTCAATGGTTCATTTTTAATGAAACTCAGAATATTGTCATGAAGTACATCTGCCTGGAAATGAGCAACAGAGCCAGCTTTGGAGGTTGGCAGGTTTGATGCATCCCCTATCACAAAAATATTCTTGTAGCTGAGTGACTGGAGAGTATTTTTGTCAGCTTTAACGAAGCCGAATTCATCACCCAGCCCGCTTTTTGAAATAACCGGATCTCCGGAATGGAGCGGTATTGTTACCAGGCAATCAAACGGTACTTCGCTTCCCCCAAAATCAAGAATCTTTTTATTAACATTATCCACTTCACCAAGGAAAAAATCGGTAACAATTTTTATGTTCTTCCTGTTAAGAAGATCTCCCAGAAATTTTGAAGCTTTCGGTTTTGTGAAAGCTCCCGACATAGGTGTGACATAAGTTATCTTCACCTTGTCCCTGATGCCTTTCTTTGTGAAAAAATCATCTGCGTAGAAACTGAATTCAAGAGGGGCAACAGGACATTTTATCGGATTATCAGCAATATTGATCACCAGGTTCCCGCCTTCCCAGGTTTTAAAAAATCCTGCCAGTGCTTCAGCACCTTCTATTGTATAAAAATCAAAAACATTCTTCTGCCATAGTTCACCTTTCAGACCAGGTGTGTCTTCGGGACAGATCCTTGTACCGGTTGCTATCAGAAGAATATCATAAGCCATAGAGGTCCCGTCTTTCAGATTTATCTGGTTATTGTCTGGCATGATCAGGTCAACCTCGTTGTCAATAACATCAACATCTTTCGGAAAGAATTTTTTTGCAGGCTTTGTAATCTGATCCCTGCTGTAGTATCCAAACGGGATGAAAAGGAAGCCGGGCTGATAAAAGTGCTCCCTGTCTCTTTCAATAATGGTTATTTTCCATTCGTCAGCCGGGAGATACCTGATCAGCTTGTTCGACATGGTTGTACCGGCTGTTCCTC
>Ga0154607_1031_pt1 | contig 12441 bp, 5 predicted proteins | sample Rifle2008BG13ft_FD_116036 | JGI IMG/M metagenome (GOLD analysis project Ga0154607, IMG submission 116036) | Bacteroidetes bacterium RBG_13_43_22 | reverse complement strand
AACGGATCGACAGACCGGGAGAACCTGAATTAAGAGTATTCCCCAAATATGATGATCCTGAACTTCTCAAGGTGGGGAATCCTTATCTCCGTCCACAATTCACAAATACTTACGAGGTGTCATATAAACTCAGATGGGAAAAAGGATCAATGTCACTGGCAGGTTATTACCGTACCACTAAGGATCCTTTTACCAGAGTTTACAGCCTTGACAGCACATCAACCGACTACAGCATTGTAAATAAGATATATCAGAATGTTGGAAGTGCGACCAATACAGGTTTGGAATTAATTATTAATCATGATATTACAAAATTCTGGAAACTATCAGGAAGTTTAAACGGGTATTTAAATACAATTCATGGATACAAAGGTATATTGTTGTTCCCCTATGAACGAGAATTCATAATTGAGGAAACAAGAGATAATTCAGCGGATATCAAGATAAACAACCAATTTACTTTACCCGGGGATCTCCAGCTACAACTGACCGCACTTTATTATACTCCCAAGAACATACCACAGGGGAAACAAATGGCAAGATCATCAGTTGATTTTGGTCTGAAAAAGAAAATCATCAAAGGTAAAGGAGAAATTGCATTTTCTTTAAGTGATATATTAAACAATTTCGGTATAAAGCAGGAAATCAAAGGTAATGGCTTTGATGCAGTTTATGAGAACTTTTATGAGACACAGATCATTTCTCTTGGTTTCAAATACAAATTTTAGAAAAAACAAGGCGATCCTGATAAGCCTTTTTTCAACACTTTTTATCATTCTGTAATTATCAATTAATCAACTTAATATTTTTACTCCTGTCTTTTTGTCAGATTTGCGGGTAGAAAATTCCGGTGTTTTGTTGAAAAATTGGCAAATGGCGACATATCTATTTAACTATATTTGCGCAAAAATTCTGAAAAATGTCGGTTGTTGGATATTCCGAAGAGCATATAAAAACCCTTGAATGGAGAGAGCATATCCGGCTGAGGCCGGGTATGTACATCGGGAAGCTGGGTGATGGTTCGTCACAGGATGACGGCATATATGTTCTGCTGAAAGAGGTGATGGATAATGCCGTTGATGAATACATGATGGGCTTCGGCAAGAAAATTGACGTCTCGATTATCGGCAAGGAAGTAAGAGTACGTGACTATGGCCGCGGGATCCCACTGGGGAAGGTGCTTGATGCTGTGGCAAGGATGAATACCGGGGCAAAATATGATTCAAAAGCTTTCAAGAAATCAGTTGGATTGAACGGTGTCGGGGTGAAAGCTGTAAATGCACTTTCTTCAAAATTCATTATCAGGTCAATACGTGATGGTCAGATAAAGGTTACCGAGTTTGAGCATGGGATCACTGTAAAGGATCATTCCCTCAAAGCGACAAAGGAGGAGAATGGAGTTGAGGTGATATTCCAGCCAGATGAAGGCATGTTCGGCAACTACTTCTACATTTCGGAATATGTGGATTCCATGCTGAAAAACTATGTATACCTCAACTCCGGACTGGTGATCAATTTCAACGGGAATAAATTCTTTTCGAGGAACGGGCTGGCCGATCTCCTGAACGAGAATATGAGCAAAGAGGGTCTTTATCCGCTTATTCACATTAAAGGCGACGATATTGAAGCTGCATTTACGCATGGCATGCAGTACGGAGAAGATTACTACAGCTTTGTGAACGGTCAGCATACAACACAGGGAGGCTCCCATCTGATTGCATTCAGGGAAGCTATTGTGAAAACAATCAGAGAATTCTATAAAAGGGATTATGATCCGGCCGACATACGGATATCAATAATTGCGGCTATAAGCATAAAAGTCGAAGAACCGATATTCGAATCGCAGACCAAGACCAAGCTGGGATCAAAAGATATGGGACCGGAAGGACCCTCTGTAAGAACATTTATCACGGATTTCATCAAAAAACAGCTTGATGATTATCTTCATAAGAATCCTGACACAGCCGGAATACTGCTGAAAAAAATTCAGGATTCGGAAAAAGAGAGAAAAGCCATTTCATCAATCCAGAAGCTGGCAAGGGAAAGAGCGAAAAAAGTGAGCCTTCATAATAAGAAGCTCAGGGACTGCCGGATACATTATAATTCAAGTGATTCCAATAAGCTTGATTCAACGATCTTCATTACTGAGGGTGACTCTGCAAGCGGTTCAATCACCAAGTCGAGAAATGTTGAAACACAGGCAGTATTCAGTCTCAGGGGAAAACCGCTCAATTCATTCGGGCTCACCAAAAAAATAGTATATGAGAACGAGGAATTCAACCTGCTCCAGGCAGCTCTTAACATTGAAGACGGTATTGAAAACCTCAGGTACAATAATGTTGTGATTGCCACAGATGCCGATGTGGACGGAATGCATATCCGGCTTCTGCTTCTTACATTTTTCCTTCAGTTTTTCCCGGAACTTGTCAGAAAGGGGCATGTTTATATTCTTCAGACACCGTTATTCAGGGTGAGAAACAAAAAAGAGACCAGGTATTGTTATTCCCCGCAAGAAAAGGAGAAAGCAATAAAGGATCTGGGACCTAACCCGGAAATAACAAGGTTCAAGGGGCTGGGCGAAATTTCGCCTGATGAATTCAAACACTTCATTGGAAAAGATATGCGGCTTGAACCGGTGAGGATGAAGAAAACAGATGCTGTGAATGGTTATCTCGAATTCTATATGGGGAAGAATACTCCTGAAAGACAGGATTTTATCATTGATAACCTGAGAGTTGAAGAGTACAAAGTAGAGGAAGAAATCTTATAGATTCCCGGAAGATTACAAGTATGTTTATGGAAGAAATGGATCTTGATATTGACGGGCTTGACAGTGGGGAAGACGTTCCTGAGGGTCCGGCAGCCCTTCATTCAGTAACTGCCCTGTCGGGTATGTACCAGGACTGGTTTCTGGATTATGCATCTTATGTCATTCTTGAGCGCGCTGTTCCTGATCTTTATGACGGGCTGAAACCCGTGCAGAGGCGCATTCTCCATTCAATGAAACGCATGGACGACGGGCGCTTCAACAAGGTAGCCAATATAATAGGCCATACGATGCAGTTCCACCCTCACGGAGATGCCTCAATAGGCGATGCACTTGTGCAGCTGGGACAAAAGGAACTGCTTATCGATACACAGGGGAACTGGGGGAACGTGCTCACCGGCGACGGGGCGGCAGCTCCAAGATACATTGAAGCAAGATTATCAAAGTTTGCTCTTGATGTGATCTTTAATCCCAAGACCACCGAATGGAAGCTTTCTTATGACAGCAGAAACAAGGAACCTGTTACACTTCCGGTTAAGTTTCCGCTCCTCCTGGCACTGGGAGTGGAAGGAATTGCCGTTGGTCTTGCTTCAAAAATACTGCCCCATAACTTCATTGAACTGATAGATGCAACTATAGAATATCTCCAGGGTAAGAATTTTGTGATCTATCCAGATTTTCCGACTGGCGGCTTTATCGATGTTTCAAAATACAATGAAGGACAAAGAGGCGGTGTCGTCAAAGTAAGATCAAAAATTGAAAAGATCGACAAGAAAACCCTGGTAATCACTGAAATACCATTTGGAAAGACAACATCTTCACTGATTGAATCGATTATAAAGGCTAATGAAAAAGGGAAGATTAAGATCAGGAAGATTGACGATAATACCTCGTCCAAAGTGGAAATAATGATTCACCTGATGCCGGGTGTATCGCCTGACAAAACAATTGATGCCCTTTACGCCCTTACTGATTGCGAATATTCCATCTCACCCAACACCTGCGTTATTGCAGACAACAAGCCTTCATTTATGGGGGTAAGCACAATACTAAAACACTCTGCTGACAGAACCGTTGAATTGCTTAAGGCCGAACTCGAGATCAGAAAGAATGAACTGCAGGAAGAATGGCATATGTCCTCACTCGAAAAAATCTTTATCGAAAAAAGGATCTACCGCGATATTGAAGAGTGTGAAACATGGGAAGGTGTGATTGCTGCAATTGATAACGGACTGAAGCCTTACAAGAAGAAATTATTGAGGGAAGTTACCAGGGAGGATATTATCCAGCTCACTGAAATCAAGATAAAGAGAATATCAAAATACGATGCCAAAAAGGCCAATGAACATATAAAGGGAATTGAAACGGAACTCGATGAGGTGAAAAATCATCTCAGTAATATTGTGCCTTTTTCAATTAATTATTTTAAGCAGATAAAGAAAAAATACGGAAAGGGGAGAGAAAGAAAAACCGAGATCAGAAGCTTTGACACTATACTGGCAACCAAGGTTGTTGCAAGCAATGCAAGGCTTTATATAAACTACAAGGAAGGATTTATCGGGACAGGCCTGAAAAAAGATGAATTCGTATGTGACTGCTCGGATATTGATGATATACTGGTGATAAGGAAGGATGGCGTTTACCTCATCACCAGGGTGGCGGAAAAAGTTTTTGTCGGGAGTGACATTCTTTATGCCCAGGTATTCCTTAAAAATGATGAGCGCACAATATACAATATCGTTTACCAGGATGGGAAGGATGGTCCGCTGCTGGCAAAACGCTGCGCAATCACAGGTCTTACCCGTGATAAGGAGTACAATCTCACAAGAGGAACACCCGGTTCAAAAATAGTTTACTTCAGCGCCAATCCAAACGGTGAAGCAGAAGTAATTAAAATCCATCATAAGCCAAAGGCCCGGCTCAAGAAAGTCGTTTTTGAGTTTGATTTCGGACAGATGAACATTAAAGGAAAATCTTCAATGGGGAATATCCTGACAAAGAATGCTGTTCATAAAATAACACTGAAGGAAAAAGGACTTTCAACCCTGGGCGGTAGAAAAATATGGTTCGATGATTCCGTCTTCAGACTTAATGTTGACGGCAGGGGGCTTTTCCTTGGCGAATTCAGCGCCGATGAAAAAATTCTGGTCATTACGAAGAGCGGATTCTTCAGACATACAGGCTATGATCTGTCAAATCATTTTGAGGAAAACTTTCTTGTAATTGAGAAATTCAGGCCGGAAAAAGTATACTCATCCGTGTACTGGGATGCTGAGCAGAAGTACTATTATCTGAAAAGATTCATGATCGAGGAATCGGAAAAACCGCTTTGTTTCATTAATGAACACCCGGAATCACGGCTTGTGAGCATTACTGAAGTCGAATACCCTCGGTTCGAAATCCATTTCGGGGGTAAGCACAAGAACCGCGATGCAGAGATAATTGAGGTGGCTGAATTTATCGGGGTGAAGAGTTATAAGGCTAAAGGCAAGCGGCTTACCAGCTTCACAGTCGAAAATATACAGGAACTTGAACCTGTTGTAAAAAAAGAGAGCACACTGCCTTACACAGAAAAAGATGATGACGAACAAACCGTTCAGCCGCATGAAGACCCTGCACAGATGAAACTCGAATTATAATGCCTGAAAAAAAACTGGTATATATTATTGGTTTTATGGGCAGCGGCAAATCAACCGCGGGAAAAAGGCTTGCCTCACAGCTGGGATGGGCATTCATCGACCTTGACCGGAAAATAGAGGAGAAGGCAGGAAAAACAATTCCGCAGATTTTTTCACAGGACGGCGAAGATCATTTCCGTGAAGTTGAGACAGATGTTTTAAGAAGCATGGGTTTCCTTTCCGAAACAGTAGTGTCGACAGGCGGCGGTACTCCCTGCCATGGTGATAATATGAAATTCATGCTTGAGACCGGATTGACTGTTTACCTGAGAATGACACCAGAAAAGCTTACTCAACGGCTTTTGAATTCATCGGGTGAAAGGCCATTGCTGAAAAATGTCCCCGATGACAAACTTATTTTGTTTATTAAAGAAAAACTTGCCTGCCGCGAAAAATGGTACAGCAAAGCAGATATAATCCTTGAAGGCATTGATCTTGACATCAGTCATTTATGCACAAGGATCAGAGATTTTCACTCAAATTAAATCATTTGCAAATCTTTTCTTGTTCTTCATACAGGACAGTCTTCCTTTCTTAATCAGTTCAAAAAAAAAAGAAATGAAGACGTCTTGAATGATATTAATTGTTAACTTTATTGTACTATTAATAAACGGGAAAATTTTTATGCGCGACAGATTGTTACAACTCCTTGGAATTGAATCAGGTGAGGAGTCAATGGTGTCAATATTACTAGCACAATCTGTTTTTTTGGGCATATTCTTCGGCGCCTTCGACATCAGCGCCCATTCTCTTTTTCTGTCAATTTTTGACGAAAAGATGATGGCCAGGGGATATGTTGTTTCCGGCCTCGCAGGTATTATTCTCACATCACTCTATACCGGGTTTCAGACAAGGATGCACTTCAGGAATTTCGCCATTGTAAACCTTGTGTTTGTAACTGTCCTCACACTGATACTATGGATTCTTCTGATTCTTAACCCTGCGAATTGGGTGGTTTTCATTGTTTTTATTATGCTTGGCCCTCTCAATATTCTGGCCATGCTGGGTTTCTGGGGCACCGCAGGGCGGCTATTCACTCTCCGGCAGGGAAAACGTCTGTTCGGACTTGTTGATGCTGGAATGATTGTGGGAATAATCATCAGTTGTTATGCAATACCGGTCCTGCTGTCATTCAATTTCAAAGCACATAATATTTTGATTGTAAGTGCTGCTGCCGTTCTGGCCGGCAGTGTAATACAGGTTGTTATCGGAAGGCGCTTTCAGTTTGCATCGGGCAGTGTTGAGAAAGGAACGGAAGAAAAAGCAAAAAAGAAATCTGTGTCAGCCCTTTTTCGTTCGGATTCCTATATAAGAGTTATGGGTTTGTTCATTGCACTTTCGGTAATGACAGCCTTTTTCGTTCAGTATTCCTTCATGGCAGTTACAAGGGAGCAATATCCGTCAGGTGAAGATATGGCACGTTTCCTGGGTCTCTTTACAGGAAGCATGATGATATTCACCCTGCTTATTAAACTTTTTGTATTTTCTTATCTTATAAGGAATTACGGGTTACGAACCTGTCTTGCTATTTCGCCGATCCTGGTTGCAGCTTTTACACTGATAGCGGTCCTGATAGGAATGTTAATGGGCTTTACCCCTGCGACAAGCGGATTCATGCTCTTCTTCATGCTTCTAGCCCTGAGCCGTCTCTTCTCAAAATCACTTAAGGATTCAATTGAATCTCCTTCATTTAAGGTGATTTACCAGACAATAGATGAAAAGATACGCTTCGAGGTTCAATCGGCAATGGACGGAACGGTGAATGAAATTTCAGCCCTTTCGTCGGGACTATTACTTGCCGGCCTCGGGATCCTTAGTTTTATAAAACTCATTCATTTCTCCTGGGTGCTTTTCGTTATCACCATCATATGGATACTGGTCGCTGTTAAATTATATTCAGAATACAGGAAATCAATAAAGAAAGCTCTTGAATCGGGCGGTATGGGTGTGACGGAAGAGAGCGCCAGTAAGACGAAGGCTGCTATGCACGGCAGATTTTCTGCGGACCAGGCTTTTGCTGATAATTATCTCAGTCTGATATCAGGTGATTTTTCCTGTTTTGAAATAATTAAAAACCGGTGGTTCTATGAAAAGATATTTGACTATACCTCAAGCAGGAAAGATATCAGTTTAATACCTGCGCTGAACAGAATAGCTTCATCTGAAAATATTGATGAGGAAATAAGGCACAGATCGGTGCAGATAGCTGATGATCTTGAACACTATTCCTCTGATCAGCAGAATGAAGATAAGTTGTTTTCAGCCAAAAAGATACTTGCAGATTCAAGACAGCCCCAGACGACTCAAATATTAAGGCTGCTGAGGGATAATACCATTGAGTCGAAAGAACTGGCTATCAGCATGATAGGCAAATTCAAACTTAAGGATATGCTGCCTGAAGTGTGCACGTGTCTCAATACCAGGGGGCTTGAGGTTCAGGCTGCTAACGTTCTCAGGAGTTTCGGTAATGAGGCCAGGGAAGAAATGAGCCGTTTTTATCTTGCATCATCGGGAAATACCGCTGTAAGTAAAACAGTTTTAAGCCTTCTTGGAAAAGACTGCACCGGCGAAAATGAAGAATTCCTTTTTTCGGTATTATGGTCAAATGCTCGACAGATAAGGGAAGCAGCACTTGAGTGCCTTGTAAACTGTAACTTCAGGGCAGGGGAGGAGGATAAGGACCGGTTACATCAGCTGATTTCTGAAATCATCGGAATTATAATATGGAATATTTCGGCAAGGATCAGCATAACCAGAAAAAACGACACTTCCCTGCTTGAATCGCTGGACAGGGAAACAGCCAGGTGGAACACATTCCTGTTCAAATTGCTTTCAATAGCCTATGATTCAGGATCAGTTGACAAGATACGGGAGAACCTTGAAAGCGGTACTGTTGAGAGTGTTAACTTTGCGCTTGAGATGATTGATATTGTGGTTGATGAGGCAATAAAACCAAAGCTGGTCCCTCTTATTGACGTCATTCCGGATGAAGACAAAGTAAAGGCGCTATACCAGTTTTTCCCGGGAGAAATACACGAGTACGGGAAAATAATTGAAGACATAATTAACCGCGATTATAACCTTCTTGGAATATGGATCAGGGCATGTGCCATCAGAAGCATAAATGAAATTTACAATAGGAATATTGGTGAATCGCTGATAGCCATTCTTTTCAGCCCCGAAAAAATATTACAGGAGGAATCTGCAAAATTATTTTCAAGATCTGATAAAGAACTATTTAATTCGGCGGCAGGACGATTACATTCCAGTGTCAGAGACCGGCTTGAAAGGATAATCAGCGGTAAAACACCTGAAGGTGAGCTGATATACGAAAAAGTGAAATTCCTCTCAGAATGTTTTCCCGGCCTGGAGAAGGAAGATCTGCTGCTGGCTGCAGAATCTTTGAAATACGTGAAGGATATTCAATCATCCGATATAAACGTTAAGGGAAGGTGCATAATATGGCCGGTACGGGCCGGAAAACCCATGCAGGAAGTTAAAATATGCAATGATGCAGAAGAAATAAAATCTATCAGTGAAAGTTATGACTTCCTTTATCTGCTTCCGCTGAATAGTTTAAAGGATTATAATTTCAGATTTCCTGAAAAATCAAATGAAATTAGGGAATACATAGAGAAATATGAAAATTAAAAAGGTCACGATAGCATTACGCAGAACAACAATATTCAGGCAATTGATAGTAAATATTGCTGTCCCCACTTTGCTTGCTCTTTTAATTTTTGCTGTGTTCAGCTTTCAGCGTACCCGTTCTCAGCTTGCAAGAAGCAATGATGAGAAAAACACGCTCCTGGCAAATGAGGTTATCAAGATCCTTAAATTCCAGGATATTGCCAATAACCTGATCGAGGATGAATTCAATAACCGGTTAAGGGAGTTAAGCTCCACACTGGTTAACGATTATTTTAAAAGGACCGACAACCTTGATAAGATTGATCTGAGGAAAATTGCCACTGAAATAGGAATGGATCAGCATAATGAAGACATTTATATAGTAGCTGAAGACGGGACAGTGATTAATACCACTTTTACGGATGAGCTTGGATTCAATCTCTATTCTCTCGGAGAAAATTTTAAAAAATATCTTACCGGCATCCGGACATCCGGAGAATTTGTAACAGATCTGTTCGCTATTGAGGCTCTGACCAAAAGGCCCAAGAAATATACTTACCAGGCAACAAAGGACGGGAAATTTATAATCGAGCTGGGGGCATACTCCAGACAGGTTGAAGAGGTAATTCAGGCTATTGAGGATACAAAGGCTGAAATGAAAGCCGAGACTGAAGGTATAATCGATGTTGAGTTATTTCTGATCGCCGACGATCCCTTCAGTATGAATAAAAATGTATTGGAAGTACCGGGTCAGCAGGAAAACCTTCTCAGAGCTTTTCATGAAAAAGATACAATCGATATCACTGAAAAAGTTGGAAGATCTTGGAATAACTATCTGTACATCTATATGGAAAGGGCTCCGATCAAGGATAAACCTTCCAGCCTTTACAGCCAGGGATCAGTGATAAGAATAATCTCCGACCGTACTTCTCAGAAAGCACTTTTAAGAAGGGAAGCCACTAAGTTTATTGTGATCTTTTTACTGACACTTGCTGCCTTAACAATTCTGATCTACAGAAAAACTAAGGTTATTACCCTGCCCATCAAAAACCTGATGGAAAATGTCAACCGTATAACAAACGGTAACCTGAGAGAAAGAGCGGAAGTGGTTGGTAATAACGAAATTACTATACTTACCGATAAGTTCAACATGATGATCGCACAGCTCGAGAGCTATACCTATGAGCTTGAGGAAAAAGTGAAAGAGAGAACAATTAAAATTGAGAAGCAAAAAGAGGAAATTGAAGAGCAGAAAAAGCACATCACCGACAGCATCTATTATGCCCGCCGCATTCAGAATGCAATACTTCCGTCATTCAGTATTATCAGCTCACTTTTGAAAAACTACTTCATCTATTATCTCCCCAAAGATATTGTCAGCGGCGATTTTTACTGGGTGCATGAAGTCGATGGCCTTTTCATGATAGCTGCTGTTGATTGCACCGGTCATGGGGTTCCGGGTGCTTTCATGTCAATTGTCGGATTTAACCAGCTCAACTATGCTGTAACTGTCAGGAAAGCAAGATCGGCAAGCCGGATACTCGATGAACTCAACCAGGGAGTGATAACAACCCTGAATGAAAATACAAGCGAAACATCCATCAAAGATGGGATGGATATGGCTCTGTGCGTCTTTGATCTGAAAAACAAAAAAGCTGAATTTGCCGGTGCAAATAATCCTCTGGTGCTTATAAGAGATAATAATATCATAAGGTATAAAGGTGACAGGTTCCCTATAGGCGCATTCGATGGCAGTCAGCCGCAATCTTTTACCAATAATGAGATTGACCTCAGGGAGGGTGATTGCCTGTATCTTTTCTCGGATGGTTATGCTGACCAGTTCGGAGGACTTGACGGAAAGAAATTCATGTACAGAAGATTTGAAGAGCTTCTTCTCGAAGTGAATGCGTTGCCGATGGATAAGCAGAAAGAGATGCTCGACAAAAGACTGATGAAATGGAAAGGTTCCAACGACCAGGTCGACGATATCCTGGTAATTGGCATTAAAATATAAAAAACAATGTATTTCTAATTTCTGACTATGGGATCAAATAAAGAGACCCGGGCTCTCAATCCCTTTCCAGGGCTGAGGCCATTCGCACCGGAAGAGAGCGATTTGTTTTTCGGGCGCGAAAAAGAAAGCGAGGAAGTCCTTAAGAAGCTTCTCAAAAACAGGTTTGTTACCGTCATAGGAGCTTCAGGAAGCGGCAAATCCTCACTCATATACTGCGGTGTCTTGCAAAAGATCAGGAACCTTGCAACAAATGAATTTTCAGAATGGAAGACAATTATGTTCCGTCCGGGAAACGATCCGCTTGGCAACCTTGCTAATTCAATCAGTGAAAAGATCACCGGAAACGGACAGGAAAAAATTTCAGTTGAAAACGTACTTCTTGATATCCACTTAAACTCCGACGGGATAACATCAGCCTTTAATAAATACCTGTTAAATGGTGACAATAAGATATTGCTTGTCATTGATCAGTTTGAGGAATTATTCAGATACAGTACACTAGGTGCTGCTGGTTCAAAAGGAGTCCAGGCTGCCGAGTTTGTTGAAAAACTTGTCAGTGCTATAATACAACCTGAAGTAAAGATCTTTACAATAATAACAATGCGCTCCGACTTCATCGGAGAATGTGCACATTATCAGGGCCTTACACAGTTGATCAATAACAGCAACTATCTTGTTCCGCACATGGATAGTGAGAATTACAGGCAGGCAATTGAAGGGCCAGTTAAGTATGCCGGAGCATCAATTGAACAGAAGCTTGTGGAAACGCTTCTTACTGATATTGGCGACAGAACGGACCAGCTTCCCGTTCTGCAGCATGCACTCATGAGGACATGGACATACTGGCAGGAACTTGATGAGCCGGAACGCCCGATAAGCTATTCGGATTATGACTCTGTAGGGACTATGAGCGATGCAATGTCGAGGCATGCAAATGAAGCATTTGAAGAGCTGAGTCTGCGGGGAAAGGAGATCTGTGAAAAAATGTTCAAGACAATCACAGAAAAAGGTGCCGATAACAAAGGTCTCCGTCATCCTTCGAGTGTTACCACTATAAAGTCGGTTGTACAGTGCACGAGCGAAGAGCTGTTCGATGTTGTGGAAAAATTCAGGATCCAGTCAAGGTCATTTATAACCCCGCGGCAGGATATTCCAATTGATGATGAGTCAATAATTGATGTCTCTCACGAGAGCCTGATGAGATTATGGGATCGACTCAGAGGATGGGTGGATGATGAGGCTGCATCGGTACAGATGTATCTGCGTCTGTCGGAAGCATCAGCCATGTTCCAGCAGGGGAAAACAAGTCTGTGGAGACCTCCGGACCTCCAGCTGGCAATAAACTGGCGCGA
>Ga0154607_1252_pt1 | contig 12662 bp, 7 predicted proteins | sample Rifle2008BG13ft_FD_116036 | JGI IMG/M metagenome (GOLD analysis project Ga0154607, IMG submission 116036) | Bacteroidetes bacterium RBG_13_43_22 | reverse complement strand
TGACACTTTATGGAAATAAAGGCATCAGGCAGATGACAGATGTGGATATACTTATTTCCCGGGATGAGTGCATCATGGCCAGAAACATACTATTGGCAAATGGATTTAAGTCACTTCCGGTAAAATCTCCATTTCATAAACTGATAATCGCCTATACAGGAAAACACCTGCCATCGCTTATAAAAAACGGATTTTCAGTTGAAATTCATCATGAGCTTTTCGGAGAAGGTAAAAGGTTCATGACAGAGATGCTTTTAAGCACCAGCTGTGAAATACATATAAACGGTGAAAGAGCTTTTATCCCTGAGGCACAAATATTCTTCCTTTACCTCATAAAACACCTTAATTACCATGAGATGAACAATGAGTCACAGCTTAGGCTTTATACAGATCTTGTTGTTCTCATTGACAGGAACAGGGAAGGAATTATAAATGAAGACCTGTTCAGGCTCGCAGAGCAGGCAGGTATAAGTGAAGTGCTTGCGCACAAGCTTGAGATTCTGAGAGATTTCTGGGAGATGACTTTCCCGGAATGGATGGATGATTTTACTGCAAAGTATCATAATCCCGATTCTGCCGGAAAGTTTGGTTTTTTCCTGAAAAGTCCCAAAAACAATCCGGCTCCTGACAAATCGCTGCCTTACCGGAACACAGTAGCGGAAATACCCGGGATTCACCGGAAGATTATATATATAATAGGAGATCTGTTCCCTTCAGTGGATTTTATGAAAAAGAGATACAGCTGCAGAAATGGCTGGAAGGCAATGCTCTATTATCCTCACAGGCTGGGGAAGTTGTGGTATCTTATAAAGTGAGCAAAAAAAAGGCGGTACTGACCGCCTCTTTTATATTCTAGTATTCCCAGAGATCATGTTCAAAATTGAATAGCTCAGTTTTTATCCGCTCAGCTTCGAAGAGTGAAGTTTTACCTATTGTATAATCACTGATATACCTGTCATTGTATACGTTTGATTCACCATAGATCATGCTGTTGAACCTCCTTTGCATAAAGAGATCATCATATGAAATTCTCTGTGCATCATTATTGGACATAAATACTTCCTTGGTTGCAAGGATGTCCCTCACCTCATCAAATTTGATCCAGAACAAAGCAATTTTTTGCGGCTGGCTGGTTTGAGGATCCATTCCCATATAGAACGGGCATATTGCAATGATCCTGACATCCAGCTTGCCCAGCTTTTTATCAAAATACCACTCTTCGTACAACATCAGCTGCTTTACTTCTTCGGGTTTGGGTTCTTCCATTATGGTTGAATCCCTCGTATTTCCAAAAGCATCAATTTGTACCTGGATCGTTCTTTCCCTTGCACCCAATTTTGTGTTGATGTCTTCATAGGTGGTAGGTACGGAAGTATCATAATAGTCATAACCAGTAAGTTTTCCGGCTTTTATCTCTTCAAGCAGGATTCCAATAAGATTCTGTCGCCCATCGTTGGTTTTGGAAGTCGGATAATAAAGCGCATGATTTGCTTTTTCTCTCAGGTCAACCAGACGATAATACCTTTTTGACCAGATCACCTCAGCCTCCCTGAGGAAAGGATAATCTATCTTTTTTGCTTCCGGAATCGATTTCTGGTAAATATCGCCGAAACTCTGCTGTCCTCTTGACAATCCTGCAGTAAACGCCACGACGATAATACCCACTATTATTCTCTTCTTCATAATATATCTATGTTATATTGAACAGCTTAGTCTATTGTCAGTACAATTGCTCCAAGGTCCCTGGTTACCCCATCAGGTCCTTTGGCGCGGATATTCTTAATAGTAAGGTCCCTGCCTCTCGTGACGCTGTTGAGGATAGCTTTCTGCTTTTCGGTCAATCTCCAGTTGTCACTGTCTTCAATTCTGTCGGCACCCCTGTCAAAGTATGAGACTGTAAATCCCATTATGTCATATTTAAGTTCAAAGTCGAAGTCAGCACCCATTGAGGCGAAAACTCCCTGTTGAGAAACAGCTTCAGCTTTTGATATTTTACCGGATGATTTTCCGCCGAAGCTGGCTATCGGAGTCGGAAGGGGTTTTACCCTGAACTCAATCGGAGCATGGGATGATGCTTTCCCGGATGCATCCTCTGTCGAAACAATCACCTGTACATTTCTGCCAACCTGGTCAGGACTGACGGACCAGTTACCCCTGAAAAACTCACCTCTGGCATTCTGCACCTTTTTCTGCGAATAGGTTCCGTTTACCACCCTGATTTTAATTTTATCAGGGCTTACGCCCGGTACGGAAACATCTACAGGATTATCAAGACCTTTATACATGACGTTCATTGCTGTAGCAGATACAACTACATTTGGCTCACCTACGTAATATGAAGATTCAAATTCATAGGGCTTAATGGATCCGTCAGGAGCTCTCATATTTATGACTCCACCCCATGGTTTGTTTCCAACTGATGTTGCACGTACTGTGTAGATACCTCTTCCGGCATCATCGAGCGGAAGGACCAGATCACCAACTTTAATTTCCGGCTGCTGTGTTGTATCCTGTGCCGAAATGAATACCTGAGCTTCGTAGGTGCTTCCGACAGTTACATAAGTTGATGTCGGAATTACTATTGCTTTCAGTTTATTGAATTTGAATGATGAAGCATCAATCTGCGTATAAAGGTAATTAAGCACTTCTGTCTCAGCGTTGCGGACATCAACCTGCATCTTTGAAAGGATGGTAATACAGGCAATCAGTGGAAGATTATGGAATGTCAGGTTTTCCCATTTTTCGGGATCTCCGCCCGGGTCCTTGCCGTCGTCAGTATTGAGGCTGGAGAGTATCGCATTTTCAGCGGTCTGGTTACCGCCCTCAAGTTTCCCGATAAGGAGCTCGCGGTAAGCTATAATCAACGTTTTAAGACCGAAAGCTTTACCGTCTTCATTAGCACCGATAAGGATCTGCGATGGGATATTGTTCTCGTCAATTTTTTTTATGGTATCAACGTCAATTTCAGTTCCATTAATTGCATAAGTTTCTTTTGCTTCAGTAATTATTTCAATTTTAAGCTGTTGCAGGTAGTTAAATAATTCATCAGCACGTTCCTTTACCTCGAATGCAGAAGTTCTGTATTTGCCTGCCTTAGCAGGATTTTCAGCAGCGGCTCTGTCAAAATCGGCGTATAGAAGGTTATTTTTGAGTGCATAATTTTTGACGGTAAGAGTAAGACCCTTATCAACCTTTTTAAATGCATCCACGGCTTCCTTTGATACGTTAAGTGCAAGCATGGCGGTAAGCACCAGGTACATCATACCGATCATTTTTTGTCGCGGAGATAGCTTTTCGTGAGCCATTTTTCGGTTAGTTTAATTCGTTACACAAATGTTGTATTATTTAACATTCATTGCAGAAAGCATATTTCCATAAACACTGTTAAGCGCTGTCAGGTTATCGTTAAGCTTTGTAATCTGTTCACGGTATTTTTTGGTATCACCAGCCGAATCAGTCAGGTCTTTCATCAGTCCCTGAAGGCCTTGGTAGAGTGATTCTGATTCCTTAAGATGATCATCCGCTCCTTTTTTCTGCAGTTCATATACAGCATTCAATGCAGAAAGGTTCTTATTCAGTGTTTCGAGCTGCTGCTGATATGATTTGCCTCCGACTTCAATTATCGAGAACGAATCAGCCATATTCTTGTATGTTGAGCCGGTATCATTTATAGCCTTGGTTGTTGCCTGGTAGGATTCTGTCAGCTTTCCAAGTGAATCAGTAGCTGTATTGATGGATGACATATACTTTGTTGAAGCAGCAGTAACATCTCCCATAGCGTTCATATTGGCAGTTGTTTCGCTGAGCTTCTTCATTCCTACACCCAGGTTCCTGAACAGGTCAGGAGTTATCTCAGCGCTTTCCAGCATCTCATCAAATTTTGCCAGAGCTGCTGATCCTGCACCGCCTCCGTATCCGCCGCCGCCCGTTCCACGGGAAATAGCGTCACGCTGCTTCCCGCTGCCATGGGCAGGAAGCTCTTCGCCTTCATCGGGAATTCCTGCAAGCTCAGGATAGACCAGTGTCCAGTCTATCTCTTCATGCAATGGTTCAAATGCTGAAAAGAAGAAAATGACTGCTTCTGTCAGAAGACCGATAGTAAGCATTGTTCCTGCCAGTGGCCAGTGCTGTATTTTAAACAGTGCACCGACAATAACGACGGAAGCACCCAAACCATAAAGTTTTGCGATGAAATTCTTCCATCCGCTGCTTTGTACTAATTCTGCTAGGCTCATATACCTGATTATTTTAGGGTTATTTCAATTATATTTCTGCTCCGATATAAGATCTTACGTTACGGAATCCGACATAAGGCTTGGTCGAATCCTGGTATTCATAATCCCTCGTGCTTGTCTGAAGGAAGTATGAGATATCCTTCCAGGAACCGCCGCGGATGACTTTGCGTTTCATCACAGGAGGATCCTGGGGTGTTGCATTGTATTCATAGTTAGGCTGAAGGTCGTGCTGGAAAATATATGCTGACGGGTGATATGCACAGCAGGTCCATTCCGAAACGTTTCCTGCCATGTCATAAAGTCCATATTCATTTGGCTCATATGATCCTACTTTTCCTGAATATACATTTCCGTCATCGATGTAGTTTCCGCGAAGGGGTTTGAAATTTGCGAGGAAGCAGCCTTTGTAATTTCTTGTATAAGGACCTCCCCACGGATACATTGACAGGTCGAGCGCGCCCCTGGCGGCATATTCCCATTCTGTTTCAAGCGGCAGCCTGTATTTCTGGACATCTACAATACCCTGTTTTCTGAGAGCTGAGTTCATAAAATCGGTTCTCCAGTTGCTGAAAGCTGTTGCCTGGGGCCAGTTTATTCCTACAACAGGATAATCGTCAAAAGAAGGATGCCAGAAATAAAGATCAGCCTGCGGATCATTGAATGAGTATGTGAAATCCCTGATCCAGCAAAGTGTGTCAGGATATATGTTTATTACCACGTGCTTGATAAATGAGGAACGGTCCCGGATATCAGTCTTTGATCCGTCAAGATTGGTTATCTGTCCTTCATACCTTCCTGTATTGTTCTCATAGTCATAGACATATCTTGCTTTTGCAGCTGACTGGTAATCAACCCAGAAATATGAATAGTTAAATTTGCGGACGTCAAACTGCTTCCTGCCATTGAACCTCTCTTCAGGCGGATAATACATCTCTTCGATAATACCCTTGGTGGTCTCCTCTTCCGGATCAATTTTTTCTTCCCAGTTGATGACATTAGGCTCAATTACATTGCCTTCCTCATCAACAAGAAAATACTCCCTTTCAGCTATACCGGCCTCGCCAAGTTTTGTCCTGAGTATGGAATCACGAATCCAGTAAACGAACTGGCGGTACTTGTTATTGGTTATTTCTGTCTGGTCCATCCAGAATGCGTCAACGGTAACAGACTTGGAAAGGCTGTTCATTGCAAACACAGCATCCTGATCGCTGGGACCCATAACGAAACTTCCGGCAGGGATAAATGCCATCTCCATTGGTACCGGTTCAAAAAACTTTTTCCTTCCCAGTACACCGGTCAGCTCACCGGTGTTAGAAGAACCGCACCCGCTCAACAAGATTATTATTATCAGTGCAGATAGGATAACCTTTTTCATATTTCTCAAGAATTTATAATGCAAGTAAGTTATTTTTTTTTAATAATCATAAAAATCTGATACTTTTATATCTCATCGGGCTTTTACCCAGACTGAGATCAAAACAGTAGTTAACCATAAACTCATGTGATCCGCTTGTGTTTTTCCTTATATCCGACATTGGAAAATCATAGGCATAACCGATACGGATCCCGTTGTAAAGCTCAAAACCAACCATGCCTGTAAGAGCATCACCGGCCCTGTAGGAAACGCCTCCCCATATCTTTTTATTGTATCGTATCAGTGAAGTGATACTGAACTGGACCACTTTGCCGTCGCTGAATGCAAAAAAAGAAGGCAGCAGCTCAAGAGAAGGGTTAGGCAGCTGAATCGTATAACCACCTGTCAGGTAATAGTGTCTGCTGATATAACTGATAGAACTGGAATTGTCTTTCGTGAACTTTACTTTTGGCTGGTTAATATGTGTAACCGACAAAGCTGCGTAGTACTTCTCAGTTTTGTAATAAGCCCCTATCCCTGCATCAAATGCTATAACGCTTTCCTTGTTGACCGGTATGAGGGGATCTTCATTAGCCTGCGTGAATCCCTCCCCGTTGGGAATGTTCCAGCTCGGCTCAATAGCTTTGTTGATTATCCCCAGGTTTACGCCAAGGCCAAGCTTACCCATGCCGATATCCATCAGATAAGAATATGCAGCTGAAACATTTATATCCTTGTCAAATCCGATATTATCACTTACTATCAGCAAACCGACACCGCTTTTGATCCTGAAGGGAGACACAGGTGCGGTGATATTGAAAACAGTAGTTGAAGGAGCTCCTTCAAATCCAAGCCATTGTTGCCTGTTAAGCGCTGTTGCACAGATCATTCCCGATATTCCGGCAATGCCGGGATTGTAAGACATCGTATTGAACATATACTGACTCGAAAGAGGATCCTGCTGTGACCAGACGGAACAGGTTATCAGTGTTAAAAAAAGAAATGTAATTTTTAGTTTTTTCATTTCTTCTCCTTCAGATACAGTATGCGTGAACAGAACCAGTAAAATAAATAAAAATATAAAACGTAAACAAATATACTTTTATTTATTTGGGGCAAAAAAAAGATTGTTTTGATGAATGGTCAAATACTGGTGATTAACATATCTAAAACAACCAGTAATCAGGATTTTAACCTTTCATATCCCTGCACCCACCTTTCGGGTACTTCATTCCGGTTCGCCTTAAGGTAATCTTCGTGTGAACAGGCAATATAGATATTCCCGTCGTCCCTGGCAGTTATTTCCATCCACCATCTGTCAGTAAGGTTGCTTTTAACGAAGATCAGGTCATCATTCAGGTCTGTTACACGAACATGGTATTTAATGAACCTCCCTGAATTCGCAGAGCTTAAAACCGGAGCCTCATACTGCTTCTGCGAAAAACCCTCAAGGAAAAACCACAGTATCTGTGCTGCCAGACCTGTAGTCTGACACCTGACATCAAGATCGGGATTCACATCAAACAGACCGAAGACTTTAAGGTTATCCGATATACCGGCATATCTTGCCAGAAGGCAGATCTCCTCTCCGTAGAAGCCGTTGGGAGAAGGGCTGATTGTACCCGGTGCATCAGACTGCCTGACTGCTGAGATATCAAAAACAGCAACATGCGAATCCCTGAAAAAAGGTTCGGTAAGATGAATGGCTCTCCTTGCATCACCAATCCTGATAAGTTCCGACTTACGCTTCAGTAAACGGTTAATTACCTGCTGATCATTAAGATATGTCTGGTAACCTATATTTATGTAATGACTGAAGGTGCTTTTATGATTATGCAGAAGATTATACAGGTAATTAAAGGAATCCGGCTCTTTGTTTTCATTAATAAAATCAATTCTCGGGTCGACTGCAATAAGGGAGTATTTCGTCCTGAGACGTGTGAATGCAATGTCAATTGCCGTTACCAGTGCACTGCTGCCTCCCATGATAACAGGGAATATATCCTCATTTATCAGCCAGCACAGGATGTCAGCAAGTCCGGCAACTGTGTCATTGAAGGTAACACCCTGCTTCATGTTTCCAAGGTCAATGATCTTTGATCTGCCCGGTATCCTGGCCAGTTTGTAAAGTTGTTCCCTGATGCTGTCAGGACCTTTCATGGTGCCGGTACCATGCGAATTGCGTCCCTCGGGAACTCCGAATATCGCAAGTTTGAATTTCCCGATGTCCTTTACAGCAGCATTTTCCGTGTGAACAAAAATATTATGAGGGAACCCGGCCTGCCCTGCCAGGTGTTCAAATCCTGATCGTTCGATGCTTACGGGATTGAAATAATCTTTAATATCTGTCATGTTTGCTCAGGAGCTTTTCTTCGGTTTATTGCTTTTTTCAATGATACTGATACAATCTTCCCTGGTAAGCTTTTCAGCATCAGTTCCTTTCGGGAGCCTGAAGTTCTGCTTGTCCCTGGTGAGATAGGGACCGTATCTGCCATTTAAAACCACTATATCCCCGAAATCCCTGATTATTTTTTTCTGATCACTTTCACTCTTTTCCCTGATAATTTCAACAGCTCTTCCGGCAGTAATGGAATAAGGATCATCGGCTCCTCTTTTCAGTGAGAAGAATTTATTCTTATACCGGATATAAGGGCCGAATTTACCGGTACCCACAATCATTTCTTCTCCCTCATGAATTCCCAGAGACCGGGGCAGACGGAAGAGAGCGAGTGCTTCTTCGAGTGTAACGGTTTCTATCAGCATGTTTTTTGCAAGACCGGCAAACCTGGGCTTGCTTCCGTTTTCAGAGCTTCCTATCTGCGCCACGGGACCAAACCTGCCCATTCTTACTGATACAGGCTCTCCGGTCTCGGGATGATTGCCCAATACCCTTGCTCCTGTCGTGCGGTCTTTTTTCTCAAGGGTGTTTTCAATGGTTTTATGAAACGGACCATAGAAGCTGTGAAGCATATCTGTCCATTTCAGTTTGCCGAGAGCTATCTCATCAAATTGCTCTTCTACTTCAGCAGTAAAGTGATAATCAACAATATCCGAAAAGTTCTCCATCAGAAAATCATTAACTATCATCCCTATGTCCTGCGGGAAAAGTTTCGATTTTTCCTTACCTGTAATCTCTGTTTTGGAGGATGTTGCTGCTTTCCCTTTTTCAAGTGTGATTATTTTGACAAGCCTTTTCTCTCCGGGCCGGTCCTCCCTCATTACATATCCCCTGTTCTGAATTGTGGATATTGTCGGAGCATAGGTGGAAGGTCTTCCTATACCAAGTTCCTCGAGTTTTTTCACCAGACTGGCTTCCGTATATCGCGGCGGAGGGGAAGTGAATTTCTGGGATGCGGTAATGTTGTTATAAAACAGAGGCATTCCCTTTGTCACTGGCGGAATAACATATCTTTCCTCGTCATTGTTTTCCTGGTCAGTCGATTCTGTATAGACCTTGAGAAAACCGTCAAACTTGATTACCTCACCTGTTGCGCTGAAGGTGACAGGTGAATTGTTCATCTCAACAGAAATGGTTGTCTTTTCCACTTCGGCGTCTGACATCTGCGATGCCACTGTTCTTTTCCAGATGAGTTCATAAAGTTTCTTTTCATTCTGGTTTCCTGTAATTGTGGAATTTTCGATGTATGTGGGGCGTATTGCTTCATGAGCCTCCTGGGCTCCTTTTGATCTGGTTTTAAACTGCCGCGACTTTGAATACTTTGCACCAAATCCTTCTGTTATAACTTCGCGTGATTTTGCAAGAGCCAGTTTTGAAAGATTTGTGGAATCAGTTCTCATGTAGGTGATCTTCCCGGCTTCGTACAGCCTCTGCGCTACAGCCATTGTCTGTGCAACCGAGAAGCCCAGCTTCCGGTAAGCTTCCTGCTGGAGCGTTGAGGTGGTAAAAGGCGGCGCCGGCGACCGCGTCCCGGGTTTTACACTTATGCTGTCAACTTTATATTCCGCTTCAGCACAGAGTTCCAGGAACTTCTCAGCCTCATTTGCATCTTTGAATCTCTTTGATGCCTCAGCCTTGAGTATTGCACTTTCACTTTGTTTTTCATCGACCCTGAAAACAGCATTAACCCTGAAGGATGATTCTGTCCTGAACGAAATTATCTCCCTCTCCCTTTCAACAATAAGCCGTACAGCCACAGACTGGACCCTGCCCGCTGAAAGGGCAGGCTGGACTTTTTTCCAGAGGACAGGAGAAATCTCAAAGCCGACAAGACGGTCAAGGATTCGCCGGGCCTGCTGTGAATTGACCAGGTTCATATCTATCTGGCGGGGACTTTCAATTGCATTTGAAATTGCATCCCTTGTGATCTCATGAAATACTATACGCCTGGTTGATGCAAGGTCAAGTTTAAGAACACCTGCCAGATGCCATGCTATTGCCTCTCCTTCGCGGTCCTCGTCGGAAGCGATCCAGATGTTTTTTGCTTCCACCGCTGCCTTCCGGAGTTCATTTACAACTTTTGTTTTTTCTTTGGGGATCTCATAATCAGGGGCAAAATCTTTTTTGATATCGATACCCAGATTTTTTTTGGCGAGATCCCTTATATGCCCGAAACTTGATATGACACGGAAATCTTTTCCAAGGAACTTCTCAATGGTTTTTGCCTTAGCCGGTGATTCAACAATAACGAGATTTTCGATCATTTATAACGGGATTTTTTCAGTTAAAAAACACGACAAAGTAAATCATTTACAGACCAAACTTCAAAATAAACCGTTAAGTTTCTTCAGGAAATTACTATTTTTGAAGCAAATATCCCGTTCTGATGAAAGGCAACGGAAGCAATCGAAAATATCTGATATGGTTTTGGGCGTTGTTCACTTTGCCATTTGTGATAGTAGTTATTTTATTCATTCTTATTTCAAAGGAAAAGCTTGGACAGATGCCTTCATTCACCGAGCTTGAAAATCCGGAATACTTTCTTGCTGCCGAAGTCTATTCAGAAGATGAAGTGCTGCTTGGGAAAATAAGCATTGAAAACAGAACCTGGACTGACTACAAGGATCTGTCGCCGTATCTGGTCGATGCACTGATAGCTACAGAAGATATAAGGTACTACAGGCATTCCGGAATTGATATCCGCGGACTGGCCAGAGCTGTTTTCAAGACAATGCTCCTCGGACAGAATACCGGAGGAGGAAGTACCATCACACAACAATTGGCCAAACAGCTGTATCCGAGGGATACTGCAAAAGTATCAGCATTTACCAGGACCATCAGGCTTGGTGTTTCAAAGTTCAAGGAATGGCAGACGGCTGTAAAGCTTGAAAAAAGCTATACGAAGGATGAGATCATTGCCATGTACCTTAATAAATATGATTTCCTGTATCATGCAATAGGAATAAGATCAGCATCCAGGGTATATTTCAATACCACACCCGATTCCCTGAATATTCAGGAAGCAGCAATCCTGATAGGGATGCTTAAGAATTCAAGTCAGTTTAATCCTGTCAGATTCCCTGACCGGATGCTGAAGAGGAGGAATATTGTCCTGTCCCAGATGGTGAAATATGGCTATCTGGATGCTGCAATTGCTGACTCAGTGAAAAAAATGGAGCTTGAACTTGATTTCCGGATTGAAGATCATAATACAGGTCTGGCAACTTATCTCAGGGAATATCTCAGGAACACAATGAAGCGCCCTGAACCAGACAGGACCAAATATGTGAGGGAATCATCATATGAGGATGCTCTATGGGAATGGGACAATAATCCGCTGTACGGTTGGTGCAACAAAAATAAGAAACCTGACGGCTCATACTATGATATATATAAGGATGGGCTGAAGATATACACTACCATCAATTCAAAAATGCAGCAGTATGCTGAAGAGGCTCTTTCCGAACATCTGGCAAATGAAGTGCAGCCTGATTTCTACGAAAGAGCAAAATCATTCAGAAATCCTCCCTATTCCGATGACCTTAAGAAGGAAGTGATAGATGAACTGATAATGAATTCGCTGAAGCAGAGCGACAGGTATTATGTAATGAGAGCACACGGCGTACCTGAAGATTCAATAATACTTTCATTCAATACTCCTGTGCGGATGAAAGTCTTCTCATGGAAAGGTGAGATAGATACTGTAATGACACCACTCGATTCAATATGGTATTATAAGTACTTCATAAGATCAGCGTTCATGGTGGAAGATCCGCATAACGGGCATGTAAAAGCTTATGTGGGAGGACCCGACTTCAGGTATTTCAAATGGGATGCATGCACCCAGCAGAGGAAACAGGTGGGAAGCACAATAAAGCCATTTCTTTATACAATTGCCATGCAGAATGGCTATTCACCATGCTATGAAGTAGAAAACATTCCCCGCTCATTTGAGGATCTGGTCAATGATACAACCTGGACCCCCAGAAGCTCCGGACCGAAAGCTTACCACGGTAAAATGGTAACACTGAAATGGGGACTGGCGCAATCAGAAAACTATATCTCAGCCTGGCTTATGGAGCAGTTCAGGCCTGCAGCAGTAGCTGACCTGATGCACAAGATGGGAGTACGAAGCTTCATTGATCCGGTATATTCAATTTTTCTCGGCACATCGGATATCAAGCTTGAAGAGATGGTGGGAGCATACGGGACATATGCAAACAAAGGCGTTTACACCAAACCCATGTATGTAACCCGGATAGAAGATAAAAACGGTAATGTCATTTCCAGGTTCACGCCAAAGATTGAAGAAGTATTGAGTGAGGAAACAGCTTATCTGATGCTTAACCTCCTTCAGGGAGTTGTACTGACCGGCTCGGGAAGAAGGTTGAGAATTGAACCTTACCTTCTCCTTAACCAGATCGGAGGGAAAACCGGTACAACCCAGAATCACTCTAACGGCTGGTTCATGGGGATAACTCCTAATCTTGTAGGAGGTGTCTGGAGCGGATGGGAAGACCAGGCAATACATTTTGAAACTCTTGGAGAAGGACAGGGAGCAGCAATGGCGCTGCCCGTTATGGCTATATTCCTCAGGAAAGTATATGACGATCCGGAGTTCGGGATCATGGAGACGGATGAATTCGAACGGCCTTCAGGTTTCAACATGGAGCTC
>Ga0154607_1065_pt1 | contig 13027 bp, 4 predicted proteins | sample Rifle2008BG13ft_FD_116036 | JGI IMG/M metagenome (GOLD analysis project Ga0154607, IMG submission 116036) | Bacteroidetes bacterium RBG_13_43_22 | reverse complement strand
TTACCTGTAAAAGTCCTGTAAATTTCAATAGCCTCAATGCCTGGTCCTTTAGGTATATCCAGTACCACATCGAAACTAGGTGTACTGCCCAGTTTGTACGGAACAGACGAGGTAGGATTCACAAGTCCTCCTGTTTTCGCATCGGCAGTCATTAAGTCGGTATAAGTCTTATCGCATGAAACAAGTAAGAAGACGGTGAATACCAGACTCAGACCTGAAAATATTATTTTTTTCATATCTTTTCTTTTAATCGATTAGTAATTATCCTGTGTATCCCACCAAACCCTGGTATTCATGTCATCAGTACCCTGATGGGCTATAGCTGCTGCCAGGTTAGTCGGATTTCTTCCTGCTTCATCTGAAGGATAATATGCCCTTACCGGGATTTTACCTCCGTTCTGACCTGCAATAGCCGGAGTCAGAGCAGGATAACCTGTTCTTCTCCATTCAAAGGCAGCCTGAATTCCCTGGTCAAACATTGCAACCCATTTCTGAGTACAGATTTGCTCCAGACCATCAGCAGGAACATAATCATATGTTCCGCCCCAGTCAACGAAGTCCTGCCATGCATAATTATAGATATTTTCAGTGGCACCCATGCCCCAGCTTAAAAAGGTTGATCTCCAGACAGCCAGCTTGGTTGTAAATGTCCCGTCAGCATTATATTGATCCCATGAAGCTTTTATACCAGCGTGATAAGCTGTTTCAGCTACTGCATCACCACCTGGAATAAAGCCGCGTTTTGCAGCTTCAGCTTTGATAAACTGAACTTCTGCATAGCTTAAAAGCATTCCCGGAGCATTTGCTTTACTGAAATATGTTCCTATTTTGGATGTGGCTGCCATACCATTGCCAAGGTAATTAAGAGCATCGGCAGCTGTCATGCCATTTGGAAGGCCTACCCAGTCGCCGCCGGCAAGTTCCGCATACACAACTACCCTGTAGTCAGGGCTCGGTGCGTCAGTATACAGATAATCAATTATTGTATTACTTACCCTGTGGTCATCCCTGGTCTTCCTGTTCTCATTGATAGGATGGTTGTTTGGATTGGATCCCAGGTAAATTAATGCAACATTGTCAGCATTGCTTGCAAGAACGGGATATGTTGTGGGATCAGCAAAAATAGCCGTCATATCAGCTGTAGGATTGACGCGGTCTGATCTACGCATCAAAAGACGCAGACGTAATGAGTTTGCAAACTTCTTCCATGCCATCAGATCACCATCGAAAAGAATATCACCTTCAATCTCCGGGCCGTCATCGCTCAGCAGGCTATTTGCTGTTGCAAGATTATCCAACAGCGCAACATAAATTGCTTCCTGTGTGTCATAAACCGGTGAAAGCTTTGGTGTTGCATCACTTCCCAGCCATGCTTCAGTGTATGGAACATCACCAAATTCATCTGTAAGAACAGAAGTTAAATAACTCTTCAGAATCAAGCCAATTGCCTTGTATGAATCATTATTCGTTTTCGAGGCAATATTGTAAAGTACCTGAACATCATATCCTGATGCTGCATAAAAGCTGTTCCAGGTAGTGTTGATAACGCCCATACGCGGGACATACCTGTCTTCATCAGGATACTGGACCTTTGCCATATGCTGGACCCAGCATGAACCCATCTCATGTCCAAAGAAAATTTCATGGACACGGTCAGTCATTGATTCAATGGCATTGGTTAGAAGCATGCCAGGCGAGGCCTGCTCAATTCCAGGACTATTGAGATTTGTATTGATCTCCTCAAAATCCTTTGTGCAGCCGGAGCTAAAGAAAAATAGCACCATTAGTGTTGCTGCAAAACTATATAAGATTTTTCTTTTCATCTTTAAAAATATTTGTCGTTAAATTAAAATTTGCAGCCAATGCTGAAACCAATACTCCTTGCAGAAGGCAGCTGACCATACTCCAGGCCCTGTACGTTACCGCTGCTGAAAGCTGTTTCAGGGTCAATATGAGGAACAGTGGTACTCAGAATAGCAAGGTTTCTTCCAACAGCAGAAATATTAATTTCCTTTAAAGGAAGTTTACCAAGATTTCCGAATGTATATCCGACCTTAATCTCACGAAGTTTGATGTATGATCCATCAAAAACACTGGAATATTGTAAATTATTATGGTACGATTCTTTGTTAAATGCCTCAGCTTCGGCTACAACGGTATTGGGAACATAACCGCCGTCTCCGTCAGGCATTACGCCGACACCGACAATACCACCTTCACGACCGATCAATGTTTCTTCAAGGGCTCCTGCATAACGTCCCCAGGTAGTGGTCATTGAGTAGAGATCACCACCCTTTTTCATATCGATCAGGAAGCTTGCATTAAGTCCTTTCCATCTGAATTCATTCAGCATACCGCCGATCCAGTCGGGTGTAACATTACCAAGGTCTTTCAAACTTCCCTGAGCCGGCAATCCGTCATAGAAGATAATATTACCATTGGGATCTCTTTCAAAATCATAGCCATACAATACACCATAAGCCTTATTGGGAACTGCAAGAACCTGCATACTCCAGTAGGTTCCTAATACGAATTGTTCAATCCCTTCTGCAAGTTCGACAACTTTGTTCTGGTTTTTCGACCAGTTGAAAGTAACTTCCCACTGGAAGTCGTTTATCTTAAGAGGTGTAGCTGCAAGCAATAGCTCGATACCACTATTATCAATTCTTCCGGCGTTAATTATTTTTGTCAGATAACCTGAAGCTCCGGATATCGGAATTGAGACGATCTGGTTAATGGATTGCTGATTATAATAGGTAATATCAAGTCTGACCCTGTCCATAAAGAAGCGCAGATCAGCTCCAATCTCAATAGATTTATTCATCTGCGGTTTCAGTTCAGCATCAGGTAGTTCGTTTGGAACATAGAGGTTCAGCAGTTTTGTGCTTGCATTCCATCCGTCGCCGAAAGCAACGGTTGGCTCAAGAGAATATGGATCGGTATCACCACCGACCTGTGCCCAGCTTGCACGAATCTTTGCAAATGTAAGGATATCAGATTCGATGTTCATCAGATCTGTAACCACTGCACTTAGAGAAACAGCAGGATAGAAATATGAACAATTCTCCAAAGGCAGAGTGCTTGACCAGTCATTTCTCATGGAATAATCAAGGTATAGTGCATTCCTGAAACCAATTTGTCCGAATGCATATAAACTGTTGATTCTCTTCAGTGAAAGATAATTTGAAACTCTTGGTGTAACAGAAGAGTTGGCAACGTTGTAAACACCGGGGATAGCTAATTCAGGAGCTTCTCCTGTGTTTCGCTGGTATCTTCTGTCCATTCTGTTGCCTCCAAGATTGAAGCTGAAATTAAGATCAGTTCCTATTTCTTTATCAACCGTAACGAGAAAATCGCTGTTTATCTCTCTGAAGAGTCTCACATCTTCATAGTAATTTCCATTTCGATAATCCATGTCCCCTACAAATTTACTCTCAGATGTGGCGTTCAGATAAACATCACCTCCGGTTCTTATAAAGGCGCTCAGCCAGTCAGTAAACTGATACTTCACCATCGCGTTACCGATTATCCTGTCGCGGTTGAGAGCGTTAAGGTTTTCGTACAGAGTCATATACGGATTATTATGAAAGTTGTGGTTCCAGTTATAGATTGAACCATCCGCATTACGCTGTTTATCACGGAGCAGGGTATAATCAACCTGTCTTCCTGTCCATGTAAACTGCTGCATAATGTTATTTGCATTATAACCATATCCGGGCTGGTTATCACTATGTGCATTCACATAGTTCCCTCCGGCAGTAAATGTCAGCCTGTCAACCGGATTTGAAGTTGCACTGAAAGCAAGAGTTTTCTTCTTGTAATCAGTGTTCGGGATCATTCCCTTCTGATTCAGATCGGTGAAGGAGAGTCTGAAACTTGACTTTTCACTACCTCCGGTAAAAGAAACGTTTGTCGAAACTGTGTGGCCGACTTCAAAAACATTCTTTACATTATCGGGATGTGAAATCCACGGTGCGGGTTGAGCGACGCCACTCGCATCGACTGAGGAAAACTGCGGTATCATTAACCCAATGTCAAGTTGAGGGCCCCAGCTTTCATCAACACCATCATTTATTCCGCCGCCTGCGCCATCAAAATAAGAGAACCTTCCGGCGTTACCCTGACCATATTTATCCTGGAAATCGGGCAGTCTCAATGGTGTTTCAAATGAGGTGGTATTGCTGATATCGACCGAGAGTTTTTCCCCTTTTTTACCTTTCTTGGTTGTAACAACAATAACCCCTGCAGAAGCTCTTGAACCATAAAGTGCAGATGCGTTGGCACCTTTAAGGACTGTCAGAGTTTCGATATCATCAGGATTTATATCTGCAGCACCGCTACCTTTATTTGTGCCATCGCTACCAGTGTCGCCAAAGTTCGCATTATCTATCGGAATACCATCAACAACAAATAAAGGCTGATTATTTCCGCTAAGAGATGAGACCCCTCTGATAACAATCCTTGAGGAAGCCCCGACAGCTCCTGAAGTAGCTGTAATCTGAGCTCCTGATACACGTCCCTGCAAGGAGTTGATCACATTGGTTTCTTTTGCCTTCGAAATTTCATCTCCAGTAACATCCTGGACAGAGTAACCAAGAGCCTTTTTCTCCCTTGATATACCCAGGGCAGTAACAACCACCTCCTCGAGTCCCAGGATATCCGATTCCATCAGACCATCAATTACTGACCTGCCATTGATTTCAACCTCCTGCTTTTTCATCCCTATATAGGAGAAAACAAGTGTTGTTGCATCCTGAGGTACAGTAAGGGTATATTTTCCGTTTACATCAGTAATAGTACCTATAGTGGTACCCTTTACCTGTACAGTTACACCTGGGATCGGTCCTTCCCCCTCAATTGAAGAAGAGATCGTCCCAGTAATGACTTTTGTTTGGGCCTGGAGTGCGTAAATACCCGCAAACACAAACAAAAAAATCAACAGAAATAGTTTCTTCATACGAAATTAGTTTTAGGTTTAATTAACCCGGTAAAGGTAATACTTTTTAAAAAAGATTATAATTCATGAGGATATTTTTTATATCCTGTTGATTAAATAGTAATTATATTCATTTCTTATTCCGGGATAATAAATCAGGAAAGAATGAAAATTTTTATCCTGAATAATTTAGAAAATGTTTAGATATCCTGTTTTTTCATTGAAGAATATTATTTGAAAACAAAGGGATTGTTTCTGTTTGTCTTGCAGTCCAGGGGTCTTGCGGTCTTGAAGTCAGGTGTTTTTATAGTTTTGTTTTCTTAATTCGTCTGCAGCTATGCAGAGCTCTCTGTATGTCTCTGAACCAACTGCCTTAATAAGTGGTTCCTCCAAGAATTCATAAACATATATTCCTTCTTCCCTGCCCCTTTCACAGGCGCTGGAACATATTGATAATTCCTGGTAATTCACTGCCCTGAAGCCTGAGAATTGTTTTATTCGTACCGGGAACAGATGGCATGAAAGAGGTTTTTGAAAGCTTATTTTACCTTCCGACCATGCTTTTTCAATACCGCACATATAAATATTGTCTTTTAAGATGGCATAGGCACATTCCTCGCTTTCGATAAGAGGTGTCACCAGTTCGTTTTCAGAATCAGCCGTACTTGTGCCTTTTTCTTCAATGGTCCTGACTCCTTCAGGCCTGAGGTAAGGCTTTACTTCAGTCCATATTTTTTCCAGGATTTCAGCTTCGGAATCAGAGAGAGGAGCTCCTGAATCGCCGTATCTGCAACAGTTGCCAAGACACTCCGGCAGATTGCATTTAAATCTTTTTTCAAGGACATCAAAGCTGAAGATGGTATCGCCGATACGTAGCATATATCACACCAGTATCTTCCCTGTCATCTCTTTCGGGATAGGTATTCCCATGATATTCAGCAATGTAGGAGCAATATCTGCAAGGATGCCCTCTTTTATTGCCTTGTAATCATCGCTTACCAGTATGCACGGAACCGGATTAAGCGAATGTGCTGTGTTTGGAGAACCATCAGGATTGATAGCCATATCCGCGTTACCATGATCGGCAATGATCATCACATCATAGCCTTTAGCCCTGGCAATTCTGACAACCGCCCCTGCGCATTCATCAACAGTCTCCACAGCCTTCATGATTGCACTGTAAACGCCTGTGTGCCCTACCATATCGCCATTTGCAAAATTCAGGCAGATGAAATCGTACTTCTCTGTTTCAATGGCTTTGATGACAGCATCCTTAACCTGGTAAGCGCTCATCTCAGGCTGCAGGTCGTAAGTTGCTACCTTAGGCGATGGGATCAGTATGCGTTCTTCACCGCTAAACGTTTCCTCCCTTCCCCCGGAAAAGAAAAATGTCACATGTGCATATTTTTCTGTTTCTGCAATTCGAAGTTGTTTTTTGCCTGCCAGAGCGAGTACTTCTCCAATTGTATTGCTGGCATTTTCTTTTGGATACATGACATGAATACCCTTGAATGTTGCATCATAAGGTGTCATTGTACAATAATGCAATGGTATTGTCTTCATTCCGGCTTCAGGCATGTCTTTCTGGGTAAGGGCAATGGTGAGCTCCTTTGCCCTGTCGTTGCGGAAGTTAAAGAAAACTATAACATCTCCTTCCTTTATTGTACCTGCAGGTTTATTGTTTTTATCAACAACTACAATAGGCTTCATGAATTCATCGGTGACTCCGGCATCATATGATTTCTGCATGGCATCAATAATGTCAGTCGTCGGGGTACCTTTGCCGCTGACAATCAGATCATAACCTTCCTTTATTCTTTCCCATCTCTTATCACGGTCCATCGCATAGTATCGTCCCACGAATGATGCAACCCTGCCGTTTGATTTTTTCAGATGATCCAGAAGGTTCTTCATATATACAATGCCGCTTCGGGGATCAGTATCGCGGCCGTCGCCGAATCCATGAACAAATACACTCTTTATTCCGTATTCCCCTGTCATATCGCACAGATAATAAAGGTGCTTGTCAAGGGAATGAACGCCGCCGTCGGAAAGAAGTCCGAGGAAATGGACCTGTTTATTATTATCACGTGCATATGAAAATGCATCAGTAAGGACTTTATTCTTTTTTATCTCCCCTGTTTTGCATTCCAGGTTTATTTTTACCAGATCCTGGTAAATAATTCTGCCTGCACCAATGTTCAGGTGTCCCACTTCAGAATTGCCCATTTGTCCTTCAGGAAGCCCTACATCTTCTCCGCATGCAAAAAGCCTTGAGTTTGGATAATTATTCTTCAGAAAATCCATATTCGGAGTCGGTACGGAGCTTATCACATCGGTTTTTGTACCGTCGCCTATACCCCATCCGTCAAGGATCATCAGGAGAGTTTTTTTATTCTTCATTTATCTCTATTGATTGTTAAGTAATAAACAATAAATCAGGTTCCCTTGTTCAGTTTTCCCTGACAGGGGGCAAATTTAGATAAAAATCGATTTGTTTTAATCTCCGCTAATCACCAGTTTTTTGAACCCCAGGTTAATGCCTCTTGTCGAGATCCTCACGAGGTATATTCCGCCTTTCAGGCTAAGATGGTCGATAGCGAATTCAGTAATTGCTTCTCCTGCCCTGAATTCCCTCACAACAACTCCCCTCGTATCATAAATTCTTATATCAGCCTCATTTGCAAGAGGTTCCTCAAAACTTACTGTTAATTTATTAACAGCCGGATTGGGGTAAAGGATAAAACCACTGCCGTATCTTCCAGACGGATTTTCAATTCCTACCTCGATATCAGGCTGTATGACGGAAAAAGCCTGGTAAACCTCTTTTGTAATTGTATTCTGAATAAATGAAATAACCTCAATATCCGAAGAATCAGGGATCTTGCTGATAGTCCATACCTGATCTGATATCGTATAGGTTTCTCCTTTCGTCCAGTTGTTCTTCAGCATAATGCCGCCAGCATCGGGCATGAATTTCCGGAATACATTTAAGAATTCCTTTTCTCCCAGAGGGCCGGTATGCTGGGTATTCTTCTTTTCCGTTACGGCGATGAATAGTGCCATATTATCGGCGATGATATTTTCCAGGGCGGTGATCTTCCCGCTTACACTCAAATCTCCGTCATTTATCCCGGTTGTCAGTATGATATCAAATCGTGAGGGCTTAAGGCTTCTCTTTATTACATCGGCACTATCGATTTCAGTATTTTCACCTGAGTAGGAATACATATAGGCAAAATCTTTTTGTGTACCTCCGTCAATAAATGTATAAGGTGCCTGGGTCAGTCCATAAAACAGGATCCTGGCACTTGCATCTCCAGGATTATCATTGTAATAAGGATCGATTCCTGATCCCGGGAAGTTAGTATGATACTGGATATTTATTACATCTTCGCTTCTGTCACTGACAACTTTGTTAACAAGCTTGTTTGCATTGCTGCTGTTGATGTCAGTGATTTTGGTAAAATGTTCCAGCAGTATATTCCTGCTTCTTTCACCTATCCAGATATCGTCAAAAGCAAGACCTTCGTATTCAAGTGATGAGCCATCTGATCCGTATGCAATTCTGAATACTACATCTGATTTGCCTTTCAGTTCATCAAGTGTATGAATTGATTCTACCCAGTCAGTGTCAGGATCGCCCCGTGTGGTCCATCCCATCTGATTCCCTCCCGGTTTTCCCCTGATAACTGCAGAGTTGTACCATTTAATGCCATCATCTATTGCACCAACATTTTGCCAGTCTTCGTTATCGCTGATCCTGTATTGCAAAGATGCTCCGTCTAAGTCCCTGGTAAACCTTTTCCACAGTAAAAGTTTAATAAGCGGCCTTTCAGTGACCGTAAAGTCAAAGCACGGAGATACTATTGAAGAAGATTCCTGGTTCTCATTCGAGCTGAAGTTGGTATACCATGCAAATAATCCCGATGCTGCTTTGTCAATTTCACCCCTGTCAGGCGTTCCGAATGACCATGTGTTACCTGCTGTTTCTCCTTTAACCCATCCTCCGTTACCAGCTTCGAAATTCTCAAAATAACCATCAGGCGGCACTTTGATTGCTGGTTTAATAAAGACGTTTTTCGTTACTGTATCATTGCAGTTAGCATAGCTGGTCCTTACTATATACTGAATTTTAAGATACCCGGTATCGGTTTTGGGATAACTTGCTTCTTTTTCAGCAGTACTGAATTCGGCTCCGTTGAAAAGTTTCCAGCTCCTTGAAAAGATCGGGGAAGTTGATTTTGTTGTGTCCCTCAGAATCAAGGATTCACCCAGATGCATACAATCTCTTCTCCAATAAAAGTCTGCATCAGGTCTTATTCCAAAATTGAATGTTGTATCCAGGGATGCAGAACAATTGTTGACTGTAGTTGCCGTAAGCTTAATCTTCTGAAATCCCCCGGTAGTATACCTGAATCCTGGATCTTTTACAGTGTCTGTCTTAATTCCTCCGGCATCAGTGAATTGCCATAACCATGTTTGAATAATGCTGGATGGTGTTGTATTGTTAATGAAAAAAGTTGTGTCTTTATCATCCTCAATGCATACATCAACAGGTGCAAAAGCCACTTTTGGAGCTCGGTATATCGTTACAGGTACTGATGTGCTTATGCTGCATCCGGTTTTCTGGTTGGTATAAGTATAGGTGACTATAGCAGGTCCAAGTCCTGCTTTCGGATTGAGATAATTTCCTGAAACCGGACCCGAAAATACACCTCCGGTTGGTTCCGGGAACAACTCATAAATCCCCATATTATCACAGATAAGGTCCACCGAGGTAAGGTTTTTAATGACAGCCTGTCCGAGTCTATCCACATTTAATGCCTTTGAAATGCTGTAATCAACACCATCCCATTTATATGAGAAGTGCAGTGTATCAAATCCTTCCCCTGCTGCCGGGACATTATAATCGGCGTAAGTGAATCCCATGGTATATGCCAGTGTATTTTTTGTATTTGTGAATCCGGTTACTGTCACACTTGCGGGTAAACCGATCACTTTTACAATATATGTTGTGTCGGAATAGCATATTACTGAAGGAATATCCGTAAAGCTTCCCTGGGCTTTTCTTATAGTGGTTTTCTTCCCAAGATTTGCTGAACATCCGTTTGCGTCTGTAATTGAGTATTTAATTTCATGCTCACCCAGTCCGGCAATATCCGGGAACATCTTGTTTCCGGATACCCCGTTGCCGCTGAAAATTCCTCCCGGCTGTACAGGAACGAGATTTACTGTACCCCCGTCAATATTATATGTGGGATTTAGAGTAAAGGAAGGATCAGGTAACATATTAATTGCTACAGTGTCGTAAAGGTATCCGCTGTAGCATCCTCGTGGTGATCTGTATCGATATAATACCGGGTAGGATGAACCGGCTGCTCCCAGAGAAGGATCTGCATATGCTGAGCCTGCTTTTGTGTCTGAAAGGATATCGCCTGTCCATGTTGCTGTCCCGCCAATCGGATATATCCCTTCTACAGAAATATATTCTTTAGGATCACTCTGGCAATAAGCTGAATTAAGGTTAAGAATCCTCATTTCGGTACCTACAGAGTCAATCCTTAACGACTTGCTGATCTGGTAGAATGTTCCGCTTAGATTATACGAGAAAAACAGTATATCCTTATCTATTCCCGGTCTCATCCTGCCTGGATCAATTGTAGCTGTAGTGCCTGACTGGCTTACTATGCCATTATTATCAGTACAGGAGAATCCCAGGATTGTCGATCCTGCCGGTACGCCTGTTACAGATATGACATCAGGTCCGCCGTCATGGCAATAGAGTGTGTCGAAGCCCACAAATGATGATACATTAGGATTTACATATACAAGCTTTGAGGCCTGTTGTGAGCAGTTGTGCGCCGGATTTGTCTCATTGCGCAGATAACTGAGTGTATAAGGACTTCCGTCAGAACCAGCAGTTTTTGGAGAGAATATATTGCCTGTCACACCTGTCCCGGAAAAGACACCGCCCAGAACATTTGCCGATAATGCAACATCGCTTTCGGATACACTGTAATAGTCTTTCGGCATAATGATCCTGGCCAGAGGATAGCTTGGAACAGGCGTCCCTGCTTTTTCAGGGATGTTAGATGATCTCGGTGTGACTTCGAAAGTAATATCAGCATTGCTGTCAATATCTTCAATCTGCTGAAGAGTGTACTGGATCCCGGTAGCCCCGGAAATGGCAATTCCGTTTCTGTACCATTGATAAGTTGAAACACCTTCACTCTTGTAGAAGTCGTAATAATATTTACCTCTCAGGATCTGTCCGGCAGCTCTTATACCTTCTATACAAACCTGGCTTGCAACAGGTGTTAAGGGAGAAGTGTCCACAACCGGGGCTGTCTGGGCACTCTGGACAGAAGCACCTGCACTCGGGTAACCCGAAGATGATACGGGTGTAACTTCGAATGAGAGCCTGTATCCTTCATCCTCAGCGGTTACGACATATGTCAGGGTAGTTGCTCCTGTAATGGGGATTGTTCCATTCCTCAGCCATCTGAATATGCTTGTTCCTTCAGGATCAGCCGGATCAGCATCAGAAAAGTCGTAATCTCCTTCAAGTATGGACCCGACGGTTGCTGTACCTGAAATGATCTGAACATTGCTTGCAACAGGCTGGGAATTTGCCGGTCCGTAAGCAGTGCTTTCAACCAGGGTACCCGTGGTTGTTCCGGTAGCAGCTACAGGTCTGATGTATATCTTGAAATATCTGCCCTGTTCAATGTTGTCTATAACATGGGCAATGTTTGTTTCACCGGTTATTTCGGTATATGTTCCCAATGCACTGGTTGCTGAATACCACTGATACAACGTTCCGCTTTCAATATCTCCTTCAATATCCGAGTACACATAATGGCCTGTTAGTAATCCGTTTACATTTAATGATCCGGTGACAGTTGGAATTGTGGCTGAAGGTGGATCATTAAATACAAGTCCTACCCATGTTGTGGTTGTAACCAAAGTGCCAGGGCTTGTTCCTTGTTGTGCAACCGGAGTAACAGAGAAGCCAATATATTTACCTGTTTCACTGTTTGTAAGAAGATAAGAGGTTGATGTTGCTCCTGATATTTCAACCGATCCGGCTCCTGATGAGCTGGTCCCGGTATACCATTTGAATATAGATGATCCTTCAGCATCTCCTTCAGTATCAGAGTACTGGTAGTTTCCGTTCAGTACGCTTGAGACCCTTACATTACCGCTTATTGTGACATTGGAAGCAACTGGCGGATTGTCAGTTATAGGGCCCACCCATCCTGTGTAGACTGCATCACCCGGTGTTGTTCCGGTCTGGGCTTTAGGTGTTACCCTGAATCTTATGTACTTGTTCCTGTCATTTGTTGTTAGCGTATATGTCTGTGAAGTTGCCCCGGAAATGCTTGCAGAGCCTGAACCTGATCCGTCATTTGCCCTGAACCATTGAAAAGTAGTAGCGCCTTCCGGGTCAGATTCAGCATCGAAATAAGAATAAATTCCGTCTAAAATATTGTTTACCTTTAATGTTCCTGAAATTGAAACCCCATTTGCTTCAGGCATTTCATTTGCTGCTACCGGACCTACCCAGGCTGTACTCCAAACACCGGTCATGAGTGTTGCCCCATCCGATAGCTTAACTTTTACCCTGATATATTTACCTTCTTCATTTGCTGATAAGACCAGTGTCTTATCTGTTCCCGGCTTTGTGGCTATCAACGCAGAAGATCCGCCACTTGAGTTATTTGCCCTGTACCACGAAATTTCAGTTTCTGCAGGTACTTCAGGGAAGCAGACGTCAGGGGCATAACTATAAGAAGCTGTTAAAGTGGCAAATTCTCTTAGTATTCCTGAAAACTGAACATCCGTAGGCAGAGGTTTATCAATAACAGTAACATTAAGGGTTGTTTGACTTGTCGACGTACAGCCATTCCCGTCGATATAATTCACTTTGACGGTCTGCGGGCCATTATCATCCCAGGTAATTGTAACAGAAGGATTTCCTGTACCTCCTCCGGCGGTAATTGTACCGTCTGATGATACATCCCAGTCATAATTCGTCATCGAGGATGCAGTTGAATAGAGATTTCCGGTTGAAGTTATACAAGCCCG